>Ga0315276_10002561_pt1 | contig 16693 bp, 17 predicted proteins | sample YL17G05_0_MG_FD_204542 | JGI IMG/M metagenome (GOLD analysis project Ga0315276, IMG submission 204542) | Sediment microbial communities from Yellowstone Lake, YNP, Wyoming, USA - YL17G05_0 | ecosystem: Environmental > Aquatic > Freshwater > Lake > Sediment | place: USA: Wyoming | collected... | reverse complement strand
CGTTCATCATTGTTACTTATTTACTCTACCTGCCTCTCTCCTTCCTGATCCCCTCCAGCTCAGGTCTGGCGACCGTTTCCATGCCGATCATGGCTCCACTCGCTCAATTCGCAGGTATACCCAGCTATTTGGTCGTGACTGCCTACCAGACCGCCAACGGCCTGGTCAACCTGTTTACCCCCACTTCAGCTGTCGTTATGGGTGGTCTGGCGATCGCCCGGGTCGGCTATGGAGTTTGGTTGAAGTTTGTGGCAATCTTGCTGGTTCTGCTAGCCGTGCTCAGCATCCTGGTGCTTGCAGTTGGAGTGTTGCTCGCATGATCGAGATTCTCCGTCTTTCCACCAAAAGCTGCTTAGCAGCGTATTTAGTAGCAAAGTAACCGGCTTATAAATGTAGAATATCTAATGTTTTCTAAAAAGGAGATTTAAACATGGCATTCAACTTACGCAACCGCAACTTTCTCAAAGAGCTAGACTTTACTCCAGACGAGTTAAAGTTCTTGCTCAAGCTGTCCGCTGACCTCAAAGCAGCCAAGTACGGTGGCTATGAGCAGCCGAGGCTTAAGGGCAAGAACATCGCCCTGATTTTCGAAAAGACCTCCACTCGCACGCGCTGTGCCTTTGAAGTGGCAGCTTACGACCAAGGCGCAAATGTGACTTACCTGGGGCCAACCGGCTCACAGATCGGTCACAAAGAGTCGATGAAAGACACTGCTCGGGTTCTGGGACACATGTACGACGGAATCGAATACCGCGGCTTTGGTCAGGAGCTGGTGGAGATTTTGGGCAAGTACGCCGGCGTGCCGGTGTGGAACGGCCTGACCGACCAGTTCCACCCCACCCAGATGCTGTGCGACATACTAACTATGCTGGAGCACTGTGACAAGCACCTTAGCGAGATCTCCTACTGCTACCTGGGTGACGCCCGCAACAACATGGGCAACTCGCTCATGGTCACCGGCTGCAAGCTGGGCATGGATGTGCGCCTGTGCGCCCCAAAAGCCCTGTGGCCAGCGGACGACCTGGTCAAGACCTGCCGGGAGATTGCTGCTGAGACCGGCGCTCGATTGACCATCACCGATAGCGTCGAAGAAGGCGTTAAAGGCGTGGACTACCTGTACACCGATGTATGGGTCTCCATGGGCGAGGCCAAGGAAGTCTGGGACGAGCGCATCAAGCTGCTCAAGCCTTACCAGATTAACATGGATGTCGTCAAAAAGACTGGCAATCCCAAGGTCAAGTTCATGCACTGCCTGCCCGCTTTCCATAACCGCGAGACTAAAATGGGTGAGGAGATCTACCAAAAGTCCGGCATGGATAGCCTGGAAGTCACCGAAGAGGTGTTCGAATCCGAGCGTTCAATTGTATTCGCCCAGGCAGAGAACCGTATGCATACCATCAAGGCCATTATGGTCGCCACGCTGGGAGATTAATTTAATTACAAACTCGTGGGTGTACTCACAGCAGATGAAAATAAATCGGATGCACCCAGAGGAAAGTTATGGCTGAAAACTTCGATTCCCAACTTGCAGCCCAGCAAGATCCACTGAAGGCCGCGCTGGTGGAGCTGGTGCGCATCCCCAGTGTATGCAACGAAGGCGCGGGTGGATATCCGTTTGGTGCGCCCATCGATCAAGCCCTGCGCAAGGCGCTGCAAATCGCTGGCGAGCTTGGGTTTAGGACTCAATACGGCGATGGCGGGTATTATGGCTTTGCGGAGGTCGGTCAGGGGGCAGAAATGCTGGGTATCCTGGGGCACCTGGATGTTGTTCCTCCCGGGAAGCTAAAGGACTGGAATCGCGACCCATTTGATCCGGTCGAAAAGGATGGAATGCTGTACGGCCGTGGCACGCAGGATGATAAAGGTCCGCTGCTGGCGACCCTGTTTGCCGTGAAAGCCCTCCTGGATGCTGGGGTAAAGTTCAATAAGCGCGTCCGTTTTATCTTCGGGACCGATGAAGAAACTCTTTGGCGCTGCATCAATCGCTACAAGGAAAAGGAGGAGACCCCTGCGTTGGGGTTTTCACCAGACGCCAGGTTCCCTCTGATTTATGCTGAGAAAGGATTGCTTCAGCTCAAACTCGAAGGTCAAAATCAGACTGACCTGAGGCTCTCCGGCGGTTCAGCCTTCAATGCCGTTCCCGACATGATGTTCTATGATGGCGTGCTACAGGAAGAGCTGGCGAGTAAGCTCGATGACCTGGGTTTCGCGTATGAGTGGAAAGAGGATGGGATAGAGATCAAGGGCAAAGCTGCCCATGCCATGATCCCGGAGGAAGGCATAAACGCCATTGCCCGTTTATGTATTGCCTTGCGCTCTGTCGGTGTCGAGTCCAAAGCTGTCAATTTTATCGCACGGGAGATCGGGGAGCATCCAAATGCAACCCGTATCTTTGGGGATTGCAATGACGCGCCATCCGGGAAACTTAAGTTCAACATCGGATTGATAAATATCGGGGAGAAAGAACAAATCTCGATCGATACCCGCATCCCGGTTACCGTTTCCAAAGAAGAAATCGTGAAGAAAATAAGTGCTGCCGCAGCCGCTTACGGCTTGGAATACAAGGAGTTTGATTGGCTGCCACCCCTGTATCTTCCAAAGGATCACCCAGTTATCGAAACGTTGATGAAAGTGTATCACCAAGTTTCTGGCGATAAAGTTTCACAACCGATTGCCCTGGGCGGGGCTACCTACGCCCGTGCGTTCAACAATTGCGTCGCATTTGGACCCCTCTTTCCCGATGAGCTTCTGACCGAACATGAGCCGAATGAGCGTTTGGTGCTGGAAAACTTATTCAAGGCGATGAAGATTTATGCCCATGCCATCTACCAGTTGACCAGATAGCCTTGGTCCTGAAAATAGATAGGAGATTAAAAGAAATATTAGGTATTGATTTAAGAAACAGCGGTTACATAAGCCATCGAGACACTGGATTCAACGGGCTTGCTGGAATGCGAATACCAGGAAGCTGCTGAGGATCACGAATTGATTTCACGCAGGATTGAGCGACTGTCAATATAGGTTGCATTGCTCATCCACGGTAAGCATCAATTGAATTTTATACGTGTGAGGTTTTTTAAGGGTGATCAGCATTCAAAGTGAGGATCTGCAGAGCGCAGCGATTAGCCTGGGTCAGATGGTGATCATGATCGTTTCAATCTCGATGGGTGTGCTGCTGGGTATGTTATTAGTTTCACCGAACAAGTTCGTCCCGGTCACTGCCCTCCGTGACCAACCTCTTTAACAAAAAGGATAAGTGAATGTTAACCAATATTTTATACGTCATCTTGGCCATCCTGATCCTCACCACAGTCTATGTTTTGGTGCGTACAATCCTGTTCCAAAGGTCGCTTGGTTCAGCGGAAAAAATCGAAGGCGTCCAGGTAGATGAACAGCAAGTAGCCGAGCACCTGGCAGCCTCCATACGTTGCAAGACCGTACCTCTGGATGAAACGGGCACGCCTGATCCCCCGGCATTCCAGCAGCTCCACCAGATGCTGGCGGAGACTTACCCTCTGGTGCACCAGAAGCTGAGGCGCGAGGTGGTGAATGGTTACAGCCTGGTGTATATCTGGCAGGGAAGCCGGTCTGACCTTGAGCCGGTCATGCTGATGGCCCACCAGGACGTTGTCTCGGCTGACCCAACCGAGTGGACTCACCCGCCATTTGAGGGCAAGATCGTAGATGGCTTCATCTGGGGTCGCGGTACGCTGGACATTAAAAACCAGCTGATCGGTATTATGGAAGCTGCGGAAACACTGCTCAAGCAGGGCTTTCGCCCGGAGCGCACCATCCTGTTCGGTTTGGGGCACGACGAAGAAACCGGTGGTGTGAATGGCTGCAAGGTGGTCGGGCAAATGCTTAAAGAACGGCGCATCCACCTGGCTGGTATCGTTGACGAAGGCGGCGGGATTATGGCTGGTCTGGCAGCTGGCGTGCGTGGCCAGATCGCTTTGGTTGGGGTGAGTGAGAAAGGCTACCTTACTGTGGAATTCACCGTTCACAGCCAACCTGGTCATTCCTCCACTCCTCCACCCCAGACTGCCATTGGAATCCTGTCACATGCGCTCAACCGCCTGGAATCCCATCCCATGCCGACCCATCTGCGCAGACTGCGCCCACTCTATAGTGGTATTGGAAAAGCGGCTCCGCTATATATCCAGGTTGCCTTTTCGAACGTGTGGTTGTTTGGTCCTTTATTGAAGCGTTGGCTGGTGCCTAAACCGGAGATGAATGCCAGTATGCGCACCACCACCGCCTTGACCATCATCAACGGAGGCGTGGAAGATAACACCATACCCGCCGAGGCAAAGGCGATCGTCAATTTTCGCTTGCTGCCTGGCGATACCATTGCGGATGTTCTGTGGCATGCCAAGAAAGTAATTAAAGATGAGCGAGTTAAATTCAAGCCAGTGGAAGGAAAGTTCAATGAAGCTCTTCCTACTTCCTCCCAAAAGTGTCAAGAGTACAAAAGTCTCCAGAATGTGATCAGCCAGGTATTTGATAACCCACCTGTTGCTCCCTTCGTGATGCTGGGAGGCACAGATTGCCAGCATTTTGTGCCAGTATGCGATAACATCTACCGCTTCACCTCTGTGGTGATGGATGAGAGCTTCATGGGCCTGGAACATGGCATCGATGAGCGCATCCCAGTAGAGAGCATGGCAAGGATGGTTAAGTTTTATGCCCAATTGATGCAGGTCTGGGGCACCAAAGATATGATTAATAAGAAAGGAAAGGAGTAATCTATGAAAATTGTTGTTGCTTTAGGTGGAAATGCACTGCTCAAGCGTGGCGAGCCAATGACCCACGATGTCCAACGTGCCAATATCAGGGTCGCTGCGAAAGCCATAGCACCAGTTGCCCAACAGCACCAGGTAGTGTTGGCGCATGGCAATGGCCCGCAGGTGGGTTTACTGGCCCTCCAGGCTTCAGCCTACAAAGATGTCGAGGCTTATCCACTGGATGTATTGGGTGCTCAAACCGAAGGGATGATTGGCTATATGATCGAGCAGGAGTTGGGCAATCTGTTACCCTTCGATGTACCGTTTGCCACACTTCTGACCATGGTCGAAGTCGACCCGAACGACCCTGCCTTCCAGAACCCAACCAAGTTTGTCGGACCTGTGTATGAAAAGGAAGAAGCCGACCGGTTGAAAGGCGAGAAAGACTGGGTCTTTAAGCAAGATGGAGCGAAGTGGCGCCGGGTTGTACCTTCCCCACTGCCCAAGCGGATTTTTGAGCTCCGTCCGATAAAATGGCTGCTTGAGCATGGCACGCTTGTGATCTGTGCTGGCGGTGGCGGTATCCCCACCATGTACGTAGCGGGGAAGGAGCGCTGGCTGGCTGGCGTCGAAGCCGTGATCGACAAAGACCTGGCTAGCGAGCTTCTGGCTCGTGAGTTGGGAGCTGACCTGTTTGTCATCGCCACCGATGTGGACGGGGTTTACCTGGATTGGGGCAAGCCGGAGCAGCGCAAGCTGGGTCATGTAACGATAGCTGAGCTGAGAGCCCACCCATTCCCGGCTGGCTCGATGGGTCCAAAGGTCGATGCAGCCATCCAATTCGTTGAGAAAACCGGCAAGCGCGCTGCCATAGGCTCGCTTCAGGATATCGAGAAGATTGTAGCTGGCGAAGCCGGAACGAATGTCTATCCATAGCATGATTTAAACAGTTCTGTAAACCACAGCCGTTGGTTTAGATTAAGAAAATATAAAATAAATCCAGAAGGAGATAAAAAATATGAGTAACGAATTTGGTGTAAATTCAGAAGTTGGCAAGCTCCGCAAGGTGATCGTTCATCGACCGGATCTCAGCCTGAAGCGCCTAACCCCCACCAACCATGACGAGCTGCTGTTCGACGATGTCTTGTGGGTGGAGCGTGCTCAATGGGAGCATGATCAGTTTGTTAAAGCCATGCGTGAGCGTGGCATCGATGTGTATTATCACGTGGAGCTGCTGGGCGAAGCACTGGCAGCCTCCGAAGAAGCCCGTCGGAATGTAATCGAGATTGTCGCCTCCGAATACACCGTAGGCTGGTCCTTAGTAGATGAAGTGCGTGATTTCTTATCAAAGATGCAGCCGGATCTGCTCGCCAAGCACCTCGTCGGCGGCCTGACCATTGGCGAGATGGTGACGGGGGGCTTCGATCTGGCAAAGTTCAGCAAGATCTCGCTCCTGGGAGCAGCTGCGGTGGACGAGCCTGGCTACTTTGTCTTGCCTCCCGTACCGAACTCACTCTTCCAGCGTGATCCCTCCTGCTGGATTTACAACGGTGTGACGGTCAACCCGATGTTCTGGCCAGCCCGGCGGCGCGAATCACTCAACATGCTCACCATCTACCGCTACCACCCCATGTTCCAGGCTGCCAAATTTAACTTCTGGTATCCAGAACAGACCGATGATAAGGGCTTTAATATCCAGGACTTCGGCCGGTCATCCATGGAAGGCGGCGATGTTCAACCAATTGGTTATGGCACGGTGGCGATTGGGATGAGCGAGCGTACCCAGGGACGGATGATCGAGCTGGTCGCAAAAACGCTCTTCGAAAATGGTGGCGCTGAGCGGGTGATCGCTGCGGTGATGACCAAAGACCGAGCCCACATGCACCTGGATACCGTCTTTACGCTTTTGGACCGGGACATTGCCACCGCCTTCCCAAAGGTGGTCAATAACATCCACGCCATCAGCCTGCGCCCAGGCAAGAAAGCGGGTGACTTCCATATAACCGAAGAGAAAAGCTTCGTGGACGCGGTAGCCGATGCACTTCATATCAAGAAACTCACCTTAGTAGAGACCGGTGGTGATGAGTCCCAGGCGCAGCGCGAACAGTGGGATGACGCCAACAATACGGTGGCGCTTGAGCCGGGGGTGGTTGTCTCTTACGAGCGCAACACCTACACCATCGCCAAGATGCGCCAGGCTGGCGTGGAAGTTGTTGCTATTGCCGGATTCGAGCTTGGCAAAGGGCGCGGTGGTGGGCACTGCATGACCTGTCCATTCCTGCGTGATGGAATTTAGGAGGATCAATTATGAAGAAATTTTGGCCTTGGATAGTGGGTATCGTAGTTGGTTTGATGATCATAGCCTTGCTGTTTTCGGGTATCTCAAACCGCCAGGACTACTGGGTTGCTAGAGGATCTGTACCCAGAGCCATACTGATAACCCACGCTGATAATATCACCTTGGTCCACTTCCCTTGTGGTATGCGAACAGGCTCCATACAGAATTCTAATGAATGCGGTTTTTATGTGTGGAAGAAGTGAGCAACGGATTTTCTTCAGCTTATAGATTTTTGAAATATCTACCCTATGAATAATTCTGTACTGACAGCCACATTGTGGGGTGGGTTCGCTGCTGCCTCATTGCTTATTGGGTTTTTCCTGGCTGAACGCGATCTAACCAACCGTACCATCGGCATGATCATGGGCTTTGGTGCCGGTGCGCTGCTCAGCGCCATCGCCTACGAGCTTCTACCCGAGTCAATCCTTTATGGTTGGGGGATGGCGATAGCTTTCTGCATTGGGGCGTTTACATTCTTTGGAGCGGATTGGTGGATCGACCACCGGGGTGGGGCAGACCGGAAGGACATCAACGGTACAAATGTCGGCTCGGGTTCAGCTATTTTCATCGGCACGTTGCTGGATAATATACCCGAGTCAATCATCTTAGGAATGAGCCTGGCGCTCGGTGGTGCGATTAACATTGCCTTTCTGGTGGCTGTATTTGCTTCAAACCTGCCAGAGGGGGTGGCTGGCACGGTTAATCTAGAAGCCGCTGGTCATTCGCGGCGAAATATCTTTTGGATGTGGACCACACTGGTGATCGTCTCCGCCCTCTTTGCAGGGTTGGGTTATATGATCATCCGCTTACTGCCGGGTGTGGATGGAGGAATAATTCAGGCATTCGCAGCCGGTGCAATGCTGACCATGCTGGCTGACGCGATGATGCCGGAAGCATTTGAACACGGTGGTAAGCTGGTAGGCATCGTAACCGTAATGGGATTTTTATTCGCCGCAATATTGGCAGTCGTGCAGTAGGTCTTTGACAAAAATCAGGAGGTATATACATTAACGGTAGACAATATCAAAGTATCTTTGTTAGAATCAAAAACTTCTAATACAAATAAAACCTAAAAAGGAGAGATAAATGGCAAAGGATAAAGGTAAGAAGAAAGGCAAGAAAGGTAAGGAAAAAGGTGAACCAGAGGCAACAGTTGAACCACTCGCTACCGGCGAACAAGTTTCTGGTACAACTGAAATAACCCCCGAAGGTCCGCACCCAATCAGCAAAAAAGAATTTGAAAAGGAGATGGAAAAGCTCCAGGTCGAGCTGGTCAAGATGCAGGAATGGGTCAAAGCGACTGGTACTAAAATCTGTGTGGTTTTCGAAGGCCGCGATACAGCCGGTAAGGGCGGCGTGATCAAGCGTATCACCGAACGGGTCAGCCCGCGCATCTTTCGCGTGGTGGCTTTAGGAACACCGACAGATAGGGAGAAATCGCAGATGTACTTCCAGCGTTACTTCCCTTATTTACCTGCAGCCGGAGAAGTGGTGCTTTTTGATCGCAGTTGGTACAACCGGGCCGGTGTCGAGCGCGTGATGGGCTTTGCCACCAAAGAACAGGTAGAATATTTCCTGAAGTTCACACCCCTGGTCGAGAGATCCATCATCGCCTCCGGCATCTACCTGATCAAATACTGGTTAGAGGTGGATATGGAAGAGCAAGCCAAGCGCTTCAGTGAGCGTAATCATGATTATCGCAAGATCTGGAAGCTCAGCCCGATGGATGTGCAAGCCCAAGCACATTGGTATGACTATTCCAGGGCACGCGACGTCATGTTTGCTGCTACGGATACCCCGGATTGCCCCTGGTACATGGTTCCTTCCAATGACCAACGCAAGGCGCGCTTGAACTGCATCACGCACTTCTTGAGCTTGATTCCTTACGAAGAGGTACCGCGCGAACCGGTCAAGTTACCCAAGCTCCAGGCTAAGGGCGACTATAAAGAGCCCAACTATCCATATCACTATGTCCCAGAAAAATATTAAAGGAGGTAACACATAATGACGGATTTAACTGATAAACAACCAAAATGGTACACCCTGTCGACCGATGAGGTTGGCAAAGGACTTCAGGTCGACCCGGCAAAAGGCCTGAGCTCAGACGAAGCCAAGTCCCGCTTGCAGAAATATGGCCCCAACAAGTTGGCGGAGAAAAAGAAAAAGTCAGGATTACAGTCATTTCTAGAACAATATCAGGACCTGATGCAATTCGTCCTGCTCGGCGCGGCGCTCATCAACCAGATCTTCACCGGAGAATGGGGAACCACGTTGGTGCTTGTCTTCCTGACGATCTTCAACGCCATCCTGGGCATGCGTGGGGAGTCCAAAGCAGAGGCCAGCCTGGCCGCGCTGGCAGAGACGATGAAGAGCATCGCCCGCGTGCGCCGAAATGGTCAGGCAATCGAGGTGAATGCCGAGGAGCTGGTACCAGGAGATGTCGTGTTGATGGAGGCGGGCAATCGCGTCCCGGCTGATGGTCGCCTGTTTGTAACCGCCACCCTCGAGATCGAGGAAGCCGCCCTGACCGGCGAGAGTGTTGCATCGCCTAAAGACACCGAAACCATCGCTAAAGCCGATGCTCCCCTGGGCGACCGCCACTGCATGGCTTATATGAACACTTCAGTCACGCGTGGACGCGCTGAGATGATCGTCACCACCACCGGTATGGGCACCGAGATGGGTAACATTGCAGATTTACTGAATAAGACCGAGGCGGACAAGACCCCGCTGCAAAAGCAGCTCGACCGGCTGACCGTGGTGATTGCATCATTAGCTGGTCTGGCATTCATTCTCATGGTGATCATGGGTCTGCGTAACGGACAGTCCATGGACGTCATCTTCGTCGCCGGTGTGGCCCTGGCTATCTCTGCCATTCCAACCGGCTTGCCGGCTGTGGTGACCACCATGTATTCCATGGGCACACGTCAGCTAGCCGCTCAGGGTGCCATCGTCAAGCGCCTGCCATCGGTGGAGACGCTGGGCTCTGTCTCAGCAATCTGCTCAGACAAGACCGGCACCCTCACCCTCAACAAGATGACCGCCCGTGAGTTCACCATCCCGGGTCAAAACCGCTTTACTGTCACCGGCGAAGGCTATGGAACCCAAGGGAAATTCGCACTTGCCACCGGCACCACCGGTTTACAACCCTGGCAGAAAAATACCCTGACCTACAGCACAGAAGGCAAGCTATTGAGCGCAGGCGGCGCCAAGGTCGATCTCGAACAAATCCTGCTGCCCATGGCGTTGTGTGCCGACGCCCGTCTCGACGATAGTGGTGCTCTGATCGGTGACCCCACCGAAGGGGCGCTGATCGTGCTGGCAGAAAAGGGTGGCATCAGTGTGGATGGAGCTCGCCAGATGTATCCCCGCGTAGCGGAAGTTCCGTTCGACTCGGATTACAAGTTCATGGCCACTTTCCATAACATGACCAACGAGCAGGGCAAGCCCGTGGTACGCTGCTTTGTCAAAGGCGCGCCAGACGTGTTGATCGCACGTAGTGGTTATTACTGGCTGCCCGGCGAAGAGAAAAAACCCGTCACAGACGAGAACCGCAAGCTGGCGCTCGATGAAAACGAGCGCATTGCTAAAGCGGGTGAGCGCGTTATGGTGGTGGCACGCCGTGACTTCGACCCGCAAACCTTCGATCCGAAGGCAAAGTTGATCGATCATATGAACGACCTCACCCTGCTGGCTATGGTTGGCATTGTGGATCCGCCGCGCACCGAAGCCAAGGATGCGATCGCTAAATGCCACAGCGCCGGGATCCAGGTACGCATGATCACCGGCGACCATGCTGTGACAGCAGCCGCCATTGGTCACGAGTTGGGCATCACGGGAACTGCGTTGACCGGCGCTGAATTTAAAGCCATGAGCGACGAGGAGCTGAAGAAAAAGCTTCCCGACATCGGCGTGGTGGCACGCGTCGCCCCAGAGGACAAGATCCGTTTGGTGACGATGCTCCAGGAGCTGAGTAACATCGTGGCCATGACCGGAGACGGCGTGAACGATGCGCCTGCCTTGAAGAAGGCCGACATCGGCGTGGCGATGGGAATCACCGGCACTGAAGTCTCGAAGGGAGCCGCCGTGATGATCCTGACCGACGATAACTTCGCCACCATCGTCAAGGCGGTCGAGTTCGGGCGAGCCATCTACAACAATCTTTTCAATTTCGTCCGTTTTCAGATGGAATCGCTGGTAGCCTTCATCGTTTCATACCTGCTGGCTGCATTCTTTGTTGTACTTGGGGGAACACCCTTTACTGCGTTCGTGGTCTTGTGGATCAACTTCCTCGTCCAGATCCCGGTTGCGTTAGCGCTTGGGTTCGATGATCCAGCACCGGATTTGATGGAGCACAAGCCTCGACCATTAAAGCAACCCATCCTTTCAGGTTCACAATGGGTGCGCATTGCCTTCATTGGTATATTGATGTCAATCGGCACGATCTATCTCGAGAAGGTATATGAGGCTTCAGGCGCCGCAATTGCGTCAACAATGGGATTTGTCTTCTTCTCATTGTGCGTTGTTATCCTTGCCCTGAGCGCACGCAGTGAGAACGCTAGTGCCTTCAACCGTGAGGTCCTGAAGAATCGACACCAGCTTATGCTCTATGGAATTTCACTGTTGATGATCATCCTACCGCTCAACCTGGATTTTCTCAAGAACTTCCTGAAATTAACCGCTATCACCCGCGATCAATGGCTGATCTGCATTGGTTTAGCCATCGCACTGCTGCTGGTGGACGAAGTGTTCAAGTTCTTCATGCGCCGCAGTCGCAAATAGCATGCTGATGACAATATCGATGTACTACCGTTTCAAGAATGAGCAGGTATAATAAGCAACTGAAATAACCGGGATTGCCTACCGGCAGAAGTTAGGAACGTTTACAAGTATGCCAGCGCCCAGATCGCTACGAGAAAAATTGCGTTTGATGGCGCTGGCATGCTTAAAATTTATTGACACCTAAAAATCACATTTGGGAGAGCATATGGCGCAAGCAAGAGCAATACCCGTAACCAGTGAAGTTCGTTTCAATCGCTTCCTGGCCCTCGTTTACCTGGTCATGGCAGCCGGGATGACCATCACAGCCCTGGTATCTACATCGGTGAGTAACAATCCGGACTTGATGAAACGCATCTTATATTACCCATGGTTCACCTTTGGGTTGTTTTTGCTCCAGATCGTCGTGGTTGTCCTGCTGGGCGCAGCGGTAACGCGTTTGTCGCCTGGAGTAGCATTTCTACTTTTCCTGTTGTATTCCACTTTGACCGGCCTGGCAATCTCATCGATCTTTATCTACTACAGCCAGACCACCATCGCTTATACGTTCTGGGTAACCGCTGGGATGTTTTTATTCTGTAACAGCGTTGGATTATTCATCAAAGGCGATATGAGCGGGGTGGGCAGGTTTTTAATGCTGGCTTTGTTGGGCTGGTTGTTTGGATGGATCTTCGTCCTGTTTTTCCCACTCTCACCTGGGCTGAACCAGGCCATGAATTTTACTGGCATCCTGCTCTTTGCAGGGCTGATGGTATGGGATACCAATCGGCTAAAACAGCTCTCAGGCCAGCTGGAGGGCAAGTAGGGCATGGGTGGGTTGGTGATCGTTGGGGCATTGGCACTCTACCTGGACTTTATCAACCTGTTTTTATTGCTTTTGCGTACCTCCAGGCGCTAAGTTGTGTGTTTTTTAAGTTATCATACATTTTATTTAACTGAAGAATTAGGATGACGAGTATGGATGCTAAGCTAAATTCTATTGGATATGATTTCGGATCTTCAAAATATTCCCCCGCTCTCGGTTATTCCTGGTTAAAAGTCGTCATTTCTGGTAATCCGACACAGCGTTTTTTTGATGTCAAGCTGCTCAGTGTACCCACTTTCGACGGCCAGTTTCTCCGTCACACCCAGGTAACCCGCCACGAGCTGGCACCAGATGAGACTTTCCATGTCTGCCTGGGCGAGCTGAGGTTGGAGACCTATCAGGGAGAAACCATCCAGGCTTTCTCTTTTGGTGGGAACCTTCGAGCTGCAGTCGAAATGGATGACCTGTATTGTGAATATACATCCGATGCCCCTATTTTCATGATGGAAGCTGAGCCTGATTCGGTGAGCGGGGTGATCGCCGATGAGGTCTTGGATTTACTGGCTGAATATGAGAGCAAATTAGCTGGTCATGATGATGAACTTTATTCCCGCCTGTCAAAGTTTGAGCCCTATTCGTTATTCCTCTCGTGCCTGGTATCCATGCAAAAGCGCGCCGACAGCGTTCCATTGGCTGTCAGGCGGGAGAGATATCACAAGGTATCAGCCAGTATCAAACGAGCGATCCAGATCGTTTGCGATGCGGATGGTTGGGATGCGCACGCACCCAACCTGGAAGACCTGCTCTCCAGTGGAGGTGTTTGATAAGGCGATGAATAACAGCACACCCACTTCAATCCATCGTCTGCAGCCCTGAGAGATCGAGCGCTGGGTAGCTCCATACAAACCAATGATCTGGCTGTATAAAACCCGATAACAACCATTCTTGCTAGAAAAGGAGATATAAAATGAAGAAACGTCCCTTTGGTGTTACTGTATTAGCGGTCCTGGCCGGGCTGGCTGCGTTCTTGGCAGGCGTCCACGCGTTGCAATCTCTGGGTATCCTGCCCTTCGTCCTCGGTCCATTTAAGGTCCATGCCTTCAGCTTTTGGTCGTTCCTGATGTGGGCATTGATGGTCTGGATCTGGGTCTGGCTGGTGCAGATGCTATGGAAGGTTGAAAAAGAGGCCTGGCTGTTCCTGGCTGTGATTACAGCCTTCAACCTTATCCTGGATTTCACTGTCATGCTGGGCGCAGGCGAATGGTCAGATGTCAGCGTAAGTTTCGTGCTCAACGCCATAATTCTGCTCTACGTCATGCTCCCTGGAGTAAAAAAGGCTTTCGAGGCGGCGTAGGCATAGGATCGAAATCTGGTAATATAAAACCAACTGCTTCACATAGCATAAATCCTTATTTGGAGATAAGATTGGACAGGATTCAAGATCGATCCAACCTTAAAACTCAACATTTAAATTAGATGTAAAGGTAGGCATGGAATCATGGCAACATTATCCGTACTCAAATTTTCCACCCCGGACGGAGCAGCGAAAATGCTCGACAAGTTCCAGGATCTACAGAACGCCGAGCTGATCAAGGTCCAGGATGCCGCCATTGTGACCTGGCCAACGGGTAAGAAGAGTCCCAAGACCAAACAATTAGGCAACCTGGTTGGGGTTGGCGCAATGCAAGGCGCCTTTTGGGGCATGTTGTTCGGGCTGATCTTCTTCGTTCCGTTCTTCGGCCTGGCTGTTGGTGCCGCTTTCGGAGCCTTGGGAGCAAAGATGGCCGATTACGGGATCAGTGATGATTTCATCAAGAAAACCCGCCACCAGGTCACCGAAGGTACTTCCGCGCTGTTCCTGCTAACCAGCGATGCATTGCAGAACAAGGTCATCGAAGAGCTGAAAGGCGAGCAATTCGAGCTCATTTCAACCAACCTGACCAAAGAACAGGAAAACGAGCTAAAAGCTGCCTTAGCAAGCGAGTAATGTTTAGTATTGGAGTTGGATAAATCCAACTCCAATAAATTTTTGAATGAATGTAGCGATCTTATTCTGAGACGATATGAGTTGAAATACCAGGAGAAATGTGATGTCCCAATTAATTGTACTTACCTTTGATGACACGGAACAGGCACAACAAGCTTACGATGCCCTCAAGAGGGCTCAAAGTAGTGATTTAGTAAAAATCGACGATGCCGCTGTCATCGTCAAGCAAGAATCAGGTAAAGTAGAAATTAAAAACCAGATGGATACTGGCACGAAATGGGGCGCAGTTGGTGGAGGTATGGTCGGTTTGCTTCTAGCCAGTGTCTTCTTCCCGGTCGCCGGGTTGCTGATCGGAGTGATTGGCGGCGGACTGATTGGCAAGTCCTTGAATATGGGTGTGGATCAAAAGTTTGTGAAGGAAGTCACCGAATCATTGAAACCGGGGTCGTCTGCGCTCTTCGTGATCGGGAGCGGTAATCCGGATGCCGTTTCTGCCATCTTCCGCCCCTTCAAAGGTACCATCCTCCAAACCACCTTACCTACAGAGTCCGTAGAAGTACTGCAGGATGCGCTCAAGCGTAAAGAATAAAGATCAGCCATCTGCCAGAAACCTGGTTAATGTAATAATAAGAGGAACTGAACATAACACATGGCAGACCAATGCATGTAATACCGCTGTACTGGCTTTAGAATTACTGTAGATCACCACTTATTTAGGCGGATACCACAACCAACTGGAGTTGTTGGGGTACAGTGTTTTTTTGTCTCAAGCTCCGAGGCAACGAGTTCCATGCCTGAGCTGCTGGCAAGCTGGCACACTAATTCAGCCAGCTTTGTGAAGTTGCTTTATGTCCATCTGGACATAAATAGTAGACTACATTCAAATAGAATCAGCGCTCTGGCTGATAGGCGTACTCTGGAGGTCTAGATATGTGGATTGCAATATTCGGACTGTACAAGATTTTTAACCGCATGTGGCACGAACCTCCATTTCGCGCCCTCATCCTCCTGGAAATGGTGTTGTTAGGGGTCGGTATGGTCTTCTACCATCGCGTGGAAGGTTGGAGCTGGTTGGATGCAGCATATTTCTGCGTCGTCACAGCCGCGACGGTTGGTTATGGGGATTTCCATCCGGTAACGCCGTATGGCAAGCTATTTACAATATTCTATATTATTTTGGGCGTAGCAATGTTGGGTATTTTCATTCAGATTGCCGGGAAGACAGCCTTAGAAAATCTGCAACACAACGTCGAGCGGCGGGAGGCTAAAAAAAAGGAGCGTCAGCCTTAGTAATTTTTATAAATGCCGGTTCGCAAATAATAAAACAGAAAAATCACATTTTTCAAGATGCAGTTAGACTGTATAATAAACCCTCACAAACGAATATGCCAGAGGAACCACCACGATAGATCCGCTATGGGCAGAGGTTTTAATAATCGAGACAACCGCGATAGGATGTTGATTTGCTTTTATCGCACCATCGCATCAAACCCTATGCCATTTGGGCGTCCATCATCGGATGAGCAAAATGTAACAATCTTCTCCACTATGCGTAAATAGTCCTCGGGCAACTTGCACTCATAGAAATCGGAGCGTTGCTCCATAAAAATAAATTCAGGCGAATTCCTGAGCACAGAGAGGAAAGAAAATGTCCAAATCTTCAAAGAATACCAAATCTTCAAAGAATTATCAAAAGAAAACACAGCACACACCAAAGAAGATCAGGGGTACTTGGTTGACCATCGCTCTGGTTGTGATAGTCCTTCATGGTCTTTTAGCAGCTGTTTACTACTCTGCTGCCAAGGTTGATTCTGCCTACATGGACAGGCCTTGGCTGATCACCTTGATGATCGTGCATTTCCTGGCTAATGTAGTAGCCGCCATCGGTATCTGGTACTGGAAAAAATGGGGGGTGTACATATATATGGGCTCGACAATTTTAGCTGTCATCGTCGGTCTCATCACCACCGGCCTCGGCATGTATTCGATTTTCTATTTTGCATTGCCGTTAGTCATCGTGGGCTGCTTACTGCGCACCAAGTGGGACTACTTTTAAACGA
>Ga0315276_10002554_pt1 | contig 16704 bp, 14 predicted proteins | sample YL17G05_0_MG_FD_204542 | JGI IMG/M metagenome (GOLD analysis project Ga0315276, IMG submission 204542) | Sediment microbial communities from Yellowstone Lake, YNP, Wyoming, USA - YL17G05_0 | ecosystem: Environmental > Aquatic > Freshwater > Lake > Sediment | place: USA: Wyoming | collected... | reverse complement strand
TCGCGGCAAAGACCGAGGAGGCAAAGGGCGTGAACGATAAGTATCTCCGGCTCGCCGCCGAGTTTGACAACTATAAACGATTGACCCAGCGGGACCAGCGGGACCAGATCCGGTTCGGTAATGAGCAATTGCTCAAGGAACTCTTACCTGTCGTCGATAATCTCGAACGGGCCATCAAGGCCTCACGAGAGGGGGGCAGCGGCGATGTCCTCGTGCAGGGCGTGGAGCTCACCCTCAAACAGTTGACGGGAGCCTTGACGAGATTTCATGTCACGCCCATCCAGACGATCGGCCAGCCGTTCGATCCTGCCACGCATCAATCCGTCACCTGCGTCGCATCCGAGAAAGTTCCGGAGCAGCATGTGGTAGACGAGTTTCAGCGAGGATACGTTCTGCACGACCGTATCTTGCGGGCAGCCATGGTGAGCGTATCCACAGGGCAGGCCAATGGCTCAACGGGGGCAGACGACACAATCAGTTCATCATAACCACATCATCAAAGACAGACCTAGTTAGGGAGGAGTAGGCACATGGGTAAAGTGATCGGCATCGACCTTGGAACCACGAACTCCTGCGTTTCCATCATGAGCGGTGGCGAACCGGTTGTGATCGCCAACGCAGAAGGGGCCCGCACGACACCGTCCGTCGTCGCCATCACAGAGAAGGGCGAACGCCTCGTCGGACAAATTGCGAAGCGCCAGGCGATTACGAATCCGGAGAACACAATTTTCTCCGTGAAGCGACTCATGGGCCGCAAGTTCCGCGCGCAGCAAGTGACTGACGCTGCCAAGCGGCTGCCCTATAAGGTGGCCGAGGGAGACAACGGCGATGCGTACGTTGAATTGCGCGGCAAGCGCTACAGCCCACCGGAAATCTCCGCCATGATTCTGCAAAAGATGCGGCAGACCGCGGAGGACTATCTCGGTGAGAAAGTCACTGAAGCGGTCATCACCGTTCCAGCCTATTTCGACGACAGCCAGCGTCAGGCCACCAAAGATGCAGGCCAGGTTGCGGGCTTGACCGTCCTCCGGATCATTAACGAACCGACAGCCGCGGCCCTCGCCTACGGCCTTGATAAAAAGAAGGACGAGCGGGTAGCCGTCTATGATTTGGGTGGCGGCACCTTCGACGTCTCCATCCTCGAGATCGGTGACGGCGTCTTCGAGGTCAAGTCGACCAACGGCGACACCTATCTCGGCGGCGACGACTTCGACCAACGCGTCATGGACTGGTTGGTCGATGAGTTCAAGAAGGACCAAGGCATCGATCTTCGGAAGGATCGGATGGCCCTTCAACGTCTGAAAGAGGCGGCTGAACGAGCCAAGATCGAACTCTCATCGTCACAGGACACCGAGATCAATCTGCCGTTCATCACCGCCGACGCAAGCGGACCCAAACACCTGGTCATAAAACTCACCCGTGCGAAACTTGAACAGTTGGTCGACGACCTGATTAAACGATCGATTGAGCCCTGTAAAAAAGCGCTCTCCGACGCCGGTGTCTCTGCACGCGACATCAACGAAGTCGTCCTCGTCGGCGGCATGACCCGCATGCCTAAAGTCATTCAGGCGGTCAAAGAGTTCTTTGGAAAAGAACCGCACCGGGGTGTGAATCCTGACGAAGTGGTGGCAATCGGCGCCGGCATTCAAGGCGGCGTATTGAAGGGCGACGTCAAGGACGTGCTGCTCCTCGACGTCACGCCGCTTTCGCTGGGCATCGAAACTCTCGGCGGTGTCTTTACGAAGTTGATCGAGCGGAACACGACCGTTCCCACGAAAAAGAGCCAGGTCTTCTCGACGGCTGCCGACAATCAAACGGCCGTGACCATTCGAGTCTTCCAAGGCGAACGCGAGATGGCGAACGACAACAAACTCCTGGGCCAATTCGACTTGGTCGGCCTGCCTCCCGCACCCCGCGGGATGCCGCAAGTTGAAGTGACCTTCGACATTGATGCGAATGGCATCGTCCATGTCTCGGCTAAAGACTTGGCGACACAGAAGGAACAGTCCATCAAGATTACGGCGTCCAGCGGCTTGAGCAAGGAAGAAGTCGAGAAACTGGTGAAGGATGCCCAGGCCCATACGGATGAGGATAAGAAGCGGCGAAAGACCGCTGAAGCCAAAAACCAGGCCGACACCCTGATCTACCAGACGGAAAAGAACCTGAGCGAGCACGGCGACAAGATCGCTGCTGAAGACAAGACCAAAGTCGAGGAAGCCGTGGCCGCGCTGAAAAAAGCGATGGAAGGAACGGACCCCGAGGCGATCGAGTCTGCCACCCAGGCCTTGACGACCGCATCCCACAAACTGGCTGAGGAAATGTACAAGGCGGCCTCGGCATCGGCGGCAGCCGGAAGCGGCGCCAGCGCCGAAGGCGGAACCGGAACCGGCGAGACCAAGACGGATGAAAAGGTCGTCGACGCAGAATTCGAAGAAGTAGACAAAGAGAAGAAGTAAGTTAGAATACCGTCAGTCAGACCGAGCTTCGTCGAAACACGGGGCTCGGTCTTGCTGTACGTTCACCCAGAGAGGTCGCGACCGTGTCCAAGCGTGACTACTACGAAACCTTAGGCGTCGAACGAACCGCCTCTGACGACGAGCTCAAAAAGGCCTATCGGAAGATGGCCCGCCAGCACCATCCCGATCTCCAGACGGGAGAGGCCCAGAAGAAAACCTCAGAAGAGAAATTCAAAGAGGTCAACGAAGCCTACGAGACGCTGAGCGACCAGGACAAACGCAAGCGCTATGACATGTTCGGCCACGCCAGGGCACAACAGGGTGGAGGTCCTGAGGGATTTGGCGGAAGCGGATTCGGTGACGCCTTCAACGACATCTTCGAGGATTTTTTCGGAAGTCAGCGGGGCGGCAGTCGGGCGGAGCGCGGGAACGACCTCCAGTACAATCTGGAACTGACATTCGAAGAAGCCGTCTACGGGAAAGAGGCCAAACTCAAAATCCCGCGATGGGAAGTATGTGACGACTGCAAAGGATCCGGCGCCAAGAGTGCCGCATCGGTCAAGACCTGTCCCAGCTGTAAAGGGGCCGGGCAGATGCGGTTCCAGCAAGGGTTCTTCAGCATTAGTCGTCCCTGCGGCCAATGCGAGGGGGCTGGACGGATCATCACAGAACCCTGTCCGACCTGCCAGGGCCGTCAACGCACCTATCGAGAACGGACCATCGCCGTGCACATCCCGGCAGGCATCGAGTCAGGGATGCGTCTGCGCCTCTCGAACGAAGGGGAGCATGGAGTCAACGCAGGCCCTCCAGGCGATCTCTATGTGGCGATTACCGTCAAGCCGCATCCGATCTTCCAACGACAAGGGCACGATATCCTCTGTGAGGTCCCGATTCATGTAGTTACAGCCATGCTCGGAGGAAAGATCGAAGTTCCCACGCTCAAAGGCAATACCATTATCAAGATTCCTGCCGGCACGCAGCAAGATAAGATCCTGCGCATCAAAGGCCTGGGCATTCCAAGCCTCAAGAGCCAGAATACCGGCGACCAATTATTTGCCATCAAGATTCAGATTCCCACCAAACTAACAGCTCGTCAGAAAGAATTGCTCACGGAATTTGCCAAAGAGAGCGGCATGACAATGGAAGAGGACGGCGACGGCTTCTTCGACAAGATGAAAACTTTCTTCGAATAGCGCCGACGATCATCTCCTCGACACCCGCACTATGTCCACGTTCTTCGTCTCCCCTGACGCCATCACTTCCCCTACGATCCGAATAGACGGTGACCTCCTCCATCATCTTCGCGATAGTCTCCGCTTGCACCAAGGAGACTCCCTCACCTTGAACGACGGATGCGGAACCCGCTATCACGTGGAAGTGACACAGGTCACCTCACAGGCTATCGACAGCCGCATCATCGACCAACAGATCGAACCCGCGCGCAAGACCTCACCGATCGTCCTCGGACAGGCCTTGATCAAAGGCGACAAGATGGACTGGGTCATTCAAAAAGCCACAGAACTTGGAGTCGACACTATCGTGCCTCTTCACAGCACACACAGTGTCATCAAGCTCAACCCGGAACGCCTCGAACATCAACGATCCAGGTGGGAACGCATTGCGCGCGACGCGGCACAACAGTCCGAACGGTGGACGATTCCCACCATCGCGGACCCGGCAGACCTCGCACAAATCTGCCGACAGTACGCCTCGGCACCTGTGAAGGGCATGCTCACGGAACGCTCAAGCGGCCCTTCGCTCGCCACAATCCCGTTACCACAGGACCATCAGCATCCGATAGTCTTGTTGGTTGGACCTGAAGGAGGATGGGCGCCTGAGGAGCAGCATCTTGCACAGGAGCAGGGATTCCTCCCTCTCACCCTTGGGCCACGAATCTTGCGGGCTGAAACCGCAGCAATCGCCGCGCTCAGCATTCTCCAATCAAGACTCGATGAAATGGGATAAGACGAGCAGCTGAGAACGGCTTCAACTTATCAACGGCCGGTAATCAGGCGAATGATCGTGCCTTTTCCTCCGCTGGCCCAGCCCTGTCTTCCATCAGGAAACGACAGACCGAACAGCGAGGCCTTTGCAATAGTACCCTGCTCTATCCAGGTAAAGCCGCTATCGATGGTCCGGTAGACCATGCCACGCTCCCCCACAATCCATCCGGTCTGAGGGTCCGTAAAGCGCACACGCAAGAGGTCGGTCAGCTTCGTACAGGTATGAGTGCAGGGTAACGTGCGATCGATCCACTGCTTGCCGCCGTTAGTCGTTTGGAAAATAGCGCCGGCGTTCCCGACGACCCAGCCGGTCAACGCATCCGAAAAATACACATCGAACAACGTGACAGCCCCCTGCATCTCTTGCGGGGTCCAAGTGACTCCACCATCATCCGTCATCAAGACGGTCCCCACCGCCCCAACCGCCGTCCCATGCTGTGCGGTGAGAAATTGAACGGCATAGAGGGCGGCGTTCGTCTTACTCGCTTGATCGCCCCAATGAGCTCCCCCGTCTTTCGTATGAAGAATGGTTCCGTTGCCACCGACCACCCACCCCTCGCTGGGCGACACGAACGAGAGGCCGTAGAACGGTACCTGGGTATCGACGAATTGCGATTGCCAGGTAATTCCCCCGTCCTGGCTCCGGCGAATTACTCCATTGGCTCCGACGGCCCATCCCTGCTTCTCGTCGAGAAAGAAGACGCCGGAGAGGGTCGCCGTGGTGCCGCTGACGACCTTCTTCCACTTCTTCCCGCCATCGACTGTCTTCAGCATGGTGCCGCCAGACCCCACCGCCCAGCCCAGCTGAGGCGTACGAAAATACAGCCCCATCAGAGTGGCTTCTGTGTGACTCTCTTGAGGGGTGATTGTCAGAGGAGAGTCAGCAGCCCAGGAGGTAGACGCACACAACAGCACCGCCAACACCACGACCTCGAGGCATCCACCACGAAACAGAGAGGAACCCTGCCATGATCCGGGCAATTCGTATCTCACTGGTTGGTGTCGGCGTCAGGGCGGTTTTTATTGAAGTAGCCAGGATCAGGCATACCCTTGGCCTCAATGGTGAAGGTGCCCGCTTCCAACGTCAGCCACTTCTTTTTGGTACAGCACGTACCGTCCGGCTGCACATCCCAGGAGCCTCGCCGTACGATCAGCGGGCCAGTGGCAAGCTCATTGAAGAACTCGTTCCGCTTCCCTAGGCCGTAGAGGTTCCGGTGGGGCACTCGCACGACGATCTCCGTATCCGTCCAGGTCATCACCTGCGCGGCCACGTTGCTGAACAGCACTTCCGTCCGCGAGACGTTCTCGCCCAACTCGATATCTTCTTGTCGCTTGTAGGCCCCCTGGTTGAGACCCAAGTAGGCATGCTCGGCTGTTTTCAGGAACGAGCCGAACCCCGACCCTTTGATGGTGATCAGCTCATCGAGTCCGCCTGATTGAGGGCTGAAGGAGGTGATCTTCGGCGTCACGAGCGTAAAGACACCCGCCTCAGTCATCAAGACTTCCTTCGTCACACAACATGAACCATCTGGGTTAGGATTCGTCGCGCCTCGATAGATTACGACCGGCCCGCTCTTCGCACTGAAGGGTACCCACACATCAATGCGATCATCTTGCCAGCGATAGATGACGGCACGGACCCCGCCGATATCAACTCGATTTTCTCCCGTATTGAAATCGGTAAAAGCGTAAGGGGTTGATCCACTTTCCGAATAGAACCCGAAATGTTCTCCGCTGATTCTGAGGAGGGTACCGATCGGAGCGGCCGGAGGCGTCAAGGCGATCACTCTAGGCACGTAAACCGTAAAGGTCCCAACCGTCCGCTCACGACCTTGCACAGTCAGAACAACAGGTCCGGTCTCCGCATTCATCGGGAGATGCACGACGATGGCGCTATCGGTCCACTGGGCGATGGTGGCGAGATGTCCGCCGAACGTCACCTTGTCACCGGCTGCCTTCATAGCGCCAAAACCCTGGCCGAAGAAAACGACCTTCGTCCCGACCGGCCCGCTCACGGGATCGATACGAATGCTTGGGATCAACTTCAAGTGAACCGCATTGCTGACTATATACTGGACCGGGGCGCAACAGGACCCGTCCGGCAAGGGATCGGACGAGGCCAATCGAACCACCACTTCGCCCGACGCAGCATTCGTGGGAACCTCGACTTCGATAATGTCGTCTTTCCAGCGGCGCGGCCTGACGACCACGCCCCCGATCGTCACATCGTTGACCCCGAACATGGTATTGGGGTCGCGTGGACCAGCCGTGGGGCCGAAGTGCACACCGGTAATCTGCACGGTATGGCCCGGTTCGATCTCTGCCGGCGTCACCGCGGTAATCGCCGGCTGCACCACCGTCAACGTTCCGGCAGACAGTTTCTTCTTCCCGACCATGATTTCAACGGGGCCGGATTGCGCTTGGAAGGGTACCTTCACCTCGATCAGGTCGGATTCCCATCGCTGAATCAACGCGGGGAACCCGCCGACGGTCACGCGATTGACTTGCACGGATCGAAATGCGCCGAACCCCTTCCCGCCGATCGACAAGGTGGCGCCCGGAACCGCCGTTGACGGGTGCAGCTCGAGCGCGGAAGGAGATGCCGCAAACGCGACAGCGCTCAGGCTGGCCCACAATGTCATCGCACTCACGCCGGTTACGAACGCATTCATGAATAGGCTCCTGTCAGACAAGAAAGAGGCACGATCACCCTGCTCGTGGCACGAGAACCCCACGCACTGGACTCAGCAAGGATACAATGGGGATACCACGTGAAGCGAAGAACCGCCCGAACTATAGCAAGCAGTTTTTTCGAGAGTCAAGCCGGCGAGGCCGCGCCAGCTCAGCATTCAGAGCCGGTCCGAGAGAGCAATCAGGAGACGGAGAGAATCACTTCGATTTCGACGGAAGCCCCGCGAGGCAACTCAGCAGCCCCCACGGCCACACGCGCATGACGACCGGCCTCTCCAAAAATGGCGACCAGGAGGTCCGAGGCCCCGTTGAGGACTTGGGGCTGCTGCACGAACCCTTCCGCCGATGCCACATGCCCGACAACCTTCACGACGCGCGTAATACGGTCCAACGTCCCGAGTTCCTGCTTGGCAATCGCCAGTGCATTCAAGAGAGCGAGCCTGGCCGCCTCCATCCCCTGCTCGACTGTCAAATCACGTCCAAGTTTACCGGAGAACTCCAACTGCCCATCTCGCATGGGAAGGACGCCGGATAAAAACAAGAGATCCCCGGCCCGGACCACCGGAACGTAGGTCGCCAACGGTTGCGGCGGCGAGGGCAACTTGATCTGAAGTTCTGCGAGTCGGAATTCGTATGACGTGCGAATCGACATCAATCACCCTGCGCGAAGCGCATCGAGAAAACTCTCACCCACAGGAAGTTGATCCCCCTGCAGTGCGTCTACAATAGTATGTCCTAGGTCAGCAGCAGAGACTCTGATGCCGAGATTGACCCCTTGTGCCAACTTCGGGCCGGTGGCCAAGAGGGGTACATATTCCCGCGTCGGGGCCTGATCCGCCTTCGTGATACCCCGCCCATGATCGCCCGTCAGAATAAGTAAGTCGCCTGGGCGAAGTTTTTCCAATAACTCGGGAAGCCGTCGATCAAAATCGTGAAGGGCTGCCGCCGACTGTGCAACATCCGATTCAAGCACATCGAGCCCGGCAAAAATCAATCCACGGGGAGCCTTCTTCAGCATCCCCGTTACCTCCTCAAGCAACGTCGCCCAATGCCCGACAGGAACGGAACGAGTGAACCCACGACCACAGAAGAGATCGCCTACCTTCCCCACTCCAACCAGGATCTGCCCCGAACGATTGAGCACATCCAACATGGTCGGCCCGGGCAGTTCAAGCACGAACTCCCGCGCGTGGGGGCTGAACTGTACCGCACCGACATCACCCGAGAGAGGATGCGCCGAAACACGCCAAATCCCCCAGGGGTCCTTGAGTAATTTTCTTGCGTCCCGACAGCGCTGAAAGAACTCATCCTGACGCATGGCACTCTCATGCGCCGCAACATGACATGTTCGTCGTCCATCTGTCCAAACGATTAGCGCACCCGACGATAGATGTTCGGCCTCACGCTCCCGAAGCATGGCCATTCCTGAGGCGCGGCGATTGCCGATGATTTTGCGTCCAAATGCCTGTTCGAGGACCACGACCATGTCAGAAGGAAATCCGTTGGGGTGCAGCGGCCCAGCAACGTCCGTCAGATGGCCTGCCATTTCCCAATACCCGACCATGGAATCCACACCATTCGAGAGAAATCCGAGACGCCCGAAGCACCCTTCCGGCTGCCCCATCACCCGCACACCTTTGATCTCCGTGATGTGGCCAAGCCCGAGGGCTTCGAGCGTGGGGAGATTGAGTCCCCCTACGGCATCGGCCAGATGGGACAAGGTGTTGGAACCGGCATCGCCGTATTCCGCCGCATCGGGCATGGCCCCGACGCCGAGTCCATCAATTACCAACACAATCACACGAGTAATCATGGGCGCACTATAGCACAGGCCTTATTCGACAACAGGGCGAGACATCCGGCATCTTCACACTGCACTCTGCTCGCCACATCGGTGAGAAAATAATTCAGTCGTTGCTTCGAGTCCTCCAAATGACCATGAATTCAACTCCGAATTCCCGCTTGGAGGCCCAACACACCTTCCCGAGCTCCACACGTATCGCAGTCGGTTGACCAGGTGCCATGATCTGGAGGCTCACAGACTCTCCTTCTGACGCCATCTCATCACTTTCAATCGCACAGCCCCCACGCGACAAGTTGAACGTCGCCCCTTGACAGGCTGCGTCTTCCAATATAACGGTCACGGGGCATCGGAGCGAAAACCTGGTGTCCTTACGCACCATCATCGCAACTCACCCCTTCCTCCTTGTGGCAGACCACTCGGCCATGATCGTAAGACTTGCGCTGATGCCGATCCGATCTGCGCCTGCCTCCAGCATGGCCAGCGTGGTCTTCCAGTCTCTAATTCCGCCGGAGGCCTTTACCTTGGCGCGGCCAGCCACCGTGTCTTTCATCAGTCTCACATCCTCCACCGTGGCACCGGCAGCGGCAAATCCCGTCGAAGTCTTCACATAGTCCATCCCCGCCTCCACGGCCAGGCGGCAAGCTGTAATCTTTTCCTCTCGCGTCAGACAGCAGGTCTCCAAAATGACTTTATGTTCTGCTCCTGCCGTCGCTTTCACGACCTCGGCCATGTCGGTCCGGACAAGATCGTAGTCGCCTGATTTGAGGCGGCTCACGTTGATCACCATATCGAGAACCTTGGCCCCGCGTGCAACTCCCTCAATGGCCTCCGCAACCTTCGTGGCTGTCGTATGGCCGCCCAGCGGGAATCCGATTGGAATGCCGACGTGAATCGTAGTACCGGCAACCGCTTCGACCGCCTCATCGATGTAACAGGGAGGCACAAAGATCACGACGAAGCCGAATTCCCTCGCCTCCTGACAAAGCCGCAGCACATCGGCCCTCGTTGCGTCCGGACGCAGCACGGTATGGTCTATCAGCGTCGGTAGATTCCAGTCGTAAGTCATCATCATGACCCTCTTATAGCAAGTCCTAGATCAGAGATGAAGAGGAAATAACGAGGGGGAACCAGGCGCATCATTACATTCGCGGGAGCGAGGCGCGGCGAAACGGCCGCTTTTGATACTTCTCTACTGCCTGGTTGTGCTCGATGAGCGTCGTAGAGAACTGGTGGGTTCCGTCGTTTCGCGAGACAAAATACAAGGAGCGCGAATCAGACGGATAGAGTGTCGCGCGAATCGCCTGAATGCCTGGGTTGGCGATCGGTCCAGGCGGTAGTCCCTGCACCCGATAGGTATTATAGGGACTGGGACTGGACAGGTCTTTCTTGTGCAAATTTCCGTCGAATGCTGGCAAGCCATAAATGACGGTTGGATCGCTCTGTAACGGAATGTGCTTCTTGAGCCGATTATGAAACACCGCGGAAATCTCCGGCCGCTCGCCGCCCGATCCGGTTTCCTTTTCGATGACGGAGGCAAGGGTCAGCACTTCGTGCATCGTCATCTTGAGTTCCTGCATCCGAGCAAGGAGATCCGATCCGACCACCTGCCGTAGCTGCTCGACCATGGTCGCCAACACCTCTCGCGCCTTAACGGCACGAGGAAACTTATACGTGTTGGGGTAGAGATATCCTTCCAGCGTCTCCGCCTTGATCCCAAGCGACGCAATGAACGCCCGATCTTTCGCAAGCCGGAGAAACTCTACACGATCCGTGAGACCCTGCTGCGAGACCAGATCGGCGATTTGGGCGACGGTGAGCCCCTCAGGAATAGTCAGGGGATGGAGCAGGACTTGGCCGTTGAGCAGCTTCGAGAGAATCTCGGCCGGGGTCATGCCGGGATTGAGCTCATACTCCCCCGCATGAACTTTCCGCTCAGCAGATTGGGATTTCCCAAAAAGGACAAAGACAGAACGGCTCTTGATCAATCGTTCACGCTCAAGCAGCGCGGCGACCTGTTGAAACGTCGAGCCATCCGGGATCATGACGACTTTCGAAGGAGGGTGTTCTTGCGCGGGAATGGCCGGGCCTTCAGCCCAGCGAATCGTCTGATAGGCCGCGACGCCAAGTGCGACCATTGCGACCAGCAGAAATCCGAGAATGATCCGTAGGCTCATGCGGTAATTCTACCGTTTCCGTATTCGAATACTCATCCGCCCATCCTTCCGGCTCCCTCTTCGGCGCCGGTTCAAGACTCGCCAGATAACTCTGGAGCAGAATCGAAGCGGCGATTCGGTCCACCACACCCTTCCGCTTTTTCCGGCTGACATCGGCCGCGATCAAAAGGTCTTCGGCCGTCTTCGTCGTCAACCGTTCGTCCCACAGAATAACAGGAACAGATACTCCCTGTTCCAGCCTAGCCTGGAACTCGCGCATCGCCTGGATCGCCGGACCCTCACGCCCATCCAATTGAAGCGGAAAACCCAATAGGACTTGCCTGACCTCATGTGCCACGACGAGAGACGCAATATGAGCGATGTCCCGATCTAACGTGCGACGTTTGAGCGTCTCCAGCGGCTGGGCGGTCCAGCCCAGCTCATCACTGAGGGCCACCCCGATCCGCACAGTCCCGTAATCAAGCGCAAGGATTCGTTTACCATCCTCCATCAGTCTACCGCTCCAACATGCGTTCGACCAGCCCAAAGACCTTTTCCAACGCGACGTCCAGCCTGGCTGGATCCTTCCCGCCTGCCTGCGCCATCTCGGGCCTGCCCCCGCCGGTACCCCCGACTTCCGCCGCCATCTCCTTGATGAGATCGCCCGCTTTCAGTTGGGCAATCAGATCCTTCGTGACGATGACTAGTAACGAAACCTTGCCATCGTTTGCGGCGCCGAGGGCCACAACACCACTCTTCAACCTGTCCCGCAACTGATCGGCCAGCGCCCGCATGCCGTTCACATCCAGGCCATCGGTCCGCTGCACATGTACCTGGATGCCGGCGATGGTTTTCGCGGTGGCTTCGACCGCTGCGCCGCTGGCCATTTTCAATTTTAGCTCTTCCAACTCGCGTTCTTTGTCTTTCAACTGCGTCATAACCTTACGTGTTTTGGCGACCAACTCGGACTGGCCGACCTTAAGCAAGTCCGACAGTTCCCGAATATCCGTTTCCAGCTTCTTCATGTGCGCGAGCGCCCCGCTACCGGTCTGAGCTTCGATACGGCGCACACCGGCCGCGACACCGGTCTCGGACTCAATTCTGAACAGGCCGATGTCCCCCGTATGCCGACAGTGCGTGCCGCCGCAGAGTTCTTTGCTGAACGACTCGACAGTCACCACCCGCACCTGCTCGCCATATTTATCGCCGAAGAAGGCCAGCGCGCCCTTGGCGACCGCATCCTGAATACTCATCACCTCGGTCGCAACCCGCTCATTCTTCCGCACCTCGTTGTTCACGACCGTTTCGATCTCATCAATGTCGCGGGAGGTCAGCGGCCTGAAATGGGCGAAGTCGAATCGCAAGCGATTCGGCCCGACGAGCGACCCATACTGTTTCACATGAGGGCCCAGCAAATCGCGCAACGCGGCATGAAGCAAGTGAGTGGCAGTGTGGTTTCGCTCAGCGTTCTGCCGCGTCGTGGTATTGACGGTCATGCGCAGCGCCTCGCCCTCGCGAATCCGCCCTTTTGTGACCGTCCCCTTGTGCAGAATCAAGGTCGGCACAGGCCTCGTGGTTTCCTTGATCTCCACCCGCCCATCGTGGCCCATCAGAATGCCCTGGTCACCGACCTGCCCACCGCCTTCCGCATAGAACGGCGTGACCTCCAGGACTACTTCAACCTCATCCCCTTCCGCCGCTTCTTTGACCAGCCGGTCGCCTTTCAAAATCGCCTGCACGAGGCTGTCGCTCTCCAGACGATCGTAGCCGATAAACTTCGTCGTCCCGAGACGGCCGGCCAACTCCGCGACTGCCGGCCGAGTTGTTTCTTGTTCAAACCCGCCGGTTTTGCGCGCACGAGTCCTCTGTTCCTCAATGGCCTGGTCAAACCCCGCCTCATCGAGGGTCATCTCCTGCTCGCGGCAAGCCTCTCCCATCAAATCCATCGGAAACCCATAGGTGTCGTAGAGCTTGAACACGTCGGGGCCCGTGAGGACCTTGCTCCCGGCCGAGCGCGCTTTCGCAATCAACTCGTTGAGAATCGGCAGGCCTTGATCAAGCGTGGCGATGAACCGCTCCTCTTCGCCTCTCGTCGCCTCGGCAATCGTCGCGGCAGCGCCTCGAACTTCTGAATAGACCCCGGACATCTGGTTCACGACCACCGCCGTCAACTCATAGAGGAAGGGCTCGACGATGCCCAGCAGCCGTCCATGGCGCGCAGCCCGACGCAGAATCCGGCGTAGCACATAGCCGCGCCCCTCGTTCGACGGCAACACACCATCAGCCATCAAGAACGTGATCGCGCGAAGATGGTCCGCCACCACGCGCATCGACCGATCGGTCTGGTCCTTCTCCCCATACTGAACCCCAGCCCTGGTGGCCACGGCACTGAGCAACGGCGTGAACACATCGCTGTCATAGTTGCTGTAGACACCTTGAGCGACAGCCGCCAGCCGTTCGAGTCCCATGCCGGTATCGATGCTCGGCTTTGGAAGCGGATTGAGCTTACCCGCCGCATCCCGGTTGTACTGCATGAAGACGAGATTCCAAATTTCGATGACGCGATCGCCTTCCCCGTTCGGCCGATCGTCGCCCGGCACCGACGGACCCTGGTCGTAATGGAGTTCCGAACAAGGCCCACAGGGTCCTGTATCTCCCATCTGCCAAAAGTTGTCTTTCTCCCCGCAACGCACGATGCGTGATGGCGACACACCCATCTTCTTCCAGAACTGATCGGCTTCGTCGTCGTCGCGGAAAACCGTCACCCACATCCGGTCCTTATCGAGACCAACCGTCTTGGTAAGAAACTCCCAGCCAAACTTGATCGCGTCTTCCTTGAAGTAATCGCCGAAGGAAAAGTTCCCCAACATTTCAAAGAACGTATGATGGCGTCTGGTATAGCCGACATTCTCCAGATCGTTGTGCTTGCCCCCCGCGCGGAGACACTTTTGCACGGTGACCGCTCGCTTGTAGGCGCGGGTTTCCTCTCCGAGGAACACCCGCTTAAACTGATTCATCCCGGCATTGGTAAAGAGCAACGTAGGATCGGCCTGAGGAATCAAAGCGGAGCTCGGCACGGCCTGATGACCGTGCTGTTCAAAATAACGAATGAAGGCTTGGCGTAACTCTTGAGTACTGTTCTTCATACCACTCTATCTTTCCTCTCGCAGCAGCGGCCCCATCACTGTCTCAATCGTGTCTTCGCCAAACCCTCGTTGGTTCAATAGTCTTGCTAAGCGGCCAAGCGTCTGAACCGATGTCGCCCGTTCAGCCATCCTGACAACTTGTTGCGCGAGGTCCTGCTCACTCACCTTGCGGTAGGTGGCCCGCAACGTCGCCTGGACGATGTGTTCAGGGCAACCAGTGGCGAGCAACTCTTCTTGCAGGCGCGCACGCCCCATCGGCATGCGTACAAGTCGCCGATCTGCCCACCGCGTAGCGAAAGCCACATCATCGAGGTACCTCAATGACGTCAGCCGCCGAATTGCGGCTCGAACCTGCGAGGGGGACGCCCCCTTCGCCGCGAGCAATCTTTCGATCTGGGACGTCGTGCGATCACTGCGGGCCAGCGCGCGCACCGCGAGTTGCAGCCACTGATCGGGAGACGATGCTGTGACTCGCCTACTCACCGGCCCACTCGATACCCGTGAAACACGAATCTCGAGCGATGCGCGACGAGCGGGAAAGGCGAGACGGACGGCGGTTCGCGGTCCGAAATTCGAGGTTTTCGGAGCTTCGAACTTCGGGTTCGCCCGCCTCGCTCGTCCTGTTCATCCCGCCTGTCTCGCGTGGCTGCTGTTTAGACGCCAACCTTGTGCGGTCGCCGCTCCTCGCGTTTCTCCTCGGTCTTTTTTTCGTCTTTCGCGGGCACGGCAGCGGGTTTCTCGGCTGTACGTCCAGGCAAACCAGCCAGGTCACGCAGCTTCCCTTCAATTTCACGTGCCAACGGCTGATTCGTCATAAGAAAGTCGCGCACAGCATCGCGCCCCTGCCCAAGCCGCTCGCCCTGATAGGAATACCAGGCCCCGGACTTCTCCACCACTTTCTTCTCAACCCCGAGATCGACCAACTCGCCAGTCTTCGAAATCCCCTGCGCGAACATGATGTCGAACTCCGCCTGCTTGAACGGAGGCGCCATCTTGTTCTTCACCACCTTCACGCGCACACGGCTGCCGGTCACCTCCTGCCCTTCCTTGATCGACTCAATGCGCCGGATATCCAGCCGCACGGACGAATAGAACTTGAGTGCGTTGCCGCCAGTCGTCGTCTCCGGATTGCCGAACATTACGCCGATTTTCATCCTAATCTGATTAATGAAGATCAGGGTCGTCTGCGACTTGGAAATGGCCGCCGTCAATTTGCGAAGGGCCTGCGACATAAGCCTCGCTTGGAGCCCCATATGCGCATCGCCCATTTCGCCTTCGATTTCGGCTCTTGGCACCAGCGCTGCGACAGAGTCCACCACGATGACATCGATTGCCCCGCTCCGGACGAGCGTCTCAGCAATTTCCAACGCCTGTTCACCGGTATCGGGCTGCGACACCAACAGATCGTCCACCTGTACACCCAGCTTCTTGGCATAGCCCAAATCCAGCGCATGTTCTGCATCGATAAAGGCAGCGGTACCACCGGCCTTCTGTGCTTCCGCAATCACATGAAGGGTCAACGTCGTCTTGCCCGAGGACTCGGGGCCAAAGATCTCGATGACCCGACCGCGAGGAACCCCGCCGACGCCCAGGGCAATATCGAGTCCGAGGGATCCGGTTGAAATCGCCGGAATATCCACCGGGGCATCGGCGCCCCCCAGCTTCATGATGGCCCCCTTCCCATATTGCTTCTCAATTTGGGACAAGGCAAGATCCAGCGCGCGCTTCTTGTCGTCTTTTTCAGCCATGGGTACTCCTCTGGTAATAAAGAGATCGGGGGGGATTATACCCAAGTTGAGAGACAGAAACCTAGCCCGCAGTCCGAGGCCGCAGGCCAAGGCCGAAGACTGAAGGCTGACGGTCGGAGCTCAAAGTTCCGAACACTTCAGCCTTCAGCCTAGCGACCGTCTCGCCCGTCCCGCCTTTCCTGCTCGTCACGCATCGCTGGCGTCTCGTGTGCAAACCCGTGTATTCACCCGATTTCCTTGACCAGCAGAGGGTATAGCGATACAAGTGACACTATGCCTTCAACTCTCGTTCCCGACACAACCGACCATAGACCGACAGTCCTGATCGTCGATGATGAGACCGCCCCCCGTGCGGCCCTCACACAGATCCTCAAGCAGGACTTCCACATTCTCACCGCGGAGAATGCACGCGCAGCCCTGGCAATCCTCGACGAGCACGGCGTCGATCTCGTCACGCTGGACCTGAAATTGCCCGATCGTTCCGGATCAGACCTCTTGCATGATATCAAGCACGCGCATGCCGAGATCGAAGTCATCATGGTCACAGCCTACGGGAGTCTTCAATCGGCGATGGACTGCATCCGCCACGGCGCGGCCGGCTTTCTCCTAAAACCGTTCAATGCCTCAGAATTGCTGGCCATTTCTTTACAGACCGCCCAGAAGAAACTACGACTCGATCAACTGCGCCCGGTCCTCACCAACT
>Ga0315276_10002553_pt1 | contig 16705 bp, 15 predicted proteins | sample YL17G05_0_MG_FD_204542 | JGI IMG/M metagenome (GOLD analysis project Ga0315276, IMG submission 204542) | Sediment microbial communities from Yellowstone Lake, YNP, Wyoming, USA - YL17G05_0 | ecosystem: Environmental > Aquatic > Freshwater > Lake > Sediment | place: USA: Wyoming | collected... | reverse complement strand
GCTTCCTGGCCTTTCCGCGGGAACGCCGTAAATACGTCCCTGTAGGCTTCGGCCGCGCCGTCCATGGCGCGGACGATCCCGCGGAAAGGCCAGGAAGCGGTCATACCCCTCAAGGTGGCGTTGCCGTTGGTGCAGCCCGCTGAGTCTGGCGACTTCGTTGAAAGCTGCGAACGGGCTGCTGCGCACGCCACGTCGACATCCAGCGTTGCGGCGCGAGCAGTCGCGCGACGGCGGCACGAGCGGTGGCAAGGTAGCGTCAGCGGATACCGGCGTCACGCAGCGACAGCGTGACGCGCCGGGGCGTGCTCGATCCGGGCATGCCTCAAGCGCAGTGCCGCCAACGCCATCGCGCTGCCGGCGACTGCTCAGCCGCGCTTGTCGACGTCGACGTAATCGCGCTGCACCGGCCCCGTGTAGAGCTGGCGCGGACGGCCGATCTTCATCGCCGGGTCGGCGATCATCTCCTGCCAGTGCGCGACCCAGCCCGCGGTGCGGGCGATCGCGAACATGACGGTGAACATCGAGCGCGGGATGCTGAGCGCGCTGTAGATCACGCCAGAGTAGAAGTCGACGTTCGGGTAGAGCTTGCGCGCGATGAAGTACTCGTCCTTCAGCGCGATTTCCTCCAGCCGCAGCGCGAGTTCGAACAGCGGGTTGTCGTTCTGGCCGAGCCGCGCGAGCACCTTGTGGCACATCTCGCGGATGATCTTCGCGCGCGGGTCGAAGTTCTTGTAGACGCGGTGGCCGAATCCCATCAGGCGCTTGCCGCCGTCCTTGTCCTTTACGCGGTCGAGGAACTTCGGGATGTTGTCGACCGTGCCGATGTCCTCGAGCATCGCGAGCACGGCCTCGTTCGCGCCGCCGTGCGCCGGGCCCCACAGGGCGGAGACGCCTGCCGAGATCGCAGCGTACGGATTGGTGCCCGTGCTGCCGGCGAGGCGCACCGTCGAGGTGCTGGCATTCTGCTCGTGGTCCGCGTGCAGGATGAGGAGCAGATCGAGCGCCTGCGCGGCGATCGGGTCGAGAACATATTCCTCGGACGGCACGGCGAAGAACATCTGCATCATGTTCGCGCAGAAGTCGAGGTCGTTGCGCGGATACACGAACGGCTGCCCGAGCATGTGCTTGTAGGCGGCCGCCGAGATCGTCGGGATCTTGGCAAGGATGCGGTGAGCGAAGATCTCGCGGTGCCGCGGGTTATGGATGTCCATGGAGTCGTGGTAGAAGGCCGCCATGGAGGAGACGACCGCCGACACCATCGCCATCGGGTGCGCGTCGTAGTGGAAGCCGTTGAAGAAACGCAGCAGCGATTCATTCAGCATCGTGTGGTAGCGGATCGAGCGGTCGAACTGCTCGAGCTGGTTGCCAGCCGGCAGGTCGCCGTTGATCAGGAGGTAGGCGACCTCCAGGAAATTGGACTTGGCCGCGATCTGCTCGATCGGATAGCCCCGGTAGAGCAACACCCCGTTATCGCCGTCGATGTAGGTGATCTTGCTCTCGCACGCCGCCGTGGCCATGAAGCCCGGGTCGAACGTGAAGATCCCGTGGTCCTTGCCGATGTTGCCGATGCTCAGGCAGTCGGGACCGACCGAGCCGCTCAGCGCCTCGAGGGACGACTTCTTGCCCGATTCCAGATTGATCAGTTCGTATTTCTTGCCGGTCATTTTTGCACCTTTTTCCCGTGCTTCTCGGCGATCCGAGGATGGCGCGGCAGCGTTGCACGACGGCAAGGTTTGATCAAGATCGGACTAGTACACAGCTCGGCTAGTACACAACCTTGAGACTCTGTCCGGGGATCGGCTCCTTGTCCGGATAGAGGTCGTTCAGCAGCCTGAGGTGCTCCACGGGATATTTCCTGATCGGCGAGTTTCGGGCGAGGTCCTCGACGCGGGTCTGCGCGTCCGCCTGGACGATGCGGATCCGGTTCGGCTCGGCCAGCGGGAACTCGTTGTCCTTCAGGCGACGGAACGTCTTGATGCTCGAAAGCAGGACGGGATCGCTGGCCGGCAGCGCCGTCGGAACACGGCTCGCGCCGCGGAACACGTACGCCAGGTTGTTGTAGTAGACGACCGCGACCCGCATCGGCCCCTGGTTGCCCCACGGCAATTTGACGCTCGGGACGATGGCAGCGTACCCGTCGAGCCCGTTGACCTGCAGCGGTTCCTCCTTCGAGAGTGCGGTGCCACCCGCCAGGTGCGCCACGTACTGCCGCGGCGTCGTATTCGGCGGGATCGGCTGGGCGGTGACGGCCAATGCAGTGTCCTTGGCCGGCGTAAAGGCGATCACCTGGTTCTGCTGGTTATCGACCGTCCACCCGGATGGAAACGCAACCGTGAACCCGAGGTCGGCGTGGTAGAAGCGCGAGCCGCGGACCACACCCTGTGCCCGGCTGGGGCCGACGGGCAATCCAGTGACGTGTTGTAAGTAGATGTCACGGTTGTCAGGCCGCGTCTCGCCCGTCTCGATCTTGCCGGCCGCCGCAACCACGTCGTTCAAGCGCGTGTCGTTGTCGGGATGGCTCGCGAATACGCCATGGTAAACGTGCGGCTGGCGGCCTTCCTGCTTTGCCATCTGCACCTCGAGCATTTCCTGGTTCTTCAGCAATCGCACGACGTCGATCATCGCCTTCGGGTCGTAGCCGAGCCGGTTCAGGTAGTCGGCGCCGAGGGCGTCCGCCTCGAGTTCCATGTCGCGCCCGTAGCCGCTGATCAACGCCGAACCGGCCATGTTGGCGACGTTCGCCAGATCGCCGCTGCCGGTCAGGATGCCGACCAGGGTCGCCCCGATGCCGGCGGCCGTGGCGCCCGTCTGTTGCCGCACCGCATGGCGTGCCGTAACGTGCCCGACCTCGTGGCCGATCACCGCAACCAGCTCGGCCTCGGTGTTCAGGTAGGCCATGATGCCGCGCGTGATGTAGACGTAGCCGCCGGGCAGCGCAAAGGCGTTGACCTCGTCGGAGTCCAGCACGGTGAACGTGTACTGCAGGTTGGGTCGATGGCTCTTGGCGGCGATGCGCTGGCCGATCTCGTTGACGTACCCCTGGACCGCCTCGTCGTCGTACCGGCCGTACTGCTGGAGCACCTGGGGGTGCGCCTTCTGGCCGATCTCGATCTCCTGCGCCTCGCTGATCGTGACGATGTCGTGGCCGCCGGTGACCGGGTTGGTGGCGCAGCCGCCGAGCGACAAAGCGGCGGCGGCGATCAGGATGCGCAGGCTGTGGCGTGGGATGTGCATGGCGACGACTCTCAGCCCGGGGGCGCCCAAAGTCTAGAGTCGGGTGCGAGCCCCGCAAAGTTCCGTCTGGGCCCGAAACGAAACGGGGCGCCGATGGCGCCCCGTCCGGAATCGATCCCGAGGACCGCGCGATCAGCCGCGCGCGTACTTCTTGCGGAAGCGGTCGACGCGGCCGCCCGTATCGACGATCTTCTGCTTGCCCGTGTAGAACGGATGGCAGTTCGAGCAGACTTCGATCTGCAGCGCCTGGCCGAGCGTCGAACGGGTCTCGAACGTGTTCCCACAGCTGCAGGTTACGTTGATCAGTTTGTAGTCCGGATGAATTCCGCTCTTCATGGCCGTGGCCTTAGTCAGGTCATCAATCAAAATGGGTCGCGAAGTATAGGTGCCGACAGCCCGGGTAGCAAGTTTGGCAGGCCAGCGGGGCGCTGGCCCGTACGCTCTGAACGTGCACCCGGCTCGCAGGCCCCCGGCGATCCACGGTTATCCACAAAAGCTGTGGATAACTGTGTGGATGACTGGTCTCGACCCCGGATGACCTGCGCGCAGAATACGGGGATTTCCGCTTTGGTCAATTATTAACCACGCCTATTACGCTTTTACAATCAGATACTTGAGATACTCGCCTAATGTTTCACTTCGGCTACGGGCCGTAACCTGCCGAATCTTCATCGACCGCCCGGTCGTGTGCATAACTAGCGCGGCCCCCTAGCCGATTCGATCGGGGCTGCAAGTCCCCCCGCGATCCAGGCCAGTCCCGCGGTTCGTCGTCACTTCGGGTCCGGGCACCGATCGCGGTCAATCCGGAAGAAAAAGGGTTTGCAAGTCATTGAGGAATCGGCTGCCCAGTGCCGTTGGCATCCAGCCCCCGCCCGGTCGCACGGCAATCAGCCCGCGCTCGGAGGCGACCGCCAGCGGGCGCCCGAGGACCGAGACCGGCAGGCCCGTGCGGCATTCGAAGGTCCCGGCATCGAAGCCCTCGAGCAAGCGCAGCGCGTTCAGGCAGAACTCGAACGGCCGGTCGCCCGCAACGACGTCGCGCACTTCCACGACGCGGCCCGCCGCCGTGCCGGCTGACAGGTAGGCGGCAGGATGCCTGGCCCGCACCGTGCGCACGATCCGGCCGGCGGCGGCCAGCGTGACCTTGCCGTGGGCGCCCGCCCCGATCCCGAGGTAATCGCCATAACGCCAGTAGTTCAGGTTGTGGGCACACTGCTGCGACGGCCGCGCATACGCCGAGACCTCGTACCGCGCATAGCCCGCGCCCTCGAGGCGCCCATGGCAGGCGGTGTGCATGGCGTAGCAGGTGTCGTCGTCGGGTAGCGGCGGCGGGTGCCTGGCGAACCGCGTGCCGGGTTCGAGCGTGAGTTGATAGTGCGAAATATGCGTCGGCTCAAGGTCGATCGCTCGCTCGAGGTCGCGCACTGCGCCATCGAGCGTCTGCCGGGGCAACCCGTACATCAGGTCGAGGTTGAAATTCGCGATGCCGGCGGCGCGCAGGTCGGCCACGGCAGCATCGATTTCACGGCTGGCATGGACGCGGCCCAGCAGTTCGAGGCTACGGTCGTCGAAGCTCTGCGCGCCCAGCGATACGCGATTCACGCCCGCCGCGGCATAGTCGGCAAAGCGGCCCCTTTCCACTGCCCCAGGATTCGCCTCCAGCGTGACCTCGGCCCCTGGCGCCAAAGCCAACACCTCGCCGGCGTGGCGCAGCACCCGTCCGATCGCGCCAGGGGCAAACAAACTGGGTGTGCCGCCGCCGAAGAACACCGAGACGATCTCGCGCCCGGCGCAGTCGGCCGCCGCAAGCTCAAGGTCGTCGAGCAGCGCGTCGACATAGGCCTGGTGGGGCACTCCGGCGCTCGGCACGGCATGCGACACGAAGTCGCAGTACGGGCACTTGCGCACGCACCATGGGAGGTGGACATACAGCGCGAGCGGCGCCTCACGCAGTGCGACGCTCATCCGGCGCCGGCAGCGCCGCCGAGCGCGACCACGAGCGCGCGCAGCGCCTGCCCCCGGTGGCTTACGCGGTTCTTCGCCGCCGCGTCGAACTCCGCCGCGCTGCGGGAATCGCCGGCGACGACGAACAGCGGGTCGTAGCCGAAACCGCCCGTGCCACGCGGTACGCGGGCGATGCTGCCTTCCCAGGACGCCTGGGCGATCACCGGCGAGGGATCCGTCGGCCAGCGCAGGTACGCCATCGCGCAATGGTAGCGGGCGGTGCGCCGCTCGTCGGGAACGGCGGCGAGTTCGTCGAGCAACTGGCGATTGTTGGCGGCATCGTCCGCGCCAGGGCCGGCGTAGCGCGCGGAATAGATGCCCGGCGCCCCGTGCAACGCATCGACCTCGAGCCCGGAATCGTCAGCGATCGCCGGCAGTCCGGCCGCGTCGGCCGCGAAACGCGCCTTCAGGATCGCGTTCTCAATGAAGCTGAGCCCGGATTCGACCGCCGCCCCCGCCGTGAATTCAGCCAGGGGCCGCACGTCCACGTTCCAGGGGGACAGGATCTCGCGCATTTCGCGCAGCTTCCCCGGGTTGCCGGTCGCCAGCACGACCCGCGCCGCAAAGGCGGGGTGGCCGGCAGTCACCGGCTGCGTGCCTTGTAGCCCGAACCCTGGCCCACCGGATACGGTGCCGCCAGCGCTTCCTGCTGACAGGCAAACAGCGTCTGGCAGGCACCGTTCGCCAGGTCCAGCAGATCGTCGAGTTCGTGGCGCCTGAAAGCGTGGCCTTCCGCCGTTCCCTGCACCTCGATGAACCCGCCGCCGTTGTTCATGACGACGTTCATGTCCGTCTCCGCGGTGGAGTCCTCTGCATAGTCGAGATCCACGACCGCAGCGCCGTTGACGATGCCTACCGACACCGCAGCAACCTGCCCGTGCAGCGGATTCACCTTCGTGCCCTGCCTTCGGGAAAGCGTCTCCATCGCGTCGGCTAGCGCGACGTACGCCCCGGTGATCGAGGCCGTGCGGGTTCCGCCGTCCGCCTGCAGCACGTCGCAATCGAGCGTGACGGTGCGCTCGCCCAGGGCCCGCATGTCCATGACCGCCCGCAGCGAGCGCCCGATCAGGCGCTGGATCTCCAGCGTGCGCCCACCCTGCTTGCCCCGCGACGCTTCGCGCGCACTGCGCGTGTGCGTCGAGCGCGGCAACATTCCGTATTCGGCCGTCACCCAGCCCTCGCCCTTGCCGCGCAGGAACGACGGCACGCCTTCCTCGACACTCGCGGTGACCAGCACGCGCGTGTCACCGAACTCGACCAGCACCGAACCCTCGGCGTGGCGCGTATAACCGCGGGTGATGCGTACCTTGCGCAACTCGTCCGATGCGCGTCCGCTGGGTCTCACGATGTGAACTCCGGTTTGGAATCAGGGGCCGAGCCAGCGGATCGCGGCGGCCGTGGTGTTGTCGGCAAACGGCGCGGAGGTGAGCACCGCGCGCGCGCCGAGTTCGGCGAGCGATTCCTGCAGGCCGCGCTGCGGATCGCGGCCGAGGCCCGCGACCTGCTCGTCGGTCAGGCCCGACCAGAACCCGTCCGAGCACAGCATCAGCAAGTCGCCCGGCTTCAAGGCACGGCGACCGCTCAGAGTCATTTCCGGCAGGGCCGGGTCACCGCCGATGCAGCACTCGACGTAGTTGCGCATCGGATGCACCAGCGCCTGCCGCTCGGTGATGCGGCCGGCGCGCAGCAGCAGCTCGACGTGGCTGTGGTCGCGGGTGCGGTCGACAATCCGGGCGCCCCGCAATTGATAGACGCGGCTGTCGCCCACGTGCGCCCAGTAGGCGCTCGATCCCTGCACGAGGCAGATCGCGCAGGTGGCGCGCGGCCGGGTCTCGGGCGACAGGCCGTGGCCGATTTTCACGACGGCCTCGTGCGCCCGGCCGATCGTCAGGTGCAGGAAGCCGTCCGGGTCGAACAGCGGGCGGCTGGCGTCCCAGAATTCCTCCACCATCGTGCGGATCGCAATCTCGGCCGCGCGCGCTCCGTCCGCGTGACCGCCCATGCCGTCCACGACGGCAAGGAAAGCGGATCCATCGCCGACGGCGACGGCTACGCGGTCCTGGTTTTCCTCGCGATTACCAAGAAGACTTAGATCCGCGTGCTCGATCTGCAGGGCTCGCTCCGGCACGCCTGTTCTCATGTAAACTCCAACGCGGCTTATAACATCCCGCGCTGCATTCCCGTAAGAGGCGCCCGCGCCGGAGCCCGTCGTTGCGCAGCGCTTTTCCCGGAACCATCACCCGGAACCCAGCAAATGATCCGCAGCATGACAGGCTTCGCTCGTCGCGAGCGCCACGGCACCTGGGGCACGCTGACTTGCGAGCTACGCGCAGTGAACCACCGCTACCTCGAACTGTCGATGCGCATGCCCGAGGAGTTACGCAGCCTCGAGAACGAGGCCCGCCAGCTGCTCGCAGGCACGTTGCGCCGGGGAAAGGTCGATGCGGGACTGTACCTGCGCAACACGGCGGCCGCTCCGGGCGCCCTCGAACTTAACCGGCCGCTGCTGGAGCAGCTGGTCCAGCGCGCTGCGGAAGTCGCCAACCTGGCTGGCAGGCCCGACGCGGCCCTCAATCCGCTCGACCTGCTGCGCTGGCCGGGCGTGATCCGTGAAGCCGAGCGCGACATGGCGCCCGTGCTCGTCGAAGCGCTGGAGCTGCTGCGCGAGACCGCAGCCGACCTCAACGACGCCCGTTCCCGCGAGGGCGCGCGGATCCACGAGATGCTGCGCTCACGCTGCGACGCCCTGCAGCAGAGCGTGTCCCTGATGCGCGCCCGGCTTCCCGAGCTGGCAGCGCGTATCCGCGCGCGGGTGGCAGAGCGTGTCGCGCAACTCGGCGCACAGCTGGACTCCGAACGGCTCGAGCAGGAACTCGTGCTGCTCGCCTACAAGATGGATTTCGAGGAGGAGCTCGACCGCCTCGGCAGCCACGTCACCGAGACGATGCAGGTGCTCGACGCCAAGGATCCCGCCGGCCGCCGCCTCGACTTCCTGATGCAGGAGCTGAATCGCGAAGCGAACACGCTGTCGTCGAAGTCGCAGGACGTGGAGACGACCCGCACCGCGGTGGACATCAAGGTCCTGATTGAGCAGATGCGCGAGCAGGTGCAGAACGTCGAGTGATGTGGACCCGGGGTACGGTCTTCATCGGCGGTTACCGGTGAATGCCGGCGTGATGAGCTGGTCCTCGCGCACGAGCTGCCGAGCGAGATAGTTGCGGATTTCCTGACGGCATTCCAGGTAGGTCTGCTCGTCGCGGTAGCTGTCGCGCACGGTGATGAGTGCCTTGAGCAGGCTATCGAGCGTTGCCCGCAGCGCAAGTGCGCGCGCCGTCAGACGGTCGATCGAGGGGAACACCGCAGGATCGGGCCGGCTGTCCTGCACGGCCTTTCGCGTCTCGGCCAGCCCCCCCCTCAGCGTCGCTGCCAGCTGTGGGTGGTTCTCCAGTCTCTGCAGCACGCGTTCAAGCACGCTTTCCAGATCTGCGTTGTCCTCCCAGCGCAGCTCGGGCTCGACGCACGCCCGCAGCCCGACGTGGCGAAGAAGGTTCTGCACGGTAACCATGATGCTGGCAGAAAACGGCGAGCGGGTCTCCGGCACCACGTAGTTGTCCAGCGACCAGATGATGCTGTCGATGATGCGAGAAGTGTCGGGTTTCATGGTCTTATCGCTGTCCCATGCGGGGGATTTCGGTGTTCGTGCAGCCGATTGCACTGGCCAGCGCGCGTTGACCCAGCTGCAATACCTCGGCGGACAGCCAGGCCAGTCGACATAGTTTGTCGCCGTTTTCCAGTTGATGCGCCGCTGTCTGCGAATACTGTACGCGGTACAGGCCATAGAGGTGCCGGTAGTAATCCACGGCCTGCGGCGCGATCACCTGGCCGGTCAGCGTCTGGTAGTAATCGAGTGCCGGCTGCAATCCCCACAGCTGTTTACCGTCTTCGATCACGTCATCGAGAAAGCTTTGCACAAGCGCGAAGTCCATGGCAGGGTCACCCAGACAGCACAACTCCCAGTCGGACAACGCGACGATCTCGCCGTTGCGGAACACTTCCTCCCCGAAGCCGTTGGTACCCTTGATCAGGCAGATGCGCTCACCGCCCGAAGGCTGATGGGCGAGGAACCATTCGACGGCCTCGGTGACCAGCGGCAACGGTTCGACCGCAAGTCGGTCGATCTCACGCGTCACTGCTTCGATGCGACAGCGCGCACTGTCGGCCGGAGACGGTGGCACCTCAAGAATTTCATCAAAGCGCAAGGCACGCCAGTCGCAGCCGTGAACCAGTGCGAGTTTGCGCACGTGTTCGCGGCCGATGTCGATGCGCAGCGGGTTGTAGCGCGGGTCCGGATCGAACAGGTTGGGGATGTTCCAGTCGCCCTCGACGTGGCGTCGAACGAAAAACTCCCTGTGATCGCCGAGCTCGCGTGGGTCGTCCTCGTACCAAAGCGTCTCTGCCACCGGGACGTGACTTTGACCGAGGCGGCGGTAGATCTCGTATTCGGCCCGCAGCTCCCCCAGGCAGATGCTGCCGCCCGGAAGATCGCGGCGCAGGATGAAGCGGTCCGTGCCGGTGTACTTGCCGCGCGTCCATTCACAGGACAGAAACCACGTTTCCCGTGACACACCACGCGGGAACTTCACCAGCTCTGTCACCCGCACCGTGTCGCAGGCGAGCCGTTTGCCAAGCCACCCGGCAACAAACCCGGCGTCAAGATCGTCGCCAGGCGCCTTGGCCGTAACGATTGCTGCAGCCACGCTCGTCATGCGCACCTCGCCTGGGCCGCCTGCCGTGAGCATCGGGCATGCAGCGCAGCCTCAGCCATGGCGCTATTCCTCGAAACCGTAGGGTTCATAGCGTCCCTCGCAGACGAATTCCAGCTGGCCGAGCCCCACCGCGGTTCGTCCGACGGGGTCGGTGGAGTGCACCACCGCGATATGCTCGCGCCCATGCGGCCGCATCGGCTTGCCCTGATGATTAAGAATCCGATAGGGCGGATTCGAAAAATCGAATTCATCGTGTTCGAGGTAGACGCCCGGGCCGTGATAGGTGGCGATACTGCCACCGTCACGCCAGCTGCCGCCGTCGACGTTGTAACCAATGGTCGCCGGACTCCACGGCGGACTGGCAACTTCGATCACGTGCTGCCAGGCCCCACCATGTTCGTCGATCAGATCGACCACGCCCCGTGAGATGGCGCGGGTGCCCGGCATGAATTCCAGCCTGTGGCGGGCCGAGGCCATCCGCAGCACGGGGCCGTCGAAGCCATGATGAATCACGCCCTCGAACGGTGTGCCGAACGTGTCGTTCATCTTCAGCTGCCGGCCTGCGGAATCCTCATGGAAATGATAGAAGCCCGAATAATCACCCGTCTGGAACGGAAGCCAGAAGCGCAGCGCGCGACGAACCGCCGGCACCTCCGGTGGCGGCAGCCAGCGCGGGTCCGGGCGCAGCGGCTCGCGTGCGGCATACAGGCCCCAGGAATGGTCACGACTGCCGAACCACTGCAAGGGAACGACCTCGAACGTGCGCTCCCTGAAACGGATCTGCCCGGCAGCGGTTCCTCCCTGGGTATAACGTGTCTGATCGGTCACCGGCTGCGAGCGGTTGGTGGCCAGGTGATGCGCCTCCTCGTGCGGCGGTGCCAGGGCATCCCAGGTGAGGTCAAACTGCAGATCGGAGTCGTTGTCGTCCAGCGTGAGCCGGATCTTGCGCATCGGTTCCACGAATCGGAACGACAACGGACCGATCGAGGTAGCGAAATCTGGCCGCCAGGTGCGGCTCAGGCGCACGGTGTGCTGGATGCCGTTGTGATTGATTCCAGCATAGCCGCCGACGATGTCCGCATTGGCATTGATGCGGATGCCGGTGAACAGGAAAACCCGCTCCTTCGCTGAATACACGCCGAAGAAATATCCATCGTCCCAGCTGTGGTCGGTCGAAGGAATCTCGCTGAACGGCCGTGACGTCTGATGGACCGGAAACTCGTCATAAGGGGTGAGCATAGCTGTCATTCCGGGCAGTGCGACGGTCCGCCCTTGGTATGGTGGATGGATCTGGTCGTTCCCGTCACCGCTGCTCGGGGCATTTGGTTTGACTAACCCGGATTATTCACGAGTCATCCAGGTACAAAGGCCTCGAGCGTGATAGAAAGGCTTTGCCACAAGCATTTTCCGTCACTCAAGAGGCCTTTCCGCGGATCAAGATAACACACGACAGGAGTGTGCTTTTTTCCGACTGGTGCAGCCGTCCGGTGGTGGCGAGCTTTGAGCAGGAGCGCGGCGGCTCAGATCCAGCAAGCCCGCCGGTCCAGCTTCGGGGACTTACTCCAGTTCGCTGGTCAAAGCTGGCCGCCTGTCGACGCTCAGTAGCGCCAGGACTGCTCGAACCCGGGCAGGCGTCTGCCCAGATAGTGCTCGACGCAGGTCAGCGCCGCGCGCGCCGCCCTATCGACACCGATCCCCCGGCTCTTGAAGGACTCGCTCGCGAAGTACAGCCCCGCCACGTTCGGCGCCTTCCAGTTCGGCCGGTACATGCCGACCAAGCCGGGTTTCGGCAGGACGCCGAAGGCCGGGTCAAACACGAGATGTCTGCGGCGCCAGACGGGCTTCTTCAGCGCCGGATACATCACGCCCATGCCGGCCTCGAACTTGTCGAACATCTCCCGTACGTACTGCTTGTCGCGGCCCCTTTCACCCGGGATCACTCCGCCCATCACGTGCAGGTGCTTGCCCTCAGGCGCGCACGAGGGATCCATATTCGATTGCGTGAAGAAGAATCCGGGCAGGCCCGCACCCGGGTCCCGCACCCAGGTGGACAGTTCCCGCGGATCGTACATGTGCACGGGTTCGTCGGTCGCGATGTACAGGCCGAGCCAGGCCACGCGGAACTTGTCCTGTGCGAGATGGCGGATCTGCGCCGCGTACCAGTCAGGCAACTGCCTCTCCGGAACGACATCCAGCACATTCCACACCGGCAGCGTGGAGATGACGCAGTCAGCCCGGACGAATTCGTCGTCGCAGCACGCGTTCGGCAGGATCCTCGGCTCGCGGGGCAGGTCCACGCCCCGCACCTGGCCATTCTCAATCACGACCCTGCTCACCGAGGTATTCAGGCGAATCTCGGCGCCGTGGCCTCTGCAAGCGTCGGCCAGGTCCCGCCATACGCCTTCCCAGCCCTGCGCTGGCCAGCACGAATACGCGGCCATGCGCCGCTCCTGATAGTGCATCTTGCGCACGTACAGGTTGTCGCTGGCTGAGTGGTCCCAAGGTTGATCCGTGAGGCACTCGAGCACGGCGAGGAATTCGAACAGATCGATCACGCCGGGATCGTTGGTGTACTGCTGCAGCCACTCGCGCAGGCTGCGGTCATCCCATTTGTCCAACTCCTCCCACGGGGTCTCGGTCAGCGCCTTGATGACCTTTTTCAGCTCCGTCTTGTCGCCGGCGTAGCGATCACGGATCGAACCCCAGCACTGACGCTCGTGGTTCCACACGGGCATCTCAGCGCTGACCTTGCCGTGGACGAGCTCCTTTCCTACGTGCTCGAAGATCTTCGTGAGCCCGGAGCCGCCGTCCTCGAGGAGATGACCGCCGATGTTGATCGTGAAACCCTCGTCCCGCACTGCCATCGCACGCCCGCCCAGGTAGCGGTCGCGCTCACAGATCAGAACCGACTTGCCCTCTTTGGCGAGCAGGGCGCCCGCCGAAAGGCCGGCCGCGCCGGCTCCGATGATGATCACGTCGTACGCCGCCATGCCGATCGCTCCTCGTGCAGGTTGAAACACACCTTTCCCGGCTCATCCGGCCGGCACTAAAAAAAGCCCGTGCTGGCTAAATTGTACAACACCTGTCGCGTGGGTGCGCTACTGGAACTTCGCCGCTCCAGGTCAATCGCCCTCGTCCTGCGCCGCCAGTGGCGCGATGACCTCGGCGCCGAAGCGCTCGATGGCCTCGAGCACCGCTCCGTGCGGAGGGCCTCCGGGCTGGCGCATGCGCACGGCGACGTAGTCGGCGCCGGTCAGCTCGGACCAGTAGCGCAGATCGGCGAGAATGTCGGCGCCGGATCCGTACAGGAAGCGATCGCGGGCGACGAGATCGAAGGTGAAGTCCTTCCGCTCACGTACTTTCTCGACCCACGGTTCGTACTCGCGCCGGTACGTGCCCACGTTGAAGTAGAGTCGGTGCACGGCCAGCGCGTGCGCACCCCAGACTCGTTCGCATTCGAGGCGAGATTCCCCGATCCAGCCCTCACGAAACAGACCGATCCGTGCCGGTCGACCGGCCGAGTCGCATTCTGCGCGGTAGTGCTGCGCGAGCCTGGCGAGCGTGAGGACGTCTCGTTGCGGATCACAAATCCAGCGATCCGCGCGCCGGGCCGCCCGAGCGAGGCCCCGGGGCCCATGGGCGCCGATCCAGATCGGCGGCCGGGGTCGGGTATACGGCGGCGGTGTGATCGCACCCTCGGCACGGATGTAGCGGCCAGCATGCGCGAACGGGCGCGTCTGCAAGCAAGCCTCCAGAACATCCAGGAACTCCTCGAATACCGCGGCCCGCTCGGCATGCGGCACCCCGAAGGCGGCGAAATCCTGCCGCTGGTGACCGATGCCGAGGCCCAGGATCACGCGACCCCGGCTAATCCAGTCCAGCATCAGCAGGTCCTCGGCAACGCGCACCGGATGGTGCAGGGGCGCGGCGAGCACGGCGGTGCCGAAACGGATGCGATCCGTACCCTGCAGTAGCGCGGCGCCGAGCAGCATGGGCGACACCAGCGCCCCCCCGCGAGCCTGATGGAACTCGGTCAGGAACACCGCGTCGAACCCGGCCGCCTCCGCTGCGGCGGTCTCCGCCCGCAGTTCCTGCCACAGCCGGTCGAGGTCGACGCCCTGGGCCTGGATGGGCAGGATCAGGCCAAACTGCATCGACACACCTTCCTTGTCAGCGGAATTCGCGCAGGCGCATGGCGGTAGGGTCCACCTGCTCGCGCAGCACGCGCAGTTGCTCCGCGTCTGGAGGCACGGTCTGCGGAATCTCGGTCTCGGGCAGCAGGACCTCGAAGCCCGTGGCGTCCTGGACTGCCCCGACGGTCACGCCCTGATGCAGGCTCTTCAATCGCATGGCCTTCAATTCGGCGTGGAAGTCCATGACGCAAAGGTTGGTGATGCACAACCGCGGACCTCCCGGCAGCCCGAGCCGCTCGCGGTGGCCCCCACCGTCGCCCCAGCCGATCCCTGAGCGGAAGTCGAGCCGCGGCACGAAGGTCTTGCGATCGTGGGTCGTGCTCCACAGGTAGATGTTCGGAATCATGCAGCTCAGGTCCGCCATCCCGCCGCCGCCGGGTAGCCTGACCCGCGGCCGCGCATATGGACCGATCACCGAGTTATTGACGTTTCCGTAGCGGTCGATCTGCGCGCCGCGGAACGCGAACGTGTTGTAACGCATGCCCTGCGCATAGGCCCAGAAGTCGAACGGCGAGTTGGACAGCATGGTCGCCCCGCCCCAGATCGAGTCCGACAGCGTCGATTCGCCTAGTTGCACCGGATCCGCGTCGATGGCGATGGACGAGGCAGCCCAGACCAGGCCTGGGGCATGCGTCCGGCGCGCCAGCAGGTACGCGCACACCGGGATATAGGACACGGCGCCGTTGAAGGCCCGGGTCGAATCGTCGAACTCACGGGCGAGCGTGGCGATCATCAGCTCATCGACCGTATGGGCAGGGACCGGGGCCGCAGCGCTCATGGCGCCCCCCTGCGCAGGCGCATCAGAGCGGCCTGCCCACCACTTGCCTCGAGAAATGCGCAGTGCGTCTGCGGGCCGGCGACCCGCTCGCGCCAGAACCGGCCGAATGCCGCCTCATCGCGCGCGGCCTGCGTGTAGTCGGCGTAGAACTGCGCGTCATGGGCGTACTGTGGAAAGCATGAAGTCGGGTAGGCGCCCCAGGGCGCTTCGGCCACCGCCGTGACGACGAAGCGGGGGTAGGTCGTGCGCTCGGGCGTGGCGACGAAGGTGTGATGCGGGACGATGCGCTCGACCGTCACGATCGTGGTCTGCGCAGCATTGACTATCTCGTTGTCCATCCAGATCAGCTTCGGGTCGACTCGCACGTTGCCGTGCTCGTCCGCGGCGTGAGCATGGACGATGGCAACATCCACCGGCAGCGGTGTGCACGCGACGTATGCCTCGCCCGTTACCGGGTCGGCCTCAAGGCGGGTGGTCTCGGGATGCAAGCCGATGATATCGGTGCCCAGACCGGCCTTGGTCGGAATGAACGGTACGCGTGTCGCCGCCGCCCGCAGGCGCGCGATCAGAAGATACTCGGAGTACTCCTCCACCTCGACCGCGCCGGATTCGGCGGCGCGCCGAAAATGCGGCGCCAGGCCCAGCCCCTCGAAACTGATCAGGGCGGTCACCAGTCGGCGCAGGCAGCCAGCGGCGATCAGCCAGTCCACCGCCATGCCGTTGACGATGGCGACCACCCGCAGGTCCCTGCGACCCTGGCGTATGAGTTCACGCACCATCGCCATGGGCGAGCAGTTCATGGACAGGCCGCCGATCGCAACAGTGCTGCCGTCGGGGACCAGGGCGGCGGCCTGCTCGATCGTCATGAGTTTGTCCACGATGCCAGCTCCGTTGCTACCAGCGGCAGGCCTGGGGGATCGCAGGATGATCAATTGGCGGGTACTTGCGATGCAGCGGCTGCACCACCTCCTCGCCGAAGCGAAGGATCTGGTCCCGCGTCGCCTCGAACGAGGGTCCGGTCACCATCCGCGGACGGAAGGTGAAGTAGTCGACGCCCAGCACTTCGTGATACCACTCGAGCCGCTCGCGGCACTGTGCCGGCGTGCCGATCACGATGTGCTCCCTGGCCGACTCCGCCGTGATCTTGTCCGGCGTGTCGAACTGCGGGTGATGGGCGAGGATGCCCTGCTCGCAGTAGAAGCGCATCTCGGCCACGTAGTGCGTCCCGAATTGCGCCGCAGCCTGCTCGAAGCTGTCGGCCACCCAGCCGTCCCGCATGAGCACCACGAACGGCCGCTTGCCGTGCGCCCGCGCGGCGGCACGATAGGCCCCCGCCTGCTGCTCCCAGACCGCAGGCAGAATCGGAAACTGGTCGCAGGTCCATGCCTCGGCGTATTCGCCGCAGCGTTCGATCGCCTGCGGCAGCTGTCCGCCGCCCCAGAACGGAAAACGCGGCTGCTGATAGCAGTCCGGGCTCAGCAGCCCGTTGCGCACCTGGTAGAAGTCACTGTCCCAATCGAAACGCTCGCCCTTGGCGAGCAGCGCCTTTTCGATGACGCGTACGTTGTCCCGGAAGCGGCCGAGCTGGCGCTGCTGCGGAATTCCGAACTGGCCCCAGTACCCGGCGTGGTAGCCGCGACCCCAGGTCATGTACAGCCGTCCGCGCGAAAGGTTGTCGATGATGGCGCACTGCTCGGCCAGGTGCATCGGGTTATAGAGAGTGTTGACCA
>Ga0315276_10002550_pt1 | contig 16716 bp, 14 predicted proteins | sample YL17G05_0_MG_FD_204542 | JGI IMG/M metagenome (GOLD analysis project Ga0315276, IMG submission 204542) | Sediment microbial communities from Yellowstone Lake, YNP, Wyoming, USA - YL17G05_0 | ecosystem: Environmental > Aquatic > Freshwater > Lake > Sediment | place: USA: Wyoming | collected... | reverse complement strand
CGGATATTCAGCCGGTGGGCGAGTTCACGGCGCAGGAAGCCGGCCGCTGACTTGAAGCCTTTGAGTACCGCTTCCCTGTCAATGTTATCCCCCAGCGCGCTGATGGAAACCGTGGCATTATTAAGGTCTTTGGCTATCTCAACCCCGGTAACGCTGATTAGCCCGTTAAGGCGGGGGTCGTTGATATGCTTGCGCAAAAGGTCGCTCAGCTCTCGCTGAATCAAATGGTTTAGACGTTCCGTTCGCCTGGTCATAGCGTTCTCCACAACGATATTTCGAAGATAGATGGGGGTTAGCGCGAAGGCCGGGATTAATCCACTTTTTCCTGGCGGATAAACTGAAGGATATCCCCGACCTGGAAATCATTGAAGCTATCGAGTTTCACGCCGCATTCCATGCCAGTCGTCACCTCCTTAACATCATCTTTAAAGCGGCGCAGCCCGGCAACGCGTGATTCTGCGATCACCTTGCCTCCGCGCACTATCTTCACCAGGGAATCCCTTGTAGCCTTGCCTTCTTTTATCTGGGAGCCTGCGATCCTGCCTTTCTTGCCGGCTTCAAAGACAGCCCTTACTTCGGCCTGGCCTGCAGTCACGTCCACATATTCCGGTTCAAGCAGGCCTTTGAGGGCTTTTTCCACATCCTCAATAAGTTTATAGATAATATTGTACTGGCGTATGCTGATTTTTTCCTGCTCGGCCAGCCGGACAGCCCCCTGCTCCGGCTTGCTGTTGAAGCCGATGACGACAGCCTTGGAGGCCATTGCCAGTTGGATATCGCTTTCAATGATGGCGCCGGTGCCTGCATGGATAACCTTGACGCGCATCTTATCATCGCTAAGCTGCTCCAGTGAATCGCGAATAGGTTCGATGCTACCATGGACATCCGTCTTAAGTATTATATTGAGCTCTTTTACCTCGCCGGTGCTGGCCTGGGCCGCGACGGAGGTCAGGCTCACGCCCCTGGCAGTAGTGGTGCTCAGGCCGGCCACCCTGTTTCTTTCGATAAGCGCTTTCGATTCTTTTTCATCGGGCACGACCTGGAAGACCTGCCCTGCGTCAGGCACGGCGTTCATGCCGAGTATCTCCACCGGGGTGGCCGGCTCAGCCTTGCGGATATTTTTACCTTCGTCGTTGAACATAGCCTTGATTTTGCCGCCTACCGTGCCGATGACGATATTATCACCCGGTTTTAGCACGCCCTTCTGCACCAGCAGAGTGGCAATCGGTCCGCGCGACTTGTCGAGTTTGGCCTCAATGACGATACCCTCAGCCATGCAGTCAACCTCGGCCTTGAGTTCCATCATATCAGCCACGAGTATGAGGTTTTCCAGCAGGTCGTCGATGCCCTGCTTTTTCTTGGCCGATACGGGCACGCATACTATATCGCCGCCCCACTCCTCGATGACCACGCCGAGGTCGGCAAGCTGCTGTTTGATCCGGTCAGGGTTGGCGTTGTCTTTATCGATCTTGTTAAGCGCTATAACAATGCTGACGCCGGCGGCGCGCGCATGGTCCAGCGCCTCGATGGTCTGAGGCATGACACCGTCATCGGCCGCTACCACCAGTACAGCGATGTCAGTAGCGCGCGCACCGCGTGCGCGCATCGCGGTAAAGGCTTCATGGCCGGGCGTATCGAGGAAGGTGATTTTACGGCCTTTCATATCAATCTGGTAAGCACCGATGTGCTGGGTTATGGCACCGGCTTCTCCGGCAACTACGTTGGTCTGCCGTATAGCATCCAGCAGGCTGGTTTTACCGTGGTCGACATGGCCCATTATGGTGATAACGGGCGGGCGCGTATGCAAATTAGCACCTTTATCCGCGGCTTTCTGTTTACCATGGGCAGCCACACGCAGCTTTTTTGCGGTCAGTCCGAAATCGGTAACTACTGAAGCGGCGACGTCGTAATCCAACGATTGATTGATATTCGCCATCACACCGTTGCGCATGAGCTGCTTGATTATCTCAATGCCGCTGACGCCTATCTGGTCGGCCAGTTGTTTGACTGTTATCACCGGAGGGAGCCCTATCTGCTGCGTCCCCTGTTTGGGATCGCCTTCAGCCGGGCTGCCAGATTGTTCCTGCCTGTTTTTCATTATCTAATCTTCCTTCTCCGGTAAGCTCCTGCCGTAGTCAACCAGGGATTGCCGGTTCTCCGCGGACATTTTAGTGCGCAGCCCAAATTCGATGCGGTTGGTTTTCAAACCCCGTTCCCAACAGAGGGAGCAGGGGCAGAGGTACACTCCCCTGCCCGCTTTCTTACCCTTGGGATCAATCTCAATCCCGGTGGGGGAAGAAACGAGGCGTATCAGTTCCCGTTTGACTTTGGTGCTGCGGCAGGCGATACATGTGCGCTCCGGCACGTGTTTCTGACCCTGCACCCCGGGCATATTATGAACTTTCAAAGTCTTCATCTTCATAATAAGTTTTCTTCTTGGGCTTGACACTCTTGGTCTTGGCGCCGGTGTCCTTGACCTCCTCTTTCTTAACCGCCTCTTTTTTCTTCGATTTACCGTCTCGACCGGACATGATTTCCTCGGCGAAGCGGATGCGGGATGGCTTGGTGAGGGCTGCAGCGTCAACCGGCATAAGTATCTCGATGCCCGCGCCTTCCGCGGGTTCTTCAACTGCGGATGCCGGCTCAACAGCCTCAGCTTCCCCGGGGGAGGCTGCCTCTGCGGTTTCCTCGATAACCCCTGTGACCTCATCCCGGTGTTTTTCCTCAGCAGGAGCAAGCTTTTCCGCTGCCTCTTCCTTTTGCAGGGCCTTCGCTGCCTCGAGATCCGAAGCGCTCTTAATATCGATGCGCCAGCCGGTGAGCTTGGCAGCCAGCCGGACGTTCTGGCCTTCCTTTCCGATGGCCAGCGAGAGGTGCTTGTCCGGTACCTTGACCAATGCCGTGGTCTCGGCTTCATTGAGCGTCACACCCAGCACCTGGGCAGGGCTGAGGGCGCTGGCTATAAACGTCCGGGGGTCATCCGACCACTGGACGACATCTATCTTTTCGCCGTTGAGTTCGTTGACTATATTCTGTATACGGATGCCACGCAAGCCCACGCAGCAGCCTACCGGGTCGATACTGCTCTGGCGCGTGTATACCGCGACCTTGCTGCGGTAGCCGGCCTCCCTGGCTACTCCTTTTATCTCCACGGTGCCGCTGGCGATCTCCGGTATCTCCAGTATCAGCAAGTCCCTGAGCAGGTTCCTGTGCGCCCTTGATGCGATTACCTGAGGCCCGCGGGTGGTGCGGGCTACCTCTACAATATAAAGCTTGAGCCGCTGTCCCTGCCGGTAGCGCTCGGTGGGGGTCTTTTCGTTCTGCGGTATGATGGCCTCGGTCTTACCGATGTCGATAACCACCTGCTCAGGTGTGACCCGCTGCACTGTGCCGGTGACTATCTCACCCTCTTTGCCCACGTACTCTTCGTAGATGGCGCCGCGTTCCGCGTCGTGCAGCTTCTGCAGGATGACCTGCTTGGCTATCTGTGCGGGTATGCGGCCCGCATTGGGGGCAGGCACATCATAGGTAACACTATCGCCGGCCTTGAGTGTCTTATCCTTTTTCTTGGCATCTTTGAGGGATATCTCGCGGTATTCATCCTCCAGGACTTCCGCGACTACTTTTTTCAGGGTCAGCTTAACCTCGCCTGTCACCGAGTGTATCTTGACCGCGATGTCCTCGCCATGAGTGAAAGACTCCTTCCGGTAGGCTGAAACCAGGGCTGATTCCAGCGCGGTCAGGATGATCTCCTTGGGCAGGTTTTTCTCTGCCGCAAGTTGCACGAGGGCATTCATGAACTCACTCTTTGCCATTATGGTCGGTCTCCCTCACTATGCATTTAAGTTCCAATAAAAAAGTGGGTACAAGGACCCACTTTTTGGACAAGTATTGAATTCTGGAATTCATATTATCACATTTTAATCGGAAATGCAAATAGGAGCATACGACTTACCGGATTAAGCATTTACCCGGGAGGGCGGATCCGGGCGTCAAGAAAGCGCAGAGGGGCAGCTTTGAGCTTTTCCAGCGACCTTTGCAGGGAGCGGTGCCGGATGGCATCAAGTATCACCAGGCTGTGCCAGTCGAAGGTTATATCAGGAGATGTCAGCAGGGATTCATGTATGCCGTGTTTAACTATTATGTTAAAGATATGCTCAACCTGTTTATCATTCAGTCCCTGGTAAAACCTGTGTGCCCAGTAGTCGATGCTGAGTTCCCTTTTCAATATTTTATGCCAGCGTTTCTGGTACTGCGAGAGCTTACCTGAGGAGAGGTCACCGTTTTTCAGGCATTCGTCCAGCGTCAGCACGGCCTGCCTGGCACAGAGGATGCCGAAATAAATGCCGCCGCCCGAGGTGGGTTTAACCTGCCCTGCGGCGTCGCCGATAACCAGCAGGCGGTCCGCGTAAGTTCTCGCGAGAGGCTTCAATGGGATACTGCCATAGCTTATGTCAGATGTAATAGAAGTGATCCTATGCAGTTTGAGCAACCGGTCCAATAATGCTGTTATGTAAGGCCTGGCATTTCCCCGGCAGAGCAGGCCGGCCTTGCCCTGCGTGCCACCGGCGGGTACCAGCCAGGCGAAGAAGCCGGGCGCTGTTGTCGTGCCTGAATATATCTCGACCTCTGCGACATCATTGCATTCCACATGTGCCTGGGCGCCATGGGCAAATTCGCGGATCCGGCCCAGGCCTGCCGATTGTGTCAGGCTGCCGGCCGCGCCGCAGGCGATGATGACGCACCTGGCCATGAATAAGACCTTTTCTGCCTTAAGGGTGGTAGCCTCTACCTCCACCAACTGGTTTTCGCGGCGGATAGCGGTAACCGCGGTTGCGAAATGAAATTCCGCCCTGTTTTGCTGAGCTTGATGGGCCATCAGGCGGTCGAGCCCGGGACGGTCCAGGATATAGGCTTGAGCGTCTTCGCGTTCTACCCGCAGGTATTTGCCCGACGGCGCAAAAATACGGGCCGACCGTGCTTCATTCTGAATAATGCTACTATCAACCTGAAGCAACTCCAGGCATTCACGGCTGACGATGCCGGTGCAGCTCGTTTTCAGGCCGGGCTGTTGCTGCTTTTCCAGGACGCAAACATGGTATCCCAACCGGGCAAGTTCGCCCGCTGCGTAGCTGCCGGTTACGCCGGCGCCGGTGATAATAACGTCGTACATATTGGACCTTGATAATATTAGCGGAACCGGCGATCAGCGGAGCTATTTGATGCCGCCGAACCGCCTTTGCCTTTTGCTGAAAACGGAGAGGGCTTTTTCCAGTTCCTCGCGGCCAAAGTCAGGCCAGAGAACCGGCGTAAAATAGAGCTCGGCATAGGCCGCTTGCCAGATTAGGAAATTGCTCAGGCGCATTTCTCCGCCCGTGCGGATGAGCAGGTCGGGATCCGGCATGCCAGCCGTATAAAGATGCCCGGAAACCAGTAACTCGTCTATTTTATCAGCCTTTATTTTGCCCGTTACGATTGCCTTTACGGCATCAGCTATCTCGCTCCTGCCCCCGTAGTTAAATGCGACATTGACAGTCAACCCGCTATTATTTTTGGTCAAACCTATGGCTGCCCTGGCCTTTTTCTGTATCTCGGGAGAAAGCCGGTCCATCCTGCCGAGGTGCCTGATGCGGATATTCTGCCCGTGTGCTATTTCAATCGCCTTGTCGAGGTTTTCAGACAGGAGCTTGATGATGCCGTTAACCTCCGATTTTGGGCGGCTCCAGTTCTCTGTTGAAAACGCGTACAGGGTAAGGTAGGGGATATTATAGGAAGCAAACATCTCCACGAAGTCGCGGGCCTGTAGTGCGCCCTGTTTGTGGCCATAAAGGCGCGGCTTATTGCGTTTTTTGGCCCACCTGCCGTTGCCGTCCATGACAATAGCCACATGCCGGGGCAGATTTGATATCGGTGAGTTACCCATTATTTGGATACGTTATCCCGCAGTTCCCGCTTATTTGCATCATTAAGTTCAAGGGTATTCTTAACAAACTTGTTAGCAGGCGCGTTAACTGCTGTCATATTGGGCTCAAGGTCACTGCTCAGGCATACATGGGAGCCGACAATGGAGTTGGGTCCTATGCGCCGTCCCGGCAGTATGCCGGAGTTTATGCCGGTCTTGCAGTTGTTGCCGATAATAGCTCCGAAATGGTCCCTTCCAGTTCCCGCGTTTTGTCTGCCGCACTTTACGGATATCTCTTTCTCATCGAAGCGGAAGTTGGCTGTTACGCTGCCCGCGCCGAAGGAGCAATTATTGCCGATAATTGAGTCGCCGATATAGCTGGAGTGGAACCAGCAGCCGTCGCCGATGTAAGAGCCTTTGATTTCCGTGGAAAAGCCGACCACGCAGTCCGCCCCGATGTGGCTGTATTCCCTGACCAGGGCATTATTGCCTATAACAGTATTCGGCCCGATGTAAACCGGTCCGCGCACCACCGCGTTCTCAAGGATGCGGACGTTTTCCCCCATGACTACATTACCCGCTACCGTGGCACTCCCAGTGATGGCGGCTGAAGGCGGAACATTGCGCTGGCTGCCGTCCAGAAAATACTTTACGATATCAAAGATATGCCAGGGATATTTAATGGGCGCCCAGAAACCGTCATAGCGGACGACCTGGATCTTGTAGGCGTGGCGCGCCATGCCGTCCAGGGCGCATTCATAGACGTCATCCCTCGTGCTCTGCACGATATCGATGTATTCAAACAGCTTGTGAATGTCCGTGTGCAGGTGGAGCAATATGTTCACGAGGTCGCCGGGCTCCGTGCCGGGCTCAGGTTTTTCCACAATGCGGGTCAGCTCATCACGTTCATTCACCGCCAGGTAACCGCCCGGGAAATACTTTTTAACATGGAAGCCCAGAATATATGAGGAGGCGGACTGCTTTTTATAGGCGTTTAATAAAATACTGTAAGCCGAGCTGTCAAAAACATCGTTGGGGTTTACAACGATGACAGCGCTGTCCAGGAGCGGCGCCGCGGCCTTCAGCGCGTCGGCGATGCCGAGAGGCTGCTCCTGCAGGACGAATTGAAATCTGGCTTTTTTTATTGACGCCGAAATCTCTTTCACCTGACCGATGTTGCCTGGATTACCTATGATGACGAAATCCTCCAAACCGGCCTGCCGGGCCAGTTCTACCTGGTGCGCCAGCAGCGGTCTGCCCATAAAATCCAGCAGGAATTTATCCTCGGTGATGGGAAACATCCTTTTGCCGATGCCGCCGCAAAGGAATACTACTTTCATGCCCCGGCCTCCTTAACTGCTTCCTGCACTATAACCAAGCCCCGGTTGAGCAGGCTGCGCGCGAAAGTTGGGCTCGACGACTCGGCCAGCACACGTATGGCCGGCTCAGTACCGCTGGCACGGATCAGCATCCAGCCTTCGCTGAATTCAAAACGCAGTCCGTCTAAATTGTTGAGGTGAGAGGCTTTCAGTGATGCTGCTTGCTTATTGACCAGTTCCATGGCCGCCGCCTTATTTTCGTTGGGACAGGCCAGTTTATCTTTATAAAAATGCAAAGGAGGGAGAGTGCTGAGAAACGACCTGATATCCTCAGCCTGTCTTATCGAACCCAGCAAGGTCAGCGTGGCGAACATGCTATCCGGGTAGAAACCGGCCTGCGGCAGGATATAGACCCCTACCGATTCAACGCCCAGCGCAGCATCGTTATCCCTGGCTAAATGAGCAGCGTACACATCGCCGACCCTGCCGCGGATGACACGGCCGCCAAGGTCCTTGACCGCCAGATCGAGCAGCATGCCCGTCTCCACGGTGGTGGCCACGGTAAGCTTGCCCGACGCCTGCATGGCTATCCTTGAGATAAAGGCGATCATCTCGTTGAAGCCGATAAAGCCCTGCCGGTCGCAGAAAACCACGCGGTCCGCGTCGCCATCGAAGCAGACGGCCAGGTCGGCGTTCTTCTGTTTCAGGAATTTGATAGTCTCCCGGAGCGTGTCCTCTTTGGGCTCCGGGCTGTGGCCCGGGAAGCGCCCGTCCGGCACATCGTTGACCGGGATTACTGTGAACCCGAGCTGTCGGAAAAGTTCACTGGCAAAGCCGGCGGCGGCGCCGTTGCCGGCGTCAACCATTAGTTTAAGACCATAATTGAAGTTCCAGCCCGCAGTAATCTTCCTGATAAACGCGAAGTACTTATCTTTCATGAGTGGGATCTGCTCGACCGCTCCCATCTTCGCGGCGCGGAATTGGCCGCTGTAATAAACCTGCTCGACCTGCTCTTCCTGCGCCCTGCTGTAACCGATGGCGTCGCTGTTGAACAGCTTGATACCGTTGAATTCCGGCGGGTTGTGTGAGGCGGTAATCATCACGCCGGCGTGGAAGCCGACCTCGCGTGTCAGCAGGGCGAGTGCCGGGGTCGGTACGATGCCGGGTTGTGCCACGTTAATACCTGTTTCGGTGAGCCCCTCCGTTACGGCGGATTTAATAAGTTCACGGCTCAGGCGTGAGTCTGTCCCAAGGCAGACCGCCGCGCCGGAGGGCAACAGTGTGCCCAGGGCCCTGCCCACGTTCTTGCATAATTCAGGAGTAAGGTCCTGGTTAACCACACCCCTCACTCCACTGGTGCCGAATAAAGGTTTATTAATCATACACGTTTCAGGATTAACAAGATTATAACAGATGATATCGATGGCCGTGTACCCGGTTATTTATCGAGGGCAGTACCCCGTTATGTCCACCGATTGACTCGTCGGTAAAAGAATTGACTGGCGGTCAACCGTTATTATAGCTGTATCACACGTGTTTTGAGTTTGAAAATATTTGCGTCTATTTACATAAGATGTATTGACACCCTCATAATTATCTGGTAAAGTTTTGTTTTGGTGTCCGGGGGGAGGAGGAAATAAATAAGTAGAGAAAGGTAAAACGTGCTGACAACAATTGAAACGATGCTGGTCTACACCCTGTTACTCGGGTCTCTCTATCTGCTGGTTTCCATCGGTTTCTCTCTCATCTGCGGCGTTCTCAGGATCTTTCACCTCGGCTATGCCTACATCTTCGTCGCCACCATCTACCTGACCTGGATGTTCTTCCACACACTCGGCCTGCCGTTATGGCTATCCATCATACTCATGATAGTTGTGCAGGCAGGCATTGCCATCGGCATATATAAAGGAATAGTAGCCAGGTACGTCAAAATGGAGGAGAAGATCATCACCGGGCTGCTGCTGATCGCCATGATCGCCCAGGAGGCTGCCAACAAGTGGTACCCGGTCCAGGCAGCCGTCAACCTGCCGACCACCATTATCCCCGGCAGCCTGGTCATAGGTGGCACTGAGATATCCTACCAGTTGATTTTAGCAGCGGCATTTGGCATATTGGTCACGGTATTCTTCGTGCTCTTCTTCCTCAAGACCAAGACCGGCCTGGCAGTCAGGGCCATCTCCTATGATATCAACACCTCGAAAATAATGGGGATCCAGGTTGAGCAGATTTACATGTTCATCATGGTAGTAGTGCTGCTCCCCGTTATCATCGCCATGCTGATGATTGCGCCGGTCTGGGCGGTTGACCCGTGGATGGGTTGGGGATATATGACCACGGCCATTTTGATCTCGGTCATGGGAGGCCTGGGCAATATCAGGGGAACCATCATAGCCGCTTTCATTATCGGCTTGACCCACGCATTCATGGCGTTCGTGATAAAGGAACCCCGTCTCATGAACCTGGCGGCGCTGGTTGTAGTAGTAATCATGCTGCTATTCCGTCCGCAGGGCATAGCAAAGACTGAAAGTTTGTGGTGATTAAATGGAATTAGAGATTAAACGCGAAAAAATTGTACTGCGTGCCGGGACGCAAAAATTTGAATGGCATATTGAGCCCCGTTACTGGCGCAACCCGTTTATTTATATCGGCATACTGCTGCTGGCTACCGTCCTGGTCTACTTCTTCAGTCCGCAGACGCTGCCAACCTTAGTTGAAGCCAACCTGCTGGCTGCCATCGCTATACCGCTGGGCTGGATGACAGTCGGCACCGGCCGTATGAACTTTGGTCCGCAATTCTATATAGGCGCCGGGGGATATGCGGCGGCGCTCTGTAGCATCCACCTGGGCTGGCCACCAGCGGTAACTCTTCTCGTCACATTGGTGGTAGGGTTGGTGTTCGGGCTGCTGATGAGCCCGCTGAGCATAATCGCCGGCGGCCTTTATTACACACTGCTGACACTGCTCTTCCCCCTGGTCTTTCTGGAGATCACCTTTATCTACACGGATATCTTCAAGGGTGACACCGGCCTTTCCGGTATTGCGCCGTTCCTCAGCGGGGGTTCATATACCGGCAATCAGTTAATGATCTGTCTGCTGTCCCTGTTCATCATGCTGATTTACATGTTTATCGTGGATAAGATCATGCGCTCCAAGTTCTCGGCGTCCCTGGCGGCCATTAACGATGATGAAGAGGTGGCAGAGGCCATGGGCGTAAACGTCAAGAAGATCAAGATCATCAGCTTCGCCATACCTGCCATGATGATAGCGGTGATAGGCTGGTTTTACGCACATTACTATACCACGCTCTCCGGTATCAGTTACCTGCCGCTTAGCTTCATGTTGAAGGTGTTGATGGTGAGCATGATCGGCGGACGCGTGCAGATTTACGGCAACGTGGTCGGAGGCTACTTTATAGCCTTTATGGAGCTCTTCCTGATTTCGGTAATTGGCGACATGGCTACGGTTATGTTCCCGGTCATATTGCTGATACTGCTGCTATCGCTCCCTGAGGGCCTGTTCGGACTTTACCGGAAGCGCCGCTACAGGGAATACCTGCCCACGCTGCATGTGAGGAGATAATAACGTGACCGAGATATTAAGAGTAAATGGTGTTTCCAAACATTTCGGCGGCCTGATGGCCGTCAATGACGTCAGTTTCTCGATAAATGCCGGCGAGACCCTGGGCCTGATGGGCCCCAACGGCGCCGGCAAGACGACCCTGGTCAACCTGATAACCGGCAAATACCTGGCCGATAGCGGCAACGTGCAATTCATGGGCCACGATATAACAAGGATGTCTCCCTATAAGAGGTGCAAGCTTGGCATCAGCCGCACCTACCAGATACCCAGGCCCTTTCCCGAGCTGACAGCGCTGATGAGCGTTGCCGTCAGTGCGCTGTATGGCAAGGACAGGGTAAACCAGGGCCTCGAGGATGCCGCTACTGAAGCCACGCATTACCTTGAGTTCTGCGGCCTGTTCAGCAAACGCAATGTCCTGGGCAAGGACCTGACACTTTATGAGTTGAGAGGGCTGGAGCTGGCCAGGGCACTGGCGACCACGCCGAAGGTGATCTTTGTAGATGAGGTCATGGCCGGCCTGAACCCGGGAGAGGCCGTGAAGGCGGTCAGGCTGCTGGAACGTGCCAAAGAGGAATTCGGGGTCACCATATTGTGGATCGAACATGTCATGGCGGCTTTGATGAAGGCAGCGCAGAGGGTCGTTGTGCTGCATTACGGCAAGAAGATAGCCGAGGGTCCGCCGCAGGACATCGCCAATGACCCATACGTAATAGAATGCTACTTAGGATCGTGCCATGCTTGAAGTAAAAGATATATATGTTGCCTACGGCATCACGCCCGTGCTTCACGGCGTGAATATGATAATCAATGCTAATGAAATGGTGGCATTACTGGGGTCCAACGGAGCGGGCAAATCCACCCTGATCAATACCATACTGGGCATGTTGAAGCCGACCCAGGGCGCGATACTCTTCGAAGGCAAAAATATAGAGAAATTGCCTCCTCACGAGATAGTTAAGAGGGGCATCGCCCAGGTGCCGGAGGCCCGCAGGATATTCCCCTTTATGACTGTGACGGACAATTTGCTGGTCGGGTCATACAACCAGATGGCCTGGTCACTGAGGAAGAAGACACTGGAAAAAGTTAACAACATGTTTCCTATCCTGCTGGAGAGAAAAAACCAGTTAGCCGGCACCCTCAGCGGCGGTGAGCAGCAGATGATGGTGATAGGACGAGGACTGATGTCCAACCCTAAACTACTGATGGTTGACGAGCCGTCGCTGGGCCTGGCACCCAAGATCCTCGAGGTGGTTTACGACACTATCAGCAAATTAAAAGATGAGAAAATCACCACGATATTGTCCGAGCAGAATGCCCGGCAGGCCCTGCTCATCGCAAACCGCGGCTACATTATGGAAAATGGACGGGTAGTACATACCGATAAGAGCGAGAACTTGCTGAACAGTGACCTCGTTAAGAAAGCCTACCTGGGGATTTAAAATATGGAAAATTATTTCGACTATACTAAAAAGATATTCGATCCCGCGAAAACAAAAGAGAAACCAGAGGTTTTCAAGGGGTTGAGGGTGCTCGATTTTACACACGTTGTGTACGGACCCACCGCCGCCAAGATCCTTGGCCAGTACGGTGCAGAGGTCATTAAATTCGAATTACCCTGGGTGGGGGACCTCTGGCGGTTCGGTGTGTACTGGGGCAATTTCTGGAGGCATTCCAGCGTATGCTTCCATTTCGTGCAGTACGGGAAATATTTCTTCGCGCTTAACCTCAAGCTTCCCAAGGCCAAGGAGATAATCCTGAAGATGGCGGAGAAAGCCGATGTTGTCATCGAGAATTTCGCCGCCGGCACCACCGATACCTGGGGTATCGGCTACAGCCAGTTAAGCAAAGTCAATCCCGGCCTGATTTACCTCAGCTGCGCAACTTATGGCCAGTACGGGCCGATGCGCTTTTTCCCGGGATGGGACCTGCTGGCGCAGGCAGCCAGCGGCGCCATCTCACTGACCGGCTATCCCGGAACCGATAAATACTATAAGCTTCCCGACTATGTGGGCGATTTCTTACCCGGCAATATCGGTGCCATGGCAGTCATCATGGCGTTGAATTACCGTAACAGGACAGGCAAGGGACAGTATATCGACCTGGCCCAGGGCGAAGCCTTAATGAGGATACTCCCCAATTTCACCTATGAAAGCATTACCAATGAAGACCTCGGCCGCACAGGCAACACGGACCCCACCATGGCGCCCTCCGGTATTTTTAAAGCCTGCGATGGCAAGTTTGTTGCCATCGCTGCAGCTACCGACGAGCAATACAAGGGTATTTGCGAGGCCATGGGGCGCCCCGACCTGGTAAACAAGTATAAGGACACCTTTGAGAGGCTTAAGGCTGGTAATGCGCAGGAATTGATCGATGCCACCTCGAAGTGGGTCGGCAGCAGCAATGTTGATAACCTGGTGGAACTGGCCAAGAAACATCACTTCGCCATAGCACAGGTCGAAGACGATTACGAGATAACCCATGATGAATGGCGGCAGGAGAGGGGCAGCGTGATCGTATTCACTGATGAAATGTACGGTAAATTAATGCTGCCCGGCCCGTCTGCCATGCTGAGCAAGACGCCCGGCAGGATCAAGTGGCTGGCACGGCCGTTGGGTTACCACAACCGCTATATCCTTAAGACGATACTTGGTTATTCAGATGAGGAAATCACGCAACTGGAGAAGGAGCGTGTCATCGGTAACTGGGACGACAGGCCCGGCATCAAACCGCCGGTTTATTACGATATAGCAGCCGATCCCGTATTCAACTACAAGTAAGAATAAGTTAGGGCAGATATATGAGCAATAAAGAAAAAGAACAGATCTTAGTAAGATACGGCGGCAGCCGTAAAGAGCGTGAGATATTCCTCAAGGGCATGATGAGCCCTGATGGGAAAGATGAAGTGCTGGATGATGCGGTAATACTCGACGTAAGTTACGCCAACTTAGCGGGTGACATATGCTCGAGCATATTTGCTGAATTCGGCGCCGAGGTCATCAAGATCGAGCCGCCAGAGGGTGACCCGTCACGCAAGATCACGCCTTACGGGGTGAACCGCAACGGTGTGGGGGTTCCCTTCATCATGGAGGCACGCAACAAGCATTATATGACCCTGGACCTCAGGGAGGAGGCGGGAAGGGAAGAATTCAAGAAACTGGCGAAGAAGGCCCATGTAGTCATCGAGACTTATGCGCCGGGCAAAATGGACGCCTGGGGGATCGGCTACAGGCAGTTGAGCGAGATCAACCCGGGCCTGGTGTACATTGCTATCAGCCCCTACGGCCAGTATGGGAAAAAGGCGCAGGAATTCATCGGTGTCCCCGATTCTGATATTACAGCCCAGGCGGCCTCCGGTTTGCCTGCCAATATCGGCGATATGCCGGGAGCGGGTGAGCCTTGGAACTGGCCGTTAAGGGCTGGTGTCTGGTTGGGCTGGTATATATCCGGCGTGGAAGCAGCCCTGGGCGGGGCTATTGCGCGGTATTTTGCCAAGGCCAGCGGGGAAGGCCAGATGGTGGATATAGCCAGCGCCGATTCGTATGCTTCACTGGTGGGCTACCCGGTCACTATCGGTTTCACCTGGGACAAGGCCCGGCCGAGGATCGGCAAACACGACTTTGCCATTTATCCCTACGGGTTTTGGAAAAGCAAGGATGGCATCGTAGCCATAGCTGCCGGCAGGGACCACGATTTCAGGGCATTGCTCAAAGTGCTCAACCTCTGGAAGCACGAAGATGACTTCCGCTTTACCTTTGACCGCATACCCGACATCCTCACCCAGATCGAAGAGTTCTACAAGATTATCGAGGAGCAGACGATCAAATACACCTCCGGCGAGCTGGTCAAGAAGGCGCTTGATTACAGCATCAAGTCCGCCCGTTCAAAATGGAGGGGCGGCGGCGTGCCGATCATAATGGAAGTGCAGAAACCGGCTACCGCCAGGCAGAACCCGCACTGGAACAAGCGCAAATCGTTCCAGGAATTTGACGATGAGATGCTGGGCAAATTTACCCTGCCGGTGAACTTTATCAAGATGTCCGAGTCTCCGCCGCGCGTTAAATGGGTGAAATGCGGTATAGGTCAGGACAACGCTTACGTGCGCGAGAAATACCTGAAGTAAAGAGTCTAAAATAATTAATAAAGGGGCCTCAGATGAGGCCCCTTTGCTTTTTCCCGCTTACTCTGGATGATAGAACCACAGCCTAAAGGAAGAGCCTCCCGGGAAGTCCCGGGAGGCTCTTTAAAGTAACCTGAATATTGTGCTTACTTTCTCTCGTACTTGAGGTCGAAAGTGGTGGCCTTGCTCATGGTGCCATAGGAGATGGTTGCCATGCCCTTTACGTTATAGACGCAGGGGCTATCAACAGCCTTTGCCCATGTAGCACCTACCGCCCCGGCGGTCTTATCGAAGCCACCTTTAATTGCTGCAAGTGTACTGATAGCGGCGGCAACCTTCGTGCTATCGCTATCGGTAAGTGCAGCGGTGATATTGTCAGCAGAGGGTGCCTTGGCAAGGGCACCACCCACTGCTGTGGCCCATAGAGGCGGCGCTTTGCCGCCGAGCAGCTTCCACGGGACCAGTGCCATAACAGCGGCGGTGCCTGAATCCAATCCCTTATTCAGCACCAGCGGGGCAACGATAGTGCCTCCATAGTCAATAATAGTGCTGTTACTGAGGTTTACAGAGCCGTTGGCCGGGATAACTGTTCTGGGTGCAAGTGTTTTAGTGCCCAGGAAGTTATTGGCGCCGTTCAGGGTATAATCCACGGAATCCAGCATTACCGGGACGCTATTAGGATTCTTAACAGTCAGGAACACGCTGGCAATTACAGCTTCCGTGCCTTGAAATTCATTAGAAACATAGCCGAGTTCAACTGTGCACGGTTTAAGCTCGGAGGGCCCGCAGCCGATGCTACCGAGCATGACAGCGATCATCAGTATTGCGATAGGTAAATAAAACTTCCTCAAATCAAAACCTCCTTACTATTTAGCTGGCGCTGGCGCCGCTGCGGCCGCAGCGCGCAGGGCTGCCGGTGTCTGGTACTTGTCTAACTGTGCGTACGGTGCCGGGTACATGGGAATCATAACGCCATTGGCCTGGAACTGGGCCATGCCGATGCCCATGGCGCCCGGGATGATTTTCCTGGGGTTGGCGGGATCCGCAGTAGTGCGTGAATGGAAGAAGCCGGGGACCTTGGTCATCTCAATCCGTTGCAGGCCCAGGGTACCGGGGACCTGGACGGTTTCGTATGCCGCGATCAGCTTGTCCATATCGGCGGTGCCGCCGGCCTTCTCGATAGCCGCCTTGAGGAAGTAGATATCGTCATAGGCGCAGTTAACGCTCATCTGGACGGGTATGCCCCTGGCGTTGGCTTTCTTCACGAAGGCCATATTGGTGTCGGTGATGGGGGTTTCGTAGGAAGCGGTCAGCACGCCCAGTCCCTTGCCGCCGGTCATCTGCCAGAAATCGTGTGTCTGGGCCACGCCGCCGTAGAGGTAAAGCTGGACGTCCTTGGCGGGTGAATCGGCCCACTGCTTGGTGAGCACCTCGGTGTCGGTGAACCAGCTTGACACCATGTAGATTATCTCGGCGCCGCTCTTGGATATCTCATCGAGTATGGGGAGCCACATGCCGGTCCTGGCGGATACCGGTTTGCTGTAGACCACGTCGATGCCGTAGTCATCCTTGGCCATCTTGTCCCAGGTGGGCAAAGCCGGTGCATCAGGGGCATTCCAGCCGTTCCTGAACAGCAGTGTCCACGACAGGTTTTCATAGAGCAGTGCCCACTTCTTGGCTACCAGACCTTTTGGTGTGATCGGGCCACCAGGTTGGGACATTGACATGATGAGGTTGCCCCAGGCAAAGTGCCCGGGTTCGGGGTTAAACTGGCGGAAGATCATCTTCTCTTTTTCGTA
>Ga0315276_10002549_pt1 | contig 16720 bp, 16 predicted proteins | sample YL17G05_0_MG_FD_204542 | JGI IMG/M metagenome (GOLD analysis project Ga0315276, IMG submission 204542) | Sediment microbial communities from Yellowstone Lake, YNP, Wyoming, USA - YL17G05_0 | ecosystem: Environmental > Aquatic > Freshwater > Lake > Sediment | place: USA: Wyoming | collected... | reverse complement strand
GGTACGCGCCCTGGCCCTCCAGCCACGACATCTCCAGCCTCGGCGGCAATGTGGCGGAGAACGCCGGCGGCATCACCACGCTGAAGTACGGCACGACGCGGCACTGGCTGCTGGGCCTGACCTGCGTGCTGCCCGGCGGCGGCATGCTGCGCACCGGCTCAAGCGCGGTGAAGGACGTGGCGGGCTTCGACCTCACCAGCCTGATCTGCGGCAGCGAAGGCATGCTGGCGGTCGTCGTGGAGATCGAGCTCAAGCTGCTGCCCATCCCGCCGGCGGTGGGCACGGCGGTCTACCGCTTCGAGCATGACGTGGCGGCGCTGGCGGCAGCAGAGGCGGTGATCGCCGGGGGCGTCACGCCGCGCACGCTGGAGTTCATCGACGCCCTGACGCTGTCCGCCGTGATCCTGCAGCTCGGCGACGAGGCGCGTGCCGTGCTGGGGGATCTCCCGGTGGGGCAAGCTTCCAGCCTGCCGCATGAAGACACAGGCAAGATGCCTGCGCCACCAGGAATCGCCATCCTTGCGCTGGAAACCGACGCGCATACGCAGGCCGACGCGCTGGCGCAGCTTGAGGCGCTGGACACTGTGCTGCGCGAGCATGGCGGCGTGCGCATCGGCCTGACCTGCGACCGCGCCGAGGCGTTGAAGCTGTGGCGCGTACGCAGCGAGCTGTCGCCGGCCAGCCACCAGTACGGCGAGTACAAGCTGGCCGAGGACGTGGCGGTGCCGCGCGACCGGCTGGTGGAGTTCTACCGCCAGGTCAAGGACATCGCCGCGCGCCACGAGTTCACGTGGCTGAACTACGGCCATGTCGGCGACGGCAACTTCCACTGCACGCTGATGTTCGCCAACGCCGACGACCCGCGCATCCCCGAGGGGCGGGCCGCCATCGGCGAGCTGTGCCGCCTGGCTGTCAGCTTGGGCGGAACGATCACCGCCGAGCACGGCGTGGGCAGCATCAAGGCGCCGTACTTAAGCCTGATGCGCGACGCCGCGACAGTCGAGCTGATGCGCCGCATCAAGCAGGCGTTTGACCCTTACGGCATCCTCAACCCCGGCAAGTGGCTGTGATCTTGGAGCGCGGGTTTGTAACCCGCGTCTTCACGGAACGCGGACTGGCAGTCCGCAACTTCGTCTTCTGCCGCTGCCCGCCCGCGCCGTACCTTGACATTCGCCTGTGTTGTGTTACCACATAGGTGTGTGCCGGCTTCGGCGCGGATAGCGCCCGCACACGCAAGGAGGTATGGCGATGGGAATGCGCTGCTTAGTGACGGGTGGCAGTTCAACCTTCTCGCATCTGGTTCTTGCAGCATCAGGCGTTGTGTTGACGCTGCTGCTGCTGGGCTGCGCCGGGAAGTCAGTGACGACGATTGATGATGGCCGGGCCAATGCCTGGTCGGGCGGAGGTGCGATGGCGCCGCCGGACAGCCCGCTTCCGGCGGGCGTCTACGACGCGCTCGGCGCCAGTGAGATTCAGTCGCAACTGGATCGGCTGCCGCTGCCGCCGGGCCTGGATCTGGCGGCCTACGCGCAGATGAAAACCGCGCTGTGGCACAGTCTGGGCGCGGGGGGCGGCGCGGCGAGATACACGGCGACCGCGCCAACGACGCCGGATGGCGGGGTGAACGACCTGGCCGTTAACGTGCACTTCGACGAGATGAGCGCCGTGTTCACCTGGAGTTATCGCAACCCCGGCGACTACGACCAGAATAGCCAGGTCAACGTCGCCGACCTGACGCCGCTGGGCCAGTACTTCGGCGCCACCAGCGCCGACCCGCTGTGGAACCTGGCGCGCGTCGCCGACGGTGACGGCAACGGCCAGCTCACCATCGCCGACATCACGCCCATCGGCGCCAACTTCCTGGCGACGGTCGAGGGCTACGCGCTGCAGCGCAGCGACCAGCCGTCCAACCCGGCGAGCTGGGCCGACGTGCCCGGCGCGTACTTCATGTTCGCCGCCAGCGTGCTGCCCGGCGGCGGCGGGCTGCGGCGCTTCAGCCTGCCCGTGAAGGGCGTCGAGGAGGGGATGCACTACCGGGTGGTGTCCTACGACGGCCCGAGCCGCGGCACGCCGGGCAACGTCGTCACCGTGCCCGTCAACGCGCCGCCGCAGGCCGCGCTGAGCTTCACGGCGGTGAGCCTGGCCACGCCCGCCGAGATCCACTACAGCGCGTCGGCCAGCACGGACGACCGCGGCATCGTCAAGTACGAGTGGGACTTCGACAACGATGGCGACTACGAGTACGACAGCGGCCTGGAGCCCGAGACGGTGTTCTACTACTACGCCCCCGGCGGCTACCCGGCGCGCGTGCGCGTCACCGATACCGACGGCCTGACGGGCATCGACGGCACGGGCGTGACGATCATGCTCGGCGCAAGCTGGCACACGCAGCCAATCGCTACAACGCTATATAGCGAAGGTTATGACCTTACGATGCTTAATCTGAATGGCCTTCCAGCTATTGCTTATAGCAGTAGACATACTAATGTAACCCCCGTTGACGAAGATACAATGTACTTCGCTATCTCTGCTGACGAGCATGGAGACGTATGGAACCAACCATCTATTATACAACAGGGCTTTGGAACCGGCTCTCCATTCGTGGCTTCTGTTATCGGAGACCGGCCTGCAGTGTTCTTTTGGACTGGCTTACTGGGATATGGCCTGACATATCTAAGAGCTAATGATAGTATAGGAAGTTCATGGCCAGCAGTACAGACGCTGATAAGCACGATTAGCAATGGTCCAGATAGCATATCAATCTCAGCAATTAATGGCCTCCCGTTTGTTGCTTGGGATCTTGGAGGCCCAGCATTTTCTATTGCTACGGACCTTAGTGGTAATGTTTGGTCTGTTCCTTGCGTTCTAGATACTGGAAGCATCGAAATGTCTTGGAGTATTGGGTTAGCTGAAATAGAAGGTAAGGCAGCCCTGGCCTACCACGACCGCAATTCGGGGTATCTGAAATATCTTAAAGCTACTAATAATGAATCTTCACAGTGGCCACTCCCTACGCAAGTCGTACCTGTTGGCGACGTTGGATCATATCCGTTATTAGCTGAACTCAATGCCCGTCCAGCAATTGCCTATTACGATGATACGACAAAGAGCTTGAAACTGACTATCGGTATTGATTGTGAAGGAAGCTCGTGGTCGCAGCCAGTGGGTATTGTTAATGGCAGTAGTCACTACTTCGATACGCTCAAGCTTGATGAACGTTTGGCGGTAGTTTACTGGGAGTACGATAGCCCGCGAATAATGTTCACTGCTGCAAATGACAGCGCAGGCGCTGCATGGTCTCTGCCAATGCAAGTGGCCAACAATATGCTAGGGCCTGGCGGCTCCAGACTGAGTTGTGAGGCTGTGGCTGGGATGCCTGCGGTAGCCTATTCTACTTTTGTCGATGATCCAAGAACTAGCGGAGATCATTTGGATCTATATTTTTCGTCGTATTACTAGTGTGAGGAGGTGTGAAATGCTGAAACGTTGTATCGTCGCGATCACTGTGATAGCATTGTCTCTTGGTACAGCAAGTGCTGATGAGCCATTCTGCTATAATTGGTGGTGCTCATCAGGGCGTAACGAGCGTCCCGATATGGCATCGGTGAACATCAACTACGACTATAGCGTTTACCCAAGCGGCGTGCTTCCGGAAGTCTATGTTTATAACAGAGCGCACTTTCTTTCAGCAACAGGAGCGACTGAAGCTCCAGAGATGAAGGGGCTTTCAGACTTGAGATTTGTATGGACATCGAAGGCGGTAGCCGGCAACATCACTGAGGGTGTCCGTGTATACCTTGGGGCTGGGTGCAAACTTCCCGACGTCGCCTCTGGCTGGAGCAGTGCTACTGCCAACGTGTACATCAAGATGAAGGTGAACGAAACAGACAGGCTTGATGAGGTTCGCATGCGTTGCCAAACCGAAAGCGATTCTGAAGACACTGGCAACTTGTATACTGGAATGACAGATGACACATTTGCTGTTCTGACTGACGACGTAAATCTCGATCTTTCAAGCGATAGCTCCCTGTACTTGACGGTCAACATCACTGGAACGGATACTGCGGCCAATGTCGGACTCACTATCGTCGATGTGGAATACATTGCTGTAAGGATCGACCCTGGAACGTAGCCAATAGCTTAATGAGACCTACAGTGCTATCGCACGTCCGCCGTGCTCGCGGCGTCGCTGGCGTGGACACTGCGGGTGAGCGGGTGGCCTGCGAGCTCGCCGACGCGCGCCGGGCTCATGCCGCTGGCGGGGCGCAGGAAAGCGAAGTCGGAGAGCGCCAGCGTGTGCCCGGCTGGCAGGTCGCGGGCGTAGAAGATGCTGCGCCGCGCGATGGCCGCCACTTCACGCTCGCTCTGCCGCATCGCCTTCTCGGCGCTGCCCAGCGCCTGCTCGATGGCGCGGACACCTGCCACAAGCTCCTTCAGTTCCGCGGGGTCGCAGCTGCCGGGGATGTCGGGCCCGGCGGCGCCTTTATCCAGGCAGAAGTGCTTCTCGATCACCGCCGCGCCCAGTGCCACCGCGGCGTAGCAGCAGAAGTTGCCGACGCTGTGGTCGCTGAAGCCCACCTCGCAGCCTACGCCGTCTGCCAGCGCCTGCATCGCGCGCAGGTTCACGTCGGGGTACAGCGTGGGGTAGTTCGTCGTGCACTGCAGCAGCACGACGCGCGGGCTGCCGGCGGCCCGCGCCGCCTGGTACGCCGCTCGCGCTTCGGCCACGTCGCCCATGCCGGTGCTGATGTACAGCGGCTTGCCGTGGCGCGCGGCGTGCTCGATCAGCGGGATGTTGGTCAGGTCGCAGCTCGCGATCTTGAAGGCCGGCACGCCAAGCTCGGCCAGCAAGTCCACCATGCCGAAGTCGAAGGGCGTGGAGATGAAGTCCAGCCCGCGCGCACGGCACAGCGCGGCCAGCTCGCGGTGCTCATCACGGCTGAGCTCGTAGCGCGCGAAGAACTCATGCTGGTCGGCGGCGAGCACGCTGTGTGTCAGAGTGCCGGCGGTGAAGCTCTGGAACTTCACCGCATCCACGCCGGCCTCCGCCGCGGCCTGAAGCATCCGCGCGGCGACCGCCATGTCGCCGCCGTGGTTGATCCCCGCCTCGGCGATGATGTAGGCCCGCTGCTGCTGCGAGTAATCCATACGCTGGCTCCCGCTAAAGTGTATCGGCAGTGCGGCGGCGGCGGATTAGCCATCGGGCGAACGCTATCGCATCTGCCACCCGCGGAAACGGCAGGCGCGCTGCCGACTTAACCGAAATGTGATCAACTGAGCGCCGCTTCAAGTTAAAGGCCGGTGTAACCGCGACGAAATAAATATAAATAGGCGCGATTCCGGCCGGCTTTGCCGCGCCGAGGGCGACAGCCGCCAGTGCATTTGTTATGATGGTGTGCCGGACGAGGAAGAGCGGACCGGCGGAAGGAAGGCGGCGAGTTCGGCCCCGCCTGCGCGTTACGGGGAGCTTACAGTGGATGTGTTGGCGAGGGATGTCACATTTGCGGCGCTGGCGCAGAGCCTCGACGCGCTCAGCCTGCGGCAGACGCTGATCGCCCAGAACATCGCCAACGTCAATACGCCGGGCTACAAGCGGCGCGATATCTCCTTCACCGAAGAGCTGGCCGCGGCACTGGGCCCGCAACCGGACACGGAAGGCGCAGCAGCCACGGGTGCCGCAGCAGTGCCCGACTGGGCGCAGCGCGTGGAGCGCGTGATGCACACCGTGGCCCGCGAGGTAGTGGAGGAAAACCTGTTTTACCGCGCCGACATGGGCGGAGTGGACCTGGATCGCGAGATGGCCGAGCAGGCCAAGTCGAGCTTGATGTATGCTGCGATGGCGCAGCTGGCGTCCAAGAAGATCCAGCAGTACCGGCTGGTGATTCGCGACGGACGCATGTAGCGGGGAATATGGCGGGCGCCAGTGAAGGCAGGCGCCAGGGAATGGAGGAGCAGGCATGGAGGATCCGTTTGGCAATCTGAACATTGCCGCCAGCGGACTGACGGCGAACCGGCAGTGGATGGACCTGATCGCCGGCAACATCGCCAACGCGCAGACCACGCGCACGCCGGAGGGCGGCCCGTTCAGGCGCCAGCTGGCGGTGTTCATGGAATTGCAGGACGCGCAGCAGTCGCCGCGCGGCGTGAAGGTAGCGGACGTGGTGGACGACGACAGCGAGCTGCGCAAGGTCTACCAGCCGGAACACCCCGACGCCGACGCGCAGGGCTACGTCAGCTATCCCAACGTGGATGTGGTGATGGAAATGGTCGACCTGATCGCCGCCAGCCGCGCCTACGAGGCCAACGCGACGGTGATCGAAGCGGTCAAGGGCAACTTCATGCGCTCGCTGTCGATGTTGCAGGGCTAGTTGCGCGAGCCCGGGAAGCCTGGATAGGCTTGGAGGAATGGCATGGATATTGGAATGAGCATCACGCCGATCGACCGGACGATCGCGGCGATCCAGCCGCTGGCGCCCCGCCCGGCGCAGGAAGCAGGCAGCTTGCAGGAAGGCAGCGCCAGCTTTGTCTCCATCATGCGCGAGCAGCTGGACCAGCTGGTCGAGATGCAGAACTCGGCGGAAGTAATGCAGCAGCAGCTCGCCGCCGGCCAGATCACGGACGTGAACCAGGTCGTGCTGGCGGTGCAGAAGGCGGATCTGGCGCTGAACTTCGCGCTGCAGCTGCGCAATAAAGTAATCGAGGCGTACCAGGAAATCAGCCGCATGCAGGTCTAGCAGCGGCGCATACTGATGGTGGCGGTGATGAAGGCAATGTGGATGGCGGCAGGAGGTAACGGCGCATGGACCAGCTAGTGCCGCGCCTGATGCAGTTCTGGCGGACGCTCAACCCGCTGCAGCGGGCGCTGGTGGTCGGCGTGCCCGCGCTGCTGATCGTCGGCGCGATGGCGGCGATCGTGCTGGCCATCGCCGCGCCGCCGGTCAAGGCGCCGCTGTACCGCAACCTGGAGACGGCCGACGCCTCACGGATCGTCGAGGAACTGCAGAAGCAGCGCGTCGAGTACAAGCTGGAGAACGAGGGCCGCGACATCCTCGTGCCCGCCGAGCAGGTCTACGACCTGCGCCTGAACCTGGCGGGCCAGGGACTGCCGCGGGGCAAAGTCGGCTTCGAGCTGTTCGACAAGCGCGACCTTGGCGTGACCGAGACGGAAACGGCGATCAAGATGCAGCGGGCGCTGCAGGGCGAGCTGGCGCGCACGCTGGAGGCGATGGCCCAGGTGGACAGCGCCACCGTGCTGCTCTCCATCGCCCCCGAGACATCATTTCTCGATAACAGCGCGCATTCCACGGCCTCGGTGGCGCTGGCGCTCAAGCCGGGCCAGCTGCTCTCCAAATCGCAGGTGCAGGGCGTGCGGCATCTGGTAAGCAACGCCGTGCCGCGGCTGGCGGCGGCAGATGTGACGATCGTCGACGGCGCGGGCAATCCGCTCACCGGCGATGAGGAGGCGGCCAACGCCACGCAGCTCGCCGGCCTGGCGGCCACCGACCTGCAGGCGCGCTTCCGCGACCGCGTCGAGCGCGACTACGAGGACAAGATCCGCACAGTGCTGGAAGGGCCGTACGGGGCGGGGAAGGTCAGCCCGTCGGTGACGGTGGAGGTGGACTTCCGCGCGATTCACAACGAAAGCGAAACCTACACGCCGGTGGTGGATGAACAGGGCATCGAGAAGCGCACGGAGGAGCATCGCGAAAGCTCCACCGGCGGCACGTCGGAGCCGGGCGGAGTGCCGGGCACGACGAGCAACATCCCCGGCTATCTCGGGATCTCGGGCGGCGAATCGCAGCAGAGCGAGCAGAGCAAGTACGACCTGATCGTCGATTATTTGGTGAACAAGAAGGTCTCGCTGGAGGACCTGCCGCCGGGGACGATTACGCGGCGCTCGGCGGCTGTCGCGCTGTCAACCGACACCTGGGACGAAACGGCCAAGGCCAGCGTGGAGCAACTGGTAGCCACGGCGATCGGCGCCGACGTCAGCAAGGGTGACAGTATCAACGTGCAGGCGTTCCAGTTCACCGGCGGCGGCGGCGAAGCGGCCACGCAGGAGTACCTGCGCCAGCAGAGTGCGCGCAATATGGCGCGCATCGCCGGCTGGGTGGTGGCGCTGCTGATGGTCGGGCTGCTGATGGTGCTGCTGCGTGGCGTGATCGGCAGCGCTCTGCCGCGCGACGACATGGCGCTGGCGGCGGCGGGCATGGCGCGCGGCGGCGAGGGCTTCGAAATCAGCGAACAGACCGAGCCGGGCTATTCGCTCAGGCGGCTGGACGAGATCGGAGCGACGCAACAGGACCAGATGCGCCAGGAGATCGGCCGCATGATCGACAAGAATCCCGGCCAGGTGGTGTCCCTGGTGCGCAGCTGGCTGCTGGAGGACTCCTAGTCTCAAGCCACCGCGGGTGGCAGCGATATAAACACTGAGCGTGAAGAGCAAGGCGGCATAAGGATCGAGATGGCCCAGCGTGATCTGATGGTGGCAGACCTCAACGGCAAGCAGAAGGTGGCGATTCTGATCATCTCGCTCGGCCAGCAGGTCGCTACCAAGCTGCTCAAGCTCCTCGCCGAAGAAGAGATTGAGGAGATCACGCTGGAGATCGCCAACTTCAAGAAGGTCGACCCGGCGCTGCAGGAGGAGATCCTGCGCGAGTTCTACAACTTCGCCGTGGCCCAGGAGTACATCATGCAGGGCGGCGTGGAGTACGCCCGCAGCGTGCTGGAGAACGCGCTGGGCGAGAGCCGCGCCGACGAGATCATCGGCCGGCTGTCCAGCTTCCTGCGCGTCACGCCCTTCGACTTCCTCAAGCATACGGACGCCAAGCAGCTGCTCAGCTTCATCCAGGGCGAGCATCCGCAGACCATCGCGCTGATCCTGTGCTACCTTTCGCCGGAGGACGCCGCGCCGGTGCTCGGCGGGCTGCCCCCCGAGGTGCAGGTCGACGTGGCGCGGCGCATCGCCAGCATGGACCGTACCAGCCCGGAGGTGATCCGCGAGGTCGAGCGCGTGCTGGAGCAGAAGGTCAGTGCGGTGATGACCACCGAGATCGCCCAGAGCGGCGGCGTAAAGAACCTCGTCGAGGTGCTCAACCGCGTCGACCGCGGCACGGAAAAGGCGATCATGGAGAACCTCGAGGACAGCGATCCCGAGCTGGCCGACGAGGTCAAGCGGCTGATGTTCGTCTTCGAGGACATCAAGATTCTCGACGACCGCGCGGTGCAGACGGTACTCGGCCAGGCGGACAAGAAGGACCTGGCGCTGGCGCTGAAGAGCGTCACCGACGAGGTCAAGGAGAAGATCTTCCGCAACATGAGCAAGCGCGCGGCGGGCAGCATGCAGGAAGACATGGACTTCATGGGGCCGGTGCGGCTGAAGGACGTGGAGGATGCGCAGCAGCGCGTCGTCAACATCATCCGCCGCCTGGAGGACAGCGGCGAGATCATCATCGAGCGCGGCGGCGAAACGGCGTTCGTCTAAGCAGGCCTCAGAGAGCAGGATGCAGGAATATTAGGTGGGGCAGGCCGCTGGCCTGCCAGTAGTACGCAGGCGAGCCGCCTGCGCCACTATCAAACAATGGCAAAGCATGTGCTGAAGGGCAAGCAGGCGGAGAAAGGCCAGGAAGTGCTGGTCGAGCCGCGCGCGCCCATCGTCGACATGCCGGAGCTCGATGAGGATATCCCCGTCGAGAGTCCCTTCGTCGCCCCTTCCGCCAGCGAAGCGCACGCTGCCGGACTTAAGCCCACCCTGCTGGCCAGCGCCGAGCAGCAGGCGGCGCGCATCCTGGCTGCGGCCAAGGCGCAGGCCGAGGAGCTGCGCCGCGGCGGCCAGGCCGCGGCGGCCAAGCTGCGCGAGGAGACTGAGCACGAGCTGAACCAGCGCGCCGCGGAGCTGGACAAGCGCATCCGCGCGGACGTGGAAAAGCAGTACCTGGAGCGCTACGGCGCGGCGCTCAGGGCGCTGGAGACTGCCGGCGCCGAGCTGCGCACGCGCCAGGACGATTATCTCAAGGACATCGAACAGCCGGCGTTCAGCCTGGTGCTGGCCGTGGCAAGGCAGGTGCTGGGCGCGGAGCTGGCACGGCCACAAGCCTACGTCGGCCCGCTGATCGCCCGCGCGTTCTCGCTGCTCAAGCCCGAGCAGGTAGTGGTCGTCGCGCTACATCCGGCGACGTTCAACGCCGTGACCTCCGACCCCACGCTGCTCAGCGCGCTGCCCGCCGCGGGCATCAGCGTGAAACGCGTCGAGCTGACGATCGACGAGTCGCTCAAGCCAGACCAGTTCAGCGCGCGGATCAACGGCGTGAGCATCGACTTCGACCTGTCGGCGTCGCTCGCGAAGGTGCTGGCGCATCTTGAAGAGCGTGCCGCCGCGCTTGAAGCCGGCACGGACCAGCTGCCGCCGGCGAACCCCGCGGAGGCCGGCTAGCATGACTGCGCGGCTCTACGAGGAGGCGCAGCGCTGGGTAGCGGAGGTTGAACCCGCCGCCCGCCGCGGCAGCGTGCGCCGCGTCACCGGCATGGTGATCGAGGTCACCTGCCCGCCGGTGTTCATCGGCGAGCTGTGCTACCTGGAAAACGACCGGCTGGCCGCGCCGCTGGCCTGCGAGGTTATCGGCGTGCGCGACAACACCGCGCTCTTAATGCCCTTCGACTTTTCCAGCGACATCAGCGTCGGCACACGCGTGCGCACCACGGGCCGCAGCTTCGCCGTGCCGGTGCACGAGGGCTGGCTGGGCCGCGTGCTCGACGGGCTGGCGCGGCCGCTGGACGGCGGCTCACCGCTGCCGCGCGGCACCATGCGCGCCGTCAACCAGCAGCCGCCATCGCCGCTGCATCGCCCGCGGATCAAGGAGCGCATCCCCTCGGGCATCAAGGCCATCGACGCCTTCCTCACCTGGGGCAAAGGCCAGCGGCTGGGCGTGATGGCGGGCAGCGGCGTCGGCAAGAGCACGCTGTTCGGGATGATCGCGCGCAACGCCGCCAGCGACATCAACGTTATCGCGCTGATCGGCGAGCGCGGCCGCGAGGTCAAGGACTTCATCGAGCGCGACCTGGGCGAGGAAGGGCTGAAGCGCAGCGTGGTCATCGCCGTGCCGAGCAACGAATCGCCGCTGCTGCGGCTCAAGGGCGCGGAGATCGCGCTTACCGTGGCCGAGTTCTTCCGCGACCGCGGCAAGGACGTGCTGCTGCTGATGGACAGTCTGACGCGCTACACCTACGCCCTGCGCGAGATCGGCCTGTCCCTCGGCGAGCCGCCGACGACGCGCGGCTATACGCCCTCGGTCTACGCGCAGATCCCGCGGCTCTGCGAACGCGCGGGCCTCAGCGAGCAGGGCTCGATCACCGCGTTGCTGACGATCCTCGTCGAAGGCGACGACATGAACGAGCCGGTGGCGGACATCGCCAGAAGCGTGCTTGACGGCCACATCGTGCTGTCGCGACGGCTGCTGGTGGACGGCCAGCTGCCGCCGGTGGACATACTGGAGAGCATCAGCCGCGTGATGCCCGAGGTGGTCAGCGAGGAGCACCTCAGCCTGGCGCAGTGGGGGCGCAGCATCATGGCGACGTACCGCGACGCCGAGGACCTGATCAACATCGGCGCCTACCAGGTGGGCAACAACCCGCGCATCGATCAGGCGATCCGCTACATCGAGCACCTGCGCGCCTTTCTGCGGCAGGGAATTTTCGAGAAGTGCAGTTTCGACCAGACGGTCGCCGAACTCAAGTCGCTGGTCGAGGGCCCGCTGCCCGTCTAGGGTAAACCGGGGCTGGCAGCGGCAATGCCTGTGCAGCTTTGAAAATACGCAATGGGATAATGAACGAGTGGGACTTAAGCGTCCGCCGGGTGGGACAGCTATTCACGAGGGCAAGGCGATGAGCATATTCTTAATCGAAAACTATGATCCGGCGTGGCCCGTGGAGTTCGGGCAGCTCAGCGCCGTGCTCGGCTCCGCGCTGAGCGGGCTGGCCGTGGCCATCGAGCACGTCGGCAGTACGGCGGTGCCGAATCTGGCCGCCAAGCCGATCATCGACATCGATGTGGTGATTGCTGCCGAGCAGCAGCTGCTGGAGGCGATCCGCGCGCTGGCGCCGGCCGGTTACACCTACCAGGGCGAACTGGGCATCGCTGGCCGCCACGCCTTCGGCCGGCTGGGCGAGGACGTGCCGCGCAACGGCGCGTGCCGTGTCTGGGCGGAGCACAACCTCTACGTCTGCGCCAAGGACTGCCCTGAACTTAAGCGCCACCTGGCGTTCCGCGACTTTCTACGCAGCCATCCAGCGACGACTGCGCAGTACGAGCAGCTGAAGCGCGAGCTGATGCAGCAGCATCCCCGCGACCGCGAGGCGTACAGCACGGGCAAGCGCGAGTTCGTCGAGCATGTGCTGAAGCTGGCTGCAGCGCCGGCGCCGGCGGGCGGTTAGCGATGCGGAAATTCCGCTTCCGGCTGCAGAGCCTGGAAAACATCAAGGGGCTGGAGCTCGACACGCTGCGCCAGCAGCTCGCCAAGAAGCAGGCGGCGGTGCGTAGCGCCGAGCAGTCGCTGCTGGCGATCCGCGATGCGCTGAATGACGCCTACAACGAGCTGGCCAAGCTGCGCTCGGAAGGGCGCACCGACTCCACGCTGCTTTTGTCGCTGGAGAGCTACACCGTGCTGCTGCGCGACCAACTGCGCGCCCAGGCGCAGCGCGTGATGCAGCTCAGGCGCGAGATGGAGGAGGCGCGCGGCCTGCTGCTCACGAAGCACCGGGAAAAGAAGGTTTTAGAGAAATACCGCGAACGACAACTCGCGAAGTATAGTCTGAATGTTGAGCGGGAAGAACAAAAACAACTGGACGAGACAGCAAGCAATGCATACCAGCAAGATTCGCTTTAGCCGGCTGGCGGTGCTGATCGCCGCCTTGACGCTGCTGGGCCCGGCCGCGCTGAGCGCGGCGCAGCCCAGCGTGGGGCCCGCGCCCGAGATGATCGGCACGATCCCCGGCACGGGGATGTTGCGCGACGAGTTCCGCGCCCGCGCGCTGGTACAGCTCAGCGCGGCGGCGCTGAACGCCATCGAGTTCAAGCTGGTGAAGGGCGATTACCCGACCAACTTCGGCCAGCTGCGCGGCAGCAACTGCTGGAACCTCGAGCTGACCAACATCTTCGACGACCAGCCGGTGCGCGGCATTTACTTCGAAGCCACGCCCGACCAGATGACCGACGACCCGGTGGTCGACATGTCCTTCGATTTCGAGTTGCCTAAGACGCCCGCGACAGTCGCCGGCCTGCCTGGCAGCGGTGCCCCGGGCAGCGGTGGCACTGGCGGCGGTGCCGGCGGCGAAGGCGCTGGCGATAACAGTGGCGGTGGAACGGGCGGCGGGAACGGCGGCGGCGGCACCGGCTTCGACCCGAGTGTGCTGCAGGAGGCGTTCCAGACCGCCGGGCCGCCTGCGCCGAAGCGCGTCAATCCTAAGGCCATTACCGGCTACACGCCGGGCGACATCTTCTACTACACCGACGGCAAGCTGCTGCAGCTGGTGATGTTTGCGCCCGACGGCACCTACCTGGAGTACGTCGACGAGGCGCCCAACGCCAGCAAGATCAACCGCCTGACCGTGCGCATCGAGGGCGCCAAGTTCCCCGACGACTGGCTGGCCGCCCAGGTGCTGTACTTCACCGAAACGCTGCTGCCGCAGTACTACAACCTGGTGCAGTTCATGGGCAGCCGCGAGACCATCCCCAATCCCGAATTCGCCACGATGGGCGTGGGCCAGCGCCTGGGGCTGGCGATCGAGCTGGGGATCACCGTGGAGAATCCCTACAAGCGCGAGCCCGCCAAGCTGTCGGAAACTTTCAGCGAGGGCGACTTCATCGATCCCGACCCGGCGCTGGGCATGCCGCTGCACCTCTGCCTGCGCGGCGGGCGGATCATGACGCACGCCGAGCTGATCAAGGGCAGCGGCTCGGGCCAGCCGCCCCAGCAGCCTGCGCAGCAGAAAGAACAGCCCAAGAAGCGCCGCGGCGCCCCGCCGATGGGCGGCCGCCACTAGGTTTTCACGTAGGGCGCGGTGTGAACCGCGCCGTCTTTCACCTGGCAATACGCTGCGACGTGGCGCAGATGAAGTCGCGTTCTTCGGAAAACGGCGCGCATCACTGCGCACCCTACGCAACTGCTGCCACCTGCGATAATTGCTGCCTCCTGGCAGTATGAAGCTATGTACTCGTGCCGGACACAGCCGGCGGTTCCGGAGGATCCATGACGGCGAAACAAAACCCGCAGCAGCGGCCGCAGGCCGCAGGCAGCAAGACGCAGCAGGTGCTGGACTCGCTGCGCACGGTGCTCGACCCGGTGGCGGGCAAGGACATCGTCACGCTGGGCTACGTGCAGGCGCTGTCCATCCAGGGCAGCAGCGTGAACTTCACGCTGACGCTGCCCGAGGAGGCCCAGCCCGCGGCGGGCGGCCTGCGCCTGCAGTCCGAGCAGCAGCTGCAGGGCCTGAAGTGGGTCGACGGCGTGCAGATCGAGCTGGCCACCGCCGCGCCTCCGCCGGCCGCGCCGCAGCACGCGCACCGTCATGCCGCGGCACCGCAGGCCTCCCCTGGACTGCCGGACGTGCAGCACGTCATCGCCGTGGGCAGCGGCAAGGGCGGCGTGGGCAAGAGCACCGTGGCAGTTAACCTGGCGCTGGCGCTGGCCGCGGACGGCGCGCGCGTCGGCATCCTCGACGCCGACGTCTATGGCCCGTCGATCCCGCTGATGCTCGGCGTCTCCGGCCACCCGCTGATCTCGGCCAGCGAGAAGCTTTTGCCGCTGCTCAAGCACGGCGTCAAGGTGATGTCGATGGGCCTGCTGCTGCAGGCCGACCAGGCCGTGGTGTGGCGCGGGCCGATGGTGCACAGCGTGATCAACCAGTTCCTCGGCGACGTGGAGTGGGGCGAGCTGGACTACCTGATCGTCGACCTGCCGCCGGGCACCGGCGATGCGCCGCTGTCCATTGCCCAGGCGCTGCCGCTGACCGCCGCCGTCGTCGTCACCACGCCGCAGGAAGTGGCGGCGAGCGTGGCGCAGAAGGCGATCAGCATGTTCGCGCGCATGGGCCTGCGGATCCTCGGCGTCATCGAGAACATGAGCTACTTCGTCTGTCCGCACTGCGGCGGCGAGAGCGAGATCTTCGACCGCGGCGGCGGGCGGGCGCTGGCGGCCAACGCCAGCGTGCCGTTCCTCGGCGAAATCCCCATCGACACGCGCATGCGCCACGGCGGCGACACCGGCGAGCCGGTTATGGTGCAGTACCCCGACAGCGAGCTGGCCGAGCAGTTCCGCGGGGTGGCCCGCCGCCTGGCGCACCAGGTGGCCGCCGACGGCAGCTTAAGCCTCGGCGCGGATTAGCATGCCAGCCGACGGGCGCCAGTCAGGCGAGCCCGCCCCCGCCCCTACAATACCGGGCATGGCGCCGCAGATCGTCGTGCTGGGGCTGGGCAATCCCGTGCTGGCGGACGACGCCGTGGGGCTGAAGGTCGCCGAGGCTTTTCAGCGCCTGCTTGACGCGCGGCCGCTGCCGGGCGTTATCGTGCTGGCCAGCACGCGCGCGGGCTTCGAGCTGATCGACATGCTGCAGGGCTTCCGCCATGCGCTGATCGTCGACGCGCTGGAGCTGCCCGAGCCGCGCGCCGGGCACGTGCAGCTGCTGGACATGGCTCATGTCGCCGGCAGCGTGCGGCTGAACATGATGCACGAAATCAGCATCACCGCGGCCTTCGAGCTGGCCGCCAGGCTGGGCATCCCGATGCCGGCGCAGGTGGAGATCTACGCCGTGGAAGCTGCCGACACGCGCACGCTGTCCGAGGAGCTGACAGCTGAGGTGGCAGCCGCTGTAGAGCCGCTCGCTGAGCAGCTGTACGCCCGCGCCGCCGAGCTGGCAGCGCTGTACGGCTGCACTGCAGATGACACGCCGGAAGGTGATGCGCCGCCCTCGCGCGTGTTCTACCCGCCGCAGTAGGCAAGACAGACGGTGGGACCGGTTTCCGTGCCGGTCGGGCGGGACTCTGCGCCGGTGGGGCAAGCGTCTCTGCTTGCCATCCAATCTTACTCGCAGGGGTCTTCTGGAATGACCACGACCGCCGGCTTGTGGCACGCCGGCTCATCGCTGATGCAGGGCGCTTCGGGGTAGCAAGTCACCACCGGCATGTGGCAGGGCGGCGCGACGCACACCACATCGGGGCATGGCGTGTATGGCATCGGGCAGCGGTGCGGCGGATAGTCGCACAGCGGGCGGTACTTCAGCTCGATGCAGGCCACGCTGATGCGGTGGCAGCAGTCGCGCGCCGCGTCCGCGCAGGCCGCCGAAGCACGCTCCGCTCCAGTACTGCTGGCGCTGCCATCGCCCGCGGCCAAGGCCGCGTGGCCAGCAGCAAGCGTCAGCACGAGGCAGATCAGCAGCGTGCGCATGCGGGCATTATAGCCGCTGGCCTGCGGCCGTGGAGCGCTGAACGCTGAGCGCTAAGCCCCGAAGCATGCAGCCACCGGCCGTGGGGTTCAGCGCTTAGAGTTCAGCGTTCAGCGCTGTTACATATGGGTAGCGGCGCCGTCACTGGCGCCGTCCGGTACGGTACTGGCGGAGTGAAGACGGCGGCACTGAGGCCGCCGCTACCCAAAATGCAGACGGGACGCTTGCGCCACCGCACTGCGCGAACTTCTGCAACTGCGACTCGTCATAGCCGTCAGGAACAAGT
>Ga0315276_10002547_pt1 | contig 16722 bp, 15 predicted proteins | sample YL17G05_0_MG_FD_204542 | JGI IMG/M metagenome (GOLD analysis project Ga0315276, IMG submission 204542) | Sediment microbial communities from Yellowstone Lake, YNP, Wyoming, USA - YL17G05_0 | ecosystem: Environmental > Aquatic > Freshwater > Lake > Sediment | place: USA: Wyoming | collected... | reverse complement strand
GGCCTCGGTAATCACGGAAATCAATCGCTGCCTGGCCCCGTATTGAGGAGTCAGAAACAGGTTGCTCCAGCCGAATGCTCCCAAGCCCGCAGCCAGAGCGGCATGCTTGTGTGAAAAATCTCCCAGATACCGGTTCCACTGGTCAAAATACTCAAAATGGCGATACTGCACGAGTGTATGAGCAGGAGGAAGAGGCAGACTGCGGAAGCCACGTTTTTCAAGATATTTAGCTATCTTCAAAGCTACCCGGGATAATTCCCAGTTCAAATAGGCGAAACCAAACCACATGTAGGGTCCTGGGATCGTCCTTTCCTCTTTGTACGTCCCCCAGACCTCCCCAATACTTCTGGGGAAGCCAATAGCGATTGAGACGACAGAGCGAGCCTTAGGCATATAATAGTTTGGATGGGTTTTCTCGGGTCCATTGGCAAACCGTTCAACCGGGGCAAAACCTACCATGTCCGCGCCGGAACCCATAGCCGCAGAACAAACCTCCTCGGAAAGCTCTTTCATCTTTAACCCCAGATTCTGCATTTCTGTGGTACAGCTCGGATGGTATCACCGGAACGCTGGTCATCTGTGAATAGATCACGCGGTTGATCGATATCTGCAATTTTCGCCAGCCTCGATCTTTGGCCTTTTGCTGTCAATATCGCCAGTTCAGGCCAGCCAACATTTCGGTGATATATTAGGTCTGCGAAACTGAAATCCTCCCAGACTGCGGGAATTTCACCATTATGCCAGATGTATGTAACAAACGAGGCGATAGAGAAGCGGATGTACGGCAAACATTGGCATTTCTCCGTACATCCGCTGGATTTGCCTATCACGTCACGGCTGGAGTTCAATGTCACCCGGACGCCAGGTCTTGTTGAACCATGGCTCAAGGGGACCATAGAGACGCAGAATGGTGAACCAGGACTGGCCGGGAATCGTCTGTACCCAGTTCGACGCCTTGCCTGCCGGTGCCTTCGGCCCGAAATATACGTCCACCGAACCGTCGGGGTTCACTTGCAGATCCTTGTTCTGGCTGCTGACGCTGGGGAAGCGCTGATTGGTCTGAATCATGGAGCGTGTCTGGTCGCTGTAAACGATGACCGACCAGAAGTCCTTGGCAGGGATGTTCGGCGGCAGACGCAACTTGTAGTTCTTGCCACCTTCGAGCGGGTTGCCCTTTCCATCTTGAGATGCCCAGGGATAGGTCGAGCCCTGACCGACGACCTCCGTATCCATCGCCGGGGTGACACCGGTGGCGAGGAAGAAAAAGAAGGCTGCGGCATCCAGGTTGGGCACGCCCGGTTGCTTTTCGAACTTGTACCCACCGACGAATGCATGCTTCCAGCGCCGGTTGTCGAAATAATAGGTTTCGGGATCGCGGGTCTTGTAAGCCAGGGCGCGCACCGTTGCATCACCCACAGCGGCGGCCTCGGTCAGGATTTTCTTCATGCGCGCATCCGGGTTAAACGGCTTTCCCTTCTGGATACCGATGGAGGCCCAGAAACCCAGCGTCGTCGCATCGACAGAATCGGTCGGTTCATCCTGTACGACCTGATTGAGCATTTCCCAGAAACGGAAATCGCCTGGGCCGACCATATTGAACGGCTTACCCGACATGTTGACGAAATTCAGCGCAGGTGGGTTGGCGACCTGGGCGAGCGGATAGATCTTGGTGAATTTCTTTACCTCATCGACGCCGGGCTTGGGATCGCCATTCACCAGAAAGGTGCGCCAGCCAGCCCACGTCCTGAAGGTTTCCGACCGGATCACATGATAGCCATCCGGCACCTCGCCCTTGTAACCGGGCGGCAGCAGCAGGTATTTGCCGCCGCGCCCCTGGTCCGGCCCGGTAATGCCAAGGTCGCCCGCCCAGCGATACCACATGTCGTTGATCAACCCCAGGACCTTCGGGGGGACCTCAAGAACCAGCGGCCCCTTGCTGAGATCCAGCCAGAACCAGGTGTATGGCGTGTTGTCGTTGGCAGTCAGTTCGACTGTCCGCGAGTCCACCATTTCCTCCCAGATCGGCACAGTCGTATTGGCCGGACCCATCGCCAGGATGCCAGTGCGGTTCGCCAACTGATTCACAGGTGGCAAGCCCAACAGGTAGGCCTGCACGGCGCGCTGGAAGTCGAGGTTGTTGTAGAGTTTTTCGGTGGTAGCTGCGTCCGGTGAGCCGTCATCGAAACGGAGCGTACCGAGGCGCGTCTCCACCTTGGCGGGCGAGGCCACGCCCGGCGGAATCGGCGTGGAATACTTGAATTGCGGCATCGCGGGCGACCCTTTGAGGGACTGCGCGGCGGCAAGACCAGGAGTGAGCGCGAAAAGGATAGCCCCGGCGGCGCAAACAGCAAATTGCTTATGTATTCTCATTTCGCTTTCCTCCATATGGTTGATGATTCAAACGTATACCTCGTTGCTCCGATAGCACCCCGGTCGGGATGGCCTATCGGGGGATCAAAGATAAAATCCCCCGCTTGAGGCGCTCACGGCACCTTCTACTGAATCCAGGCCTCCTCTTTGAAACGGATCTTGAGCTGGTCGGCAATTTCCTTGGCGGTCTGCTTGGCCCGACCCTGAATCTTGGCGCTCCCGGAAAGCTCCCCGTAGCCCTGAACACCAGCCTGAACCGCGAGCCCGACAGGGTTGTGCGTGACTAAAAGGGCTGCAACGCCAAGGGCAGCGCCTGGGGCCTTCCCTCCCCCGGCGTCAATCGAGCCTTGGCCAAGCTTGCGCGGGCCGTTTGCTGTCATCTGGTAACCCTCTACGAGCGTTTTTAGGTCGGAGGCACCGGAGCCGAACCCGAGAGCGACCCGCTTGATTTCGCTCCCCTGATCAACGGTAAGCAGGTAGCCACGAATGAGCAGATCGTTTACCTGCGCGGGGCGGGCCCGTTCCTGGCTGACACCGGGAAGGCCCATCTCCCGGATCTGCTGTGCAAGCTCTTCGGCGATCTGCATGCCGAGCTGTCGGTCAAGGGCGATCTGCTCGGGAGTTTGCGGATTTGCGGGCGGAAGCTTTTGGGTGCCTAAGGCAGAATCGGGTGAAACCCCTTCGGGGCTTGTCACGAAGTCATAGACAATGATCTGTCCCGGCCTGGGAAGCTGGCCGGTGAAATCGGTTTGCCGATCGGAAACCTTGGTTGACGCGCACCCGACAAGAAACAGGCCGGAGAGCAGGATGACTATGACAGTTCTTCGAAGTTTCATGAATCCTCCAGAGTTGTGAGTTTTTTGAGGCACGAGGCGGCAAAAAGAACGGTAAATGCGGCGTGGATTCCCCACCACAACCACGTCGCCGACATGGTCCCGGTCTTCTTTAGAGCTTACTGCCTAAATTCTGAATGCCTTCCCCGATGCCTTTAAACCACTTTTCGGCTTCTTCGGTTCCTGCTTTTACGCCTTTCGCTGTGCCTTTACCAACCTTCTTGACCGCTTCTACGGAAGCCTGAGCACCTTCTGTTAGCTTGTTGCCAGTCCACTTGGCCGCGCCCTCAAGACTTGCACCGGCTTTCTTGAGCGCCTCGGTGGAATCCTTACCCGCTTTCTTGGCCTCGTCCGCAGTCAGATGCCAAGCCTTAGCGAGCGCATGGTCCACCTTTCCATAGATGCTCTTCAACTCATCACCCGATTTCACGGTGCCCGCCTTTACACCCTGCCCGAGTTTGGCCAAGTCGTCACCGGCCTTCTTCACGCCCTCCTTGGTGTCCTTGGCCACCTTGTCCGCCTCTTTATTCACATAGGCTGCCGCCTTACTGATCTGCTCGGAGGCTTTTTTCATGTCTTTCTTAACAAATGATTCGTGGGCAGCTGCCATCGTCTTGTCGGGCTCGCTCGTGAAATCGGCAGACGATGTCTGTGCGTAAACCGCCGGGATGCCTGCCACCAATAAAGTAATGATGAGCATACTCAAAGCTGAAAAAACTTTTTTTGTCATTTGAATCCTCCTCTTTTTTTTCTGATATAGGTGAGCAGTTCGGGTGTCACGCCCTCTATTCTGTAGCGAACAAGAATTAGGCAGACTATTTTCAGTTATATTTTGCGGATTTGATCTGGCCAACTTACACTATCACAAACTTGCCGAAATTCCAGATATGTCGGATGGTATTTAAATTATCCAACAAGCCAAATTATTACAGATTAGTTCCGCATATAATAGCCTTACCTCCGTCGGGCTGTTCATGTCAAACCCAAACGGAAATAGGCAACCCCGCCGTTTGCGAGGGGTATACGATTCGAAGTTTCCGCTGACGGTCGATCATTAAAGGCTCTTGTTTTTTTACTGCGGCTTTTTCTTGGCTGCCATCAGCTTGTCTCGGCATTCGTTTGAAAGGTGATCCGAGTTATCCTTGAGGCAGCGGACGATTCGACCCTCGCCCGGTTTAACTTCCTTGCAAAGCTTCTGAACATCATCCGCACAGGTTTCATGCGCTTCCTTCGCCCTGGCTTTTGCCTGGTTGTGGCTGGTCTTGCAAGCTGGGGACAACTCGCTTTCATGCGCCTTCAGGCAATTCGCCAGGCGGCCGCCGCCGGGCTGTACATCCTTGCAGAATTTCGCGACATCCTCCGCGCAGGGATTCTTGGCCTGCGCACTCGCGGGTATCCAGTTGAAAAAGACCACGCATAGCACGGCAACCGCCAAGCCCGCCCATTTCACGCATTTCTTCATGTTTCCTCCGTTTTGTCAGTTGAGGTCCGGTCTGTCATGGGAGCCTTTCCTCTATAATCGCTTCGTGCCGCAATCGCCTTGCACTCTGGCGGTTTTTTCGCTTGGCGCCCTTTCCCACTTTGGACTTTCCTAATATAGTCATTGCAGATAATCACATATCACACATTGGCCAATTTGGTGATACGTCGGATGATATTCAAGAAGCACAACAATCCAAAATCATTTCAGATTTATTCCGTATATCCTATTCTTACCTCCTTCGGCTCGTTCGTGTCAAATCCAAGCGGAGCGAGGAGATCAACCTCCCGACCCCCTTTGCTGGAGATAGAGACCGCCTACCTCACGTTTTCAGAAATCTGATATCGCGCTCTTCGCTGTCAATATCCCAGACCTTCTTATGATCAAATTTTCATTGATATTCACGCCCCACGCGCCGACGTAGCCGGTCGCGTGGGGCGTAGAGTTAGGCACCCAAGGCTCCCAATCTCTACAATCGTCTTCGCCCCTGAATGACCTGGACCACCACCACAATGAGGGCGATGACCAGAAGGATGTGAATGAGTCCACCCAGTGTGTAGCCGCCGAACAATCCTATCAGCCAAAGAAGTAAGAGAATGACAACTATGGTATACAGCATGTTCGTCTCCTTTCTATTTCCCAACTACCTTCTTGATCTCGCCGATCTTTTTAAGTCTTAGGGCCGGTCGATATCTGTAACTTTCGCCAGTCGTTATCCTTGGTGATAAGATTGCGCTCAAATCTAAGCTCATTTACCAAGAGCTGAAAGTGCGTAGCGTAACGGGCCTGGGGAAACCTGGATGAAACCGGTGAGGGGCGATTCCATTTCCAGCACGAGAAATAAGGCAGCGGCTACTGAAACTGAACAAACAAACAGAGCCGCAATGACAGTGGCATTCCGAGGTGCAAATAACCCAAAGCTAACGAATACGATGGTGAGCCAGAACACGAGAATTACAAGAAACGGCAAGGGAATTGAATTCTCAGCGCCAGCGAGTACCATCCATTTAGCCTGTAGCAGCGATTCGGCGGTGTCCACCGCACGAGACTGAAGAGCGCGCTGAGCATCGTCTTTTGCCTTGAGGGACCGGATCGCCTCCGTAAGTCTCTCACCCATAGGAGCTGATCCTGATGGCATCGGATTGACACTGACAGGCTTGGCTGAGTCGTGCAGCCAAATCATGTCGATCCGCGCGCCAACTCCCTGTTTCAACCCCTGACGTATCTCATTGGTTTCCGGGCCGTAGCGAGCAAGTAAGCGGTCAAGGGTTAGAATTTGAATGGCTGTTTGTTTCACTGCTGTGTCCATGGTATCAAAAGAACTCTTGGCGGAGGCAGTGACGAGGCCCAGGAGGAGCGCGGTCATTGTGGCGATGAGTCCAATACCTACTTTAATTGTATCTCTTGAGTCGCTGTCCAGGTGATGGCCTGGCAATGCCTTTCGAAGAAACAAACCAATCAACGCACCGCCAAACGTACATGCGAGCACAATGATTCCGACGACAGAACCGCTCATAGTCCACCCTCCAAACGACCACTCCGACGTTGGTAAAAATGTTTATAGCAACGCAAGGCTCTCAAAAGAGCCTTATTTAGGGCATTATAAGGCTGTTCAAAATGCTCTGTCCACACCTGATATGGCGGCTTAAGGGGACCATCACCTCGGGTCTATATCACAAATTTCGTGTGTTGATGATACGTCGGATGGAATCTAAATTATCCAACGTTCTAAAATTATTCAGATTTATTCTGCATATCGTATTCTTATACCCGTCGGCCCGTTCATGTCACACCCCTGTTGATGAAGGTGCGCAACAGCGCTGCTCGCTGTAAGCGCGGGGTAGCACGCATCTCATCTCGGTGGGAGCTTCAGATACTCCCTCCGTACCAACTCGGGATCGTAAGTGCGCTCGAGGCGACGCACGATGAAATGGCCCCGACCGACATCTTGAAAGTGATCGATAAAAAGCGTGTTGATCAGCGCCCCTCCGGCAGCACCAACGATGGGCAGCGATTGCGCCATAGCCTTCTCTGAAACCGGAACGCCGAAGCGCGCAGCGATCTGCGCGATGAAATGTATCAGCGGCGGCGCAGTCTCTTGTGCGACACCTCGCTCCACGATGTACTCGGCCGCCTCCGCAAGTGCTTTCGCGAGGACGCCTCGGACGGCAAAGTAACTCGACCCTGCGGCGTCATCACTGCGCGCACGCCCCCCGAGCGCGAACACCTCAAGGCAGGCGAGCTTCGCCTCCGGCGACTTGATGCGTTCTCCCTCGCTTCGCGCGATGTCAACGATCGAGCGAAGCATGATAATCGTAGAAACCGGGAGTTCGATGGTCAAAGCCGGCAGGCCGAACGCACCGCCGGCCGCACCCGTAGCTGCAACAATGATCTTGTGCGCCCAATTTGCGGCGTCCTGCCGACGATCATTCATCGTGGAGGTCGCAAACTCAAGCGCTGTTTCAAGCGACTTTGTGGTCGCGGTCCTGATGATCTCACGTGCACCCTCGGGCATGCGTTCGATGATTATCTCGATCGGCATTCCAACAACGTTGGCAATTCTGGCTGCTAGGCTCGGGTTCTCAAGGAGGCTCTTTGCGTAGCGCAGGTCCGCCAGATCCTCGCTTGACATAGTTTTTTTTTCCATGAGCAGCATCACCATTTTGGCTCGTTGGTGATTTTCGGGTGGTATCTTAAGTACGCAAAGGTTCAAAGTTATGCCATATTAAATCAGCATATCTTAGTCTTAGCTCTGTGGAGACATTCATGCAAGCTCAAAGCAAAGGCGATTAGTCACCTCCCATCCCTTCTGGCGGTTATAGATGCCATCTACCTCACGTTTTCAGAAAGCCGATATGTTGCCAGTGGCTGTCAGTATCACCTCTTCTGAGTTAACCGTTTTTGATGGGATATATCCCCGAGGCACAATCTATTCAGGTTTCTTCCAGTCAGGATGATATCCACACTTTCTGGAAAGCGCTTTGTTTGAGATTACCTGAACAACACCATCAAAATTTCAAAAACCCCCAGAGATTCGATTAATCGCCGATATACATGCTGCAAGCCGTGTTGCTATTTCATGTGCATATCATTTGGCGTAGACGGGAAAACAGCCAAGACATATGCAGCATAGCCAATTTGGGCGAATCAGTTTTTCGGTGATATTTCTGAAAGCGAAATTCTGGTTACGAAGGCATTTAGGCGCAGAGCGTATCTGAGCCACTCGTGGCCGCATGCAACGCCTGGGTTCGTTCTTGTTGAATTGCTGTCTCAAATTCGTTGCGAATAGCACGCAGGTAACACTCTCTTTCGCCAATGTCCGGATAGGACCGGCGGGTTTCTTTTATCGATCGGTCCATCCCTCGCTCTCGTCTCAACGCGTGACGTAAATTACATTCGACTCCGCGTCGGCGAGTTCGCTCGCGTGAAAGATGAATGCCTGCACTCGGTAAGGACCCGGCTGAAGCTTGCGGTTCTCGTCCAGCAGGCCGACCGGCGCCTGGAACTGTCCGCTCGGCTTCGTGCGCGTCTCGGCGCTTCGGTACGTCTTGCCGTCCGGCAACAGGACGTCAACCAGGATACGTTGGCCGTCGCGCGCAGGCCCGACGCTGCCTTGGACGATGATCGCATCCTTGCGCTTCTGGTCGCTGACTTCGCTGATGCGGATGTTCGCGCGCTTGCGCACGCCTACGCGATAGAAGGATCCGCCAATCGGGTAGAAGCGCGAGCCGGCGGCGGTGTGGGTGATCTGGGTATCCTCGCTGTAGCTGCGCTCGACGAAGCCGGCCACGCGAACCGGGGCCAATCCCGGAAAACGCCCTTCCTTGTTCTGGCCGAACTTGTAGACGTTGACATCGGCAACCGGCCAGATCATCACCTCGATCTCTTTCTCGGCGCGGCCGTCGAGCCATATCCACGCATTGGGGATCTGCGCGGCCCACCCCAGCGGCAGGCCGCGCAGCGAGACCTGAATCGGTGCCCGCTCATCGAGCGGGTTGCGAATCGCAGTCGTGATGAACAGCGGATCGGCCGGGCTGCCACCCGCCGCCTGAAAGTCGAACACGTTCTCCTGCGCGCCGTTGTTGCCGCCCAGCAGACACAGTATCGCAAAAACTATTCGTATGGATTTGCACCCCCTCTGGTCACCAAATGGCCAGATGTTTTAACCAGGTACCAAAGCAAACATCTCCATAGGCAGAGAGGGGCTTGGACCACTTGACCTCAACAAGCGAAATGGACTGAATTCCCTCCTCTATTTTCTCAGGCAAACGCTCCGAAGCGCGGCCGGTTGTCCTGACGAGTAAGACCGTTCCATTTTTAAAGTGGGTCTGTAACTCCGCATACATGCCGAAGTCGAAACTTCAGCATTAGTGACTGCTAAAAATCCGGATGAACGATTCTTTTACATCCATTTTTGTGTAATACTTCCAAATAGTATGCCGAGAAAGTTAAAAAGAAAAGTACCAATTAGAGCGAGGATGATGAATGCTGGTATGGTTGCTACTGCCCATTTAATCATCAGAACAACCATTGACCTAAATGGAATCTTGATGTCTGTGACCACAACCTTTCCGTATTCTGCCGGCATTTTGATGCCCTCCTATCGAATTATTTCATAGATTAATTAGATCAAGTGTCTTGTTTTGGTTTAAGAATAAACAATGGTTCCCAAGTGATGAAAGGGGTTATCCGACGCTTGAACCGACCCAGATCATCGTAGTGCATGACGTCGAATACGCCTTTATCCTGGCCGAAATGTTGGTTGGCCCTGTGCAGAGAGGCATACGACGGTATGATTCCGATGTTGTCTTGAGCGAGGAGTCGTTTGCGAACACCTTCCGGATTGGCGATGGAAATGGGAAGTTTGGCCGCGTGGATCGCGAGGAGCATACGCATCGTCTCCACCATTCTGCCGATGGACTCGCCACGCAGCTCAACCTTAAAACCCTCGCCCCGGTACAAGGACGGGCGCGAAACAATAAGATCAATGTGTGTTGTATTGCCCCCTCGCTTAATTTCCCATGGGTGCCCACCCGCTCCTCTTTTTGGATGTTTGCCGTCGATCCAATCGGCAAACTCCTGCTCGGAGGAAGGATCTATGTCCAGAAGCCCTTCGTGTCGGCCGTCGGCATATCGGCTATACATCTCCCGGCCGGACAAAGATTCATCGACCGTCTCCCCCTTGCGTTTCCCGGCTATATAGGCAATCCGGTAATACTGGAAGTAATCAGCCGCGGTCATGGACCCAACTTCCGCATTCTCGGATTTGAGGAAAAAACCGTCCTCAACCAGGCGAGCCATCTTCAAGGTCTTTTTCTTGCCCAGTTCCTTGTCCAGTCGGTAAGCATCCGGCAGAGAAAAGCGTATAAGAGCATTGGGGACCAAACCGTACCTATAACTTAGCGGGTATTTCACCTGAATTTGTTTGTTGGCTTTTATCCAGTTTTTACAAACAACTTTCATCCACTTGCGCGCGGATATGATTAGTGGTTCCCATGTCATGGCCAGCTGACCATGGTTTTCAACGCCACACAAAGATGCTCCCAGGGAGTTCATTGGTTGTACTCCTTTTTTCAGTTTTACCTCTAAGCTGGCACCACCACCGACATGCGTGATGTAGAAGGTGTGTCTCTGCTTGTTGACATGCAGGCAATGCCACTTTTTTATCTTGTCTGGGAACAAAATATTCCAAACATGGTCCAAAGCCGACATCTCGTAGGAGAAATCACCCAACTCCTTCACGAAAGCAAAAGAAAGGTCTTTAAGTCCCATAGCTCTTCACTCTTCAGAGGAATTTGCCGTTTAAAAGGACTCCAATTGGCTTCGCGAAACCATATTTATCCGGCGTTGTCATTCTTAACAATCTCGTTCAGTCTGTCCTGAAAATCGGGTATGGCAGTGGAAACCCTATCCCAGGCCGGCAACATCGGAATATCCACGGGGTCTCCAACAAATTCACTAATTGCGCCGCGCAATGAATCGACAAAAGCTTCAACTGCATCGATTTCAGTGTGCCGGTCGTAGACCAGTCCATTGATCAATGACAAGGCAGGTTAAACAAACCTGTAGCTTCCGTCAGTTCGAGGACCATTTCATGGGAGTTGTAACTGAATGAGCGACAGCCATACCTTCAAAAAAATGCTTGGCATTGACCCCAAGGGTGCGGGTGCAGTAGCCCCCTTCCTGCACCACAAGTGTTGGAAGACCCAACTCTCCCAGCATGCGCCCATTGATCTCAAAATCGCGGGGCGTCAACGACCAGGTTCCGGTGGGATCCCCCTTAGCCGTGTCAAGCCCGAGCGCGACAACGAGAAAAACCGGATCGAAGTCGACGACTCGCTTAAGAGCGGCCGACAACGCTTTTCGGTATCGGTCGCCGTCCACCTCTTCCGGTAGCGGCAAATTGAGATTGAAGCCTTCCCCTTCGCCTTCCCCGCGTTCATCACTAAAACCGGAAAAGTACGGGTATGCAAAGCCGGGGTGTCCGTGGATGGACACCGTCAGCACATCCGCTCGCCGGTAAAAAATATCCTGCTGGCCGTTTCCATGATGGTAATCAAGGTCCAGAATTGCAACCCGCCCGAATGCTCGCAGGTATTGAGCGGCAACGGCATTGTTGTTGAAATAGCAAAAGCCGCCGAAGGATCGCCGCTCAGCATGGTGCCCCGGAGGCCGAACCAGGGCATAGGCCAACCGTCTGCCGGATAAGATTTCCTTTGCTGCAGACAGCGTGCAGTTAACGGCAGATCGGGCCACCGTGTAAGCATGATGGGTAAGTGGAGTGAAGGTATCAATGCAATAATATCCGGCCAAAATGTAGCGGTCCTTGGGAAGGCGTGTTTTATTGCGTATGGGGAATACGTAGGGGTAAACGTAACGGTTTTCTTCTATCTCCCTGCACGTGCGCCGCAAAAAATTTACAAAATCGAGGTCGTGGACGCTGGTGATATGTTTCTCCGAAAAGGCTGAGGGCGCGATCATTTCAAAAAGACTACTATCTGCGATCTCCTTAAGGATACTTCGGATTCGCACCGGGGCCTCGACATAGCCCTTCTCATGTACATGATGGGTGAAGTGCTGGTCCGGAAACACCAGGGCAATCCTGTCGCAGGGGCGCTCGGAAACGGCCGCCGATGCCACCGGCGGTTTAACGTAGCAAAATTCCCTCAGTTGAACCGGGCCTTGATCAATGGAGTTCACCACCATCTGGACATAATCAGCTGGCACATAACCGGCGTATTTCCTTTCCAATATCGCCCTGACGACAGCGCAGACGAAGTCGTGATCCGGCCTTTCAGTCCGACCCAATCCGTCGAACATCAAATGCGGCATGCAGGTTTGATCTTGTTTGTAGGGCTTTTCATAGGCAGTGCCGATAATCGGGCGGGCGCCGTATTGTTCGTAAAACCGGAGACGCTTGCGGTTTTGCATGAGGAGGGCTTCATTTGGGCACAGGGAGACCTCATCCGGCAGACATTCAAAAAAAAGACCTTTTGCGCCCAAGGCCCCGGTCTCCTGCCGAACCCGGGCATAAAGCGCTCCGCCTATGCCGCCGCTTGTCTTGCCCGCTCTGGTGGCGATCCAGTCGAGATAGCAAAAGCGGATCTGCGGCTCGTGAAGCAAAAATGCGAATCCCTGCACGCGCTGGCGCATGTTTTCGGCAACAAAAAGAATCGTCAGGAATCTCTTGAGAAAGGGATCACGGAGGTGTCGGCCGAGCTGATCTATCTCTTCCGCGGGGACAGCCGCGAATTGGCTGCGCATGATGGTCTTCACTTGATCGAGGGCGTTTTGGTTTCCGGGAAGCACTTCATCATGAATGCGGCGGATGCGGAACATGATTATAAATGTGTCCTTTAATGAAACGGTTGTTATTTAAATCGGTTGCCTCTCGATCAAATAACCTGCATTTTATATCTATTTTATCATGTTAGATCTCCAACCGCACGCCAACTTCAATGACTTGATCTCCGGGAAGATTGTAAAACGATCCCGCGTCGGAAGCGTTGCGGGACAGAAAAATGAACAAATTAGCACGCCACCGAGAAAATTTGGGTTTGTCTCCAGCCAGCAATTTTTCACGCCCGATAAAGAATGTTGTCGATTCCTTATTGATATCCACGCCCTGTTCACGCGCGAGTTCCAGAACGTTGTCCAATCTAAAGTCTTCCATAAATCCGTAACGAGCTATGATGCGGAAAAAGCCGCCGCCGAGCTTTTCTGTTTTTATTTTTTCCAAACTGGGTACACGCGGGATGTCATCTATCCGGAAATGCAACAATATGGTTTGACTATGGATGACTCGGTTATGTTTGACGTTTTTCGCCAGGGCTACGGGTACCGTGTACGGACTTCCTGTCAAAAAAACAGCCTGCCCATCAATTTTCGTGGGTGGGTCGCTTGAGAGATCGACAATAAACTGATGAAGTGGCGGCATTATTTTATGCAATTGTTCGCTAACAATTCGACGGCCTTTTGACCAAGTCAGCATGACCGTGAAAAACACTGCGCCGATCACAAGGGGGAACCATGCACCGTGGAGAACCTTGCTGATGTTAGCTAAAAAGAACGGTACATCGACCAAGAAGAAAATTCCTGCAAGTGGAGCGGCTAAAAATATAGGCCACTGCCAACGCTTGCGGGCCACCACAAAAAACAATGTTGTTGTAATCAACATGGTCGAGGTAACCGCTACTCCATATGCAGCAGCAAGTTTACTCGAAGACTGAAACCCGACCACCAAGGCGATGGTACACACCATCAGCATCCAATTGACCGGAGCGACATATATCTGGCCCATTTGAGCAGATGAGGTGTGCTGAACCTTCAAACGCGGCAGATATCCCAGTTGAATCGCTTGACGGGTAAGCGAAAAAGCACCACTGATCACAGCTTGAGACGCAATGATGGTGGATAGGGTAGCTAATAATACAGTCGGCCACATAGCCCACGAAGGGACCATGGCGTAGAAGGGATGACTTGCCGCCTCTGGGCGTCCAAGCAGCAATGCACCTTGTCCAAAATAATTTAGGATAAGGGCGGGGAAGACCACCGTAAACCAGGTTAGCCGAATCGGCCGCGTTCCGAAATGCCCCATATCCGCATACAGCGCCTCGGTTCCAGTAACCACCAAAAAGACGGCACCGAGCACCATAAAGCCATGCAATTTGTTTAAAATTAAAAATCGCACCGCGTGCCAGGGATAGACGGCCTCCAACACCTGCGGTGCCCGAAGAATCTGGAGCACCCCGGTAATCGCCAGAAAGCACAGCCAAATCAGGATCACCGGCCCGAAGAGCCTCCCCACGCGCGCCGTGCCGTGGCGCTGTATCAGGAACAAGGCGCCCAGGATAAGGATGGTAAGCGGGATGATATAGGAATCGAACATCGGGGTGACGATGCCGATTCCTTCAACGGCGCTCAGAACGGAGATGGCGGGGGTGATCATGCCGTCACCGTAAAGGAGGCATGCAGCAAAAAGCCCGATAGCGACCATACCCAGGCGGTGGTGATTTTGTGATTCGCGATTGGTTTCTCCTCGAATCAAGGCGGTCAGGGCGATAACGCCGCCCTCTCCCTTGTTGTTTGCGCGGAACACGAATATGAGGTATTTCACGGATACGATCATGACCAGGGACCAGAACATCAAGGAAAGGACGCCGAGGATATTTCCGTGGGTCGGGGCAATGCCGTATTCGCCGTGAAAACACTCTCGGATCGCGTAAATCGGGCTCGTGCTGATGTCTCCGAACACGATGCCAAGTGCAGCTAAAGACATTTTATACAAGCGGGCGTTGTTGCTATCATGCGGCATTTTCGGATCGGTGGCCTTGGGTGTACTGTTTTCGCTTTTCATAAAATCTCTTCGATGTTGGGAAAATCAGCGTCGTGACTTGTCGGTTTTCGCTGAAGAGCCAAACTCAGAGACAAGTCTATTATTGATTTGGTTTATCCTCGGATTCTTCGAACGCCTTGAGCTTCTCTTGACAATCCTTAATTGTTTCCTTGAGTGGTTCCTTTCTATCCTCTGAGGCTTCCTCAAGAGCGCTTTTACACTCCTGGATGGTGTCTAATAACCGTTGTTTTTCCTTTTCAATTTGTTCTGCTTTTTCAGCCTTATCAAAGACAACTTGTTCAGCTACTGGAAGGTTATCTGCCGGCGATTGCTCAACTTGAGCCGGTATAATCTTTGAATCACCTGCAAGTGGACGCTGATTCATTATGGTTGGTGACATGATCTCGATCCCGTGCCCATGCAATGCATCCAGTATGCATCGACACAGATTAGAACGTGTAGTCAGAAGGCTCTTGACATCGGTTAAAATCCCGCATGTTTTGTAAGTAATTGCGTAGTTGCCAAGTTCCATGATTTGAACGAACGGGTCATCCAGGCCGCAATCTTGAGCAGCTTTTAGCAATAGCTCTTCGGCCCTTGAGTGGTGCACATCATATCCCAAGGACAGAATGGTTGAAACGACTGTACCCGAGCTACGCACAACGGACACTGGATTCGTAATCATAAATGTATTTGGGCAAGCGATTAATTCCCGGTTCTCTGTTTGAAGTTCAGTATCCAGCAAACCTCTTTCGGCAACGCGACCAAAATAAGCCCCTACGCTGACGAAGTCGCCAGTCCTAAATGGCCTTGTCACGCGAAGCATTATTCCCGCCATTAGATTTGCAAATATGGTGCTAGATGAAAATGCAAAGATCCCTGAAATCACCAAACCTATAAGCCCTATCAACTGGTTGCGCGAGCTTTCGCTCACTGGAAGGGCAAGTGCAGTTCCCACAACGCATGCAACTGTCAGTCCGAGCATGACCAGGTGCCGTGGAAACATACGCTCGTTGCCAAGCTCAGGGTGTCGTCCGATAAGAATCCAATGTGCACAGAATAGCAGAACCCCTGAGAAAAATGCGGTTATGATTAGCGGAATAAAAGCCATAGTTGCCTCACTTTGATGCCGCTCCTCCACCAATCGTTAAGCACAGCGATGATGGGATATAGTCCGGTTCATTTATTTGGCGAATCTGAACGCCCATTCTTCTATCTTTCCAGTATCACAGATTTGGTGCTTCGGTGATATGCCGGATGATATCTTAGGTCCGACCAGTTCTGCATTAGGCTATTCAAACCAAATGAATTCTGGAACGCTTCGAGTTTTAGACCCTGCCTTAAACAAGCCTTAATTTGAATCCGGCAGCTTAGAAATAGCAGAAGAGATGTGCGATTTATATGGAATCACCAACACGGGGCAGGATGCGTGGTTGATGACATGCTCCGTAATGGTGCCGCTGACGAAGTCCTTGATGCTGTCCCTGCCGTCCGTGGCCATGACGATGAGGTCTACACCCAGTTTTTCCGCCACTTTCACAATTTTCTTGGCCGGCTTTCCCTCGCGTAACTTGTAGTCCACCTGTATATCCTCGGCATGCAGGTTGCGGATGCTCCCCCGCATCTGCTCGCGTGACTCGATGGCGACCTGGGCGTATTTGTCTTTCAGGGTTTCGAAGCTGACCCGAAGCATTTCACGTTCCTGCTTATTCATAAACTCGTCGTGGACATTTAGCATCGTTATTTTAGAATTGAACTGGTGTGCGATCTGGACGGCCTTTTTCAGTGCAAGTAGGGCGCGTTCCTTCAGATCGGTTGGGCACAGGATATGGGTGAACATGATAATCCTCCTTTTGTTCAATCAACTGCAATGCCTCTCTGTTCTCTGTTACTGAGATTTTTCTTCAACATAAAAATTCAATCGATACTGGCTCCTCTGCCCCAGCATGACTGTGGTTTTACAGACTTTCTCCCAGCCATTGGATTAAATCAAAGACTTGAGGGCTTGGTGATAGGCCGGATGATATCCCAGCGCTACCCAACCTTGCAATAGGCAATAGAAATCAAACGAATTTCGGGGACGATTGAGCACATAGCGTGCCCTATGTCGAATCCTGACTCTGGCAGAAGGGGGTTGGGATTAACAGATCAAAGGTATCGTTTCAGGGAATTGCAGATATGTTTCGGCTTCGGAGGATTCGGAG
>Ga0315276_10002546_pt1 | contig 16723 bp, 14 predicted proteins | sample YL17G05_0_MG_FD_204542 | JGI IMG/M metagenome (GOLD analysis project Ga0315276, IMG submission 204542) | Sediment microbial communities from Yellowstone Lake, YNP, Wyoming, USA - YL17G05_0 | ecosystem: Environmental > Aquatic > Freshwater > Lake > Sediment | place: USA: Wyoming | collected... | reverse complement strand
GCGGCCTGGTTCCCTTCCCGGTCCAGGTCGCCCAGCCGCGCCCGGAGCAAAATGCCGCGCCGGGATCGGATCGTCTCCCGGAGCCGCTGGTATCTCCGTGCCCTGGCCACCTGGCGGCGCAGGGATCCGGTCTGCTTCTCCACCTCCAGGAGGATGTCGTGGATCCGCACGAGATTGATCCGCGCCGAATCGAGCTTCCCGAGCGCCACGCGGCGCTTGACCTTGTAGCCGAGGATCCCCGCGGCCTCCTCGAAAAGGGTCCTCCGGTCCTTCGGCTTGGAGGCCAGAATCAGGTCCACCTTCCCCTGCTCGATGACCGAGTAGAGGTGGGACCCGACGTTGGAGCGGGAAAGCATCTCCTGGATGTCCTTGAGCCGGCAGCGGGAGCCGTTGAGGGAATACTCGCTCTCGCCGCTGCGGTAGAGGCGCCGGGTGACGATGAACTCCTCGGCGGGTTCGGGCCCGCCGTTGGCACCCAGGAAGCCAAGCGTGACCTCCGCCATCCCCAGGGGCTTCCGGCCCTCGCTTCCGTTGAAGATGACGTCCGCCATCCGGTCCGCCCGGAGAGATTTCGGGCTCTGGTCCCCCAGGACCCAGGAGATCGCGTCGCCGATGTTGCTTTTCCCGCACCCGTTGGGCCCCACGACGGCGGTGATCCCGGGGCGGAACTCGAAGAGGGTGCGGCCGTAGAAGGACTTGAATCCGTGGACTTCCATCCTGTTCAGTGTGACCATCGGTTCCTCGGAAGGCGGGGGCGATCGCCCCGGGCACAGCGTCTCTCCCCGCGCACCGGGGCGGATTCTAGCGGAAAGGGAGGGGGCTGTAAAGGATGAAGCACAGGATCTGGTGGGGGGTGGCCTCTTTCTTCACTATTCGTGGTGTGGCGCAGAAGACCGGCGGGAATCAAAGGGCGACGGAGGCCGAGAGCCCGGCCCCGGGAAGGAGGCTGTTTTTCGCTTTTCCGGCGGGGACTTTCCGGACAAAGGTGAAGTGCCGCCTCAGTGGTCGCGGGACAGGATCAAGTCGGGTAAGGATTCCAGCGCGCGGCGGGCCACGGAGTCGGGAAAGCACCGGAGTTCCATCCGGGCCCTCTCGCCGTACTGCCGGGCGAGCTCCCGGGTCCTCTCCAGGGTGCCGTTCTCCCGCACGAGGGCGACGATCTCCTCGCTCCCCACCCGGGAGAAATCCCGATCCTCCAGCACCGCCGCCACCCGCGCCCGGTGCTCCGGGTTTCCCCGCTCCATCAGATAGATCAGGGGCAGGGTCAGCTTCCCTTCCCGGAGGTCCGTTGCCACCGGCTTGCCCAGCGTCTTCTCGTCGGCGGTGAAGTCGAGCATGTCGTCCACGATCTGGAAGGACATCCCCAGGTTCATTCCGTAGCTCCGCAGCGCCTCCTCCCTCTCCGGCCCCGCCTTCGCCAGCACTCCGCCCACGAGGCTGCACCCCGAGAAGAGAAAGGCGGTCTTCCGGCGCACGATCTCCAACTGCTCCCCGGCGGTCATGTCGATGTCCCCCACGCGGCGCGACTGGATCATCTCCCCTTCGATCATCCGGAGGGTGATCTCCGCCAGGATCTTGATGATCCGGAGATCATCGGCGGTCAGCGCCATGGACATGGACTTGATGTAAAGGTAATCGCCCAGCAGCACGGTGATGCCGTTTCCCCAGGCGGCGTTCAGCGATGACCGTCCGCGCCGCAGGGAGGCTTCATCGATGATGTCGTCATGGACCAGGGTTGCGGTGTGGATGAACTCGAACACCGCCGCGAAGAGGACGTCCCGATCCCCCCGGTAGCCGGCCATCTGCGCGGACAGGAGGAGAAGGAGGGGCCGGACGCGCTTGCCGCCGCCGTTGGCCAGGTAGGATCCCAGCTCGTCGATGACCCCGATCTCCGAGCGGAGGTTCCGGGCGACCTCCTCCTCCACCGCCCTGAGCTTGGGGCCCACCAGCCCCAGGATGTCGGAGAAGATCAGGGTGCCCTCCGTGGGCCTGGCCAGGTCCGTCACCGGATCACCCTCATGAGAGACCCCCCCTTCAGAACGCCGAACGCGGAGGGAGGACGGGATCATACCGCCTGATCTTCAGGACCGCATCGGAGTTCAGCTGGTAGCAGATTCCCTTGGCGTAGTACCACCAGTTCTCCCTTCCCGCCACGTCGGGGAAGGTCTCCCGCCGCTCGGGCAGTCCCAGGGAACGGAGAATCCGGCCCCGGTTCGAGCCCCCTCCGAACTCCCGGATCATCGCATCCACGATCGGCCACTCCGGGTGGTCCTGGATCACCCTGTCCACGACCACCTCCGTCCCCGTCTTGAGCCGGCGGGTGATGTCCAGGTCGCCCGGGACGCTGTAGCGGACGGGATCGAAGCTCCCCGGGTCGTAGAACCTCAGGTAGAAGTAGTCGAACTTGGGATCCGGCACGAGCTTCAGCTCGAAATTGCCCGAGGCGTCCGTCCGGGTCCGCACCTCCTCCTGCTGCTGCGAGTCCGTACTGAAGTGGAGAAGGTTCAGAATCGTCTTCGTCTTGATGAACCGGATGGGGTACTCCGCGAGGGGCGAGCCCCCCTGATCCTTCACCGTCCCGCGGATCACCACCTCGGCGCCGACGGCAGCGGCCGCCTCGGCGCCTCCCAGAAGGCCGAGGGCGCAGAGGACGACCGCCGGACTCCACCCCCCCCCCGCTGCCCGACGGCCCATCCTGTCTCCTAGCGATAGTTCTCGAACTGCATCTCGATGGAGAGGGAACTGCCGCGCAGGGTCTGCATGATTATCTGCAGATCGTCCTTGCTCTTCCCGCGGACCCGGACCATGTCTCCCTGGATGCTGGCCTGCACCTTCTTCCCGGTGCTCTTGACGATCTTGACGATCTCCCTCGCCTGCTCGGTGGGGATGCCCTGCTGGAGGGTGATCTTCTGGCGGACCGCTCCGCCGGCGGCCTCCTCGGGCTTGGAGAAGGTGAGCCCCTTGAGGGAGACCCTGCGGGCCGCCAGCCTCTGGTTGAGCATCTCCACGACGCTCTTCAACCTGAACTCGTCGTCGGAGAGCAGATGGATCTCGTGCTCCTCCCTCCAGACCTGGCTCTTGCTCCCCTTGAGGTCGTAACGGGTGCGGATTTCCTTCATGACCTGCTGGACGGCGTTGTCCACCTCCTGCAGATCGATCTTGCATACGATGTCGAAGGAGCTTTCCTGCGCCATGTGCCGTGTCCTCTGTGGGAATCGAGGCGCGGATTGTAGCATCGGCCTTCCGGGCAGATCAAGGCGGTGGAGGAGGGAGAGGGTCTCCTCCCATGACCTGGACGTCCACGCCACGCGGGGCCTTGAAGGTGAAGAGCCGATCCGGCAGGTCCCGCACCACCCGGATGCGATCGAACCGGTACTCCATGCGGTTCCCCAGGGGATCCAAAAGCCGGATGGACCGGATGGCGCCCGTGGCCTCGTCCACCTCCAGGGTGACGGCGTCGTAGGGAAAGTCACCGGCCCTCGGCGTCAGCTTCACCAGCCACAATCCGGCCCGGTCCGGAGAAGGCTCCCCCTCCACGCGGAAGTCGCGCGACAGCGGCGCGCTCCCCAGGAGAAGACGGGTGGCGACCGCCCCCGAGTCCAGGTCGGAAACGTTTCCCACGAGCACCTGCCGATCCTCGGGGAGATAAAGGTAGGCGCGGGTCCCGTCGGTGACGGCTAGCTTCCCCCGGGGATGCCTGTACTCCCAGCGCATCCTTCCCGGCGGCTTGAGGGAGACGGTGCCGTACTCCTCCTGCGGCCGGCTCAGGGTGCGGGACTCCAGCACCTGGGAGAAGTCGGCCGTGATCCCCGGCGATTTCCGGTAGTAGGACTCGATCCGCGAGGCCAGGCGGAGAGCGCCGGCCTCGTCTCCGCGCAGGGCGCCGCCCGCCATGGCAAGCAGGACCGCCCCAGCGAAGCTCCTCACGACGATGCCTCTGTTCACGGCCGCCATTCTAGCATCGCGGGGGAACACTACCAACGGCACGAGGTGCGATTGGAGAGACCGGGACACTGCTCTATAATCCGCACATGGCGCGACCCTTCCTTGGCCTCCCTTCCCGACTGGCAGCAATGGGGCTCCTCTTTCTCGCCTCCGGCTTCCTCGGCTCGTGCGGCGGCCTTCCCGACCGCTCCGGCGTTCCCGGAAAGCCCGCCGGGCCCCTCCCGTCGATCCGCTCCCGCGCGGCGGAGATGATCCGGCAGGGGGAACCGGGTAAGGCCATGGACCTCCTTGCGGAGAAGTCGGACCTCCGGGACCCCGACGACGCGTTTCTCATGGGTGAAGCCGCCCTCCGGATCGGGCGTTACGGCGAGGCGGAAAAGGCCTATCGAAAGGTCCTCGAGGCACGTCCCGAGGACCTGCCGGCGTCCCTCCGCCTGGCCAGGACCGCCTTCCTCCAGACCCGCTACGCCGATTCGAAGAACCGGTTGGACGCGATCCTGGCCCGTTTCCCGGACCAGCCGGAGGCCCGGGCTCTCAGGAGCCGCATCCGCATCCGGATGGGAGACCTCAATGGCGCGGCCGTCGACGCCCGGCGATGGTCCCAGCTCTCCCCGAAGGAGGCGGAGCCCCTCTGGATCCTCGGCGTCGTGCAGCGCGGGCGCGGAGATCCCTCCGGCGCCGTGGAGCTGCTGAAGCGGGCGGTGGCCCTCGACCCGACGGATCTGCGTTCCCGCCAGGAGCTGGCCAGGGCCTACGCGGAGGCAGGGCAGAAGCGTCTTTCCGACGAGACCCACCGGGAGGCGCTCCGTATGGAGCGCTGGGAGCGGGAGGCTGCCCGGCGCCGCCTGGAGGCGGGCTACCACCGGGCCCGGGCCATCCTGTCCCTGGAGCAGGGGGACGCTGCGGGAGCACTGATGGACTACCGGGACGCCCTCTCCCACGATCCGGACAACCCGGAGATGTGGAGGGAGGCGGGTGAAGCGGCGCTGGCTGCAGGAGATCCGGACCGGGCGCTGGAATACCTGGATCGGGCCGTCCGGCAGGCCCCGTCCCGGGCGGTGATTTGGAGGACCCGGGGAAAGATCCGCCTGGCACGGGGAGAAATGGAAGGCGCGCTGAACGATCTCCTGGAAGCGGCGCGCATGGATCCGAGCGACCCCGCCGTCCACCGTTTTCTGGCCACGGCCTACCGGAGCCTCGATCGTCCCGAGGCGGAGCGGGAATCGGCCCTGGCCGCCGACCTGGAGGCCAAGGCCGTCATCCCTCCGCCTCCCGAGATCGCCCCCTGAGATAGCACCGCTCCCGGCCCCGGAGAAGGTCCATCCCGGGCTCCCGCCCCGTCAGTCCTTCCCTCCTCCATCTTCCCCGGCGGCACCTGCGCCGCTCCGGTCTTCCGCCGCCCCGATTCCCGCCGATCGGCCCGTGACCCAGGCCCAGGCGAAGTTGTGGCCCCCGATGGGGCCGAAGACGTCCAGAATCTCGCCGCAGAAGAAGAGCCCCCGGTGGATGCGGCTCTCGAGAGTGCGGGGAACGACCTCCTCCAGCGCCACTCCCCCGCCCGTCACTTCGGCCTTCCCGTACCCCTCGTCGCCGCTCCAGGGGAGCGGGTACCGGACCAGGATCTCCACGAGCCGCTTCCGCTCCTCCCGGCGCAGCTGGGAGAGGCCCCGCTCCGGCTCCACTCCGGCTTCCGCCAGCAGTGCCCGGGCCAGGCTCTCCGGCAGGTGACGGCGGAGAAGGGTGCCCACCCGGCCCCGTTCCTCCCGGAAGAGGCTTTCCCAGCCGGCCGCATCCCGATCGGTCCACTGCACGAGAATGGGCTGCCTCGCGCCGGGCGACATCCGGGACCGCACCGCCAGGTGGGAGATGTCCAGGACCGCGGGGCCGCTGTACCCGCGGTGGGTGAAAAGAAAACCGCCGCGGGAGACGACCTTGTGCCTCCCGGCCGATGTCGTGAGGACCACGTTCAGGGACACTCCGGCCAGCGGTGCGTGAACGGGGGGATCGGCCACGAGCGGCGTGAGGGCCGGGTAGGTCTCGTGAACGGCGTGGCCGAGGCGGATTGCCATCTCCAGTCCGATCCCGTCGCTCCCGGTGGCGGGAACCGAGAGCCCGCCGGAGGCCAGGATGACGGCCGCGGCCCGGAGGGTGCCCCCCGGATCGACGCGCACCGACCAGGACTCCCCGCCCGACGGAGGATCCAGCCCGGTGACCAGCGACTCGAACCGGATTTCCACTCCCAGTCGCTGTGCCAGGAGGACGAGGCGGTCCCGCACCAGACGGGCCCGCCCGGCGGCTGGGAAGATCTTTCCCGTCTCCGGCTCCAGGACGAGGGGAATCCCCGCTTCCTCCTCGAAGAAGCGCTTCTGTCCCTCCAGGGGCCAGGAACGGAGGATTCTCCTCAGGGCATGGGGCGAGGAATCGGAGACGAAGCGCGACGGCTCAAGGAGGGAGGGCAGAATGTTGCAGCGGCCCCCCCCGCTGATGAGTATCTTCCTGCCGCCGTCCCGGGTCCGCTCCAGGAGCAGCACCCGGCGGCCGGATCGGGCCGCGAAGATCGCCGCCATCAGCCCCGCGGCTCCCGCGCCGATCACGATCACGGGAGAGCCCCGGGATGCGGGATGATCCATCAGGGGAAGCTCCCCGGAAACCGTTCACGACTCCTGTGATGGTCCCGCCGGAGGGCGCTTCCCGCGGCGCGTCCGCAGGTTTGACAGTCCGGGGGACCGAAGCCTAAGATACGTCGTTCCGGAAACCGCGGCCGAAGTTCCTTCCGAACGAACCGTCCGGGCCCCCTGGCCCGGCCCGGGCCGGCCGCCCCACTCGAAGAAGCGACTCCATGAAACGAATCGCGGTGGCCGCTGTGCTCGTCGTCCTCCTTCTGGCCGTCTGCTCCGCGGTCAGCTATGTCGGCGGCAAGGAGGCCGCCGTATTGGATCCGCGCTTCGGCGATCCGGTGGTTCTCCGTCCCGGGTTCAGCATCCATGCGCCTTTCCTCAGCCACGTCACCCACTATCCTCTGGACCCCCGGAAGGTGGAGGGGCAGGTCAAGGTGGAGACCCGCGACAACCTTAATTTCCGGATCCGCTACACCCTGACGGCCTCCCTCGAGCCCGAGAGCCTTCTGGCGTTTCACGCCCGCCGCGCCGGGCGGCCCCTGGACCCCGTCCTGCAGCAGCTCTCCGACGAGACGGTGCAGAAGGCCGCCGCTTTCCTCCGTGCCGACGAGATTCTCGGAACAGCCGCCCGGGAGCGGTGGCTCGGGGCCCTCTATCCCCCGGCCATGGAGCGGGGCTTGAAGGCGCAGGAGATCCAGGTCACCCCCGTGGACTCCCGGGCGCTGGTGAACGCCGCCCTGATCTACCAGGACAGAAACCTCCCCAATGCGGCCCTGCAGCTGCTCAAGGTCGGCGTGGAGCGTTTCCCCCAGGATTCCCGCGTCCATTACGGTCTCGGCCGCCTTTACGAGCACCAGGGAAAGGAGAAGGAAGCGGAGGAGGAATACCTTCAGGCCCTCCTGCTCGATCCCGTGGCCACGGAGCCGATGGGCAGGCTCATCGGGGCGCTCCTGAAGCGCCGGGAATTCGACCGTGCCCAGCGGCTGATCGAGGCGGCGCTGGACAAGGACCGTCTCTCGGCACCCCATTACAGCTGGGTCGGGATCGTCCTCCAGTTGCAGGCGAAATACGACGACGCCGAAAAGGCCTTCCGGAAGGCGATTGAGCTGGACCCGAAAAGCGCCGAGTACCGCGCGGGACTCGGGGCCCTCTTCCTCTCGAAGGGGGATCCCGCCGGAGCCCAGAAACCGCTGAAGGAGGCGATCCGGATCGATCCCAACTTGACCCTGGCGCTTTACAACCTCGGCATCGCCCTGGCCATGCAGGGCAAGTCCTCCGAAGCCATCCCCTTCTTCGAGCATGCGGAGCGGGCCGGCCCCCCCTCGGTGGGGCTCCTCAACGCGCTGGCGAATGCCTACCGGGAGACGGGGCAGACCCCCAAGGCCATCGCGGCGCTCCGGCGCTCCCTGAGGCTGCAGCCGAACCAGAAGGAAGAGCAGAAGCTGCTCCGGCAGCTCCAGTCGGAACGTTCTCCGGCATCTCCGCGCAAGACCTCCTGAGGATCCTCTTCCCCCCTCCCGGCCCTCATGCCGACGTCCGGACCCGCCTCCCGAAGAAGTACCTGAGAAGGGTGAACGCCACGTAGGCCAGAAGGATCAGGCCGATCACCCCGGTGTAGGTCCGGAAGACCTGCTGCAGCCGGTCCCAGGAAGTGCCGAAACGGTGACCGACCCAGGCGATGAGAAGGACCCACGCCAGGTTACTTGCGTTGGCGCAAAGGAAGGTGCTCGTGCGCGGCATCCTCCCCATTCCCGCCGCGTAGAGAAAGAAGCCGCGAAAGACCGGGAGGAAGCGGTTCACCAGGAGGAGGCCCGTTCCGAACCGGGCCAGGTAGCGCTCCAGCGATGGGAGGGCGGTGGCGGTGAACCTCGATCGGCTGAGGAAGAAGTAGGACTTCCCCATCCGGGCTCCAAGCCGGTAGGCCGCCTCGGCCCCGACCAGGCTCCCCACCAGGGCCGCCGCGAGGACCCCTGTGAAGGGGAGGTCGCCGTGCCCCGCCAGGAAGAACCCCAGGAGCATGAAGGTGTCCCCCGGAAAGAGGGGCAGCAGATACTCCATCACCGCCGCCAGGGCCACCAGGGTCAGCCCCACCGCCGGCTGGTCCAGCAGGAGCAGCCGGACCCATTCCTCCATCCGAAGGCCTCCTCAGGCTCGATCCACGAAATCCCCGAGGAAGGGAATTCGCCATCTCCTCCCCTCGAAGGCCTTCAGGATGCAGGCCACGATCAGTGCCAGGACTCCGAACGCCAACGTGATGAAGAGGATGAGGAACAGAAGTCCCAGCACCCAGGAAAGCTGCCACAGGACGACGTTCACCAGGATCATGCAGAACAGGGAGATCAGTGAGACCCCGAAGAGGAGGAGTCCCTGCCGGGTATGCCACAGGACGAACTCCTTCCGGGCCGTGAGGTACGGCACCAGGGCAAGGATGCCCAGGTAGGCCAGAACCAGCAGTACGCGATCCTGCTCCGTAAGCGGGAGATCCGCTTCGGCCGCGCGCTCCTCCCCTTCCTCCTCGCGGCCCTCGTCCTCCTCGTCAATGGAATCGTCGAGGGTCCCTTCCACCCGATCGGAATCTTTGTCGGCCAATGGCATGCCCTCCGGAAGTCCTTCCCGCCGGTCTTTATAGATGAGACCCCGGGCGCTGTCAACGCATCGCCTCCACGCCGCTCCCCTCCCCGCCGCCGAAGGGAGGGACCCGGCCGTGTTAAACTCTCCGCCTGCCGTCTCAACGAAAATCCCCGGGGGTGCCTCCTGGAAGACCTGACCCCGATGCTCCGCCAGTACCACCGCCTCAAGGACGAGCACCAGGACGCCATCCTGATGTTCCGGATGGGCGACTTCTACGAGATGTTCTTCGATGACGCGCTCCGGGCCTCCCGGGCGCTGGACATCACTCTCACCGCCCGGGGAAAGGGAACGCCCAACGCGGCCCCCATGTGCGGGGTCCCCTACCACTCCGTGGACGGCTACGTGGCCCGCCTGGTCCGCCAGGGGTACAAGGTCGCCATCTGCGACCAGACGGAGGATCCCGCCAAGGCCCGGGGACTGGTGAAGCGGGAGGTGGTGAGGGTGGTCTCCCCCGGGACCTTCGCCGACCCCGACCTGCTCGCCTCGGGGGAGCACAACTTCCTGGCCAGTTTTTTCCCCGGCCGGGAGGGGATCGGCGCCGCCTACCTGGACCTTTCCACGGGCGATCTCACCCTGTCGGAAGTCAGCGGCGAGCGGCGATGGGAGGATCTCTGGGACCAGATGGAGCTTTTCGCCCCGCGGGAGATCCTGGTCCCCGAGGGATCCCGTGAGACGGAGCGGATCCCTCCGGAGCTCCGCTCCAGGGTCCTGGTCAACCCCGTCGTGGAATGGGCCTTCTCCCGGGACTCGGCGGAACGGGCCCTTCTGGGGCTCACCGGGGCCGGCACTCTGGCGGGGTTCGGGATCGAGGACCGGCCCCTGGCGGTGGCGGCGGCCGGTGGCGCCATCCATTACCTCCGGGAGACCCAGCGTTCGGACCTGAAGCACCTCCACCGGATCTCCTTCTACACCCGATCCGACCGGCTGATTCTGGACGCCACCACCCGCCGCAACCTGGAAATCACCGCTTCCCTTTTCGACGGCAGCCGGGCGGGGTCCCTGCTGGATCTGATGGACCTGACCCGCACCCCCATGGGCTCCCGGGCGCTGCGGGACGCCCTCCTCCGGCCCTTCGGACGCGCCTCGGAGGCGGAGCCGAGGCTGGACGCGGTGGAGGCCTGGACCCGTCACGGGGACGAACGGACGCGGCTCCGGGAGACGCTGGGCCGGGTGAGGGACCTGGAGCGGCTCCTCTCCCGCGTCACTCTCGGGACCGCTTCCCCCCGGGACTACCTGGCCCTGAAGGATTCCCTCGCCGCCCTCCCCAGACTGAAGGAGGTGGTGCGGAGCCTGGACGAGGTCCCGTCCCTTCTTGCGCAGTCGGAGGCGCAGGTCGATCCCCTTGCGGACGTCGCGGCGCTCTTGGAGTCTGCCATCGCCCCCGACCCTCCGGCGCTGCTTCGCGACGGCGGCTACATCCGGGACGGCTTCCACGCGGAGCTGGATCGCCTCCGGTCCATCCGGCGGGATGGGAAGGGCTTCCTCGCCTCCCTCGAGGCGCGGGAGCGCCAGCGCACCGGCATCGCCTCCCTGAAGGTCCGCTACAACAGGGTCTTCGGGTACTACCTGGAGGTGTCCCGATCGAACCTGGGGATGGTGCCGCCCGACTACGAGCGCAAGCAGACCCTGGTGGGGGCCGAGCGGTTCATCACGGCGGAGCTGAAGACCTACGAGGAGCAGGTGGTCTCGGCGCAGGAGCGGATGGAGGAGCTTGAATGTGTCCTGCTGGAGGAGGTCCGGGGGCGGGTGGCCGCGGAGGCGGTGCGGATCAAGTCCGCCGCCGTCGCCGTGGCGGACATCGACCTCTTCTCGGCCCTGGCCGAGGCGGCGGTCCAGTACGGCTACTCGCGGCCGGTTCTGAAGGACTCGGGGCCGATCCGGATCCGGGACGGCCGCCATCCGGTGGTGGAGCGGCTCCGCTCGGACCAGCGCTTCGTGCCCAACGACTCCGACCTGGATTCGGACAGCCGCCAGATCCTGATCATCACCGGCCCCAACATGGGGGGGAAATCCACCTACCTCCGGCAGGTCGCCCTCATCGTCCTCATGGCCCAGGCCGGCTCCTTCGTGCCGGCGGCGGAGGCGGAAATCGGGATGGTGGATCGGATCTTCTGCCGGGTGGGGGCCTCCGACAACCTGGCCCGGGGCCAGAGCACCTTCATGGTGGAGATGCAGGAGACCGCCAACATCCTCCACCACGCGACGCCCCGGAGCCTCGTGGTCCTGGATGAGATCGGCCGCGGGACCTCCACCTTCGACGGCCTTTCCATCGCCTGGGCAGTGGCCGAGCACCTCCACTCGGAGCCCCGGGTCCGGGCGAAGACCCTGTTCGCCACGCACTACCACGAGCTCACGGAGCTGGCCCTCACCCTGCCCCGGGTGCGGAACTGCCACATCGCCGCCCGGGAATGGAACGACGAGATCCGGTTCCTCTACCGGGTCCTGGAAGGGAGCGCGGACCGTTCCTACGGAATCCAGGTGGCCCGCCTGGCGGGGCTGCCGCCGGAAGTCATCCAGCGGGCGCGGGAGGTGCTCCACAACCTGGAGGTGAACGAACTGGATCGGGAGGGAGTGCCCCGGATCGCGGGCGAGGGGGCCCGTCCGGCGGGACAAGAGCGGCAGATCCTGCTGTTCGCAGAGGCGGAGGACCCTCTCCGCGAGACCCTGAGGTCCTGCCGCCTGGAGGAAATGACCCCCCTGCAGGCGATGAGCCTGCTGGCGGAGCTGAAGCGGAAGGCGGGGGACCCTAGAAGCTGACCAGGGCCTCCTTCTCGTCCGAGAAGATCTCGAAGACCTGCTGCAGCCTGGTCAGGGAGAGAAGATCCGAGACCCGTCCGGAGGGGTTCAGGAGCTTCAGCCGGGCGCCGGCCTCCGCGGACCGCTTGAAGCAGGCCACCAGCTCGCCGATGCCGGCCGAATCCATGTAGGTGACGTTGTCCAGGTTCAGAAGGATGCTCTTCCGGTCCGTCTCCAGGAGCTTGTTGACCTCTTCGCGGAGGATGACGTCCCCTTCGCCGATCGTGATCTTCCCGGTCAGGTCCAGGACCGAGACCTTGCCGATGTTCCTGACTTTCGTCTTCATCCGACCTCTCCTCCTTCTCTGACCCGGGCCCCCCCGGTGCTGTGCCGGCCACTCCGGCCTTTGCCCACCCGTTTTTCCATCCGGACCTCCATGCCGCCGCGGCCGAGGCGCTGGAATACCACGTCGTCCACGAAGCTTTTCATAAAGAAGATCCCGCGGCCGTTCGCCCTGAAGATGTTCCTGGGATCCAGCGGATCTCCCAGCGTCCCGGGATCGAAACCGGCCCCCTGATCCCGGACGGCCACCACCAGCTTCCGGGGGGAGAGCCGGAAAACGACCTCGACCCGCTTTCCCTCCTGCTGGCGGTTGCCGTGCTTGATGGCGTTGACGACGGCCTCCCTCACCGCCAGGGCGACGTTCAGCATGGCATCACGCCGGAAGCCCTCGACCCGGCAGACGTCCTCGGCCATTTGCTGCACGAGGTCCAGGAACTCGAACCGGCTGTCGATCTGGACGCGGATCTCCCGCGCGGATGTGTTCGTCCTCACGGCGACTCGAAGGGTAATGGAGGTGACTCCGTATCCGGCGCCGGACGTTAGACGCTCCCTCCGCCGCCAGAGGGGTCGTCATGCTATCCGAAACGGTTGGGTCAGTCAACCGCCCGCACCTCTTCCCCCCGGTTTTCCACGCCCGGCGCGTCCTTACCGGCCCTCCCCTCCTCCCTTGTGGGGCGACTCCGGGGATGGTATTCTCCCCCGCCTGATCTCCCGCACGGAAAGGGGCCATGGCCAGAACGGATCTCCCGGAACCGATCCCCCGAAGGGACCCGGCCCTTCTCGCCCTCCTCGCGGCGGGGCTCCTGCTCCGTCTTCTCATCGCCTGGGCCCCCTTCTCCTATCTGGCCTCCCGCGGGCCGATCGTCGATGACGCCTTCTATTCGTTCAGTGTCGCCCGGAACGTCGCCCGGGGGGACGGCCTCACCGCCGACGGGATCCACGCCACTTCCGGTTTCCAGCCACTCTACACGTTCCTCATCATTCCTTTCTATCTCATCTCTGGTGGTAATCCCGTTCTTCCCATCCACCTGGCGCTGACGCTGCTGGCCCTGGCCGGGGCGCTGACCGGTTGGTTCATCTTCCGGATCGTTTTTCCGATCGCCGGGCGCCCGGCCGCCCTTTTCTCCCTCTTCCTCTGGACCGCCGCCCCCTACTTCCTGTCCCAGGGACTCAACGGGCTGGAGACGGGGCTCTTCGGGCTCGCTCTGGCCGCCACGCTGGACTATTACCTGGGAAGCGTCCGGCAGGACCCGGCGCCCAGGAAGCTCGCGCTTCTGGGGTTCCTGCTGGGGCTGACGATCCTCGTGCGGGTGGATGGGATCCTGTTCGCCTCCGCCATCGCCGCGGACCTGGCGCTGCGACGCCCGATTTCCCTGCGAAGGCTCGGCCACGTTCTGCTCCCCGCAGGGACGGCCCTGGCGACGCTGGCGCCTTATCTCATCTTTCTTTGGGCTCGTTTCGGAGTGCTCCTCCCGGAATCGGGCCCGGCAGTGCGTTTCCTTTCCCTATGCTACGGCACTCTCTTCGTCCTGGGGCCCCGCTCCGCCTTCTTCTTCCCCCCCGAGCAGGTCCCGTGGATCTACTACGTCGGAAGCCTGCGCAAGGCGGTTCAGATCCTGCTGGAAGAGCCGCTCCTCTTCCCTTCCTCCCTGGTCCTCTCCGTCGCTTCGGCGGCGAAGATCTTCAACCCGCGCGCCATCCTCCTGGTGCTCGGCGGCGGGGCGCTTCTGGCCGCGAACCTTCTCCTCCTGCGGCGCGGCAGGGGCTCGCCCGATGATTCCCGGAGGGGCCTCGCCCGGGTCGGCGCGCTCTGCGCCGCCTTCTGGATCCCCGCCTATGCCTTTGGAATCCTGGGGCAGTGGTGGTTTCACCGGTACTTCTTCCCCCTCTTTCTCCTGATGGCCGTCGCCTCGGGGCCGGTAGCGGACCGGATCGCCCGAAGCCACTCCGTCTTCCGGCGGGTGGGGTTCGCGCGCTTCACCGCGGCCGCGGCCTGTCTCCATCTGGCCCTCTTCGCCTGGCAGGTGCCGGAGCAGTTCCTCCGGAACAAGCCTTACCAGAACGTCTCCGAGTACATCCAGGCCGCGCGCGTGCTGGACGAGTCCCTCCCCCCGGGGGGCCGGGGCGGGGCCTTCCAGTCGGGGACGATGGGCTACTTCGCCCGCCATCCGGTCATCAACCTGGACGGGGTGGTGAACCGCGACGCGGCGCGGGCGCTGAAGGACAAGAGGATGGCCGACTACATCCGGGGAGAAGGGATCGAGGCGATCATCGACTGGCCCCTCTGGTTCGAGGCCCTGCTGGTCCAGCGCTCCCCCGCGGGCGCCGGGCGAAACCTGGGCCCCGCCCGGCCGGCGGGGCGCTTTCTGCTGATACGGGTCGAGCCCTCCCCCAACCGCGTCGCCTGCCTGGGTCCTCAGAGGTAGCGCATCGGCCCGAAGAAGTAATAGCGGACCAGCTCCAGGACATCGTAGAGGCCGTGGCTCACCACCGGGGCCACGATGCTCCGGCGGCGGATGAAAAGAAGCCCCCAGGCCAGCCCCAGGACCCCCGCGGCGATCGCCTCGTCCGCCCCCTGCACCCGGTGTCCCAGACCGAAGTAGACCGCGAAGAGAAGCGCGCCGAGCCACGCGTGCCCCCAGCCCGCCTCGAAGCGGCGGATCACGAAGGCTCTCTGGACTTCCTCCTTGAACCCTCCGGTGAAAACCGCCACGAAGAGGAAGAGGACCAGATCGGCGGGGCTCCGCATCATCTCCTCCAGGACGTTCCTCTCCCCGCTGTAGATCCCGGGCGCGGCGTGACGGAACAGGGATTTCAGCGCGTAGGATGCCGCGAAGATCGCCGGCACCCACAGCAGTCCCCGCGCCGCCTCCCGGCCCCAGGCCCGCCTCGTTCCCAGGATCGAGGCCAGGAAGGGTTCCCCCCGCATGCGCTGCAGGATCGCCAGGAGGGCCAGGAGGAGGAGGGAGGAGCAGGTCGTGAAGACCGCCAGCGCCTTCACCGAACCCAGCGGATTGGAGATGGAGCCGAAAGGAGATAGAAGAGCGAGCGCCAGGAGATCGGTCAACACCCCCAGCGCGAGGAGGATCTCGAGAAGCGCGAGCGCCCGGCCTCTCATGGAACCCCTAACCCGAGTTATTCATGAAGGTCCGTAGCGAGACCGCGGAGATGGCTGCCATCACGGGCACCTCGCAGGGGTGAGGACCCGAGGCGTACTAGCAGTACGTCGCAGGGTCCGAGACTCGAGGACGCCCGTCAGGGCTGCCAGATCCGCGGTCGCAGTAGGAGCTTCGTGGATAATTCGGGTTAAGCCTGTTCCAGGCTCCCGACCACCTTCTCGACCTCGGAGAGGATCTCGCACGACTTGACCAGCGCCTTCATCCGGTTGTGGTCGGGATACAGCGGCCGGTCCTCGTCGAGATGCGCCACGTGCCGGCGGACCGCCGCCCGCCCCGCCTGGACCCCGCGGCCGGGGGTGAACTCGCGGAAGTCCAGGGCCTGGGCCGCGGCCATGAACTCGATTCCCAGAATACCGTATGCGTTGTCCAGGATCTGGTTGTTCTTGATCGCCGTGTTCATTCCCATCGAGACGAAGTCCTCCTGGTCGGCCGCGGCCGGGATCGAGCAGATGCTGGCCGGCGCGGAGAGGATCCGCTGCTCGACGATGAGCATGTCGGCCGTGTACTGGCTGAGCATCATTCCGGAGAACATGCCGGCGCCCTTGGTGAGGAAGGCCGGCAGGCCCACGCTCAGGGCCGGGTTGGTGAGCCGGTTCAGCCGGCGCTCCGAGAGGACACAGACCATGGTAATGGCGACGCCGGCCATGTCCATGGGCAGGCTGATGGGCGAGCCCTGGAAGTTGGCGCCGGTGAGTGTGAGCTTGTACTCGGGCAGGAAGATGGGATTGTCGGCCACCGCATTCAGCTCGATCTCCACCTGCTTGCGCGCCCACGCGACCGCGTCGTGGGCCGCCCCGATGACCTGGGGCGAGGAACGCATGGAGTAGGCGTCCTGGACCTTGGTCTTGAGCCTGCCGGTGATCAGATCGCTTCCGGCGACGCACTTCAGGATCGCCCGCGAGGCGCGGACGGCGCCCGGGAACCCGCGCAGCTCGTGGAGACGCACGTCGTAGGGCTTCATGTTGGCGAAGAGCGCCTCGAGGGTCATGGCGCAGGCGATCTCGGCCTGCTGGAGCCAGCGGTTCATGTCGAAAATCTGGAGGGCGAACATCGCGGCCATCAGGTTGGAGCCGTTGATGGCCGCCAGGCCGTCCCGCGCCTCGAGCCCCGGGACGGGAATGCCGGCCTTGTCCATCGCCTCGCGACCGGGCAGCCGGTTGCCCTGGAAGAAGGCCTCCCCCTCCCCCAGGAGCAGGAGCGCGATCTGCGACATCGGCGCCAGGTCGCCGCAGGCCCCCACCGAGCCCTTCTGGCACACCACCGGGGTGACGC
>Ga0315276_10002544_pt1 | contig 16728 bp, 15 predicted proteins | sample YL17G05_0_MG_FD_204542 | JGI IMG/M metagenome (GOLD analysis project Ga0315276, IMG submission 204542) | Sediment microbial communities from Yellowstone Lake, YNP, Wyoming, USA - YL17G05_0 | ecosystem: Environmental > Aquatic > Freshwater > Lake > Sediment | place: USA: Wyoming | collected... | reverse complement strand
CAATGGCTGGAGGCGGCGCGCCTTGACTCCGGCAACGCTGCTGTGCTTGTCAATCTGGCCACCGGCTATTTCAAAACCGGCCGACAAACCGAAGCAGTCGCGTTGCTCGAGAAGGCCCTCGTGATCACTCGCTACACCGGCGACGAACCCCTCACAAAGCAAATCACCGAGAAGATCGCACTCTACAAACAGGGCCGGCCCCGCACCAATTGACGTGTGGCCCCGGTTGAAGCGCAGATACGGTCCCTGGGGGAAATCTCTGGACAGACCGTCGTCTAATTGGCTAAAGTCCGGCAAGATGCAGGGCCAAAACCCGGATTCGGTCAACGAAACGCCAAGCAGTCAGCAAGCGCGGCCGCGGCTCTTCTCATAGCAGAAAGGAACGATGTTCTGTGTCAATATCCTCTCGAACCTGGGGATATATGTCGTAGCCGGGTCTGCATCTGGTCCGGATGCGCACGACTTCGGACAAGCTGAAAAAAGAGCAACGAGCGTCACTACCTCGCCCGGGCGAAGAAATCTCGAGTATCTCTGCATCATCGTTTCTCCTCCGAGCAGTCATTCAAGATCTGCGATCTGCAGTTTCGAGGCAATTATACAGAATCTTCGCAACGGTTGCAGTTGTGATTTTGGCCCCTTCATCAGAGGCGGCATTCCCGGCGAAAGGCACCATCTGTGCGACAGGCGGCTTGAGCTTTCTTAGCTCACGCTTGATAATCTCAGCGATATCTATCGCCCGGGCGATACACCACGGTTCAGCCAGCCGGGGGGTTCGTCCGTTGCCGCCCCCTCTCAGCAGGCGATAATATTGAACCGAATCGCCATTTTCCTTTTTCAATATGCCTATCAGGCCGATGTCGGCTACTGCGCTATGGGCGCAATTATTCGGACAACCGGAGATGCATATTCTCATATCCGGCCCGGACAGACCGCCAATCGCATCTCTTATGTTCGCGGCGGCGGCCCAGCAGTCCACCAAGCCCTTCGAACACGTCACCGAGCCGGGACAGGCAACAATCACTGGCTTGCCGGCGAAGGCTTCAAGACTTTCGGGAAGCTCGAACGTCTCCCGCCCGTAGAGTTCCAACCCATGGTCGAGGTTGATGCGAAGCACCGCCCCTTTTGGCTGCGCAGCATCGGCAAGCTCAAGAGCGCTGCTGGGGCTGATATTGCCGTTGGGTGGTTGCAGTCGATGCAACAAGACAATGTCATCTGTGCTCGCGGGCTGCGAGAATTCCGGCCACGACTGCCGAGCCTTGACGCGGGCCAGTCTTGCGTCCAGCTCTGCTCGGAAGGTATCGTCGCCCAAATTCTCTCTTACGTGGCGAAAGCGGGCTCGGTGCCTGTTCTGACGGTCGCGGTGTTCTTCGAAGAACTCCACAGCCGCAGCACAAACCGGCAGGACATCGCTGCCCGGCAGCTCGTCGTAGAGTTCAATACCCAGAGCCGGCCTGGCGCCCAACGACCCGGCCCCGATAACCATGAAGGTCCCGCCCGGCCTGGCGACAAACCCAAGATCGCCGAGCCACGCTCGCGCGCAAGCCCGCTCACAGCCGGAGAAACTGAGCTTGAATTTGCGAGGCAGGTTGAATATCGCCGGGTGCTGGTGCAAATGCTGGCCGACTAACTGAGTCAGAGGCATCAAGTCACGACCCTTGCTGCAGAAATCACAGGCTGGGCAGACGGTTATGTTCCTGACCGAATCACCGCCTGCGCCAAAGGTTGTCAATGACGCCTCGGCCAGACCCTGCTGCACTGCACAGATGTCTTGTTCCATAATGTTGTGAAACTCTATGTCCTGGCGGGTCGTTATGTGCAAAGGAAAACCCGGCGAGTACGTTGCCGCCAGAGCAGCTACTCTGCGCCACTGATGCCAGCCTATCCGGCCCGCCGGTATGTTCACCCGCTGCATATACAAACCTTCTTGTCTTTGAGGATAGACACCCAAGAGCCGGTTCGGCATCGGCCACGCATTCGTCTCTTCATTCATTGCCTTACCTCACTCTGGCAGAGGCTTTCAGCGGTCTGGTGTGAATGCCGCACTCGCCGCCACACTTGCTCGTCCCGATCCATCTGCCAGCCCGCTCGTCAGCTCCTTGGGCAATTGTCGTGCAAGGTAAGCATCCGAGAGACCTGTAGCCCTTCAGGTACAACGGATTAACACGCACATTGTGCAGCGCCAGATACTGCCAGACCTCTCGTTCATACCAGGTCAGGATGGGATTGAGCTTAATCAGGCCCTTATCCAGCTCCTGTATCTCCGTAAAGTCCGTGCGTGTCCGCCCTTCGGTGCAGCGAAGGCCCGTAACCCAGCAGGCAACGTCCATCTCTTTGACGGCCTGCCGCGTCGGCCTGACCTTGAGTATCTCGCAGCACTTATCCGGGTCCGTGGCGTAGAACCGCTCCGGTATCTCCTCATCGCTGCTGAATACCCTTAGCTCAGGACACCTTGCCACCTCCTCGGTCATAAACTGCTTGGTCTCCGCCGGCTTGAACCTCGTGGTTATGATAAAACCGCGAATATCCGGGCTGACCCGTTTGGCCAGGTGCCACACGGCGCTGGAGTCTTTGCCGAGGCTGTTGGCCACCACCAGCCTGTCTCCAAATTCCTTGTAAGCCCGCTCAATCAGCTCCAACGAGCGATTGACCTTTTCTGCAAAATTCAGGCTCTCCACCAGTTCTGCAACATTTTCTGCAACTAAATTTTCCAGTGCCACTTTTGTCTCCTTTTATTTGCTAAATCACATAGTCCGCGACGAAAATTTGCGGGTTTTGCAGTTTTATGAATACGCTTTCACGGTTCTGCAAACCAAGTTCGAGATAACGATTCCTGTTGAGTTCCGCTTCGACAAACTCGCCATTGTCATGTCTTTTGAGCTCAATCCGCACCGTAGCTCCGGCGGTGCTGATATGGGTAATCTGTGCCGGAATGGCATATTCGTGGTCTTTCTGGCGGGAGACTTCTATATCATGAGGCCGGACGTATGCAACAACGGGCGTTCGCTCCGTATGGCCGTCTCTTGAGTTGGCCACTTCTAAATCATCTATACACACCTTTCCATTATGAACTCTTCCGCGAAACAGGTTGACGTTGCCAAGGAAGTTGCAGACAAAAGAATTGGTGGGCTGATGATAAACCTGCTCCGGTGTGCCTTCCTGCTCTATTCGTCCGGCGTTCATCACTGCGATTCTGTCGGCGACCTCCAAAGCCTCTTCCTGGTCGTGGGTGACGAATACGCTGGTAATAGACATTTCGTCATGTAGCCGTCTAAGCCATCGCCTCAATTCTTTTCGAACTTTCGCATCAAGAGCACCAAAAGGCTCGTCGAGCAAAAGGATATTGGGTTCGACTGCCAGCGCACGGATCAAAGCGATGCGCTGTCTTTGCCCGCCGGAAAGTTGCGATGGATAGAGATTTGCCGCTTGTTCCAGTTGCACAAGTTTTAACAAATCAAACACCCTGCGTCGGATTTCATCTTTTCCAGGACGCATTTTACGAGGACGAACCCTCAGGCCGAAGGCCACGTTCTCAAAGATGGTCATGTGCCTGAAAAGGGAATAGTGCTGGAACACAAAGCCCACTTGTCTTTCGGCGACGCTCCGATTACTTATATTATCTCCATGGAAGAATACCGGACCGCTGCCGAGGTCGGGGATTTCCAGTCCGGCGATTATCCTCAACAACGTCGTCTTGCCCGAACCAGACGGCCCCAGCAGTGCCACGAGCTCTCCGCCGGGAACATACAAGCTCACATTCGTAAGAGCGATGAAATTGCCGAATGTCTTGCTGACGTTATTGATCTCAATACTCATATCGGCCTGCCTTCTCTCTCAGTCCTTGAGCATTTAGACGGCTCATCAGCGAATTTCCACTCAATTACGCTTTTTGCCGCCAGCGTGACCAGCGCCAATATGGTCAACAGTGACGCCATCGCGAAGGCGGCCACAAAGTTATACTCGTTATAGAGTATCTCCACGTACAGCGGTATCGTATTGGTTTGCCCCCGAATGTGCCCCGAAACGACCGAAACAGCGCCGAATTCACCCATTGCTCTTGCATTGCAGAGAATCAGGCCGTACAACAAGCCCCACTTTATGTTGGGAAGAGTTATTCGAGTAAACGTGCGCCATCCGCTGGCGCCAAGCACCAGAGCCGCCTGTTCCTCTTCTGTTCCCTGAGACTGCATCAATGGTATTAGCTCACGTGCAATAAAGGGGAACGTTACAAATACGGTTGCAAGAACGATTCCGGGCACTGCAAAAATGATCTTTATATTGTGCTCTGCCAGCCACGCGCCGGCCCACCCGTGCAAACCGAAGAGCAATACGAAAATCAGTCCTGATATTATGGGGGAAACCGCAAACGGCAAATCAATCAAAGTAGTCAGGACACTTTTGCCCTTGAAGTCAAATTTAGCTATGGCCCATGCCGCGGCGACGCCGAATATCAAATTGAGAGGCACTGCTATGCCCGCCGTTGTTAGAGTGAGACGGATAGCTGCCCTCGCATCCGGGTCGCTGAAAGAACGCAAGTATGCCCAAAGTCCTTTTTTAAGCGCTTCGACAAAGACCGCCGCCAGAGGGACAAAAAGAAACAGCCCCAGAAAGGCCAAAGCCACGCCCGTGAGAACCCACCGAACACCTCGGGACTCGCCAACCGCGCCGGCGGTGTTTGGATTACTCAAAATTGCGGCATTTTGCATCGACATTCGAAAACCCTTGCTAAAACTGATACCTTCCGGTCCGCTTTTGTAACGTGTTTATTATGAACAGCAGAACAAACGATGTTACCAGCATTACAACTGCAATAGCGGCAGCGCCGGCGTAATCATATTGTTCAAGCTTGGTGAGAATCAGTAGCGGCGTAATCTCTGTCCGCATCGGCATATTGCCGGAAATGAACACAACCGAACCATACTCGCCAAGCGCCCTGGCAAAAGCCAGCGCAAAGCCCGTTAAAAGCGATGGTGCAAGTTCCGGCAGAATTACCTTTCTGAAAGTTTGAAAGCGGCCGGCCCCCAAACTTGCTGCTGCTTCTTCTGCTTCCTTGCTCAAATCCTGCAGAATGGGCTGGACCGTGCGTACCACAAACGGCAGCCCTATAAACGTCAGAGCGACTATTACCCCGAGCCGCGTATAAGCAACTCTTATACCCAATTGGCCCAGCCATCCGCCCATCCACCCATTTGGAGCATAGACGGCGGTAAGGGCTATTCCTGCAACCGCAGTCGGCAATGCGAAAGGCAAATCAACCAAAGCATCGATGAATCGTTTGCCGGGAAGACGGTATCTCACAAGCACCCAGGCGACCAATAACCCGAAAACAACATTTATCATCGCAGCGATGAAGGAAGCACCAAAACTCAGGCGGTAAGAAGCCAGAACACGAGGATGGGTAATGGTGGCCCAAAATTGCTCCAAAGTCGAACTTCCCGCTGAGACAAATACCGCGGCCAAAGGTATCAGAACAATTAAGCTCAGATACAACAGCGTATATCCCAGGGCTAATTCGAAGCCGGGAAGTATGCTATGTTTTTTTAATGAATACGACAAGGCAATCACCTTTTCTCTGTTTAGCCGTGACCTCACCGGTGCACGGAAACCCTGGACCGGCGAGGCCGAATTCATCTTCAGACCGCTATTTTTCCACCTGATAGATTTGGTCGAAAACGCCTCCATCAGCAAAATGGGTCTTTTGAGCCTTTTGCCAACCCCCGAAAACCTCATCAATGGTAAACAGACTCGCCTTTGGAAACTGGCCGGCATATTTCTCCGCCACCGATTTTAATCGGGGACGATAATAATGCTTGGCAACAATTTCCTGTCCTTCTTGCGAATAAAGATATTCCAGGTACGCTTGTGCCAGCGCGCGCGTGCCGCGCCTGTCCACTACTTTGTCAACAACCGCAACCGGCGGCTCCGCAAGTATGCTGACCGACGGCATAACTATCTCGAATTTGTCTTTCCCTAATTCATTGACCGCCAGAAAGGCCTCATTCTCCCAGGCCAAAAGGAGGTCGCCGATTCCCCGGTGAACAAACGTAGTCAGTGAGCCACGGGCGCCGGAGTCGAGAACGAGGACGTTTTTGAACAGTCTCGTCACAAATTCCTTTGCTCGCTGGTCGGCGCTCTCATTCGCATCGGTCTTATAGTGCTTCAGTGCATAACCCCAGGCCGCTAAGTAATTCCAGCGGGCGCCTCCCGAGGTTTTGGGGTTGGGTGTTGTCACGGAAATTCCGGGCCTGATAAGGTCGCCCCAGTCCTTGATGTTCTTGGGGTTGCCCTTGCGCACCAGAAAAACAATTGTCGAAGTGTAAGGGGCGCTGTTATAAGGTAATCTGGATTGCCAGGTTTTGCTGAGCAGATTTCCCTTTTCGACAATGGCATCTATATCGTAGGCCAGCGCCAACGTAACGACATCCGCTTCAAGCCCATCGATAACAGATCTGGCCTGCTTGCCTGAGCCGCCGTGCGACTGGTTGATAGTTACCTTTTGGCCGAGCCTTTTCTGCCACTCTCGTGCGAACGCTGCGTTGAATTCCTGATAAAGCTCCCTTGTCGGGTCGTACGAAACATTCAAGATCGTAACTTCCTTTGCCGCCTGGGCTGGCCGAAACAGACCAGAGACTGCAAGAACAGCAATTACAAGAACAGCAATTAACGGTAAAAGCATCTTTTTTAGGAGCACCTTGTTTTCCTTTATACCGGGTAACCTCATTTAACTGTCTAAGAACTGACCTGACTGCGTATCAGGATCGCCCGTTCGTTTTCGCGGCCAGTTCGAGTTGCCGTGTCATAATATAGGCAATGGCAAAGGTGACCACTGTCCCGCCTGCACGCCAGGTTATGGCCTTGGCTATGCTCCTGATATGTGATTCCACCAGTTTTTGCTCCAGCGATATAAGTATTCCTATCGTATTACTATACATTTACTGAAAAAAAACAACTGTGCCCTTCATATCGCATAATTGGGCACGTATGTCCTTCGCATAGTTGCTTCCTGCTCAACCACATGCGCAAACGTCGTATTGTCATAAACACTTGATATTGCATAGCTTACCTTCTTCCACATCTCGAAAAAGGCATGATCTCTAACGGTCACTGACGTTACCCCAACGAAGCCAAACATCCTCTGGTGACCCTGAACGCAATCGATCACCTCTGCTACCGTAATCTGGTCACCTGGGCGGGAGAGAGCGGAGCCCCCGTTGTTGCCCCTCCTCGAATAAACGATGCGGGCGTGGCTGAGTTCCGCGAGGATTATCTCGAGGAACCGCTGCGGTATGCCCTGTGCGGCGGCTATATCCTGAGTCCGGACGGGCGTGGCCGCATTGCGCAGGGAAAGCTCGAAAACCGCTCTCAAGGCATATATGCACTTGTTCGAGAGGATAATGGGCAGCGCGATCGTGCCCGCTCCTGTCTTATGTCCTTGCCGTTTAGCCATTGTTCATCAATCCTATCGGAATACTTACACTATCGCACAAATGGCGCGCAAGTTCAAGCTTTTTTTTTCAAAAAATGTCATCCGTATGGGCCAAAAGGCTGGTTATCCTGCCCTCTATGGGCTGGCGATGAGATATAACTCACGTCCCACAAAGGGATTAAAGGAGCAGCCTTCATGCGGCCCTGCTGGCAAAAAATTCTGTGGACGGGCACTTGGCTAATTGGCTAAAGTCTGGCAAGATGCAGGGCCAAAACCCGGGTTCAGTCAACGAAACGCTAAGCAGTCAGCAGGCGCGGCCGTACTTGATTGAGGTGAGGGCAATTTGAGGGCAATGGGCCACTCAAAAATCGAGAAAACGCCCCAAGTCCCCGAAGTCAGAGAAATTGTAGAGCGCCTGTCTAATGTAACGGAGAGGGCGGGGTTTGAACCCGCCCCTCTCATTTTCTGCCAAAAAACGCCGTTTTAGACCGCAAGTCCAATCTCAAAGAGAAATTAGGTGATACCCAGTATGGTCGACCCTCTCCGATCCTGAAGATTGCAAACAAGTCCTACTCCTGTGGGTGAACGTCCTTGTACTGGTTCAGCATGACTTGGGCTAAAAAGCTCCTCTGTGGAGCAACTTGTAATTACCGGAGGCAGGATTCAGGTTGTGGCCGGGATTGGGATAACGGTTCTCTTTGTGGTAGTAGAGGAATCGCCACAAAGCCTCGATTCCGTGGCAATCGATACAGAGCCTCTCGTGTGCCTCAGTCCTCAGAAACTTGTAGGGAAACCGAGTCGGCCCTTCCCCTGCATCGGGGGTCGAGGGAGGTGTGTGAAACTTGTGGCATGTCAGACAGGAAATAGATCCGGTACTCGATGGTTCCCCGTAATGATCGAAGGTCGGCATGTACTCCAGCTTGCGGGGATCAGTGCGGTTCAAGAGGGCCACATCAGGGTGTTCCACGTATTTCGGAATACGTGTTTCCGCACACCCACCTTTGCGATGACAACAGGTGCACAGCCCCCGGCCGAAGTCCTTCTCGGAGGTTGAGCTTTGCACCCAAACGCCGGCGTCGTTAGAAGCGCAGTGCACCAGGTGGCAAGAACCGCAGGCTCCGGATTCGACGGCGGTCTCGCCGCGCAAGTTGCGCGCATCGGGCGCCGACGTTCTCAGATCATGAGGCGTGCCGAGAAGTTCGTTGACTTCCCGCGGGTGGCAAGCGAGGCAGAGGCTTGAATCCCACCTCGGGGTCCTAAGCAGCTTGGGATTCTGTGCATTCTGGTGGATGTCGTGGCAAGTGGTGCACTGAATCCGGCCCTCACGGTTCACCGGCAGATTGCCGGTGTCGTCGCGGCAAATCCTTTCCAGGTGCGGTGTTTCCACCACTTTGCCGGGCGCTCCGGCTCGGTGGCAGGTTTCACAGACCCGGTCCGCATCGCCCTGGCTTCCAAACAATCCCCAGATGCCGCCTTCCCCCACGGGGCCTGGGGCCTCCCTTGAACCGTGCACCATGTGGCAGTCGATGCAGGGATCCTTGGAGACAAAACCAAGCTTCTTCGCCCACTCACCTGAGCCGGGGTCGTGCAGGGAGCCCTTTATGCGCTGCTTTTCCTCGTGGCAAGCGCCACAAAGATTCGAAATGGAGCCGTCCGGGGGAGTAGCAGGTGTCTGTGCCCAGAGATGAACACCTTGAGCATTGTGGGTTGTGTGGCAGACCCGGCAGGAACCCACGGAAGGATGCAGCCCGAGCAATTGACGGACCTTTGGCTCAAACTCGGCGGGATTGTGGGGACCTGTCAGCAGGTCGGCCATCTTGTCGTGACAAATAACACACAGTTGCGAACCCTCGGCTCGCAGAAATGAACGCGGCGTGTGAACTTGAGAACCGACATCCTGCCGAGGCGCCTTTACTGAAGAATGATTCGGGTCCTCGTCCAAACTTAAAGATGTTATTAGGCTTGCCCCTTCGGTGGCGCTTTCGGACGAGCGGGGGGTGTGCGGGTCGTGGCAGGTCAGGCAGCCAATATGGCCCGTGGCGGGATCCAGCGGGAGCGGGATGGACATCTTCTCCGGGAGCGGTATGCCGACAGGGTGCGCCTCAACATACGGGCGATTGCGCGACCCTGGTCCCCCTGTTCTGTGGCATTCCATGCACGCGGAGCTATGCGGCAGGTTTGCGTCCGGAACATCCCTTGCCCAGCCATGAATGCGGTGGCATACACCGCAGGCGCCTGATACCGAAGGCGTTTGCCCAGCGGCATTGACGGTTTCAGGAGAGCTGATGCGGAGATCATGAGGCGACTCGATAACCATTTTTTCATCCTTGTGGCACTCAAGACAAAGGGAGCCATTCTCGTTCTTTCGAATCAGCAGCGGCCTAGCGCCTGAAGCGTCATGCAGCCGGTGGCACGAAAGACAGTCAAGCTCACCGCTGGGGCCAAAAGTGGCCTTCTCCTCCAATAAGGTCGCCGGAGGCTCAAAGCCGGGATAGGTGCGGCCAATATGGTGCACCGGCGCGCCGGATACAGGTGCGGTTTCGGGAGCCTTGTCGGTATGGCAGGTAATGCAGAGTTTTGAGGGTGGCAGAACCAGCATCCAGGCGTTTCTCGCCCCATGCGGCTCGTGGCAGGTCTGGCAGAAAATCATATGGCCGTCAGTGGAAGTCTTTCCGCCGGCCTCCAGGATCGCCTGAGGCACCGGAGAGTCTTTTCGCCCGAGGGGATGTTGACAGTCGCTTTTCTGAGCGTGTTCAGGATGGCAGGCAAGGCAGAGGGATGAGTCAACGTTGGGCTGGCGGAGAAAAACCACCGTCTTGAGGTCGGAACTATCGGGCACCGCATGCGCCGTATGGCACGTTGCGCAGGTCATGCGGCCCTGATTGTCCAGCGGAAACTTCTCCGTTGGAATGTTCACCCTGGGAGAAGGCAGGGAATCGGTGGTATGGTGGCGAGTTGACCAGACCTTGAAGCGCGAATCAATCACGGAGCCATCGTGGCAGGAAAGGCACATGTCCCCGCTTCCGGCTTTGCGTTCGAGGATCCCTTCCATAGCATCTCCCTGCGTAGCGGATCTGGCCAGGGCGTCCACCCAGCGAATGTGACAGATGGCACATTCCCTGCTCGAGTTGCGCGCGGCATCCTGGCCGCAGAGAGGCCGAGCTGCGCCCAAGATGACAAGCAGCAGCGCTCCAAACCGGCATGTGGGCCTGAGCAGAAATCTCGGTCCGGCCATCCCATTTCACTCCAAGTCCATCCGGCAGACCCTGTTTGCCTTGAGTTCGACAACGTACAGTCGCCTGTTTCGGGCGTCCACGGCGATTCCCGTGGGTGCGACGAGCTGTATTGGCTCTCCGTTCCGGCCGGCTAACATGCCGAGGAAGCTTCCTCCCATTTCGAATACCTGGACCCGATTCAGGTAACTGTCGGTCACGAAGACTTTTTTCCCGAGAGTCGCCACGCCTTTCGGGCGGAATAACTGTCCTGGTTTGATTCCCCAGCCCCCAATGAAGCCGACGAATTTGCCGGCGGAGTTGAGGACCTGTACCCGAGTGTTGATTGGCTCGACAACAAGGACGTAGCCATCTGCGGAGGTATCGATAAGAAACGGAAAGCGAAACTGCCGTTCGCCCAGCCCGGGTCCGCCAAGGGCTTCCTCAAAGCTACGGCTGGTAAGATTATAGACGTTCAGTCTGTGGTTGTCGTTGTCGGCGATGTAGAGCCGGGGTCGGATCGGATCCACCGCCACGTCGGTAGGGTCCGGAGGGACACCGGATGCGGTCGTCGGCAGCTGCACCGATTCCAAGGGCTTTCCATCCGGCGCAAACACCTGAAAACGGTGATTTCCCGAGTCGGCAACATAAACCTTCCCATCAGGCCCTGCTGATATCCCAAGTGGAAAGAGGAATTGGCCGGCGTTGCTCCCGCGGCTGCCGAATTTGAAGAGAAAACTCCCTTCGGCGTCATATACAACTACCCGGTTGTTCACTCCGTCGAGGACATACAGCTCGCCATCTTGTCCAACTGCGGCATCGCTGGGCATATTGAAAGGCTCGTCCTGGGGGCCGACGATCACCTCCTTTGTCCGCACCCCAACTCCCTTGAGGACACCGGCCTGGTCGGCCCCTCTCTGTACCGCGGGAAGAACGGGAGCTAAGCCAAGAACCAAAGACAACCCCACGGCGCAGAACCTACGTATCCCCCCAAGAGACATTGGCGACCCAGCCAACCGCGTCCCTGCTTTGGTTGCCGGACTACAGGCCGTCAACTTCATTTGTTGTTCTCCCCTGCCGGTTCCGGCGTTTGCTTATCGGTTTTGAGCAGGTTAGGCATATAGAAGGTCTCGTAGTGCGCCACAAGGTCAACCACTTCCACGCTCACGAGGAAAGAGGCGCGATCCGAGGAGTATCCCAGGTCTGTGTAAGGAAGGAATGCCCTCTGGGAGTTGTGGCAATTACTGCAGCTTACAGGAGTATCTACGCATCGCCTGTGGAGGAACTTATTCCCTATTGCCTTTTGACGGTCGCTCAGCTTATCCATACTCTTGTGGAACTCTGCGGCAAATGCCTCCTCCTCCTCAAGGGTCTGGGGCTGGGGACCGGCCACCGGACCGGTTAGCGGGATGATCTTCGCGCCATACTCGCCCCAGGCGCCCTTGGTCATATCAGGATTTGGGCACAGTTTTCCGTCAGCTATGTCTATCCATCCGAAACGCGTGGGAGCAAATCCCTCTTGCTCGCGGACGTGGCAGACCTGGCATGACGTGAAGAGATTGTGCATGTTGAGAAAGGCGCGTATCTTCGGGGTCCTCGAATGGGGACTCGGTCCGTGGCAATCGATACAGAAGCTCTGCTTGTCGGATTGGTACCAGCGCCCGATGTGGTGGAAATGGCCTGGGATTTTCGGCTCCAAAAACTCCCATTCACCAAGGTAGCGCACCACTTTCTTATCGGTCAGGCTGACGACGTTCTTGAATACATCCGAACTAAGAGACCTCGCCATCGTCTTTGCGAACGGGTCACGCAGAGTTCCAACAAGGTACGCGGTCAGCCAGGCGGCCGCCCCAACGATAAAGACGCTCCACATCGCAACGCAGAAGAGGAGCCGACACTTATTCCACAGGTGTGATTTGTGACTCATGACTTTATTTCCTCAGCAGCGCCCCAACCGTCGATCTCGGCTCCATGTTCTTCGGCCTGTACTCGCGGCGTGATCGTGCCGTTTAGCACCATGCCTGAAAGCGGCGACAATCCGGGTAGGCCGATGACACCCGGGATGTGCACAAGCGTGATATGGGCCACGGCCAAAATGGACTCATAGGTGTGGGCCAAATAGGCGATGTTGAGCACCCAGCCGGGGATGACGTGACTCGATATGCTTTCGGCCCAGAGCAGGATGCCTGTGACGCCCAGGAGCGGAATGCCCCAGAAAAGCCCCAGATACTCGAGTTTTTCCTTCCAGGAGAATCGACCGTAGCTGGGTCGATGGGGGCTCAGGAAGAAAACGTACTTCGTCCAGGCGATGAGGTCACGCAGATCGCGCCACTTGGGAATCATTGGCAGGTCCAAGACCTCTTTGGCAAAAGCCCAAAGACCCGCCTTGCCCTTTTGTGCCATAGACCGCTTGACATTCAGGAGAATCAGCACCACGTGCAAGGCGAAGCCGATCAGCAAAGCCACGCCGGCGACGCGGTGCACTATCGGAGCACCATTGATTCCGCCAAAGAAATCGAGAATTACCGGGGCCCACGAAGTCTGGGCGAATTTCATAGGCAACCCTGTCAGGCAGAGCACCAGGAAAACGATAACGAGAAAGGCATGTTGTATCCGATGCGCACCCCCAAAACGACGGATTCCTCCCTCGATCTCGGCCTTCTGCCGGGCGATTTTTGTGAGGCGTTCGATCTCTTTCTCAGCCTTGTGGCTGGGGAAAAGCTCTCGGACGAGGCCGAGTATGTTGAGACTCAGCACCGGCAGAAGAATGGCCAGAGTCATAATCACGAAGAACAGGCCGACCCCGAATTCGAGAGGATGGGTCCCCATATCACGATTGGCGTGAACGTCAAAGGAGGCAAGGGCCCGCGTGGCGGAACTGTGGCAGTCATGGTTATTGCAGGTGGCCGAACGGTTTGCCGGATGGACGGACGACCGCTGGTCGGTCGCGGCATGCATCTCGTGTACGCTGTGTTGTGCTGCGTGACAGTCCAGACAGTCCGGCGCCAGAGACGAGCCGAAAAGAACGGCCTTGCCGTGGTATGTCTCCAGATAGCTTGATACAACGTCCGGGAGATTGTGTCGCTTTGCCAGGGCGGCATCAGCGTGACACGCCGCACACATAGTAACCACCTCGCGCGGGTCGCGGGCCTTGTGGATGCGGGTTGTGACGTGGGAATAGTAGTAGCGGATGAACTGCTCATCTTTGTGGCACACGAGGCAACGGCTGACGGCACGCTCGGAGACGCCGGGTCTAACACTCTTGAACATGGCCACAGGCCGGAACAGAGGCATTTCGTGGCAGTCTTTGCAGCCGGGAAAATCGTCAAGAAAATCTCGCGGCGCACCGTCCAACTCGTCAGGGGCATGAACGCTGTCCTGAAGGGTCTCCTTCACTTTTTGATGGGTGAAAATGATTTCGCGAGTCGGCTCCTCGATGTGGCAACTGCGCAGGCAGTCCACCGGTTTTGCGTCATCGTGTGGAATCTTGTCGATATCGGCATGGCAGCCTCTGCAACTGACGCGCGCGTGGGGCCCCCGACTGAAAAGCTCTTCGTCCACATAGAACAGACGATAGGCGCCCTCTTTGTCCACGCGGGCAAGACCTCGGAACCGGTGACACATAAGACAGTTGTCCGCGTCCACGGCGTGGAGCTTCTGCGGCAGCGCAGCTGCCAATGCGAGCAGAAGAAAGACCCGTGCAAGGCGCAGGTTCAGAATATTCCTATCCATAGCAGCGCCGCGGATGTCACCTCGATATTTGGCGGCAGGAAGGTGCTCCATTGGGTACCTTACTCTTTGTGACATACAATGCATACATTACCCCCAGGCGCCCTGAGCCGGCCGCTGAGAGCGTGCTCGGACTCCGCGCCAACAGAGCGAGGATTCCAACTCGGCAAGAGTTCTTTCTCATGGGGATTATGACAACTGTAACATGTGATACGGCCATTCTCATCCAGGGGGATCATGCGGGGAGCACGCTTGGCGGCACGAACGTATTTCAGAAGCTGTTCGAACGGCAGACGCATTTGAAACTGCATCTCGTAGGCGGACATGTACCACATCATCTCCGACGAAGGGGTGGAATACATGTGCGAACCGCTCGTGGGATGGCCCTTTCCCATGGGATGGCAGTTGCTGCACACAGCATGCGACTTGCTGCGAAGTGCATAGGAGGCGTCCTCCCTTGTGCGGGATCCCACGTCCGGGGCGCTTAGATGGCACCAGACGCATATATCAGTCTTCACTTTGCCGGCTTCAAGCTGGTTATGGGCGTTGAAGGACCTGTAATTCTCCTGTATATGGCAACGGAAGCAAAACGACAGGGGTGTAGCGGCTTGAGCTCCGCGCAGGAAGTTGCGGTTGGGCAAGGCAGCCGTCTGTCCCGCCTTGCAGCGCGATGCGACATCGTGACAGCTCAAGCAGGTGAGCAATCCTTCTTCGAGGGGCAAATCCGCGGGGATTCTCTTGGCGACTGCGGGGCTTGGCGCAATATCCGCAGGGTGGCCCTCGGCGCCGGCGAGCCGCCCATCGTGACACGATCGGCATAACTGCGAGACATCCCCGTCAAATCGCAAATCGCCTCGGCCGGCAGCGGACGTGTGGCAGGACGCACATTGTTTCGGATCCCCATGTGGATTCTCCGCGTGTTCCTCCTTCCTGGAGCGGGTTTCTTCGGCCAAGACCGGTCCCATGAGCAATACCACCGCCAACGCAGGGATTTCCCAAAAGCGGCCACGTTGGGAACGATTTGGAAGCGATGTCCCATGTTCCCTTTTACCTGGAGCACCCACGCGTTCTCCTTTTTCGTCTGCGTAGTTATACAGTCAAGTTCCAGTTCAGCAAATTCCATTGATGTAAGCGACGTGCCGCTCTCCGTAGGCACATCGTCCGTTGTTGCTGGAACTATAGCGTACAAAATATGTGCCAATGCTGTGCACAACCTGGCTTGGTAACACAAAGTGCTCCCGCAGAAGAACTTACATCCTGAAAAAAATGTAGGTGGCATTGCGGCAGCGACCTTTGTTCTCAAATGTGAGAAGCGAGCCATTGAGTCTTCTCATTTTCAATAAGAACGCCTTCGACTTGGTCACCCGCAATTGAAAGGGCCGTCTCGGCAACCTTGTGAACCGCACAAGTCCGTATCGATTCTTGCGCGGGATGGGTTGTCACCAGGTCTGGCCGAGCTTGACGAGCTCTTGTTTTGCCTGAGGATGGCCGAGTCTCGCGGCTTTTTGATACCACTGAACGGCCTCTTTCTGGTCTTCTGCAGCGCCGTCCCCCTTGCGATAAATGGTGGCGAGGCTGTACAGGGCCTGGGCATCACCTGAATCCGCGGCTTTCCGGTACCACTCGACCGCTTTTGCCTGGTCTTTGGCAACGGACCAGCCATTCTGGTACATCATAGCGAGATTGAACATAGCCATATTCTCCCCCTTTTCCGCAGCTTTTTGGAGCAACTGGACGGCTTTTTGCTGGTCTTTCGTGACGCCGTCTTCGTTGTAATATGCCATTGCCAGATTTGACATAGCCCGGGTGTTGCCTGCGTCGGCGGCCTGACGGTACAATTCGACAGCTTTAGCGGGGTCTTTATCAATGCCGATACCGTCATGGTGCATAAGACCGAGATTCACCATTGCATTGGTGTCACCTCCTTTGGCGGCCTTGCGATACCAATCGAGGGCCTTTGCATAATCTTTGGCAAGCCCGTAACCGTTATTGTATATCACTCCGAGGTTGTACATCGCCTCAACATTCCCTGCATCTGCGGCCTTGGCAAACCATTTTTCGGCATTGGCATAATCAGAAATGTCAAGGTATGCCAGCGCGAGGCTGTACATGGCGCCGGCATTGTCTTGCTCTGCGGCCTTGCGGAACCACTCAACGGCTTTCGCGTAGTCCTTCGAGACCCCATCGCCGTTGTAGTACGCCACCGCAAGGTTGTACATCGCCTGTGTGTTTCCGGCCATGGCGGCCTGTGCGAGCCACTCCATGGCCTTGACATTGTCTTTGGCAACACCTTCACCGCTGTAATACATTCCGCCAAGATTGTGCATTGCGTCAGAATTTCCTGCTTTGGCGGCCTTGTGATAC
>Ga0315276_10002543_pt1 | contig 16732 bp, 4 predicted proteins | sample YL17G05_0_MG_FD_204542 | JGI IMG/M metagenome (GOLD analysis project Ga0315276, IMG submission 204542) | Sediment microbial communities from Yellowstone Lake, YNP, Wyoming, USA - YL17G05_0 | ecosystem: Environmental > Aquatic > Freshwater > Lake > Sediment | place: USA: Wyoming | collected... | reverse complement strand
AGTCCATGGCGCGCTCGGCCCGGCGCGGCGGAGCGGAGCCGGAGAGCACGGCCCAGCTCTGCGAGATCGAATCGATCCGGCACTCGGGGAGCTGGGCGGAGCCCAGGGGGGTGCCGTCGTCGAAGTAGGCGCGGCGATACCAGTCGCCGTCCCACGCCTGCTCGAGCACCGTGCCCAACCGCGCGCGCTCGCCGCGCCAGCGGGTGGCGCGCGCGGGATCGCCGTGCGCTTCGACGATGGCCGCGAAGTCACCCAGGATCTTCGAGAGGAACCAGCCCAGCCACACGCTCTCACCGCGGCCCTGGTGCCCGACCCGGTTCAGGCCGTCGTTCCAGTCGCCCGTGCCGATCAGCGGCAGGCCGTGCGAGCCGACGGTCAGCCCGTGCTCGATGGCGCGCACGCAGTGCTCGTAGAGCGTGTCGCTCTGCTCCGACAGCTCGGGCCGGCCGTAGGTCTCCAGCTCCGCCGGTTGGAGCATGGGTGCCTCCAGGAAGGCCACGCGCGCGTCGAGCACCGCGTGATCGCCCGTGCATCTCAGGTAGTGGGCGGTGGCGTAGGGGAGCCACAGGAGGTCGTCGGAGCAGCGGCTCCGCACGCCGCGGCCCGAGGGCTCGTGCCACCAATGCTGCACGTCGCCCTCGGCGAACTGGCGCGCGGCGGCGCGCAGCAGGTGCTGCCGGAAGAGATCCGGCCGCGCGAACGTGAGCGCCATCACGTCCTGCAACTGGTCGCGGAAACCGTAGGCGCCGCCGGGCTGGAAGAAGCCCGTGCGGCCCCACAGTCGCGAGCTCACCGCCTGATAGAGCAGCCAGCGGTTCATGATCAGGTCAAACGAGTCGTCCGGTGTTTCGACCTGCACGGCGCCGAGCAGGCCGTCCCAGTGCTGCTCGACCTCTTCCAGGGCGGAGCGCGCGGCCTCGACGCTGCCGAAGCGGCGCGCCAGCTCCAGCGCGTGCCCGCGGTCGTTTCCCTGACCGAGCAACAGAACCGCCTGGCGCGTCTCGCCGGGCTCGAGCTCCACGACGACCTGCAATGCCGCGCACGGGTCGAGGCCGGGGCCGAAGCGGTGTGACAGCGACTCCCGGGCCAGCGCGGCCGGGCGCCGCAGCGAGCCGTTGCGGCCCAGGAACTCGATCCGGTCCGCGGTGGCCGAGTGGGGCCGCGGGCTCGCGTGCGCGCAGGCGACGCGCCCGGCGAAGTCCGGGTTGTAGGGGTTCCGCGCCAGGACGGCCCCGGTCCCGGCGTCCTGCTCGGTGATCACGAAGCGGTGCTCGCCGGCGCGCGGCGGGCACAGCGCCCACTCGTTGTAGGCGAAGACGCTGAGGCGCCGCGGCCGGCCCGAGCGGTTGGTGAGCGTGAGCAGCGTGAGCCGGAGCGGCTCCTGTGCATGCACGAAGACCGCGAGTTCGCAGGTGATGCCGTGCTCGCCGTGGCTGAAGCGGGTCACGCCGGCGCCGTGGCGGGTCACCCAGCGGCCGGCATCGGGCCGGCGCGGCAGCGGGCCCGGAGTGGCGCCCCAGGTCTCGCCGTCCTCCTCGTCCCGGAGGTAGAGCGCCTCGCCGCTGAACTCGCTCACAGGGTCGTTGCCGAACGGCGTGAGGCGGTTCTCGCGGCTGTTCCCGGCCCAGGTCCAGGCGGCGCCGGTGGCACCGATCACGGTGCCGAAGCGTTCGTTCGAAATCACGTTCACCCACGGCAGGGGGGTGTCCTCGTCGCCGCGCAGAACGATCGTGTATTCGTGCCCCCCGGCGGTGAATCCCCCGAGGTCGTTGGCGAGGGCAAGCGGCGGCGCCTCGGCCTCCGGTCCGGTGTCGCGCGCATTCGCCGCCTCACGGGCGGGGTGCGCGACCAGCGCCCTGGGCCAGCGCGGCTCGGGGTAGGGCAGATCGAGTTGGTCGGCGAGCCCGCCGCGTTCGCCGCTCAACAGCGCGCGCGCGGCCGCCATCAGCAGCCCGCGTTCGGCCTCGGGCATGCCCTCGCCGCGCAGCAGGAAGACGCCGCCGGGGCGGTGCTTCCACGCCGCCCAGGGGCCGCTCTCGAGCAGCGCCTGGAGCTGCTCGTGCATCTCGTCGAGGTAGCTGGCGGGGTGCTCGTTCAGGATCACGAGCTCGGCGTCGAGGCCCTTCAGGCGCCAGTATTCCTGTGCGCGCAGCACCTGGCGCACCAGCGACAGGTCGTTCTCGCCGACCACCCGCACGATCAGGATGGGCAGGTCGCCGGAGATGCCGTGCGACCAGAGGCCCGGCTGGCCGAGGGTGTTGGCCGCGAAGAACGCGGGCGCGGCGCGCAGGGAGGCGTCGGTCCACAGCACGTGCGAGGCGAGCTGCTCGTAGAGTCGGGCCTCGTCGGCCGAGATGCCGAGGTGGCGCAGCCGCATCTGGGTCTGGGTCGTGGCGAGGGCGAATGTGCGGGCGGCCGAAGCGGGATCGTCGTACTTCTCGGCGAGCGCGATCGCGGCGGCCCGGCTCGTGGCCACGCCCGTCGCGAAGGCGAGGCGCACCTGTCCGCCGGGCGCGATGCGCACGCGCCGGCGCAGGCTCAGGACCGGGTCGAGCACCGCCCCCACGGTGCCCGAGAGCGCCCGGCCATCGAGTGCGGCCGGGTCCTCCGGCGTGCGCCCGCGGCCGAGGAAGCGCGCGCGGTCGGTCTCCCACTCGATCGCGCCGTGGACGCCGCCTTCCGCGCTCAGCACGTGCACGGCCCAGAGCGTGGGCTCGTCGGGCGAGCGCGGACGGCGGCCGCAGAGCAGGGCGGAGCACTCGGGTCTGTACTCGGTCTCGAGGAACAGCTTCAGGAACGCCGGGTGGGAGAGATCGTCGGCCGGCGGCGCGAGCACGAGCTCGACCAGGCTGGTCACCTCGATCTCGCGCAGGCGGTCGCTGCGGTTGACCAACGAGACGCGGCGCACCTCGACGTCGTCCTCCGGTGACACCGTGATCTCGAGCCGCGTCTCGATGCCGTCGTCGGTGCGGCCGAACACGGCCTCGTCCGCGCGGAAGCTCACCCGGTAGCGCTCGGGCTCGCTGCAGACGGGCTGGTAGGCGGCCGACCAGAGCCGCCCGCTGCGCACGTCACGCAGGTAGATGGACTGGCTGCCCGGGTCACCGGCCGGATCGTCGCGTCGGCGCGTGACGGCACGGCCACGCCAACTGCTCGTGCCGCCCCCGGCGTTGGTGACCACGGTCGTGTACTGGCCGTTCGACAGGAAGTGGGCGCTCGGGTAGAGGGTGTGGGGAGAGCGGAACCGCCGCGGCGAGACGTCCGGGGTGAGCGCCTCGGCCCGCGTGGACTCCGCGGGGCGCGGCCGGGTGACGGGCACGAAGCGCGGCACGCGCTCCTGCAGCAGCGGCTCGGTGGCCTGCACGCGCGGATCGGAGTGGAAGCGCCTCACCATCGGCGAGTCGAGCACGGCGTTCGCGAGCGCGACCAGGCTCATGCCCTGGTGATGGGCGAAGTGCGCGCGCACCCGGTGGAGCCGCGCCGGAGCGGGCGCGGTCTCGCCGTCCGCGGTGATTGACCTGCGCGGCGTGTAGTCGAGCGCCTCGTCGAACCCGAAGCGCCCCGCGGCGCCCTCATGGGCCAGGCGGCGGAAGTTCGCCGCGGCGGCCGTCGGGTCGACCATGGCGGCCAGCGCGGTGGCGTACGGGGCGATCACCAGGTCCTCGGCGAGCCCGCGCTTGAGCCCCAGGCCAGGCACGCCGAAAGCCTTGTACTGGTAGTCCCCGTGCGGGTCCACCACGTGGAACGCGGACTCCGAGATGCCCCACGGCACGCCCTGGCGCCGGCCGTAGAGGATCTGCGCACGCACCACCGCCAGGTTGGTGGCATCGAGCAGGGTCTCGGGATGGCTGCGCAGCACCAGCAGCGGCATCAGGTACTCGAACATCGAGCCGCTCCACGACACCAGGTGGGCGCGGCCCTCGACGCTCACCAGCGCGCGCGAGAGCCGGAACCAGTGCTCCTGGGGCACCTGGCCACAGGCGATGGCGATGAAACTCGCGAGCCGGGACTCCGACGCGAGCAGGTCGTAGTACGAGGTGTCGAGGCGGCCCGCGCCCTCGGCGTCGGCGAGCCGGAAGCCGATCGAGAAGATCCCGGCCTGGCGGTCGTAGAGGAACGTCCAGTCCATGGCGTCGACGAGCGCGTCGCAGCGCAGCGCGAGCCCGCGCAGACGCGCGCACGAGGCGTCGGGCGACTCCGCGCACGGCGGCGGCGGAGCCAGCGTCTCCAGCAGGACCCGGCCCCACTCCGCGACCTCGTCCGCCGCGCGCCCCGGGGGCGCTTCCTGCACCACCCGCCCGAGCGCTGCTATCAGGGCGACGGCGGGCAGTGCAGCGTCGGCGAGCCGGTCGCGCGTCTGCACCGGGGCGGCGAGCATCGCGCGCAGTGACCCCAGCTCGCGCAGTGCGGCGCTGGAGTGCTGGCGCAGCGGCGTGGCCGCGTGCGAGCCGTGTTCCAGCGCCGTCAGCGTGTCCGCGAGGACGCCCACGGTGTCGAGGGTGCCGGCTTCCAACCGATCCGGGTCCTCCGGCTCGTCGGCGAGCTGGCGCAGCCCCGCGGCCAACGCGATCAGGGCGCCCGCCAGGTTGCCGCTGTCCACGGTCGAGACGTAGCGCGGGGAGAGCGGCGCCAGGTTGATCGTGTCGTACCAGTTGAGCAGGTGGCCCTCGTGGCGCTCGAGCGACTCGACCGTCGTGAGCGTGCCCTCGATCCGGTCCGCGAGGTCGCCGGTGCGCAGGTAGCCCAGGTCGTGCGCGGCGAGTGCCGAGAGCAGCCCCATGCCGACATTGGTCGGCGAGGTGCGGTGGGCGATCCGCTGCTCCGGGACCTCCTGCACGTTGTCGGGAGGCAGCCAGTGATCGCCCTCGGTCACGAATCGCTCGAAGTAGTGCCAGGTCCGGCGCGCGACGCGACGCAGCTGCCGGGCGTCCTCGGTGCTGAGCGCGAGCCGCCGCGGCACGACGGGCCGGCTCAGCCACCATGCGACGACCGGCGAGGCCAGCCACAGGGCCAGGAACGGCGACGCGACTGGCAGAGCCGTGGCGCGCAGCGGGAGCACGCCCAGCAGCACGACCAGCGCGGCAGCCGGGCCCGCCCACATCTCGGCGAGGAAGACCCGCAACCCCCGGCGCGCGAACAGCCCGGCAGCGCGCACCGCGCCAGCCGCCGCGGTCTCCCATTCGAGCAGCTGCCGCTGCGTGATCACCATCCGCACCAGGGTCAGCACGATGGCGTGCAGCATCTCGTAGGCGTGGTAGGGCAGGAGCGTGATCTCGAGCAGCACCTGCACGAGCGAGGTCTCGAACTCTGCCCAGACGTCGCGCAGGAACACGCCGAACGGCTGCTGCGGGAGCGGGCCGCGCGCGAAGTGGACGGCCGGAGGGATCAGCGGGAAGCCGAGGACCGCCAGTCCGGCCAGCGTCCAGCCGGCCGGCGCGCCTGGCAGCCAGGTCCAGGCCGAGGCGAGCAGCGCCACCAGCGCCGGCGCGGTCAGACTGCGACGCAGGTTATCGAGGATCTTCCAGCGGCTGATCAGCGGCAGCCGGCTGCGCTCGAGACCGCGGCGGGTCGGCACCAGCGGCAGCAGCCACAGCAGGATCTGCCAGTCACCGCGCACCCAGCGGTGCTGGCGGCGCACGTGGGCGAGCACGCTCGAAGGGAAGTCGTCCACCAGTTCGGTGTCCGAGACCAGCCCGCAGCGCGCGTGCAGACCCTCGAAGAGGTCGTGCGAGAGCATCGCGTTCTCCGGCACGCGGCCCTCCAGGGACGCGGCGAACGCGTCCACGTCGTAGAGCCCCTTGCCGGTGAAGCTGCCCTCGCCGAACAGGTCCTGATACGTGTCGGACACTGCGGTGGTGTAGGGGTCGACGCCGGTATGCCCCGCATAGACCCGCGCGAACAGCGAACCCGCGGCGCTCGCCAGCGTGACGCTGACCCGCGGCTGGAGGATCCCGTAGCCCTCGACGACCCGGCGGAGCCCGGGGTCGAGGCGCGGGCGATTGAGCGGGTGCTCGATCACTCCGATCAGGTGACGCGCGACGTCCCGCGGCAGGTGGGTGTCGCTGTCGAGCGTGAGGCAGTAGCGGACGCGCGGCAGGATCCCGGGGTCGCCGACCTGCACGATGAAGCTGGTGTCGGTGGCGCCCCGCAACAGGCGGTTGAACTCCTCGATCTTCCCGCGCTTGCGCTCCCAGCCCATCCACACGCCCTCGCTCGCGTTCCAGCGCCGCGCCCGGTGGAACAGATGGAAGCAGTCGGCGGTCTCCGGGGCGTACCGCGCGTTGAGCGCCCGGATCCCCGCGACCGCCGCCTCGAGCGCCGCGTCCTCGCCCGGGAGGTGCTCGGCCACGGCATCCGGGAAGTCGGTGAGCAGCGCGAAGTGGATCCGTGGATCCATGTTCCCGAGCGCGTGCACCTCCAGGCGCTCGACCAGGGCCTCCGCCCCCTCGACCGAGGACAGGAGGGTCGGCACGATCACCATCGTGCGCGCGGCCTCGGGAACTCCGCCGCGCAGGTCGAGCCGCGGCAGTGGCCGGGGCTTGACGATCCGGTGAACGATGCGCTGCAGGAGCGCCAGCGCGAAGTCGCTTGCCGGGATGAGCGTGACCGCGCCCACCCAGACGCACGTCCAGGGCGACGCCTGCTGCGCCCGCGCAACGGCCACCACGAGCGCCACCGCGAGCGTCGAGAGCAGCGCGACAAAGCCGAGGTAGAAGAACGTGGCGTGGGCGAAGAGGCCACGCCTCAGGCGCTGCCTGAAGCGCGGGTGGTGAGCCACGTCGATCTCGAGGCCGCGACGGCCTTGCCCGATCAGGTGGTGACCGACGTGCGCCGCGCTGGATTCGAGGCCCTGGGTCTCGGCCGCCTGACGGGCGCTCTCGATGGCGCGCAGCGCGACCCGCACCTGTGCCTCGCCGCTCGGCTCGGCCAGTTCCTCGACCGCGTGGCGGTACCGGTCGCGGCTGTGGAAGTCCATGCGGACGTAGACCCCGGACGGGTCGTGCTGCAGGATCTGCTCAACCAGGCTGGTCCGCTCGACGTACCGGTTCCAGTCGATCGTGGCACACAGCCGCAGGCTGGTGATGGAGTTCTCCATCGAGACATGGTTCATCGCCTGGCGCTGGTGCTCGGCGCGCACCGCGTCCTCGACGGTGGTACCGGCCGCGGCCAATCGCTCCTCGAGCCGCTTCCGCAGCTCGCTGGCGCCCGCGCCGTACTCGCGCATCCGCTGGAGCAGTTGGTCGACAAACGCGACGTGGAGGACCGCGGGCAGCGGCGGCAGACGGCCACTCGCGCGCGCAGCCTCGAAGCCCGTGAAATAGCGGTCGGCCTCGAGGCGCCCCGCACGGCTGTCGAGCAGCTCCTTGGAGAGTCGGCGCACGTGCTCGATCAGCGCGAGCTTGAGCATGCTGGGCCATGCCCACAATTCCCCGATGCTGAGCGGCGCCACGGCCTGATAGGCATTCATGAACCGGACCAACCGCTCGAGGTCGAGCCGCGCGTCGCTGTAGCGGAGCAGCTCCACGGCCATCGCGTAGACACGTGCCGTGCCGGAGAGCTCACGGGTGGCGAGCTTCGGGAGCTCGAGGTAGTAGCGCGTGGGAAGATGGTGGCGGATCTCGCGGATCTCGCCCTCGACGAGATGGAAGTTGTCGAGCAGCCACTCGGCGGCGGGCGAACTGGTCTCGCCACGCCGCACATCGCCGGCCAGCCGGTGGTACGCCTGGCGGAGCACGCGGGCGTCGTCGGTGAGCCGGCGCAGCAGGCGGTGGGGACCACGCCGGGGCTGGCGCGAGAGCGTGAAGCCCGCGGCGAGGACCCGGGCGCGCTCCTCCAGGCGCTCGACGCCGAGGAGTTCGCCGTGCAGCGGGCTGGAATCGAGACCGATCGGGCGCGGGAGGGTGCCGTCCGGCAGGTCGAGGGTGGGCCGGAACGGCTTGACGCGTGAGACTGCCAACGTCGGCCGTCCTTCCTGAATGGACCGCAGGGAGCCCGCAGCCCGGATCGCGGCGACGCGGCGATGCTAGCACAGGTCCGTGGCAGCGGGGCGCGGGCCTGGAAAGGGTTCGCCTGTGGGCTGTCCCGACCCCTGTTTCCTGAGCCACCGCTGACTGTGATCGACCCCGGTTTGCGCCGGTCCTCGGCCAGGTTGCGGTGGTGCTGCACCGAGTGCGGTGGGTGCTGCTCGTGGGGTCCGCGCCTGCCCGCACGCCGACTCTGCCGGTAGAACCCGCTCTTGCGATGCCAACGCCCGCGACGTATGAGGTGCGACGGGCCCGGAGGTGCCGTTGGGTACGCGCACCGATCCCCGGGTGAGGTGAGACAACTGCCGAGCAGGCAGGTGCTGGCGCAGGGCCTTGCCTCGGGGCGAGTGCTTGAACGAGAACGGGTTCCAGAGCCACAAGGCGGCGCGCCGGGCAATGGAGGCTTGGCGCGAGGACTGTGACTGCGTCCGGCCGCACAGCGCTCTGGGCGGTCTACCGCCGAGCGACCATGCTCGGCACGTCTCAACCCCGGCGGACCAAGGCTACTTGTTGGCGCAGTCCGGGGAGCGGGTCATGAGGGCTGTCAATGGCGTACGTCACTCGAGAGAGAGCGTGCTGACGACCCCGATCCACCGCATGGGAACCTGCGCTGGGTGGGTGAGTGCGTGGCGGGAGAGCGGACTACTGCCCGTTCGAGCATCGTGGTTGGGGCCTCCACGCACAGCCTGATTCGCCTGGCCGCATGGGGGTCTTCGCTCCCGAGTCAGCGAGAGCGTGTTCCGGCGTCCATCACCATCCGGGAGCCTTCAGGATGAACTCGCGCGCGAGGTTCCAGCCTGCATTCATCAGCACGGCGTATGCACCGCTCAGAGCTCCATCTGCGTAGGTATATCGGTCCGGATAGATGGTGGTTCGCGTCACGAGAGGGCCGACGAAGGGAGATACGGTCTTGGCCACCGAGAACACCGCACCTCCATCCGGCCTGCGCGCCATGAACGTCATCTTGAGCGAGTGAGCGAGACGCGGGCCAAGGCCGGTGCATGGGCAGCGATAGTAGCGGGAGTCCTGCCGTGTCGCCGCCGAAAGCAGCGAGAACGAGGTCTCGGTGATCGCGGTCGTGGCCGATGCGGCGCCAAAACGCTCCGCGAAACCTCGGCCGCCGCCGGGCCACTCCGGAGGCTCGTCGATCACCCACTGCCCCCACGCGGAGCCCACCACACTCCCCGCCACGGCAGATGGACCGAATGCGTTCAGCGCCCAGGTCTTGAACTGCTCCCTGCCGGAGGGGAACCGGTACCCGAGCGATTCCCGGGCCAGCCTGGACGCCTGCGCTTCCGGCAGCGAATCCGGCGACGAGGTTCCGACGCTGGCCTCGTTCCGAGCGGTGGCATCGGCCGGGAGCATCAGGCAGCTGCCGAGACATAGGACCACGAGTACGGCTCGAGTGCGAATCATCGGCCTCTCCTCCTTGGAGTACGAACGTCGCGCGGAGTGTAGGGCGGCGTGCGACCGAGCGCGAGCCGCGCCCTGCGGGGGGGGGCGTGGCTCCTCAGCGGCGCGTCTGGCCAAGGACGCGGCCCCCGGCGCGGACTCCGGCCGGGCTGGCTCCGAGTCTGGGTTCCTACCTCGCTCCGAAGTCCGATCCCGGGCCAGAATCCCTATGGAGCGCGGCAGTCGTAAGTGCTAGGCTCCCGTCGGCTTCAAGCGTCCCCCGTCCGCTGTCAGGCAACCGAACGACAGGAGAGGCCGCCGCCCGGATTCCCGGCTTCGCCGCCGGCCTGGCCGGATTCGGCGAGGGTCTGCCTGTATTGGGGGGTCCTACGTTGGCCGCGCGCACCGCGCACCGGGGCCTACTGCGACTGGCGTGCGCCGTTCTCCTTGTCATCCCGCCGGTCCTGGTCACGGCAGCCGGGACGTCGCCCATGGCCACCGGCCGCCCTGCGATCGGGCTCGCGCTCAGCGGCGGCGGCGCGCGCGGTGCCGCGCACATCGGGGTGCTCAAGGTCCTGGAGGAGCACCGCATCCCGGTCGATTTCATCGCCGGCACCAGCATGGGCGCGCTTGTCGGTGGCCTTTACGCTTCCGGCCTGTCCCCGGCCCAACTCGACAGCGTCGTTTCCGAGACGGACTGGACGGACGCCTTCGCGGACAACATCCCGCGGGGCGATCGTTCGTTCCGCCGCAAGCGCGACGACGACCTGTACCTGGTCAAGCACAAGCCCGGCCTCCGCGGCGGCAGGCTGCTTTTCCCGTCCGGGATCCTCGATGGCCATCGGGTCGATCTCCTGCTCAAGCGGCTGTCCTTGCCAGTCGTGACCGTGCGCGACTTCGACCTGCTCGGCATCCCGTATCGCGCCGTCGCCGCGGACATCGTGACCGGTGAGGCCGTGGTGCTCGACCATGGCGACCTCGCCCTCGCGATGCGCGCCAGCATGGCCATCCCCGCCGCGTTCGCGCCGCGGGAGATCGACAATCGCCTCCTTGTGGATGGCGGCATCGTCAACAACTTCCCGATTGACGTGGTGCGACGGATGGGTGCCGACGTCATCATCGCCGTGGACATCGCCACGCCACCGACAAGTCGCGAGCAGCTCAACTCGGTCCCCGCCATCACGGGCCAGCTTGCCACGCTTGCCTCGGAGCAGGACAGGAAGCGACAGATCGCCTCACTGGCCGCAGGCGACGTGTTCATTCGGCCCGACCTCGGCTCCATCACCGTGGCGTCCTTCGAGCGTGCCGCCGAAGCCGTCGCCATCGGCGAGCGTACAGCCAGGGAGGCGCTTCCTGCCCTCGAGCGACTGGCCCTCTCCCCTGGGGAATACAGCGCCTACCAGGCCGCGCGCGCGGCACGCATTACCTCCGCCGCACCACCGATCCTCGGCGCGGAGCGCATCGTCAATCAATCTCGATTGACCGACCGGGTCATCGCCGCGCGGCTCCAGACACCTATCGGCCGCCCCGTCGACGCCGGGCAGCTCCAGATGGGGCTGGACCAGATCTACGGACTCGAGCTCTTCGAGTCCGTGTATTACGACGTCGTGCCCGGTCCGCACGGCAACGTGTTGACGGTCACGGCACGCGAGCGCGCCTGGGGACCGAACTATCTGCAGGGCGGGGTTGCGGCATTCGAGGACTTCGAACGTCCGAACTTCAATGTCGCGCTCGCCTACAGCCGCACCGCGGTCAATGGCCTGAACGGTGAGTGGCGCACCGGACTGCAGGTCGGGCAGGAGCCCGCCGCCTGGACCGAGTTCTATCAGCCGCTCGACGCCGGGCTGCGCAAGTTCGTGGACCTCGAGCTGCTGGCCGGAGAGCGCGCAATGAACGTGTTCGACCGGCGCGGCCGCAAGCTGTCCGAGCTCGGCATCAGGCACTACGGCGTCACGCTCGCCGGTGGGCGCGAAATCGGGACGTGGGGCGAGCTGCGGGCTGGCGTCGTGCGCGAGAGCGGCAGCATCCGCGTCCTGGTCGGTGATCCTGGGTTTCCCGTGGACCGCTTCGACATGGGCGAGGCGTTCGCCCAGCTCTTCATCGACAAGCTCGATGAAATCGCATTCCCGCATCGTGGAGAGAGTCTGCGTGCCCGGCTCTTGGCCGGTCTCGATGCGCTCGGCTCCACCGTGACGTACCGGCAGGCGAATGTCGAGGGGAGCGTCGCCGCGACTCGCGGACACTGGACGGGGGTGCTGGGCGGGGAGTCTGGCACAACGCTGCAAGGGAATGCTCCGCTCGAGAGGCGTTTCTGCCTGGGCGGCCTGGGTCGGCTGTCCGGCCTCGAGCAAGACGAGTTGATCGGGCAGCACGAGCTGCTGCTGCGCGCACTCCTCTATCGCCGGGTCGTGGATTCCCAGCTGCTCCCCGTCTACGCGGGCATGTCGGCCGAGTACGGGAACGTGTTCCAATCCCGATCGGCGATCGGGTTCAAGGACGGGATCGCCGCCGGCAGCGTGTTCCTGGGCGCCGACACCCTGATCGGCCCGCTCTGCCTTGCCTACGGCCGGGCGGAAGGCGACCGTGGCAACTACTACCTGACCTTGGGCCAGCCTCTCGGCAGCCGACGGCCGGGGTTCCAGTTCCGCTGAAGATGGCCGGCTCTCCGACATCGGTTGGCCGGAGTGCGAGGCCGGCGCGCCCGGGCGCACGGCTGGGACGCGCCCCCGGACTCGCGTGCGCGTGGCTCGCATTCGCCCTCGTGGCGGTCCTTTTCGCGCCGCCCGTTGCGGCATACTCGGACCGCGCAGGCACTGACATCGTCATGGATGCTCCCTGGCGCACCGTGCGCGACTACATCCCTGTACTGTTCTTCTTCCCCCAGTTCGAAGGGGGACGTCGCGTCGAGCGGATCCGGATCTTCGAATGCGCCGCTGGCGCGCCGACCGGCCCCGCGGTCATCGTGGACGCGGTCACCGACCCCGATACCCTGAATGGCGCCACGTTCATCGATCCGCTGGGCGAGGCGCGAGGCGGGCTGGGCGCCGACGAGCGCGTCACGAGTTTCTGGCATTACGTCGTGCGCGTCCCGCACGCCGCGCTCTCCCTCCACGGCGCACCGGACGTGCACGAGCTCCGCGCCGAGGTCGAATGGACGCGGCCGGGGTTGCTCCGCCGCCGCCTGTTTCGGAACTATCGCGTGCTGCGGGTGATCGTGGATCCCAGGCAGTTCCCGAGTCTCGCCCCTGAAGACCGCTACTTCGATACCCACGTCCACACCATCGCCGAGCAGACGACCTCCGGGGTCCTCGATGTGAACGGCGCCAGCAAGGCGTTCGCCGGACCGGTCATCATGCTGCTCGAGGCCTCCTATGCTCTTGGGCTGGTGCAAACCCAGCCCTTCGGCGGCAACTGGACCGATTTTCGGGACAGCATCGTGGTCACCGACCACAACATCTTCTACTCCTGCGAGCCCTACGACACTGGCGTGCCGCCGCGCTTCGGTCCGACCGCGACGACCGACGGCCACGCCGGCGAGGCGGTTTGGTACCGGACGAACCTCGGCCGCCTGGCGGGGGAGGAGATCACGCTGCGGCGTGGCTCGAACCAGGATGACTCGGCCGCGCCGAACCTCGGACACCATCTGCTGGCATACGACACGCGCCACTTCGAAGGGCCGTGGCACGGCGGGCTCTTCCTGACCTCACGGCTGGAGAATCCCAACACCCTCGCAGCGGTCATGGCGGGGATGAAGGCAGCCAGCACGACCGGCTTCGTCTACGCGTCGCACCCGGACCTCGAGGGCTTCGTCTGGCCGCCGGAGTACTTCGCGCAAGCCATCGGATTCCCGCCCTACAACTCCAGCGCCGGGCCCGTCGTCGACTCGACGTGCAGTGAATTCCTCTTCAAGGGTTCGGAGGTGTGGAACATCAAGATGGACGAGGTCGCCCGGAGCAACGGACGCCTGCCGGCCTCGAGCGCCTTCGACGCGATGAACCCGTTCCCCGGGGGGGGCGGGGCGCAGCGGTTCCGCCCCAACGCCTGGGACGGCGAGTTGATGCGGTCGCTGGACACGTTCTTCGGACAGCTCGGCCGCGGTCTGGTGTTCTCGTTCCAGGAGACGCCACGGGACCGGTTCATCCGCAAGCTCTACATGAGTGCGGGCTCAGATGCGCACGGCGACTTCAATTACTCCGACGAGGTCACGGCGACCGCAGTGCCCTACTCCGGCATGCTCCACAGCAACGCCTACGCCCGCGTGCGCACGTACGCCCTCGTACACGACCGTCCGCCCGGCGCGCGGAATGCGCTGGATGCCCTTCGCGACGGCAACACCGTGCTCACGGACGGACCGATCCTCAAGTACCAGCTGGATGCCGACGGGCGGCACGACCCCGGTGCAGGGGCGGCCCGCTGGCACGATGCCGCCAGCCGCCGGGAGAACGCGGACGGCAGGATCGGTGGGGCCGGCACCTTCGACGGTGGACGCACGATGCTCGTGCCCCTGCCCGGAGAGGACGTGTGGATCCGGAGCCTGTGGAGGAAGTCCGTGACCCCCGGGGCGGGGGACATCACGAGCCTCAGGTTCGACCGCGTGATGTGCTCCATGCGCGACTCGTTCGCCGTGGCCGCGGGGCTCGACGGCGCGCCCGACGAGCGCCGGCTGCCGCAGGCGATGGACAGCCTCGCCGCGCTGGTCGTGACTGCACGCGACCTGACCGCCGGTGAGCGCTGCATCGCGAACCCGGTGTGGGTGGCGCCGGTCCGCATCGAGATCGAAACATCGGCGGGCGGTGCCCGCTCGCAGCCGGGCGCCGCCCTCCCGGCGGGAGCCCTCACGGTTGCGTTCCACTTCCCGTTCTCCATGTCGCCGGCGGCCGGCACCCGCGCGTACCTGCGGCCCCTGGACTCGCTGGGGAACAGCACCGATCCCGAGATCGAGCTGGTTCCGGCTCCCGGGTGGGAAGCGGAGAACGGGGTGGTGGGGGCCAGGTACACGGTGACGAACGCCGACAGCGTCGTGTTCCCCGCGGGGGACTGGGACGCGGGCTCGCACGTGTCCGCCACCGGGGTCAAGTCCTATATTGTCTATCTGAAGGGCCCGGCCGACGTGCACGGCAACGTGCTGAACGACGTCGGGCGGGCCTTTGCGACCCCAGCACATGTCCGCGCGAATCCAGGGGTGCACTGAGTCCGCGGGCGCCAGATGGAGGAGGTGCAGATCGGCGGCGTGCAGGACCGAGGTGCGGTTAGAGTCGTGGACCGGCGGTGGTCCCCGGCCGGGTCACTGGCCTGACCGGGCGATCAGAACCCGAAGCGGAGGGAAGCCACGCTTGCGTGGCAGCCACGTACGGAGGGGGAGACCATGAAGGGCGTGCTGTGGTTGTGGATGATGCTCCTGCCAATTGTCGGTGGTGTGATCATCTGGCCTGAGGCGGCCCAGGCTGATCCTGCCCGCGGGTGGTATCTGAACGGTGGCCTCGGGCTCAACCACCTGGACCAGGAGGAGAGCAAGCAGCCGAAGGCGGACGTCGGATTCCGCGTAGCCGCGGCCTGCGGATTCAGGTTCAACCGGAATTGGGGCATCGAACTCGATTCGGGCTTCATCCGCAACACCCTCCCGGCGGACTTCCCCACGGAGGAAGGGCCGATGTCGCAAGTCCCGCTCGTGTTCAATGCCATCTTCCACTTCGCCAACAAGTCAAACCTCGAACCCTATGTCGGAGCCGGTTTCGGCGCATCGGTTGTCTCGTACAACGGCGACACCGGCGGCGATGCCACCTTCGCGTTCAAGACGGGCGTCCGCTGTGGGATCAACGAGCGGACGGCGATCGGGATCGACTACACGTTCTTCATGCTCGGTGCCACGTCGGCCTTCATTGGAGAGCCGGTTGGCAACGACACGGTGAACCTCGGGATCCGCTGGGCTCTCTGAGGCCGCGGGCATCCGCGGGGTTCCGGATGCCCCGGTCGTCCACCCAGCGCACCCGGCTGGCGCAGGGTGCGCTGGGGAATGAGCACGAAGTCGCGCGGGATGGCCGCAAGATTGGGCACAAGAGCAGGCACGAATCAGGTATACGGCAGGGAGCCGGAGCGCAGCGGAGAGACAACTGCCGAGTAGGCAGGTGCTCAGTCCCTGGTTGTGCAGTGCCGCTTGGATCGGGCAGCTCTTGGCCAACCGGCCCCGCTTACCGACCCGTTGACCAGCCCTAGAAGCAGTGTACTCTAGCCCCCGTTGCCCTCTTTGCGCTCTTGGTCCCGACGCTGGGGGAGAGCCCATGCTGGTCGCAGGCAGCACCCTCGGTCCGTACAAGATCCTCGCTCCGCTCGGCGCGGGCGGGATGGGCGAGGTGTATCGCGCCCATGACTCGCGGCTGGGGCGAGACGTGGCGATCAAGGTGCTGGCTCCGCACCTGGCGGCGACGCCCGAGGTGCGCGCCCGCTTCGAGCGCGAGGCCCGCACTATCTCGCAGCTCAACCATCCCCACATCTGCACGCTCCACGACATCGGTCACCAGGACGGCACCGACTACCTGGTGATGGAGTTGCTCGAGGGCGAGACGCTGGCGCACCGGCTGGAGAAGGGGCCGCTGCCGGTGGCGGAGGTCCTGGCGCTGGGCACGCAGATCGCCGACGCGCTGGACCGGGCGCACCGGGCTGGGGTGGTGCACCGGGATCTCAAGCCCGGGAACGTGATGCTGACGAAGTCCGGTGCCAAGCTGATGGACTTCGGCCTGGCGCGCGTCGCCAGCTTGGCCGCGGCGCCCGGCACGCTGACCGAATCCCCAACGGTGAGCCGGCCGCTCACGGCCGAGGGGACGATCGTCGGCACGTTCCAGTACATGGCGCCGGAGCAGCTGGAGGGGAAGGAAGCCGACGCCCGCTCGGACATCTGGGCACTCGGGGCGGTGCTGTACGAGATGGCGACGGGGAAGCGTGCGTTCGAGGCCAAGAGCCAGGCGAGTCTGATCGTGGCCATCATGGAGCACGAGCCGCGGCCGATCCTGGAGCTGCAGCCGCTGTCGCCGCCGGCGCTGGAACATCTGGTGAGACGCTGCCTGGCGAAGGACCCGGAGAAGCGCTGGCAGAGCGCTGGTGACCTCGCCCGCGAGCTCGAGTGGATCCGGGACGCGGGCTCGCAGACCGGAGCGCCGCTCGCGCCTGCGGCGGGGCGTGGGGCACGCGGCAGAGGCCGCGAGCGGCTGCTCTGGAGCACGGCGCTGCTGGTGGTCGTGCTGGCCGCGGTCGCCACCATCACCGTCCCCGGACTGCTGCACCGCGGCCCACGGCAGGCGGTGACCCGGTTCTCCATCACC
>Ga0315276_10002542_pt1 | contig 16733 bp, 13 predicted proteins | sample YL17G05_0_MG_FD_204542 | JGI IMG/M metagenome (GOLD analysis project Ga0315276, IMG submission 204542) | Sediment microbial communities from Yellowstone Lake, YNP, Wyoming, USA - YL17G05_0 | ecosystem: Environmental > Aquatic > Freshwater > Lake > Sediment | place: USA: Wyoming | collected... | reverse complement strand
CTCTGGTTGAGGATATTAAGCATCCGTCGATTAGACTCTAATAGACCTGGAATATCATAAATACCAACATCCATCCAAATCTTCAATGGACGCATTTCACCGTACTCGAGTAGATCCAACACTACCATATCAAAACCTGCCCAGGAGAATGCCCCCGATTGGCTGAGTACATTTCCGAATACCTGCGGAATGCGGGTACCGGTATATAAGGCCATCAAACCACCCATGGACGCTCCTACGACACCATATGCACCTGGATTCGTTTTTATATCGATCAGGTTTAGCTGCTTGGTCGCCAGGGGCAGCACATCAGTCATCAAAAATCCCAGGGTTGCATCATTACACGAATATTCGACATGTCTGGATTTCTGACCCCCATTATTCACCATGGCAAGTGCTAAAGGACGGATCCTCCCTTGAGCTATCAGATTATCCACAATTTCAGTCAAATGTGCCCTTCGAAGATAATCCTGCCCATCCCACACCACCATCAAAGGCGCCGGCTCAGTAACTGGCGGTTGGTACAAGTGAATGATTCTAGGCTTTCCTGCAATTAAATAATCAGTTGAGACAGGATAACTTGTCACAATACCATGTGGAATTTTTTTATTTTTCTTTATTAGGCTGGTCGGTTTGTAAGTAGGCATGTAGAAATAATTATTGATTGCTCCCATGCCATTGGGAGTTCGGCGTGAATTATTTGGATCGGTCAGGTTTTCCTCACCTGAAAAATAGCCGTACTCAATGTAAGCATCTGAAGGTAGGCTTAGCTGGTGTGTCCAAACACCCGGCTCAGTCTTGACCATTACCACAGGATCTCCTGCATCCCAACCTGTGAAATCACCTACCAGCTTCGGTGCATGTTCTCCCAGCCAGACAAATGTGGCGACATCCCCATCGATCAATGGCGTTTGTTCATTTTTCAGGCTTTTTAATATCGATATTGGCATGCTATGCTTTACCACCGGAATTTATATTGTTTTTGATAAGATGGCTCCTCCCAACGGAGCCATAGTTATTTCTAATTTGCCTACCATAACATCATCAGTGTTTGTCTGCAAGAGAATTTTATTCCATTGATCAAACGTATCAACCTTTTGCTTTTTCGTTGACAGATTTAGCACTACCAATAGTTCTTTGTTGTCTCCGCGGGTAAACGTTAATCTGTTTCTATCTGCCTCAACAATCTGTATTCTCCCCGTCTTCAGAGCGGATATATCTCTGCGAAGGAGGATCAAACGTCGATAATATTCCAACAGGTCAGTTTCCTGGTCACCCCCCCAAAGCATGGGCAGGCGTGATTCCTCCGGTAAACCTCGCCCATCCTGCCTTACATCCCGGGCTTGTGAGAGCCCAACCTCGGTTCCATAATAAATCACCGGGGGTCCGGATAATGTAAACTGGCAAAGAGCAGCCAGGCGCAGCCGTCGTAAATCTCCTTGTGCCGCCCAGAGAAAACGATTCATATCATGGTTATCGAGAAAAGATGGGCGTGAAAATCCCTCAGGGAAAAATGCTTCATGCCTGGTAAGAAAACTTGCGAAAGCCTCTGCGTTCCATTCACTATATGCAAATGTATTCCGAAAAGCTTCCATTAGGTTAAAATCAAGGCACCCATCCAAACCGCCTGCGAAATTCAATTGCGAATCGGGAGGTTCGACAACTTCCCCAAAAGTCCAGCAATCAGATTTTACTTGCCGTGTGACCTTGCGAAAATCCGCCCAAAAATCAGGAGCAGGTCCTATGGCGTAATCCACCCTATAACCATCCACTCCGAAATCTAACCAGAAGGCGACTGCATCCAGCATATGCTGTCTTGCAGACGATTCACGGAGATTGAGCTGAGGTAAATCAGGCACATCAAAGAATGAGCGGTATTTTTCCGGCCAATTTGTGAATGTATACCAGTTGTGGTATGGACTCTCCTTATCAGAAATGGCAGATTGGAATGTTGGGTGTAGATTGGATACATGGTTTGGTACCAGATCCAGTATTATCCGCATATTTCGCTGGTGAGATTCATCCAGCAAGTTTCGTAAATCCCTTTTCGTTCCAAGCCGTGGCTCGATATCAAAAAGGTCCGTCGCATCGTACCCATGGTGGGAAGGGCTTGGGAAGATGGGAGTCAGCCACAACACGTTGACACCCAAATCACTCAGGTAATCCAGTTTATCCAGGATACCTCGTAAAGTGCCCCCATAAAAACCTGCTGGAGTTTGGGGTGACAGCCATCTTCTAGCCGTACCTGGATAGAACCGGTCTACAAAAATTTGGTATACAATCGCATTCTGTGTCCAGTCTGGCGTCGGGTCATCTGCAATAAAACAGGCATACAAAGTGCCATTATCGGCATGGATTTCCGTTCCAGAGGTCGTGATCCCTGTTAGGAAATAGCGGATTACGGTTCCAGGTGTTTGCCCGGGGATGATTGCTCTGTACCGTCGAATATATCCCCATAAAACCGTATCCCATTCCACCCCGCTGGTCTGCATGGATAACGCATGGCCATTCGTCGTAACACCAGACTTTCCGGCTGGTTCACTCCCATCATTCGTCCAGTAGACCCAGGCTTGTTCGCAAGGATGGTCTGGTCCAACTGACAGCTCCAGTGTGATTTCCTGGCCAGGTAGGGGATCGCGTGGAAACCGGGCATGAGAATGAGACACCCCCGCCCGGAGAGTGCGCACATGCTTAAGACGCAACTCCTCCGTCGCGAGGGTGCCGAAGATGAAATCCTTCATTTATCCTTTTACACCACCAAGGGTCAACCCACCGATCAGGTAGCGCTGGAAATACAGATACACGATCATGACCGGGATAATGGTCATCACAGCACCTGCAGCGAACAATCCCCAGGGGATGCTCGGTGTATTTGCCAGGCTGTACATACCGACCATCAGTGTTCGTTTAGCATCCGGTGCGGGTATTAACACCGATGCAAACACATACTCTCCCCACCCACCCATGAATGCGAGCAGTGCGGTCACCGCCAGTGCGGGTTTAGCCATAGGTAGACCGATCAAGAAGAAGGATTGGATCGGTCCGCAACCGTCTATCATGGCGGCTTCCTCGATCTCAATTGGGATCGTATCGAAGTAACCTTTCAATAGCCAGGTTGTAAACACCAGGCTCCCCACCACATACGCCAGGACTAAACCGAAAAGGTTGGCGTACAGACCAAATGCTGATAATAATTGTGCTACCGGAACGAGTGAAAGCACTCCCGGAAAAGCCTGGATAGCCAGTAAAAGAATTAAACCAGCCGATCGTCCGTAGAAGCGGAAGCGGGAGAAGGCAAATGCAGCTGAAGTAGCTATTAACATACAGGCGATCGTGGTAAGGGCGGCTACCATAAAGCTATTTCGCATCCAGGACGTGAAGGGATACTTATCTCCGCTAAGCAAGGTTAGGTAATTTTCAAATGTGAATGAAGTCGGGATGAGCATGTCTACCAATTTCAAGGTAAACAAACGTTGTCCCGCTCGCCCGGAAGCCAGGATCACAAACCATAATGGATAAAGTGCAAAAAATGTCATAAAAAGCAGGAAAGCATATTGAAAAACAAGCACCAGGTTTTTTGGTCGGCGGCTCATTCGAAGGCTCCTTTCGTGATGCGTGTGATACGCAAGCTGTAAAGGGTCATGATGAACAGGAAGATAAACACAATCACCGCAAATGCTCCTGCTTTGGCATAGGCATTGTATTGGAATACCTGCTTGTAAGCGTAAATCATCACCATCTCGGTGGAACCTGGCACTCCCGCCCCTTGGGATGGTCCACCGGCCGTGATCGCCCATACGGTGCCAAACATCTGAAAACCACCTGCGCCAATCGCGCTGAGGACGATCGCAGGGATAACCGTTGGACGGAGTAATGGCAGGGTAATATTCATCAATTGTTGCATATAAGTCGCACCGTCCATCTCTGCAGCTTCATATTGGTCCGCTGGGACGGCCTGTAATCCTCCCAATATGATCGTAAAACAGAAGGGGAACGAAAACCACAGATTCACCAGCAGGATAACCCCAAAAGCCAGACCTGGTTGTTGTAGCCATGCAGGCCCATTGATTCCGAACACCTTCAGCACCTGGTTGATAACCCCAACGTCCCTAAAGAAAAATTGCCATATCAAGGAGATAATGATGAACATCGTGGAGGCTGCCCAGGGGATGATCATCGCTACCCGAAAGAATGTCCGCCCCTTGATATATTCAGTATTTAATATCAAAGCCAGAATTAATCCGAATATGTAATTGATTGGGACGGTAAGGATGACAAACAGGACCGTTCGGAATACAACAACAAAGAAATCACTATTCTCTTGCAAAGTCTTGATTGCTTTGTTACCGATGAACCAAAAGGCGATCACAGTGACCAATATACCCAGCAACCAGACAACCATCCCGGATATCGGGCGGGTGAGTTGTCGATCATAATATTTATTCAGCTGGGATGCTGCAATCAAAGGCACAAAACAGATCACGAACTGAACCAGAGCAAGCGAGCCTACTTTAGTTAATAATTGCCCTAAGAGAGTGCTATAGTTCTTTATTAATGGATCTTGCCAGGAATACGGTTTACTGACCCCACTGGATTCTTGGAACATTGGCCAGCATGATGGTTCAATAACGTTAATCACCTTCAAACTGCAATCCGGGTTTGGATGGAATTGATTCCGGTTGGTGAAAGAGATGATCGTATTGTAGGTGATTGGATAGATGTTAAAGATAATTATCCCTAATAATGTGGGTCCTATAAATAAAAGGATCATCAGTGCTTTTTTTCGCCCAGACCAAGCGATCATTGCATCCTCCTCTCTAAGGTCACTTCTCCATAGTAACTAATCTGAGAATGACAAACAATAAAAAAAGGGGAGGGGCGCTCATTGCGCTCCCTCCCGTGTTTTCTAAAAGTTACTGCATTCCTGCAATGGCTGTTTCCATCGCTGTTTGGGCGGCAGCCAGAGCCTCCTCGGGCGTCTGTGAGCCACTCCAGATAGCATTGGTTGCATCACCCACCGGACCCCATTGGGCACTCGCATACGGTGAATTCGACATTGGGATACCCAGGTTGAGTGCTGCACCGAATGCTTTTATGGTGTATAGCGCTTGAATCTGCGGGTCATTCAAAGCAGCGGTGTTGGCGGGGATGGTCTTATTGGCAAGCGCAACGGTGGTTTCATTTGCCTGATCGGTGAAGTACTTCATGATATCCAGAGCTACCTCAGCCGTACCACGATCCTGTGCGTTCTTGGTGATCAACAAGGTCTTGATCCCCACAAACGGGCTGCCCATCGGTAGGATGCCATAATCAACTCCAGCGGTTTCCAGGTCTGCGATGATCCAAGGACCCGTCCACATGGCGGCAAAAGTACCATCCGTGATCCCAGCTTTGCAGATATCATAGTTGGATTCAGTGGGCGCATATGGCTTGAAATCCTTGATCCAAGTCCCAGCAGCAAGTGCTTCTGGTGTATTTAGGAAAACTGTGCCTGCGTCATCAACATAGCCTGGCACTCCAAAACCGAAATATATTGCACCTTCATGATAAGCATCTGCATTACCCAAACCCTGGTTGCATACCAGGTATTTACCAGCATTGGCTTCAGCATAGGCTTTCGATTTGGCTAATAAGTCTGCAAAATCTTTTGGATCGGTTGGGAAGTCAGCTTCGCTGGCAACTGCCTTGTTGTATACAAGCGCAATACCTTCCTGGCTTTCCGGGAGTCCCCAGATCTTGCCTTCCCAGACCACGCCATTGACTGCAGCTGGTTCGTATGTTGAGGTAAGGAAATCCTGAGTCACACCTAATGAATCAAGGTCAATGATATTGCCTACAAGTGCCTGCTGTCCGATCTGGTCGTTCGCCCAACCAATGATGTCGGGACCTTCGCCAGCGGGGATGGCAACTTTTAGGGCATCGCCCACATTTTCTGGCTTATCGAGCACGATGGTCACATTCGGGTGCTCGGCCATATATGCTGTAAAGACAGCCTGAATGGCATCCAGGTATTTCCCGTCCCATTGGTGCCAGATCGTGATGGTCACTGGCGCTTCGGTCACAACGGGGGCTTCAGTCACAACGGGGGCTTCAGTCACAACGGGGGCTTCGGTCACAACGGGGGCTTCAGTCACAACAGGGGCTTCTGTCACCACGGGGGCTTCAGTTGGCGGGGTGGCGATGGGTTGTGATACGGCAGGGGCACAAGCTGCCAGGATCATGGCAAAAATTATTACGACTGTCAACAAACTCCAATTTTTCTTAATCATTTTTCTCTCCTCTTTCTAATTGAGTAATATAATATGAACGAATTTTTGAATCATTTGATGATTGGCGATTTATTTACGAATTTCTTATCTCTTTAACTCCACCTCCTTTCAGATACTATTATACATCCATCAGACGATCCAGCGAAAGATTAATTACACGAACCATTGCTCCATTGCTCCATTGCTCGTTCTACATCGTCCAAATAACGGAGATGTAATCCGCACAACATTCCTCATGGAATGAAGCCTTTTAAAAGGATTGTCTTCTGGGTTGGCTCAAGAAGCGAATCGCCCACCTGTGACTTTCTACCTTCGAAGACTACGATTCCTATTAATAAACATAAAAATCAGGTTGGTAATGGCTATACCCAGATAAATTCGCATCACTTCGGTCTAAATAGATCCAGTAATTTCCTTGCTTTTCCGCCTCATTGGTGCTTGGAACGTAAGATTATCTGCATTTTTCATCAGCACTGGTTATGTTGGTGGTTAGTTTTACCAAAATATTGTAGAATGTCAAGATATTTTGGATAATTTTCCATCGTCTAATCTCTATAATTAGTTTGTCACTGGATACCTGGATATACAAATGGTTCAGTCTCTAAATACTAAAGGATGCAACTGCTTCCGGAGAACTAAATCCAGTATAATTTACGCATGGGAAATTCAAATCACCTCAAGGGGGTTTTTGCTGCTGTAGTCACTCCGCTTAATCCTGACCTATCCCCTGATCTCGATGGATTGATCACACTGCTGCAGTTCCTGGCCAAGCGCGGCTGTCATGGCATTCTGCTCATGGGGACCACCGGTGAGGGTCCGTCATTTTCAATCAGTGAACGGTTATCAGTTTATCAAGCTGCGATTTATGCCCGCCAAAACTTGCCTGGTCTAAGCTTCCTTGCCGGGACGGGTACTCCCAGCCTGGAAGACACCGTTTTCCTCACCCGGGCGGTCTTTGACCTGGGGTACGACGGTGTGGTTGTTTTACCTCCATACTACTTTCGTAAGGTAACCGATGAAGGATTGTTCTCCTGGTTTAGCCAGGTATTGAAAAAGTCAGTCCCGTTGGATGGGGCAGTTTTGGGATACCATATACCACCCGTTACGGGCGTGGGATTCTCCTTGGACCTGATATCAAAATTAAAGGATTCCTACCCAAACCAATTTATCGGGATAAAAGATTCTTCAGGTGATCCTGAATGGGCTCAATCGCTTGGAGCTCGTTTTGGAAAAGATCTCATGGTGTTTAATGGCAATGACCGTCTTTTCAGCCTTGCGTTGAAGTCTAAAGCCTATGGCTGTATCACAGCCATGGCAAATTTAATCTCACCTCTCCATCGGATTGTATGGGACAATTTCCAGGCAGGAATTATCGATGAAATTACCCAGGAAAAACTAAGTGGCGCAAGGGAAGTATTCGATCGTTATCCGCCCATGCCACCGTTGATCAAGCTTATGTTGTCACGGATGCATAGCTTTCCGACTTGGAGCGTTAAACCACCATTATTGGATTTCAATCCAGTTCTGCTGGATAGTGTTCTTTCTGAGTTTTTAGCTGAAGTAGAATAAGCCTTTCAAATGGCAAACCGCTCCCCCAGTCGTTCACCCCTCGTTATCATCCTATTGGCATTATTTAGCCTGGCGATCCTATTGTTTTTAAGCGTTTTGATCAATTTCGTACGCAGCCCTTCTCCCAGCCCAACCATCCCCAATATCACGCTCATAAATACCTTGACCACAGTCCCGAGCGCTACCCCTTCAAACACGAGCACCACAACCCTGACCCCCCAACCTACCTGGACGTTTCAACCTTCAGCCACAACCACCAACACCCCTACGCCATCGCCTACCCTCACCCAAACATTGATCCGCACGATCACTCCCGCCAAACCAGCCCGTTTGAACACCTGGTATGAGCTTAAACCATGGGATCTTGCACAGCAGCAGAGGACGATTGATTTACTAACCGCCGACACAATTTTGCTGAATTCAGCTGCCTCATATAGTACGCTCGCCTATGCCGAAGGAGAAGCATTGCTGCGCTTTCCTGAAGCAGTGGATGCCATCCAATGGAAGTGGGACCGAGCATATAATCTGATCCGCGTGGGTGATCCTCAAGCAATGCCCTTATATGCTGACTTGATCCAATCCGCGATTTCTTCAGGGCAGGTTCGCACCAGCGACCTTCCTGAATGGTTCTCTCAATATGAAACCAGGCTGACACTGAAAACTTCTTCCTTTCCTCCTCAACCCGGTGAGCTGAGCAGGCAATTGATCGAGATAAAAGGTAATGGAAGCGCATTCTTTTGGCTGGTCGAAAGCCCCACTGGGGTGAACATTTATCCATTGATCAATGACATTGATTTTAATCAACCCCATGAAAATTCCTACCTGTATGATGACCTGACGGGTGAGACTGCATCCGACTTGGTAATTTACCGCCATACCTCTCCAGGGAATACCCAACAGATCACACCTCTTATCTTCGACTTGTCAGTTGCCCCTCCAGTTGAACTACCCATCCAGGATCATGCACCGATTGATTTTGGGTTAGAGCCCAGTGCAGATGTAAAGGTGGTGACCAGTGCTGGAGGGCAAAACCAATTGCAGATGACGAATACTCTTTTGCCTGCCTGCCCTACCTATGTAAACCAGCAGTATAGCTGGGATGGATCGATTTTCATTGTCTCACCATTGCAATATGATCTTATCCCTTTGACTGGGCTGGAAAGTTATTGCGAGATTGTGCTCGATACAGCCTCATCCAGTTGGGGTCCCACAGCAGCCATAAGTGTCACATTACCATTGTTGGATATTTGGCCACCAGAAACAGACCTGCAAGGTAAGCCTTACCCACTCGATGCATATGATGAGTTGCGCTATCGTTTAGGCGTCTTGTATGCCCTGGACGGTCAACCATCCGAAGCAATCCATTATATGGACGAGATCATTAATGCCCCCATTATTCCAGATTCTAATTGGGTCTTACCCGCCCAGAATTTTTTACTTGTATATCAAAGACCGGAAGATTTATATACCGCATGCCAACAAGCCCAATACTGTAACCTGCGGGATGCCTTACGCACTATGGTGGCAACCAGTGGTGTGGATGACACAGCTCAAGTTTTGACTATTCTTCAAAATAACGGGGTTGTCACTCGATCCAGCGGTTTCTTTGATTTTGATTTAGATGGGCAAGACGAACGCTGGATGATTATACAACCAACTCCAGGGGCGAAGCTGGAATTTTGGATCCTATCGCAGACATTGGATGGCGTTCAGGCAGTTTTTGTTAAAGTGTTGGAAGGCGCCGAATCATTACCTTTTTATCATGAGCCCTTCGGGTCACCACCCGTTATTCAATTCGAGCTTCAAAAAGGTTTTATCTTTAGACGCCTCATGGATACACATGAAGCATATATCGAATGGGTGGATGTGGAATATGCCCGTCCAACTGTGATTCTAGATGGTTATACCCAGGCGTTGAACGCTTTGATGGATGGCGCAGATCCAAAGCTGATACAAGATACGTTGCTTGAATTGATGAGTTCGCCACGTTTCATCGGTGATTGTATTGCTTTCAATATATGTGACCAATTCCATTACACCCTCGGATTTGTATATAACCTGAATGGTGAAGTAGGGAACGCTATCGACCAATATTTATGGGTGTGGAGGAATTACGGAAAAAGCCCATATACCCAATTGGCCCGTCTTAAGCTGGATTATTTCCCATTGCCAACCTATACAAATACTCCCGTACTTAGTAAAACACCCACCCGCACCCGCACTCCATCATCAGCAACAATAACACCGACAAGTACGATCACTCCAACATTCACCATTACTCCAACAGTTACACCAACTCTAACTCCTACCATCACCCCGACCGAAACTGAAACTGGGACTCCGACTTCCACACCCTAGGTGTACCTTAGCCGCATTAATGATGTATCCGCTTCAGCAATGGCGATTGATAATTACCCCCCCAGCACCAGGCGCGTGGAACATGGCTATGGATGAGGCAATCCTGGAAGCTGTCGAGCAATATAAAGTCCCACCAGGCATAAGGCTTTATGCCTGGGAACCTGCTTGTCTTTCCATCGGCTATGCGCAAACATCCGCAGATATTGATCATGCGCGCTTGACTGCTCTGGGATGGGACTGGGTCCGACGTCCTACGGGTGGTCGTGCCATCTTGCATACAGATGAGCTCACTTATTCACTCGCGACCCACATATCAGATCCCAGGGTCTCTGGGGGTGTCCTAGAAAGTTACCAGCGTTTATCCTCCCCACTTTTGACTGCCTTACACTCCCTGAACATCCCAGCAGAGACACAACCTAACCGCACGTCTGTGAGAAACCAGGAAAATGGAGCGGTCTGTTTTGAAGTACCTTCGAATTATGAAATTGTCTTTCAGGGTAAAAAACTGATCGGAAGTGCCCAGGTGCGCCGTAAAAATGCGATCCTCCAGCATGGTTCATTTCCGCTCAGGGGGGATCTGACCCGTATTACTCAGGTGCTTGCTTTTTTAGATGAGCAAAACCGTAACGATGCCGCAACACGTCTGCTGTCACATGCCACGACTGCTGAAGCTGTTCTTGGAGCCAGAATAACCTGGCAGGATGCAGTCGACGCGTTTATAAATAGCTTTCAAACTGATTTGAATTTAGAACTTACCCTATCAGAATTATCAGACCATGAAATTACTCGAGCGAAGGAACTTGTACAGGAAAAATACACGCACCCCTCCTGGCTCGACCGGATATAGCTAATATCTATAACTTGATTTTGGGGTTACACCTCTGGATAAACGAATGACACCTGTGAATAACCCAGTATATTCAACTAGCTCCTCATATATATTATACTTGCTGCATCATGGGCGTTGGTATTCTTACCCTCCAGATCCAGATACCTGGATGTAAATCACTTAAAGAAAAGCGCAGCCGGCTTAAACCATTGATTGCCCGTCTGCATCGGGAGTTTAATGTCTCTGTGGCTGAAATTGAGCAACAGGATAATTGGGATGAAGCAACCATCGGCTGTGCAATGATAAGTAATGAAGGCCAATTCATACAGAGCTCTCTCCAATCGATTATTCACTGGTTGAACAGGAATTGGCCGGATATCATGTTGGTGGATGATCATATCGAGATTATTATTTAGGATGGAAATATGGACTTACAACTGAGTGGTAAACGTGCCCTGGTTGCTGGCTCTAGCAAGGGTCTGGGATATGCCATCGCTTTAGGATTGGCAGCCGAAGGATGCAAGGTTGCAATTAATGGTCGCAATATCCAGACCATTAATGAAGCAGCCCAGAAAATCCATGCTCAAACGGATGCTGAGATCGTAACTATTCCTGGGGATGTTGGGCAGCCTGATTTTCCGGCATTAATGGTCCAAAAGACCGTCCATGCCTTTGGCGGATTGGATCTGCTGGTGACCAATGCGGGTGGCAGTCCCCCTGGTAAATTCGAAGATTTCGAAGAACCTGCCTGGCAAAATGCGATCGACCTATCCCTGCTTAGTCATGTTCGTTTGATCCGGGCAGCTTTGCCATACCTTCGACAATCTGATTGCGCCAGCGTGGTCACCATGACTTCCTATTCAGTCAAACAACCCATCCCAAACCTTGTATTATCGAATAGTATCCGGGCTGCCACCGTTGGTTTGACCAAGAGTCTCTCCCTCGAACTTGGCGCGGATGGGATCCGCTTCAACTCAATCCTGCCTGGTTGGACAATGACTGAAAGAGTCGAGGAGCTGATGTCTTATCGAGCCAAGGTTAATGGGACGAGTTTTGATGAAGAAATTTCACGCCAGGTATCAGATACTGCATTGCAGCGCATGGCGCGCCCCGAAGAAGTAGCCAATGCGGCAGTATTTTTGCTATCTCCTGCCGCATCCTACATCACCGGGGTAATGCTGACCGTTGATGGTGGTATATGTAAAGGGATTTTGTAATAACCCGAAACAAAATCGTGGGGGTTTCCTGATATCAATTCAGGAATTTAAAGGGGATATCCAATAGGGTTTTTAGGATCCTTTGAGAAATATTGGGGTCCTTTATCCCCATGATGCCTGCCTGCATCGTTGCATAGGCTTCCAAATATTGTCCCCGCTTCATCTGCAAGGAAGAGATAGATTGGCACACATACGCTCGTAGTTCATATTCTCCGGCTTGATTAAGTAGCTCAGCAGAATGCTCGTAAGCTGTTATGGCTTCTTCAAGTCTGTTTAGACCTTCCAACGCTGCCGCTAGATTTCCAACTGCCATCGCCTGACGCTTAATGTCTCCCTTAGATGCAAACACCTGGTCAGTCTCTGTAACAATTTCCAGGGCAGTTTTTGCATCACCACCTTTTAGGGAAGCAACACTGCAGTTATTTGCCATCTCTGCAGTTGATAACTCATCACCTACCGAAGAAAAACCATCAGCGGCAGCTTTAAATAGCCTTGCCGCTGATAAATACTCACCTTTCCGATAATCAGCTTGCCCTTCTTCTGCAAGCTGTTGCGGGGTCAGTGTTTCCATCGTCTTACAGAGTGATTTCCAGCAGTCCTTCTGCTAAAGCACGTAATCTCTCGACCTTCAATTCACTTATCTTGATCGCCAGTTCAAGATATGGGCGGTTAACCGGTTTACCAATGAATTCCTGTAATTCCTTGGGGAGGTCCAGGAATTCGCGCATACTTTTTTGCTCCACAAACCAACTGCCTACGGGGCTTTCCTGGTCCTCAAAATCAGCCATCGAATTATTCAGGGCTTGGGTCAGAATCTCAAGCTCAGGTAATGGGATGGGAACCTCACCTTGCTCATAAGACTGAAGGCTTGTTACTGAAATTCCCGCTTTATTGGCAAGCTCCTCTTCTGATAAAACCGCTTCAATGCGTGCTTTGCGGATTAAAGCCCCAATTGCGTTTTGTCTTAATTGTTTGATCTCTTCAGGATCGAACGACTTATCCTCACCATCGGTTTTTAAGGTTTCATTTCCCCAAAAATGATCGAGGGGTACCTCCAGGTAATATGCCAAAATTTCCAGCTCAGGTAATGTTGCTGGCCGTTCACCAAATTCCATCGCGGTCAGATCGTCCGTGGATATACCCATTGCATGGGCACAATCTTCGATACTTTTCCCAGATTTAACCCGGGCATCACGGATTAACAGACCCAATTTCTTTGCTCTTATGATTTTAAGAATCGGGTTGATCGTCATCTCAACACCTTCCTAACATTTATGACATCCTAGCAAGTCTTTAGAAGATAAATAATCTAGTTATTCTGACCTTCACGGAGCATAGGCATGATATAACCTACACCAGAGCGGGTGACTATATGGCGAGGATTGTTTTGATCCTTCTCCAGCTTCTGCCTAAGCCTTGAAATACTTACCCAAAGGATTTCTTTATCTTTCTGATATTCCTCACCCCACACATCCCTTAACAGTTGTTCCGATGGAATCACACTACCTACATTTTGTGCCAGCTGAAGCAGGATACGGTACTCTGTAGCCGAGAGGTAGACCATCTTGCCATTTAGAAATACCTCAGCTTTTGCTAGATCGATGTCCATGTCACCGTGGTGAAGGATTGATTGGACTGGAAAATTGGAAGGTTTCGCTGCCCGGCGCAAGACAGCCCGAACCCGGGCTAACAATTCCGTAGCAGAGAAGGGTTTAACGATGTAATCATCGGCACCCATGTCCAATCCACGCACTCGGTCTTGCTCCTCACCTTTTACAGTAACAACAATGATCGGGACGGTTGAAAACTTCCTGATTCGCTCGCACACGATGAATCCATCCAAGATTGGCATCATGATATCCAACAAGACAAGATCAGGGTTCTCGGCCGCCACGGCTTCCAGTGCTTGTTCACCATTGTAAGCTTTTATTACCTGATAATTATCCGATATCAGATTTGCTTCCATCAGGCGAACATAGCGCGGTTCATCATCTACGATCAAAATCTTCTTGCTCATGCGTTAGGCTCCTTTCCCGTAGATTGGGTGTCTTGTGCGTTCCCCTTGCATGGTAAATTGATGGTAAATACTGTACCTTTTAAATATTCAGAACTAACGGAAATATCGCCTCCGTGTCCATTAATGATTGACTGGCAAATAAACAGGCCTAACCCAGTACCATGCTGGGTTACGCTTGTTTCTGGGACGCGAAAAAAACGTTCAAACAAGTGTGGAAGGTGATTTTCTGCGATCCCTGGTCCTTGATCCTCCACGGTGATGGTGCAAATCTCTCTGTTATTCGTTACATTGATTTTCACGGGTGAACCTGGTGCATATTTTACAGCATTGCTTAATAAATTATCGAATACTTGTGTGATGCGTGTTGTATCTGCCATCACATTTATCCCGTGGTCCACATTGAGCTGTACTGCCAGGGTCGAATACCGGTTTGTACTTCTAATCACGATTTCCCGCAAGATCAAATCTAATCTCACGGGTTGCATTTGCATGAACATGGTCCCTGCTTTTAACCGTGCTGAATCGAGCAGGTCCTCGATTAATTCATGCAACCGGTCTGCTTCTTCGTCGATAATCGTCAGAAATTCATGCCTTGATTCATCATCCCATTTTGTATCATCTCTTAGAAGTGTGGTTGCATATCCTTTTATAAAACCAATGGGTGTCCGTAATTCGTGTGAAATAGTTGTGATAAATTCATCCTGCATGCGCCGCAATATGCGCTCTGCTTCTAGTTTCGCCACCCGATCGACTAGATGGTGATTTTCGATTAACTGGGCGGTCTGTGCTGAAATAAACTCTGCCAGACGGATTTGATCCGGGGCATACGGTGGACCACCAAACCTACCAAAAACTAACACCCCCAATACCTCCTCTCCAGCTTTAATGGGGAGTCCCAGAAAATCTCGCCAGAATAAACGGTTATCCTCCCAACCGTCAAGTTTTTCCTGGCGCAATGATGTATGCTTGGTGGTGAAAGTCTCGATCGCTATTGCCTCTCCCCATTCTATATTTCCTTCAGCACATTTACCTCGACCGATCACACGTGCATAAGCAGGGTCTAAACCATCATGGTCCTTTGGAAGATATAAAACCATATTGTCAAATATCAACATATGCCGTGTGTGTTGCACGATTAGATCCAATGCCGAATCAATATTCTCAGTTTGAGCAATAGCTAAACCAATAGCATATACCGCCCGCAAATCTTCAGGTTTTAAGACAACTGATTCGTTTATCTCATCGGTCATATTAATCATCAACACAAAAAATTGGTAGTAAGAATTGGATAAATGTCCCCTGACCTACTTCAGAGGTCACTTCCACCTTAGAACCATGGGCTTCAATTATTTTCTTGGCTAATGCCAATCCCAACCCAACTCCACCATAATGCCTTGTGCTTGAACTGTCAAGCTGGTGGTATGGCTCGAATATTTCTGACAAACGCTCTCCTGAAATACCAATGCCTGTATCTTTTACATAGAATAGGGCTTTATCAGTGTCCTGGTCTAATCCAACTTTCACTTGGCCACCCGGAGGAGTGAACTTTATCGCATTATCCACTAGTTCCATGATCACCCATTGTATTTTTTCCTGGTCGACACAGACAGGACAAGGCTCATTTCCCATATCAATATTCAGGGCTACCGGACGATTCATGGCTTTAATTTTAGCTTGTTTCAAGGCAAGGTCAACCACTTCGAGCAAATTAACAGGTTTCATCTGCAGTGTAAATTGACCACTGGCTTCCAGGGAGAAGTGGATCATTTTTTCGATCAGTTCCTCGAGTCGTGCTTCGGAACGAAGCATAACATCCAAAGCTATTTCTTGTTCTTTCGATAGATTTCCCAGGCTGCCATCTTGCATCAAATCCATATACCCTCGTATATGAGTCAGAGGAGTCCGTAATTCATGAGAGACATTAGAAATAAAATTTGATTTCAATTGGTTCAATTCAGCCAGCTTATTTAATGCGGTCTGAAGTTCTTGGGTACGCTCTTTTACCCTTTGCTCCAATTTTAGATTAGATTGTTGGAGAGCTGTATGCAATTGGAATATTTGTTCAGTGATGACCTGGTCCAGAGTCTCACGATCTATTAGATGTAATTCTAATAATGCCTGGCCTACCAACCGCTGCTGTCCATCAGGGCCAGGTTTTTTTGAGTATTCCAAAGCACGATGAAGACCTTCTTGGGATAACACTCCTCTCTCGATGAGCAGCTCTCCCACCCTTGGAACAAGGATCTCTGGAGTAATAGGTATCGTTGGATTAAGATTGATCTTGGCAATAATTTCTTGTTCCTCTTTTACCGCTGCCAATGCCAAGTTAACCCCGCAATGGGGGCATTCAAGTTCCTTCTGGTTAACCAGGCGTCCACAGTTTGGGCAAGGTAATTGATAATCCATTATCCACCAATTAACATTTCTAATATGATATCCTGACTTATCTCTTAACGCAAGCCTATCAAATGTGT
>Ga0315276_10002540_pt1 | contig 16741 bp, 28 predicted proteins | sample YL17G05_0_MG_FD_204542 | JGI IMG/M metagenome (GOLD analysis project Ga0315276, IMG submission 204542) | Sediment microbial communities from Yellowstone Lake, YNP, Wyoming, USA - YL17G05_0 | ecosystem: Environmental > Aquatic > Freshwater > Lake > Sediment | place: USA: Wyoming | collected... | reverse complement strand
CTCGTCGTTGTTGACGCCCACGATGAGGAAGCTAGTTGAACTGCTGTTGCTGACGAAACCGGTTCTGATCTTCATTCGTCCTCCTTCTTTTTCTTGGTCTTCTTCGCTGACGAGTTGGGCTTGCACTTGAGGCAATGCACGTCTTCGACCTGCTTTGCCGACGAGAGTTCTTCCTGTGTCAGCGGGGTCTTCTTGTTCTTCGCGACAAGCGCCTTGTCTTGCGACTCCTCGTTCGTCAAGAAGCGACGAGCGTAACCACACTTCGGGCACTGGCTATAAAGCGGCATGTTTGTTACTCCTTTGATTGGTTTTGAAGGACGATTATTCTTTGTGCAATGAGATGACCTTCCACTCCGTCTTTTCTAGGTCTAGGAACACCAGTTTGTCTTGTGCTGATATCAACGCCAGCACGTACGTCAAGAATCGGAACGGACTACCTTCTTTCTGAGATGTCATGGTCGTTTCCATCACCGCCAGCATCTCCTGCTCATCCATCTTGTCCGTCACGAACAGCACCGTGGCGTCAGGCGGGATGGGGAGGGAGAGACGATAGCCCACATCCTTTACCAGTTTACCTTTCTTGAGTTCAGACATCTTATAACTACCGTCTTTGTCAGTCCATTCATCGAGTTTTGGTTCTGCCACCACCGCCGTCCCGCCCAACTGACGGGCGACTTCATAGACGAGCGCGTGGGCACGTTGGGGGCCGAAAATAAATAAGTTGTCTACCAATAAGTCTTGCTCCGTTCCGACGATTCTTTTCTCATACTCTCCGATGTCTACCATTTCCGTGGAGAAGAACTTCTCCACAACCTTTTCCAGTTCCTTCGGCTTCGCCAGCAGCGGGGCGAGGTCGATGATCTGGCCGGTGCCGTGACACTTCCAACACTTCTCGTTTCGCATAAACTCCGCCATCTGACCAGAATCAACCAACTTCTTGTACTCCTGACCAGAGCCATCACAGCGGCACGGCTTGACGCCGCCGACTGATTTAAGAGTTTCGATGAAGTTCATGTCGCTTCCTCCCATAAGCAATACATCATCGCGCCGTCGTCTTCATCATGGGTGAACATCCAGCGTTCTTCCCGTTCCATCAGGACACAGAACAGGAACAGACCCGCGAACAGACCGGCTTGTTCTTCGCTTTGTCCTGTCGCCTCGTACAGCGCGTTGTACACGGTCTCGCGCCAATCGTTGCCCATGATCCACGCCGTCTTCAAACACTTCGTCTTGAGCGGGTCATCAACGAATCCTTGAACATACTCATCGATGGCGTCGTACACCGCCGTGTAGTCGTCGTGGTCGAGGGCCTCGCACCACCTCGTCCAATCATCTTCGTGCGGGATCTTTGTGATCTCTTTGCCGTTGGGTGCGCAGATCATCACCGTCTCCTATCTTTGTCTTCTTCTTTCTCTTTGGCGAGTTCGACGGCGACGATGCGGGCCGCGGCTCGTTCTTGCTCAGTTTCCTTCGTGTCCTGTTTGTCGAGCCACGTCTCGAGCTGGTCACTGAGCTCGTCGTAGTCGAGCTTGAGTTTGGCGCAGATCTCCTCGTGAGACACTCCACGTGAGATCATGTCGTAAGCGTGTTTCAGGACACTTGTCTTGATGCGCTTGGTCTTCAATTGTTTCTCCAGATCTTGTCGTCAGAAACACCGATGAAGTGCAAGAAACTTATCATGTCAAACGTGTCTCCATCCTTTCCTGGATAGAGCGTCATGCAGGTAGGTCCCTGAAGAACGACCCACGCGTCAGCCTTCTCCCAGACGTGACCGATCTCACTGCCGAGCCATTCGGGTTTCCAGTTCAGGGTGTTCGCCGTGTAGACGTGGTTCTCGATCATGTGCAGTTGGTTCGCGGTGACGTCGTCGTTGTCAACACGAAACCCGATTGGTTTAGAGTCACTCATCTCACGCCTCCTGTCATGCGTCGTTTCTCGCGTTCGACAAGTTCCTTTAGATAAACACTCGGCATGCTTCGCCAGTGACCGATGATGGTGTCCTTGGGCATGTGATTCTCGATTGTGCACTCGCTGAAGTCACGCTCGACAAGGTAGTATCGCAGTCGCTTGTCGATCAACCGACGGCTGATCAGCTCCTTGAACAACGTGTGATGATGCTCGGCGCTCTCGGCGTTCAAGCGAACTAGGTAGATCTCACCTTTGTACCTGGTGTCACGACCGAACAATTGGATCGTGTTGTCGATCCGTTTCTTGTCGCCGACCTGCCAATGCCTTGAGTAGCGACCCACTACGCCATGACACGTGGGTTCATTATCATTCTTTAGACGCTCTTCGATCTTGTCGATGGAACCCACGAGGAAGATCGTTCCCTTCGGCGTGAAGACATGCGCCGTGCAGAACGGATGTCCGCGGGTGAAGCCGCACTTGATCTCGGGCAGGAGCTTCTTCATGTGTTCCTTAAATGAGGGCCGATGCGGCGATGAGTTCTTCAATGGTGCCACTTACGTTCCTCGAGGCGTCTTTGCGGCGCTGATTTATGTAAGTGTGCCGCTTGCGCTTATCGGTAACGTCGGCCCTCAAGACTCTCGTCCGTAAAACAACACGTTTGTTTCAAGGTTAAGCAGATCATTCAGGATGCCGTTGTCGATGATTCGTGCGACCTGTGGGTTGCTGTCTCTCAGCCCCTCACAATCGATGTCTCCCATCAGGATCACCTTTCCCTTCTTCACCTCATTGCGCAGGAGGGTAGCCTGACGAGCTGTGATCTTGCTCTTGCTTTCGATGTAGTCCTCGACCTCTTGAGGTGTCTTGAGTGTTTCTTGGACGAAGTCGCTTAGGTTGAACTCGACCTTGATGATGAACGGGTCGATGAGCTTCTCTTTGTCAACGGCGATGATGAACGAGCTTGTGCTTGAGTTGGAGACGAAACCGGACCTGATCTTCATGACTTCTCCTTCTTGATCAGTTTTCGCACCCTGTCAAGTTCATCCTCCGTGTGAATCGTGCCGCCCGAGTTCAGGCGTAGGTAGTACTTCATGACGTCGGACTTGGACAGCGTGACCCACTTGCAGCGCAGAGAGATACACATCCCGATCGCGCGCATGTCCACTTCATCAAGATCAGCATATCTAACATCAGTACCACATGGACACACCGCCTTGATCTCACCGCGGATCCAACGCAGACAGGCGACGAGGCGTTGTTTTCCATCAACAACCTCGCAAGCGGCCTTGTTCTTCTTCGTGAAGTTGAGGATGATCGGGCTAATGTTCTCCGGCGACTCGATCAGCGCACCGACGAACTTCTCCTGTTGCTCTTGGTTCCAGACGTAGCCACGTTGGTAATCCGGGTCGAGGTCAACGTTGTACGACGTCATGAGGTTCTCGATACGGCCGAGCGGCTGGTCGATGGCGTAGTGTGTCATGGGGACGGACGACTGGATCTTGCTGATGATGTTCACGTCGTCTCCTTCTTCACGATCAAGTTGCAGTGACAGCGCCCGTTCTTCTCGACCTCTTCCTTCGCGTATGAACAAGGACAGACGATCTTCCAGTCCTCGTCAGTTCCCTTCACGACCCGACACGGGCAGTAGTAGAAACCGTGCTTCTCGTATCGTTTGATCATACCGGTGAAAACACGCTCAACGATGACCGCGTCGGGATTCACCTGCGCGCCGATCTGGTCAGCAAAGAGCGAAATCAGCGAGCGCATGATCTTGATTCGGGCTTTCTTCATGTCTTCGTCCATGATCAAAGATCTCCTCGCATCTCGGCCGCCATCTCCTTGCCTGTCCAACGATGAAGAAGTTGGTTATCTTCGGTCATCAGGCAGAGAAACATCTCGTCCATGAGAACAGGAACAGGCTGAACCACCTCACGTAGCTTCTTCCCGTCCTTCGTCTCATATTCATAGAGTGTCTCATCAGTCGGCTTCATGACGTCGTACGCCCGGCCCTGCAGGCCCTTCACCGCCATTACTCCCTCGTAGGTCAAACCGATCAGGCGTTTGGACATCGTCTTCTCCATTGTTCTTGATTTTATCGGGTTGATTGGTTTAGTGTCACCCTTGTTCGTCAATGAAGAAAAAAGAATTTTGTTGTTTACTTTTTACTTTATGGATGATATAAATAAATTAAGTTCAGTTAACCAAGGACGTTGAAACCGTCCACTTTAAGAAGGAGTAGAAACATGAACAAGGGAACCAAGCGGTTGAGTTGGGCGAAGAACCTGGAGATGGTGGTGCTGTTGGAGAAGGTGTACATGTCGTACAACGCCAGCACGAACAAGGCCGACACGATGATGGAGACCAAATGGGCGTCGGCCTTCACCTTCGTCAAGGTGGCGAGACTGTTCAACAAGGAGTTTGGTCGCGGTCTCAGCTACGCCGACTACGCCTACTCGGCGTTCTGCCAGATCGACACGCGCTTTCGTATGCGCACCGGTTACGGCGACGCAACCAACGCGAAGATCAGGACGGCCGAACGGGTTGTGAGCGAGTGGTGGAATGACAACATCGACGATCACTTCGTTCGTGAGGTGTTCATCGCCGACGATTACATCGATTGGCCCGACGCCGAGCAACGCATCTTCGACGCTGACCGCTTGCGTCGCAACACCGCGGCCTCCGCGTCGAACTCCAAACGTCGCATCGCTGAGGAGAACAAGGTTCATCCGATCGTTCCTCTTAACAGGGGAAGTGAACGGGTCTCTCTTACCTGCCCGCTCAGCAACATCGCTCAGGTCATCAAGGGACTCGAGAAGAAGTATCCCAACGACCCGATCGTCTCGCTCTCGCTTTTTGTTTGAAAAAAGTGAGGGCGGAGAGAACACGCTTTCTTCTCTCCGCCCTCACACAGGAGGTGACGACTTTCTCGCGAGTATCACCTCTCCGGAGTGGATGTTTTCACCTTCCTTGATGGACTCCTTAAACTTAGCGAATCCATCAAGGAAGATGCCCGGAAACACTCCGGGCATCCGCGCCGATCGGCGCCTTGATTCACGCACCCTTGATCTTGTCGAAGAGCAGGATGGTCTGACCGTGCGTGACCGCGGTGTTCACGTCAGTCACGATCGTGCCGTTCAGGCGCATCTCGGATCCTTCAGCCGTCAGGCCCGCGAGCTGCAGACACGTCGCGATGGTGCGGGGCTGATGTCCGTTGATAACGCAGTCCGAAATCAAACCGGGAACCTTGCCGATCTTTACGGTGATCACGTCCATTTTGTTTCTCCTGTGTCTTGCGCTTCCTTGACTTTTCCCGCGGAGGCCAGTCCTCGTTGGGTTGATTCTTCTTCGTCCCAATCCCCTTGACTTAGAGAGCGTCATAGCGGACGACTCCCCAAGAACGACTCATCATTCAAACTTGCGGGAGATCACCATGAACTGTTGCCGGAGCGCCAAGATCACCTCGCTCTCAGGCTCAGTATCCTGATCGCTGGACCGCTGCGACCACCGCCACCACTTGATGAACTGCCACACCGCGATCCCTGATACGATCTCCGCTGTCGGACCCACGCTGATCGACGAGCCGCAGACGCTGGTCGCCGCCTCTTCATCGCCGTAGAGCGTCTGCTCGTAGAGTTCGACATGCTGTGGGTTGCACGGCTGGATCGCGTATACCCGGCAACTGTCGGCTCCCATACGCGACTCGACCAGCAGGCCCACGCTGGGTTGGTACTTAACTTGTTTCTCCCAGAGCTCCTTGCGAACCTTCATGCTGTCGACACACATGAACACGACGTCGCCGAAAGGTTTGTCACCCTCACATCTACCGTTCTTGTAGCAGTCAGTTCCAGTCGCCTCGAGGATCATCTTGGTGAGAGCGTCTGTCTTGGCCTCGCCGACGTCACCGTTGCCGAACAGCTGGTTCGCGATGTTGTGCTCCTCGATCTTGTCGAAGTCCCAGAGGTTGATGTTCATGATCCCGAGTTTCGCGAGGCTCATTGCGATTCGCGAACCGAGTGCGCCACAGCCAACAACGTCCACACAACGCGGGTTGAAAAGAACCGAGCTGAAGATCTGTTCGTGTCGCAGCGTCATGACTGACATCTTGTTTTCTCCTGTGTCGTTCCCTTTGACTTAGAGAGCGTCACCCTGGTTGACTCCTGGAGAACGAGAGCCCTAGTATCCCTGGCCGCGATACCACTCATCAAGCTCTTCTTCAGTCATCTCAGCGATGCCCTTGTTGGTCGAGATCGCCGGACCCGGCAACGAGAGCGTGTCGTTCTTCGCGTCAGACGAGTCGGGGACCCACGGACGAGCGTACCCGTGCTGACCCCAGGAGTTCCACTCATTGGTGGCACCGAGAGCACCATGATAAGGGATCGTCGCCGGTTTCTTGACCTTGGCGGTGAGCTGCTCGCCCCAGAACTTCATGCGCTCGGTCGGGGCGGCGCGCATCACCGACCACGGTGCGTCGTCGATCTGGATGCCGCGATCGAACAGGAAGATCGACAGCTGCAGTTTTCCACGCTTGTTCATGATCGCACGGATCAGGTAGGGCAGGCCGTTCTTCTTCCAGAGACTGATCTGATCCTGGTCCTGACTCGACGCGAACGTGTCCATGTTCACGTGGGAGTGACCCCAGAAACGAAGACGGTTGATCTTCTCGCAGCCGCCCTCTTGGGCGAGCAGCGTCGTGGCGAGCTCACTCAGGCCGTTCGTCATCATCTCGGTGACGGCCGGACCGACCTCCTGCTCGACGAGGTGGATCTCGTCCACGAAGAAACCACCCTCAAACTCCTGCACGATGCCGAGCCACGACACCTCTTCAGGACACTGGTCCACGATGATGTACATGTCCTCGAGTGCCTTCGGCGAGAAGATGACATGCGACGGCGTCTCGCCGGTGATCTTCACCTTCGAGTCAAAGGTATGCGGCGATGGGAACTGCGAGCCGCTCGACCCGAACTTCAGCTCAGCCCGCACCGTGACCGACTCGCGTGGCAACGTCGGGGTGCGCACCGACGGACCGTTGTCCGACACGACCTGACGATGGTTGTTGTGGTTTCGGTAGCCGATCGTCTCAGCACCCATCGCTTCTTTTTTCCAGCCGCCCATGATTACTCCTCCTGTGTGGTTTTCTTCAGCCTTGTGTTTCCCTTTGATAAAAGAGCGTCACGATGGAGATCTCACTAAGAAATCTTGTACGATGGCGGACCCTCCCACTCGGTCTTCGGGCCACCACGAAGCGGCCAGCGTTCGACGTAGCGACCCGCGGGATCGTCGGTGTTGACGCTGCTGAGGTACGCCAGGATCGTCGTCAGGATCGTCGGGACGTCCATCCGGGCGATCAGCTGCGGCATGATGTTCTCGATCGTCCCGAGGCAACCATGACCGTCGGCGAAGACGTGTGGCGCGTGAAATCCCGATTTGTACGCGTTGACGGTTCGGTCGAGGTTATACATGCGGATCGTGGAGTTCAGGAAGTTCATCACGATCCTGAAACGACCGAGCTCATGTTCCTTCTTCGTTCGTGGGTCGATGACGTACTGCGTCTTGACGTCGACCATGACGACCTTTCCGAACACCAGGATGTTGTCCACGTCCGGGAACCGCGTCGAGAGCGCGTCAAACTCAACGGCGAATCGGTCAGTTGACTGCCCGACGGCCGTCCTCGCGAGCTGCGCCTGTCGTACAATCGAGGCGGATTCGGAGATCAGCGCCGTCAGTTCACGTTGGTGTTCCTTGATCGACTCGACGACCAGGTTCTTGCGTGACTCGATGGCCTGTGCCTCCTTCTCGATGCGGCCGGCACAAAACTTTTGGTAACTCTCTCGTGTGACGACGCGTTTGTGCTTCTCGGGTTCGTTTAAGATCGAGACGGCGGTTTCGTAGATCTTTTCGTTGATCGCGAGTTCGCTGTCACTCGCCGTGTAGACACTCGGGAAGTAGATGTAAAGCCGGTCTTTGTTCTTGCTGACAGCTCCGATCTCATCTCCCTCGGGAGTGATGATCGGGAGACCGTCAAACCACGGCACGATGTTCTTCATGTGCTGTTTTACCGCTTGCTCAGTTGAAACCCCCCAACACGTCGTTGGGAAAGTCGCGCGACAGGCGTCACCGAGGTCAGAAAGTGTCGGTGTCGGGTGACTGATGAACACGTGAAAACAACCGGCCTTCGGCGGTGTGTTGTAGTCATCGGTGTAGAAGTTGAGGTGATGAACGATGATCTGCTGTTTCACGACCGGAGACAGAACGCGCTCGATCACCGCTGCGTTCTTCTCGAGCATCTTCTTGCGTTCAACGTCAGACGCCTTCCACGAGTAGATGACGGCGGGCGGTGGCAGGATGCCGCGGATTCGTCCCTGCTCCTCGAGATCTTTACGCCTCCGGGTTCGCTCGGCACACGCCGAACTCGTGCAGCCCTCTCTGTCACATGGGTTACCGATCTCCTCAAGACGCGTGAAGTACTCGTCATGAGTGAACGGCGGAAGAACAGGTTGCGGCGGTGGCGCTACGACGGGGACCGCGGCCGCGTTCTCCTGCGGCGAAGACAGGATGATCGCCACGACGCCGTCATACTGCGTGTTCTGCGTGCCACGAAACGTCCAACCGGCCCCGGTCATGGCGCGAAGCGCGTCGTGTTGGATCAGCGCATCGTTGACGCCAAATCCCGGCAGAACACTCAAATTCATTGACCGTGCGGCAAGTGCCGCATCGGCGGAGATCAGGTACATCACATCGGTCCTGATCGCGGGTGCAGCGGGTGTAGCGCTCATCTCTTCTCCTCCTTCTTTGAATTTTTGAGGTCTCGTCCCTTCCTTGATGATAGAGCGTGGTTCCCAACTCTCTTATCAATCCACTTCGCTCCTTGATAAGAGAGCGTCACACCTGACGACTCACGAAGAAGCGAGTCGTTTCTCAACAAAACAAGGGTGTGACATTGTTCGACTAGAAGAGTTCGGTGACGGCGACCGGTGTTTCAACGACAGCAGTCTCAACGACGCCGCCCTCAATCGCTTTGAAGGGAACGCTGTTGGGTGACGACTCGTATTCCGTCTTCACGCCACCCACACGCGGCCAACGTGAAAGGAAGTCAGTGTGTTCTGACATCTCATTCGGTGTCGTCTTGATGATGCGCAGCAGGCCCATCACGATCTGGTCGACCTCGAGCTTTCCGCACCACGTCGCCGCGGCCGTCGCGAGGGCGCCCCAAATCGGTTGCCGATTTTGGTCAACAGCCCACGGCGCCTCGTATTTATATCCGTTAACGTGCTTCACGTGACGTGTCTTGTTGATCACCTGAACGCAACAGTTGTCATTTATCTCGATCTTGAATTCGAGACAGCCGACGTCGACATCTTCACGAACCACGATGTTCTTCGTGGTGACGATGACCGTGCTCCCGATGATCCTGACGGTGCTGACGTCGGGCATCTTCTTGATCTCAATGATGGCCCGCCGCAGGCGTTCGTCCGATGTCACCGTCGCTTCTTCGACGGCCTGCAGTTCGATCGTCTTGAGATCGAGTTTCTGGAGCGCGTCAACAAGTTGCCTTCGGTAGTTGTCGATGTTGTGCGTGTACGATTCGATGTCCGACTCAGTCTTCTCGAGTCGGTTTTTGTGGTACGACGTCACATTTTCAACAAGTCGTGCGATGTTTTCCTCCGCGATGTTGTCAACGTCACGACGACCAAAGGCCCGCGGGTTGTCAAAGACGGCGATCGCGTACTGCACGACCTTCTCGATAATCGCCTTCTCGTTATCTCTTTGCGTGTGACACGCGTCCCAGTACAGATACAGGTTGTTGCTGTCGAGGGCGCCGATCTCGTTTCCCTCAGGCGTGATGATCGGGTAAGCGCCCATCCACAAGCGACAGGCGTAACCGTCGCGATTCGTGGGCGTCATACCCCACATGTCATCGGTTATGTTCGTGTAACCGGTCTCTTCCTCAACCGGTGTTGAGTAGTACCAGACGTAGAAATTGTCATCGTAGACCGGCTTTTGACACCGACGGTGCGGCACCTTCAAGCGGATGTTGCGCTTGACGCGCTGCGCCAGTGGCAACCAAAGACGTTTGTGAGACGCCGACTCGTAATCATGATCATCGGTGCCGACCATCACCTTGTACAACGAGATCCGGTGGTTTTCGTGAGTGTCTTCAGCGTGTTCGTGTGGCATATCTTCTCCTCCTGGTTTGATAAAAGAACGTGGCGAGAAAGAACAGCCAACTTTATCATCGTTCTCGCTTCGCTCTCCGATGATAAAGCGTCATAACGGACTTCTTGAGAAGAATCTCAGGTGGATTTTGGAATGAGCAGATCATATGACAGCCAAACGCGTATCTTACCGCGATACCAGGGTTCGGTGATCACGCGGTAGACGGTTCGCTGTTGGCTGGTGACCAAAGCGAGGGCGCTCTCAGCCGTCGGGTAAAGACCGATCACCCGTCCTTTGATGGTCAAAAGAGCGAACAGCGTCAGACCGGGTTTGAGGTACGGCGTGAGCTGCCGCGCGATGATCGCACGAACGTGCCGCTTGATCTTGCGACGAAGCAAGCCTGGTCGGATGACATCACACTTGCCCGCCATTCTTCGTCTCCTCTTTAGCCGGTGATCCTCGCTTGGATGCACTCGGACGGAGAACCGGTCCAGTCAGTCTCGAGACCGGCGTCTTGGAGCGCCTTCATCGTCAGCTCACCGACACTGACGTACTCGCTGTCATTTCCGTTGATGTAGGCGAAGCGAACGTCCATATGCGCCCGGCGCCGTTCATCTTCAATAAGCTGCGTGCCCGTGTCGTTATGATCCTGGGTGGTCACGTAGACGACGCTGCGAGACTTGCCCTCTTCAGTGAAACGCCGACGAAGCTCGTCACTCGCGCATTCGTGACAACCGTATTTGTTAAATGTGGTCTCGTACCCATGCCTGTCACTCAGCACACCAAGCGCCTTCTTCACCTTCGTCCACAACGCGAGTTTCACTTCGTCTCGTGTCATCGTCAATCCTCCTTTTGATAAGAGAGCGTCATAAAAGACGTCTCACGAAGAAAAAAGAAATTTTGTTCTCTTTTTCGCGAGTCAACCTAGATATAGCACGGGCGTGCCCGATTGGGCCAGTATACTGGACCAGATAATGGATGATAGATCGTGCAGAAACAGGATGTATATCTTAAGTATTGGGCGAGTTTCGGGGTGGATTCTGGTTCTATATTCTGGATCTACTCTACGTGGTTCTGATTCTGGTCCATACTGCTAGAAACGGGCCCGTATGGGTCTAGCAGTATGGGTGTAGCAGAAACGGGTCTGGAAGTTTCGCGTGCACGAGAGAACAAGAGAAACTTTCGAGACGACACGAGAATCTCTTGTCATCAGTCCCACCACGCGAAGAGAACGTTCTTCTCTTCTTCGTTTCGATCAGGATGATGCTTCTTCAGCAAGTCCCACCAAAGTCGACGAGTCGAGCTGTTGATTTCTCCCGTAAGCAAGACACCGTCAACCGAGACACGACAGTCTTCTCGAGTTCTCTCAACCGCGTAGCCCGCAAGTTCGATCGTTGTTTCTTTCGACAACGTCGCGGCGAGGTCAACGATCTCCTGAAGTGTCGGACCGTCGTTCTGTTTCTCGGCAGGATCGGTGAAGCCGAGACGAAGCAACTCGTGAAGCACGATCACCGGCAGACGCTGAAAGTGTCGAACGCCACCGACGTACCGTCTTTCTTGACCCGGAACGTAGTTGACGCTCGTCTTTTCGTTGAAGATGAGCTTGTCACGAGTTTCCTGTTGCTTCGCGGTGAGCTTCTTCTTTTTCATGAGCGTGCATCCTGAGAGTTTTCAGGTGTTAAATGAGTTTCGGGTTAAAACACGGCAACAACATCGCTACACGGAGTCTGGAGAGGAAAGAGACCCTGTCCGGTCTGAAATCACAGTCGCAAGGACGGCGGCTCGCTTCTTCTCTTCAGGTGTGGCCGTACCGGAGATCGCCTTGTTGATGATCTCGTCAACCTCTTTCTGAAGCTCCGGCACCGTCTTACCGACAACGGTCGTCAGGGTCTCGATTCGCTCCTTCTCGGAGATCACGATCTTGGGTTGCTTCATCGTCTTCATGTCGTCTCCTCGTGATGTGGTCTCATCAGTTGCCGATTGGTTTTGCCGATCTCAACTCCCTGCCGGTTGACCACCGGTTCAAGTTCGGTGCTCCAGAACTTCCCGTTCTTTGGTGGTAAGACGAGTCGCTCGAACTTGTTTTTCCTCGTGATGTCATGTAAAAAGTCGTCTAAAAAGGCGAAGGCGTCATCATGAAACTGAAACCCCGTTCGACGTTGTCCCGGCACGGCGACGTGAGTCAACGACGGTCCCCGAAGCTTCGTGAAGCTGTGCCAGTTCGGCGTGCCCCACGCGAACACCTTGTAGCGTCCGCATGGCAGTCGGAGCACGTCGTACCGGATCAACCTCATGGCGTCTTCACCTTCGAAGATTCTATCTCGCCTTCAACACGGAGACGAACCCGGTCGAGCTGTTCCTGAAGTTGCCAGACGGGCAGCGACCGCGGTTTGTTATCCGCCTCAAACAAGTTGCACAGGACCGTCAACGCCATCAAAAAACCGCGTCGTTCGGCCTCGTCCTTGGGCAGGCACCCCGCCAAGACCAGGTTCCAGTCGAGACGCATCCCCTCGATGTGAGCGTCATGTGTGAACTCACCCTTGGTCAGGGCGGGAACGATCGGCATGTAGAAGCCGGGTGTAATCACGTTGTCCTTTCTTCTGTGAGAGGTTTGTTTCTAGCGCTTCTTCTTGCCGTTCTCGGGTGCGACGACCGAGATCGTGTCGATGACGATGGCGCAGCCGATCAACGTCATGATCTTGCTCGGCATCTCCTCCATCTTCCCGTCCTTGAGACTGTGCACGAAGACACCTGTGATGCCGGGCTTGCCGACGTCCACGAAGATGTGGTTCGCGCCGTCAGGACTCACCTCATGTGCCGCAAACACCGGCTCATCACAGCCCGGACGATACGCCTCAACCGACTTCACGCGGAGCATCATGATTTGTTCTCCTTTTCATGGGTTGGTGATAACGTTACCCTTGATCACGAGTGGGTTCAACAACCGGTCACGTATGGCCTTTTGCCCTACCTGATCGACGTCGATGCAGATGATGTCGGCGGCGACAAATTCCTTTTCCGCCTTTGCTTTGGCGAGGTCTTCCTTGAGTGCATCGGGGTTCTCTTCAAGAAGATACTCGGTCGCACAAGAAAGAACGTCCGGTGCGTACTGACCGGGGTAGCTTTCTTTAAGCTGCGCCACGACCAAGTAGATCTTCATCAGATGACCTCCCAGACACCCTCTTCATTCTTGTACATGATGTATGTGCAGCCGGCGTTCGGCATGCCGAAGTCATCGAGTGGACCAAAGTCGACCTCACTGGATCGACCCTCGTAGTACAGGTTCTTGTCGTCATCGTACATCTTGAACTCGCACTTGAGCTCCGAACCGTCACCCTTGTAACCACGAGGACCCGTCATCCCGACGGCATTGGCGCAGCTCGGTGCCTTCGCTCCCTCATCGGCCAAAAGATCTTTGTCGATTATCCAGGCGTTCATGGCGTCTCCTCCTTTTGATAAGAGAGCGTCATCTTGGTAGACTCACGAAGAAACCGGTGGGTTGATCTCAGGAAACACTGGGCATCGACGCGCGCCGCCCACCGACGTGGCGAGCAGCCGCTTCCTGAACTCGTTGACTGGTGCCGAGAACCAGACGTCTCTCAGGAAGTCCTCAGCCGTGAGAACGTTCACCGGCGTGATGCCTGTTTCGTTTTCGGAGAATGAACAGTTCCAGTACTCGCCTCTCACGTTGATGTAGGCGGAGAACAGGCTTGACTCACAGCTCTCGGAGGTCATCTGCATCAGTTTACGTTGCGCGTCGGTGAGAGTTCGCCCCGCGATCGCGTCGTCGAATTTGGGCGCTGAACAACTATCAAAGCCAAATGCGATGCCGTTGTCGAGACAGAAATTAACGATTCGACGGAAACTCTCGGGTGGCATCGTGTGGAACCGTCCTTTCGCACGACCCTTCGGCTTCATGCCGAGAAACACGATCGCGTTCATTTTCTGAAGCCGCGGATCGTGAAGTCGGTCTTGCAACACCTCGTTGATGAAGGCCTCATTTTCATTACACGAAAACAAATGCATGTTGACTTGGGTCATGCCCAGGTCAGTGAAGGTCTTGATCGTGTCATAGCACATGTTCTTGTCGAAGTCGTAACAGGAGACGGCGAGCGCACCCGCCAGCTTCGCGATCTCCTGAGCGAGGCCTGGCGTGAGGTCGCGACCTGTGAGGGTGAAGTTGGGTATCACTCCCACTTCTCGGCACCGACGCATCATCGGGATGAAGTCGGGGTTACTTTGTACACCTGTGATCCCGAAAGCAAGTTGAGTCAGTTGCGGCCCGACTTTCTCAAGAATCTGGCAGAATGTCGCGTAGCTCATGTTCTCGCCAGGTTCACTTAAGTTGTTCTTGTAGCACCACTTACATCGTCCTCCGTCTGGGCATGCGTGCGTGGAGATTTCGAGATCGAGGATTTCCGGCCCGATGGGCGAGAACTCCGGGTCGTCATCAAACGTCTTTCCCCAGCGCGCGAAGAAGCCGTCCTTCTTGCGAAACACAAAGTTGTATCCCGGTGAACGATACTCTTTGGTCTCGGGTGTGTCAGTCAGTCCTTTCATTTTCACTCTCCTTGAGGTGCGGTGAGTATCTTCTCGATCGCATCAGCCTTCTCACAGAAACTGATGAAGGCCAGCGTCACGATTTCAATCGGGTCCTTCTCGACGAGACGAAACGCCCGGTGCAAGACCATGGCATTACCGATCGTGAGCTTTAGTTCGACGCCTACTGAAACGGTGGTCATCATAACGAAGATACCGACACCGCTGAAGTGACGGTAGACGTACGGGTCGTCACCTCCGATGTCAACATCACATACTTGGTCAGCGAACCGGTGATGAATCAGCCGGTTCATGAGATCATTGATGAACTTGACTTGATCATCGCGTGACTTGAAGGTGATCATCTTGACATATCTCCCTTTGATAAGAGAGCGTCACGACGGTCGTCTCCTGGAGAAAAAAGAAGCGGGTTCCTTGCTGAAGGGAACCCGCGGACGGCCACCGCAACGGGCGACCGGAGGAGTTTGTGGTGGCGAGAGCGAGGAATTGAACCTGCGACACGATGCTTTTTAGGGCACCTGCTCTACCGAGATTATTCTGAGCTATCTCGCCATGTTTCTGTTTCAATCCCTTCCTTGATAATATAGCGTCACCCCAGATGACTCCCAGAGAATGCCTCTTACTTTTTCGCGTCCTTAAACTTGCGAGTGTAAACTTCCCAGGCCGTCTTGTCCTTCTTGATCGTCGCTTCAGCCTCTTCCCAACGCTTGCCGAGGACGAACATCGCGTAGTCAGCGGCGGCCATCGGGTCCTTGATGATGATGGGCTCAGCCGACTCGAATCGGTTCTCGACGAGGTAGGCGTAGAGAACGGCGAGCGGCGCATCGGTCTTCGCGACGGCCTTGACCTTGGTCGAGATCTCGTCCCAGATGCCGTGTTCCTTGGCGTAGTAGGCGACGAGCATCATGTCGACCGGGTTGTGGGCCGCGAGCTTCTCGAGGCGCTTCATCACCTTCCCGAGCTTCTCCGTCGACTTGACCTTCTCGTACACCGAGGGCGCGGCGCGCTTCCAGTCGGTGTTTCCTTCGCTGATCAGGAGCTGCGTCATGCGCTTGTTCTGGAGCTTGAACCAGTACAGGAAATCGAGCAGCGGAACGCCCTCAAACTTCTTCTTGAACTCGCGCTCGTAGCCATCGAAGAAGTGCTCAAGTTCAGCACCCTCACCAGCACCGTCAGCGGGCGGGTTCGGCCAGACGAACTTGATGGCCGGCGCGATCGCCTGGAGTTGCTGCGGAGAAGGAAGGCCGTCCTCCACCTCCTTGATCTGCTCCGAGTGCTTGTGCATCAGGGTGAAGACGCGGTCCTTGTAGGTCACCAGGTAGTACTCGGACGGCGAGTACATGCCGAGGTTGTTCTTGACGCACCACCGGGTCTTCATCCACTCCGGGAAGTCAGCCAGGATCTTGGCGTCCTTCTGGGTCACCTTGTAGACCTTGAGCGGTCCTTGCTCGAAGACCTTGTTGAGCTTGTCGTAGACCTCCTTGTTCTTCACCTCGTAGCCGCCCGGAACGTCCACGTCGACGGCCTCCTCACTCTCCACGTCACCGTGCTGCTTCATGAACTTGAGCAGATCAGCAGGAGACGCGAACTGTTGGAGGTCGCTTTTCTTCATCTCAGGTGACTTGGAGGCGGCCTTCTTCTCGGCGTAGGTGGCGAGTGCCTCCTTGATGTTGTCGGTGTCCTCAGGTAGGCGAACCGTCCCGTCCTTCAGCCAACGCAGCACATGACGGACGAAGGGCATCTTGTCACCCTTTGTCTTGACGGCCACCGGGTCTGACTTGAGGAGCGCCTCGAGCTGCTCGTTGAGCTTCTTGGTCCGCTCATTCGGCGGCAGCTTGTCGAGTTCCTTTTTCATGATCTCTTCTAAGCCCTTGATCAGGTAAGGTTTCTGCTTCTCAAACGCACGCTGCGCGGTCAGCACGAGTGCCGCCGCGAGCTTCTTTGTTCTCTTCTCAGGTTTCTTAGCCACAGCGAATTCCTCCTCTTTTGAATGAAATTGTTCAGCACTACAGGTAGGGAGATTCTATTCAACCTCCTTTTGATAAAAGAGCGTCATATTTGATGACTCGTGAAGAAACACCGTCATTTTGGTTCAAACATGTCACCCATCATACTCACGATG
>Ga0315276_10002536_pt1 | contig 16744 bp, 9 predicted proteins | sample YL17G05_0_MG_FD_204542 | JGI IMG/M metagenome (GOLD analysis project Ga0315276, IMG submission 204542) | Sediment microbial communities from Yellowstone Lake, YNP, Wyoming, USA - YL17G05_0 | ecosystem: Environmental > Aquatic > Freshwater > Lake > Sediment | place: USA: Wyoming | collected... | reverse complement strand
CCAGGTGCCCAGGACCGGCCGCCCGGAGGCCACGGGGAGCGTCAGGGAGTGGCCCAGAAGGACGGAAGTGAGGTGGGCCTGGGCGTTGTCGTCGATCTCGTCGTGCCGGTAGCCGTCCGGTCCGCGGAAGGCATTCAGGAGGCTCCCGCCCAGCCGTTCCAGGTCGTGCCGCAATCCCGCCTCGTCCTCGTTCAGGCAGAGGGCGCAGGTGGTGTGGCGGCAGCTCACCAGGAGGATCCCCTCCCGGAGGCCCAGCCGTTCGCAGGCGTCGGTCACCTTCCGGGTGACGTTCGCCACCTGGATCCGGCCTTCGGTGCGGACGGCTATTTCCGCTCGCCTCGTGACCAGCTCACTCCTCCCGGATCCGGCGGGACTCCGATGAGCATCTCTTCCAGCGTCCCGGAATCGGTGGTCGGCGCCTTGCAGTGGAAATTCTCGCAGACATAGGCGGTCGATTCTCCCCCCTGCGCAACCTTCCCCTCCAGCAACGGGACCTCCTTCGTCCGCTCGTCATCGCTCCCCGCAGCGTCGTCGCGGAAGGCCACCACCTTGTTGGGGACGAAGAGGCGCCGGACGGCCCTCAGCATGGAACGGGTACCGGGAGAGTCGTCCGGTCCGACAACGGCCACCTCCCGGACGGTGTCCATGTAGAAATCCAACGCGCAGAGCATCGCGCTGAACCCGGCCGGCATCGAAGCGATCGGGTCCCGGTAGGCCCGGAGGATCTTCGCGGCCCGCGCGGCGTACTCCTCCTCCCCGGTGAGCCGGGCGAGGCGGAAAAGCGTCAGGGCCGCCACCGAGTTGCCCGACGGGAGGGCGCCGTCGTAGCCGGTCTTGGAACGGGTGATCAGGTCCTCCCGGCCCTCGGGGGTGAAGAAGAGGCCGCCCTCGGCCTCGTCCCAGAACCGGGCGATCATCCGGTCCACGAGCCCCCGGGCCTCCCGGATCCAGGCGGGATTGAAGTCGCTCTCGTAGAGATCGATCAGGGCGGCGGCCAGGAACGCATGGTCGTCCAGACAACCGTCCAGCCGGGCGATTCCCCCCCGGTACGTCCGCCCCAGGGTCCCGTCCGGTCGGCGCATCTTTCGCAGGAGGAAGTCGGCGGCCTTTCTCGCCCGCTCCAGGTAGCGCGTCTCCTCGAGGACCTGGTATCCGCGCGCGAATGCGGAGATCATCAGGGCGTTCCAGGCACAGAGAATCTTGTCGTCGAGCCCCGGCCGGATGCGGGCGCTCCTCCGGGCCAGGAGCATCGGCCGCGCCGCCTCCAGCAGCGTCTCGAGCTGCGCCGGCGGGATTCCCAGCTCCCGCGCCGGCTCGTCCGGCCCCCGGGGAACGTGGAGGATGGAGTGCCCCTCCCAGTTCCCTCCCGGCTGAACGTCGTAGAAGGCGCAGAAGGCCCGGCCCGCCTCGTCCCCGGCGGCCTCCTTCACCTCCTCCGGGGTCCAGACGTAGAACTTCCCTTCCACTCCCTCGCTGTCGGCATCCTGGGCCGAGTGGAACCCCCCCTCGGGCGAGGTCATCTCCCGGCCCACGTAGTCCAGGCACTCCCGGGCAACCTTGGCGAAGAGCGGCTTCCCGGTGACCTGGAACCCCTCCAGGTAGGCCCCGACCAGCAGCGCGTTGTCGTAGAGCATCTTCTCGAAGTGCGGGACGAGCCAGCGGGCGTCGGTGGAGTAGCGGTGGAACCCTCCTCCCAGCTGATCCCGGATGCCGCCACGGGCCATCTTCTCCAGCGTGGTCTCCGCCATCCTCAGCGCCTCGGGATCCCGGTGCCGCCGGTGCAGGCGGAGAAGGAGCGAGATGCCGGCGGCGTTGGGGAACTTCGGCGCGGCGCCCCAGCCGCCGAAGCGATCGTCGAAGCGGACCTTCAGATCGGTCAGGGCGTCGGCGAGCAGATGGTCCGCGAGCGGCTCCGTGGACACAGTCACCCGGCCCATCTGGGCGATGTAGCCCGCGATCTGGTCCCCGCTGGCCTCTACACGGTCCCGCTGCTCCCGGTACGTCTTCGCCACCCGTTCCAGGACCGCCTGGAACGGGGGCATGCCCTGGCGCTCCGCGGGGGGGAAGTAGGTGCCGCCGTAGAAGGGCTTCAGGGAGGGGGTCAGGAAGACGTTCAGGGGCCAGCCGCCGGACCCCGTCATGATCTGCACGGCGTTCATGTAGATCATGTCCACGTCGGGATGCTCCTCCCGGTCCACCTTGATGCAGACGAAGTTCTCGTTCATGACCTGCGCCGTCTTCTCGTCCTCGAAGGACTCCCGCTCCATGACGTGGCACCAGTGGCAGGCCGAGTAGCCGATGGAGACGAGAATCGGCCTGTCCTCGCTCTTGGCCCGATCCAGCGCCTCGCGGCCCCAGGGATACCAGTCCACGGGATTGCGGGCGTGCTGCAGCAGGTATGGGCTGGTTTCCCGGGCCAGACGGTTTTCCGGGCGCTGCCCGCTCATGGATGCCTCGTCCTCGGGATTGTCTTGGAGTGACCCTTTCCAGGCCGCGATAATATCGTCTTTCCCCCACCCTGACAATTTTTCCCGGACCCGTCCCGGCTGTCGCCCAAAGGGCGGGAAGGGCGCCCCCGGCGGGATGCGGGGAATGGTTGACAGCCCCTATGCCGCGGCGGAGAATGGCGCCCCGGCACGGAGAACACCGGATCCTGAAAACCGGGCCGATGGAACACTCCTTCGACGACCCTCCCGGGACAAAAGGGGGAGTTGCGGGGGGGCATCGCGAATGCCCGAATGGGAGGGACGATGAAGATCGACATCCGTTACCAGCCCGCTTACTCCCTGGCCATCGTGGGCCTCGGCCCTGACGAATCGATTCAGGCCGAGGCCGGAGCCATGGTGAGCATGACGTCCAACATCGAAGTGGAGACCTCCATGAAGGGGGGCCTCCTGGGGGCGGTCACCCGGTCGGTGCTGGGGGGCGAGACCCTCTTCGCCAACACCTTCACCTCCCGCGGGGGCGCCGGGGAGATCACCCTGGCCCCGTCCCTTCCGGGCGACATCGGCGCCCTGGCGATCCGGAACGAGACGCTCTTCGTGCAGTCGGGATCGTTCCTGGCCGGAGCCCCGGAGATCACCCTCGATCTGAAGTGGGGCGGCGCCAGGACCTTCTTCGGCTCCGAGGGGCTCTTCCTCCTGCGCGCCACCGGGACGGGACCCCTCATCCTCAGCTCCTACGGCGCCATCCACAAGGTGCCTCTGGACGGCCGGCAGCCTTTCATCTGCGACACCGGGCACGTGGTGGCCTTCACCGAGCGCCTCGCCTTCGACGTGCGACGGGTGGGGAACTGGAAGTCCACGATCCTCTCCGGGGAAGGCCTCGTCTGCGAGTTCAAGGGGGCGGGAGACCTTTACCTCCAGACCCGCTCCACCCAGGCGTTCCTCTCCTGGCTGATTCCGCGGATTCCCGGAAGGACGGGCGGAGGAGGCGGCACGGCGGGCGGCTTCCTGCGAAACATCTTTCGCGGAGACTGAGGAGGAGGCGGCACTGCCATGCGTTCCCGCCCGCCGGTCCTCCGGGACATCTCCGACACCGCGCGCTGGGTGGCCATGTACCGGGCCAGGGAGACCGACCGCCCGGATGCCCGATTCAGGGATCCCTATGCCAGGCTCCTGGCCGGCGAACGGGGAGAGGAGATCCTGAGGCGGATGCCCGGCGAGCGGCCCCGCTGCTCCCGGGAGTCGGTGAAGATGGACCTCTCCGACCTTTCCGCCCGCAGGGCTTTCCTGGCCCGGATCGCGGCCCCTTCCCGGAAGGCGGTCGTGGTCACGGAGGGGTTCCTGGCCTACCTGGCGGAAGAGGATGTGGCCTCCCTGGCCCGGGATCTCCATGACCAGATAGCCTTCCGGTGGTGGATCACCGATCTGGCGTCGCCTCTGCTGCTGAAGCGCCTGCGGAGGTCCTACCGGCGGGTGCTCGCCGAGGCGAACGCTCCCCTGAGGTTCGCCCCCGGGGAAGGAACGGGGTTCTTCGCGAAGTATGGCTGGAACGAGGCTGAGTTCCGGTCAACCTGGGAGGAGTCCCGGCGTCTCAAGCGGGAGATGCCCATGGCCTGGCTCTTCCGCCTCCTGGCGAGGCTGGCCTCCACGCAACGCCGGGAGATGTTCCGCCGGCTGGGCGCCACGGTTCTGCTGGAACGCCACGTTGTCTCCTGAAGACCCATCTCATCCGCGATCGGTCCCATGACCTTCCGGGTAGGCACCGGAGGGTGCCCGTCGGGATGGAGCCCGGGGGGCCGGGGTCAGGGCCCCGTCTTCCCGCCGGTCCGGGGGGTGCCGAGCCACTCATCCCCCGGCAGGCGCGGGGGAAGGTCCTCCTGGGAAGCGATGACCCATCCGATGGCGCCGGCGATCCGTCCCAGCCTCACCAGGCCGGAGTAGTCCCACCCGGGATCGTACTCGTCGCCGGGACGGTGGTAGCGGTGCTCGTTGTAGTCCTTCCACTGCTGCCTTCCCCAGTCCGGATCCCTCCCCTCGAAGGAGTCCCCCTGGTCGATGGAAATGGCCGGGACCCCCCTCCTGGCGAAGGGGAAGTGGTCGGAGCGGAAGTAGGAGCCCTGCCCCGGCTCCGTGTCGGGGACGCTCCTGAAGCCGTACTCCCGGCCGGCCCAGGCGATCACCGGCTCCAGCGTCGTCCTGTCGGCCCCCAGGAAGGTGTAGGTCAGCGCCCTGCCGAGGATCTGGATCCCGTCGATGTTCAGATCCACGGCGATCTTCTCGGGAGGGAAGGTGGGATGCGCGGCGTAGTACTCCGAGCCCCTGAGTCCTCCCTCCTCGGCGGCCGTCGCCAGGAAGAGGATGGAGCGGCTTGGCCGGGCGCCCCGGGAGGCGGAGTGCCGGTAGGCCCGGGCGATTTCCAGCAGGATGCCGACGCCCGAGGCGTTGTCCACCGCGCCGTTGAAGATGGCGTCCCCCTTCTCGGGCTTCCCCACGCCGAGGTGGTCGTAATGGGCGGTGAAGACGACCGCCTCGCTCTTCTTCCGGGGGTCCGATCCCGCCAGGAGCCCGAGCACGTTGGCCGTCTCCATCTTCCGCACATTCGAGATGATGTGGGAGGTCGCCGTGGCCCCCAACCGGATCGGTTGGAAATCCCGGCGCCCCGCCGTCTCGCGGGCCTCGTCCAGGTCCTTGCCGGAGAGCTTGAAGAGTTCCCGGGCCTTCGCGTCGGTGATCCAGGATTCCAGCTTCAGCGCCCGGTCACCGGGAACGCGCCCCACGAAGGGCTGCTCCTTGGACCAGGAGTTCTGCACCACGTTGAAACCGTAGCCGGCCGAGGGGGTGGTGTGGATCAGGATCACGCCGTTGGCCCCCTTCTTCAGCCCCACCTCGAACTTGTAGGTCCAGCGCCCGTAGTAGCTCAGGGCCGGCCCCCCGAAGAAGGCGGGATCCGGCGAGGGGGGATCGTTCACCAGCATGAGGAGGGTCTTGCCGGCGACATCCATCCCCTTGTAGTCGTCCCAGTCGAACTCGGGCGCCTCGATCCCGTACCCGACGAAGATCAGATCCGACCGCTGGTCGGTGACCCTTTCCTCGGTCCTCGACCAGGCCACGTAGTCATCGGGGTACTTGAGAGGGACGCTCCCCCCCCGGCCCGCCAGCTTCAACGTGCTCCCGGGCTCGGTGGCGATCCCGATGAGGGGCACCTTCTGGAAATAGCTCCCGTCCTCCGCGGCGGGCTCGAGGCCCATCAGCTCCATCTGGCTCGCGATGTAGGCCGCGGCGATCTCCCCTCCCCGCTGTCCGGTACCGCGTCCTTCCAGCAGATCGCCGGACAGGAACTTCACGTGGGCGCGGATTCTTCCTTCGTCGATGGCGTCCAGGGCCCCCCGCGCCTTTCGGGGCAGGCGGTAGCCGGTCTGCCGGGCCGAGACTCCGGTCAGGACCACGGCTGCGAGAAGGGACATGAGAAGAGCGGTGCGGCGCATCATCGGCCTCCCGGGGAATCGAAGGAGTGTCGGGGATCCCGCCGGATCCCATCCGGGCCGGCGGCGGGCGGTGATTATAGCATCGCGGGGAGAGGCGATTTCCGGGCGGAGCGCTTCAGCGGCCTCGTTGTTAACGCGATTTCTGAGACGGAACACTAGCGGGAGCGGGTCAGGGGAACGAACTGGACGGGAAGCATGTCACGAGTGAGGATTCGGCCCCTGTTGTCCTTCTCGATAAGCCGGAGGCTCTGGATCTCGTGGACCGGGCCGACGGGAATGACCATCCTCCCCCCCGTCCTCAATTGATCCAGCAGTGGCGCCGGCACTTTCTCAGGGGCCGCGGTCACCAGGATGATGTCGAAGGGGGCCGCTTCGACCCATCCTTCGTAGCCGTCCCCGACGCGCACCTGGACGTTGGAGTAGCCGAGGTCCTTCAACCTCCGGGCGGCCTCTTCGCCCAGCGGCGGCAGGATCTCGATGGTGTAGACCTCCTTCACCAGCCGGGAGAGTACGGCCGCCTGGTAGCCGGAGCCGGTCCCCACCTCCAGGGCCCGGTCCCCGGGGCCGGGCCGGGCCAGCTCGGTCATGAGCGCGACGATGTAGGGCTGGGAGATGGTCTGCCCGTAACCGATGGACAGCGGATGGTCGTCGTAGGCGCTCCCCTGCTCGGATAGGGGAACGAAGAGATGGCGGGGAACGCTGCGCATGGCGGCGAGGACCCGCGGATCCTTCACGTCGCGGGCCTCGATCTGCCGGGAGACCATTCGCTCCCGGGCCGCCTCGTAGAAATCGGGCGGCGCCGGACAGGAGGCCGGCAGTGCCAGACAGGTCATGAACGCCACGAGCTTCAACACCCGTCACCTTCCGGAATCATCGTACCGAATCGGGCCCCGAAGTTCCACAATGAGATAGAATCTTGCAGGCCCACCCCGGCGAGGGCTTCACCCGATGATTTTCCCCGATTTCGTGACGCGGCATTCGCTCCCGGTGCGGCACCGCACGATGGGGCCTCTCTTCGCGTTTATTCTCGCCGGCTTGCTCGCGGCAGCTCCTCCCACGGCCCGCAGTCAGGAAGAGAGTGCTCCGCCGCCGGCCGCCCGGACCTGGACCGCAGCGACGGCCACTCAGCCTGCATCGGCTCCGGTGCAGACCGCCCCAGCCCCGGAGCCGGTCCCATCTCCCCGTCCGGTCCCGCTGCCCACCGACGAGGAGATCCGGGGCCGGGTGGAGGAGGCGCTTTCCCGGGACGCAGGGATTGCCGGCCACGGGACCTTCCAGGTGGCGTGCGAAGAGGGGATCGTGACTCTCACCGGCAGTGCGGAGACTCTGAGCGTCCTCAGGCAGGCGGAACGCCGCGCCGGGGACATCCTCGGGGTCCTGGATGTGGTGATCGTGTGCAACATATCCACCGCCGGCGCCCCCGATCCCCGCATCCTCCTTGAAATCCAGCGTGCGCTGGACCTGCCCGCCCTTCGCGGAGACAACATCGCCGTGGCGGTGACCGACGGTTACGTGCATCTCCGCGGGACTGCCGCCACCTATGCCCGCAAGCTCCTGGCCGAGCGAAGCGTCTCGGAGGTGCCCGGCGCGGTGGCCGTCCGGAACGACCTGCGCGTCTCGGCGCCGCCGGAAGGCGACGACGACGCTCTTGCATGGCGGATCCGGCTGCTCCTCACGGGGGGCCTGACCCCTATTCCGGGCCGCTTCGACGTCACCGTGAAGGGCCGGGAGGTGGTCCTGCGCGGCGAAGTCCCCCTTTACTCCCACCGGATTCAGGCGGAACGCCTGGCCCTCTCCGTGGGAGGGATCGTTGCGGTCGAGAACCGGTTGAAAGTGGATCCCTCCCTGGCCTTTCCCCGAACCACCCCTGAGGGCACTCCCTGAGCACTTGCTTGCCGGGCTCATTCCCGGGGAAGTGCCTGCCGCGGTTTGCCGAGCCACACCAGAAAATGCTCGACTTGGGTGGTGCTTCAAGGGAACAACCCCTTTCTTTTCAGTTAAAAAAGTCGTTCCCGCCCGAATGAGGCCTTCCTCGGTCTCTCCTCCCGGGAGCAGCTGCGTCTGACCATCTGAATGCCGTTAAAGCATAAAACCCGAACAACAAGTTGCATTTTCGTTTTCGGGCTTGCCTAACACGCATATCAACAATACATTTGCGGTCGCTTCGTATATGTGAATGCAATGAATCGCCTTTTCAACAGACCGGTAGGAGGAAGACGATGTACGGACTGCTTCGAAGAAGGAAGGGGTGGGTCCTGGCAGCCCTCGTCGCGATGGCGCTCGCGACCGGGCTCCAAGCCGCCTCAGGACCGGAAGTAAGGATCCGCCTGAGCGGGAGCATTCAGGAGCGCCCGAGCGGCGGGGTGGCCTGGGTCACCCTGAAGAACGGGGCCCAGGTGGCTCCGGGCGAGAGGATTCTCTACAGGCTCGATCTCGTCAACCAGGGGGAACTGGAAGCGCGCAACCCGGTGGCCCTCGGCCCCGTCCCTGCGGGGACTGCGTTCGTCCCGGGCACGGCCAGCACCGCACCCGACCTGAAAATCGATTACAGCATCGACGGCGGCAAGACTTTCTCCGAGAAGCCGATCATCGTGGTGACCGGAAAGGACGGAAGGCGGCAGATCATGCCGGCCCCCGCCGATCGCTACACCACGGTTCGGTGGACGTGGGGAACGCCCCTCGCGGCGGGAGCCACGGCAAGCGTCTCCTACCAAGTCCAGGTGAGGTAACCCCATGAACATGAAAAAGATTGCCGTCCTCGGCACCCTCGCTTTCGGCACCCTCGTGTTCGCTTCCGCCCTTTTCGCCCAGTCCACCCCCGGCGGCACGGTGATCTCCAACCGCGCCACGGCCACCTACTCCGACGGGACCAACGGCTTCACGACCGTCTCCAACACGGTGACCACCACCGTCTCCAACGTGGCGGGGATCTCCGTCACTCCCGACGCCGGCGTGAACCCCACGGTGGTCGCGGGCCAAACTGCCGTCCTGTTCCAGTTCAGCGCCTCCAACACCGGCAACATCACCGACAACTTCCTCTTCAAGGCCTCCGGCGCCAGCGTTCGTACCGCGGTCACCGGCACCACCACCGTCACCGTGACCCGGGCGGTCATCGACGTGAACGGCAGCAACACGATTGATGGCGGCGACACCGACATCCTCACCAACGGCGCCGACGTGACCTCCGCCGCCGTGGCGCAGGGCGCCGCCATCACCGTCCTCGTGGAGTTGACCGTGGGAGGCGCCGCCACCGCCGGCGACACCCTCCAGGTGCTCCTGGGCGACGACGTGAACCAGGCCGCCGACCTTTCCGCCGGCGACGTCCGGACCGTCAACGGGACCACCGTGAACGGGCGTTGGGAAGACCAGGGCGACATTACCGCCACCGTGCAGGACGACGCCATGCTCGTCCTCACCGACACGGTGCCGGCGGGTCCGGTGGCCCTGGGCGGCAGCATCGCCTACAGCCTGAGCCTGGCCAACAACGGCGCCCGCACCGCCGGCGGCCAGAGCTTCACCGTGGACGGCGGCCCCCAGACCGGGATCCTGGTCTCCAACGCGATTCCCGTGGGGACCCTCCTCCTGGGCGCTCCCGCCCCCTCGGCCCCGGCCGGCTACGACGTGGTGTACACCACGTCGGCTCTGGGCACCGCTCCCTCGGCGGCCGTCTGGACCACGACCGCTCCGCCGCTGAACACGGTCATCCGCATCGGCTTCTTTGCCGCGGCCGGCACCCTCGCCGCCGGCTCGAGCGCGGGTCCCTTCACCTTCTCCGTGATCATCACCGCCACCGACGCCACGGACCCCATCGGCACCATCGCCGACGCCTTCGCCACGAGATTCGTGGGAACGAACATCACCGATCAGTCCGGTGACGCGGTGGCCAACGCGGGCGATCTGAACGGCAACTTCACCGAGGGCGCCGCGCCGGGCAACGTGGACGGCGACGGTATCGTCCAGTACACCCTCCTCCTCCAGGTGGGCAGCGTGCTCCTCGGCCCCTCCGGCAACCCGGGCGCAGTGCACACCACCACCAACGACGACTTCACCGACCTGTCGTCCACGGCCGGCAACGGCCTGCCGCCCGGATCCACCACGGCGGCCCCGGCGAGCCTGGTCTACACCAACTCCCTGCAGAACACCGGCAACGCCGACGACGTGTTCCGGATCACCGCGCCCACCGTGCCCGCCGGATTCACCGTGACGGTAGATCCCGACGGCGCCGGGCCTCTCCCGCCGACCACCGTCAGCGGCGGCGGCTTCGTGGACGTGTCGGTCTCCTATGCCTCGACCACCAGCCTGACCACCACGATCACCGCTCCGGCGGGGACGACCATCCTGCAGGCCTATTCCACTCTCCTGCAGGCCGAGTCACAGACCAGCCCCGGCACCACCAACCGGACCGCGGACAACTTCTTCGCCGGCTTCATCAGACTCGTGAAGACGGCCACGGTGATCAACGGCACGGGCGTGGGCGGACCGACCGATCCCGTGCCCGGAGCCGAGCTCCGGTACGACGTCGTCTACACCAACATGGGCACGGTGACGGCCGGCGCCGGAAACGGGACCCTGACGGCCCAGACCCTCGTGATTACCGAGGACGGCGCCGCGGCGCCCAACAACTGGGCCTCCAACACGACCCACATCGCCGCCACCGCCACCCTGGGGACCGTGGGCGACAACGCGCCGCTTTACACCGTGTTCACGGACAGCGTGGCTTCCCTGGCGCCCGGAGCGTCCGGAACGTTCACGATCCGGCGGACGATCCAGTAATTCCGCCGGGGAGAGGGCGGAGGCGGGCCTCCGCCCTCTCCCCGCGGTCGCGGAACTCCTGACGGCATCGCGGCAGGCCGCCCCGCAGCGGCCGGTCGCGATCCCGCCCGGGGGCTCCCACGATGCCGGAGAGACTCCGTCTGCTGGGCCGGGTGGCGCTTCTCGCCCTGATCCCCTTCCTTGGGGGGGTGTCGGGGGGGGTCGCACTCGCCGACGGCTCGGCCGGACAGCCCATCACCAACCAGGCCGCCGCCTCCCACGATCGCGCCACGGGAGACAGCGAAAGCACTCTCTCCAATCCTGTCAGCCTCGACATAACGGCCGTCTCGGGTCTCTCCGTGACACCCGACGATGCGGTGGTCACCGGCTTCGTCCTGTCCGGGGCGGACGTGGTGCGACGCTTCACCGTCACCAATCTGGCCAACCGGGACGACCGGTTCCAGGTGATCTCCGCGACGGTCTCTCCCCCGGCCGCTCTGACCGGCCTTTTTTTCGACCTGGACGGGAACGGGAACATCGACCCCGGCGACACGCCCGTCACCCTTGGATCCACCAGCTCGCCGGTTCTCCCTCCGGGAGGCAGCCTGGGGGTCCTTGCGCGCTACTCCGCCTCCGGAGTCCCGGCAGGAGCCGTGCTGATCCTCCATCTCACGGCGGAGAGCCTGGAGCCCGGGGCGGTGAACGGCCTCTCCTCGGACACGGGGACCCTCCGGGACCTGGTGGGCGCGGGCGCCATCTTCAGCGATCCCGCCAACCCCGGGCAGCCCCCGGCGAAGACGGTGGACGATCAGGCCCGGGTCAACGCCTCCCGGGGCCAGGAGGTGACCTTCGCCCTGGCCTTCGTCAACAGCGGCACAGTCCCGGCCCAGAGCGCCGTCGTGAGCGATCCTCTCCCCCCGGCCTTCATCTATGTCGCCGGATCGCTTCTGCTGGACGGCTCACCCCAAAGCGACGCCGCCGACGCCGACACCGCCGAAGTCCTCGGGGGCACCGTGACGGTTCGCTTCGCCACCGTGGCCCCCGGCGAGTCCCACCGGATCGAATTCGGCGCCCGGGTCGACGCGGACCTCGCCGCGGGAACCCTCCTGTCCAACACGGCCCTCTTCTCCGCCCTCGGAGTCGCCCCCGCGGATTCCACCCGGGCCCTCGTCCTGGTGGATCCCTTCGGCCAGGTCTTCCAGGGCGGGGGAAGCCTGCCCCTGCCGGGCTCGGTCGTCTCGCTCCTGGCCGACACCGGCGGCACCCTGCTGCCGCTGCCTCCCCTCTCCGGCGCCGGGGCGGTGCCCAACACCGACAACGTGAATCCTTTCACCACGGACCCGGCCGGGCGGTTCAGCTTCCTCCCCGACCCGGAGGCCGTCGGAGAGCCGGGGTCCGTCGCGCTCTATTTCCTGCGCGTGACCCTGCCGGGCTTCCTGTCACGCCTGGTGCAGGTGGACCTGGTCTCCAGCGCCTCCAGCACTTTGTCGGCGCCGGTATTCACATTGACCCTCACCGCCCTGGACGGCCTCCCGCTGGCCGTTCCGGGGGGCTTCGCCCTGACCGCGGGCCCGGTGGTCCTCCCGGACATCTCCGCGGTGGCCTTCAACGTTCCTCTGTTCCCCTCCAGCGGCCTGGCCGTGACCAAAACGGCAGACCGGAACCATGTCCGGATCGGCGAGACGGTAGGGTACCGGGTCCTGGTCGGCAATCCGGGAATCCTGGCGGTGAGCGGCGTCACTCTCACCGACCTCCTCCCCGAGTTCCTCGATCCGGTGGAAGGGGCCTCGCGGAGGATTGCGGGCGGCGCCGCCACCCGGATCGAACCGGTGCAATCGGGCCGGACCCTGACATTCCCCCTGGGGGATCTGCCTCCCGGGGGACAGGCCGAGATCTCCTACCGCGCGCGGGTGGCCCCCGGCGCCCCGGCGAAGGCCCTCTCCAACGAGGCCACCGTGTCGGGCCTCCTCCCCGCGGGAGAACCGGTTTCCGGAGGGCCCGCCCGCGCCGTGATCTTCGTGCGCCAGGGGATCTTCTCGTTCCAGCAGGCCCTCATCGGGAGGGTGTTCGAGGACCTCGACGGAGACGGACTCTTCGACCCGGCGGAGCCCCCCCTCCCGGGGGTCCGGGTGGTGCTGGACAACGGGATGTCGGTGACCGCCGACAGCGAGGGGCTCTACAGCCTGCCATCGGTCCCGGAAGGGGCGCGGATGATCGGGCTTGACCCATCCACCTATCCGCCCGGCCTGTGCCCCTCAGCCGACGAACGCCTCCCCGACAACGGCACCGGCCGCCTCCTGAGGACCCCTCTGCGCGGAGGCGCGCTCCTGAAGCAGAACTTCGCCCTGGCTCGCCGGAACGACTGCCCCTCGCGACCGCCCGACGTGGGGGCGCCCGCGGAAGGCGTGACGCCGGATGCGCCATCCGCCCCGCCGCCGGACCTCCCTCCCGGAGAGCCCCCGCCCATTCCCGCTCCCCTCGAGGCCGGGACCCACGTCAGGGAGCAGACCGAGGTCCTTCCTCCGGTGCCGCCCGGACGGTTCCAGGTCCTGGAGCCGGCGGAGGGATTCGTCTCCAAAACCGGCGCGCTCGACCTGACGGTCCGGACGCACCGCAATGGCACGGTCCGCGTTGCGGTGAACGACCATCGGGTGCAGGAAGACCGCCTGGGGCAGACCGACCTGGATGACCGGAACCAGCTGGCCACATTCCACTACGTGGGGATCCCTCTTCTCCCCGGACCGAACCGTGTCTCCCTGAGCGCCCTTACCGGGGAGGGAGGAGCGGGGGATTCCCGGGAGATTCTGGTTTTCGGCCGGGGAACGGTGGCCGACATTCGCATCTCCGCCGCCGACGAAAGCCTCCCCGCCGACGGCCGCTCCGCCACCGAAGTGCGGGTGGACCTGCTCGACGCCTGGGGCCACAGTGCCCAGGACACGCGGGTGAGGATTCTCACATCGGCCGGATGGCTCACGACCCCCGAGGGGGCTTCGCGAGACAGGGACATGACCATCGCCAGCCGCGACGGCACGGCCCGGGCCGTCCTCAAATCGGACCTGGCCACCGGCACGGCCCGCCTGCGGGCGGAGTACGGAGAGCTGTCCGACGAGACCTCGGTGGTCTTGCTCCCCGCTCCCGGTCCCGCGCTTCTGGTGGGGATCGCGGACGTCACCGTGGGGGCCGTGCAGAAAGATCCCGGGGTCGGCAAGGACCCGGCGACCCCGGAAGACGGGACCCACGGCCGGCTCGCTTTCTTCTACAAGGGGGGCTTCGGGCCCCCCGGGGCGCTGATGACGGCGGCCTACGACTCCGACCGCAGGCTCAACAGGACCGCCGACGCCAACCGCCTCTTCGACCTCGATCCTCTCGAGCAGACCTACCCGGTGATGGGAGACAGCTCGCTGCGCTTCCAGGAGACCCTGAGCAACAGCCGCGCCTTCCTGAAGATGGAGAAGGGGCGCTCCTACCTCCTCTATGGCGACCTCGACCCCGGCATGGGCGACTCGCGCCTGGCTTCGTATGCCAGGAAGCTCACGGGTCTCGACCTGAATCTGGAGAACCGGCAGGGGGACCAGGTCGGCTTCACCCTGGCCCGGCCGGACAACGCCTTCGCCCGGGAGGTGATCCCCGCCTCCGGGATCAGCGGCTTCTACCGGCTCGGGCACGTGCCGGTCGTCCCCGGCTCCGAGACGGTGACCCTCGAGATCCATGACCGCCGGAATCCCGAGGAGGTCCTGAGCCGCCGGCCCCTGGCGCGCGGGACCGACTACGATCTGGATCCCCTGGCCGGAACCCTGATCTTCAAGCGCCCTCTCGACTCCTTCGCCGGCGAGTTCGACCTGGCCGAGATCGTCGTCCTCTACGAATACCAGAGCAGCGGGTTCGATTCCCTCTCCTGGGCCGGGGAGGGCAGGAAGAGTTTCAATTCGGGGAGCACCCGGCTGGGCTTCTCCGTTTTCGGCGACCGCCCCGACGGCGGTGAGGAGTTCCGCCTCTTCGCCGCCGAATTCCTGCAGCGCCTGCCGGGCTCCGGGACGGTCTCCCTGGAAACGGCCTTCAGCGACGGGCGCCCCATGAACCAGGGGAACGCCTCCCTGGGGCCCGACCCATCCTCCGGAGGAGCGGCCGTGCGCCTGGAGTACGCGCAGCGCCTGAAGGCGCTCCGGGGCCCGCTGAAGCTCTCCTTCCTGGACGTGGACGCCGACTTCGTCAACCCCTACGGCGCTTCCGTCGCCCCGGGGACACAGAGGATTTCCCTGGGAGCCGAGCCCGCCCTGACCGACCGGATCCGGCTCGTCGTGTCCCTCCAGGACGAGGAAAACCGGACCCCCAGCGTTGACAACACCCGGACCACCGGCTCTTTGAGGGTCACGGGGCAGGTGAACGACCGGCTCGGCCTCACCGGGGGACTGGCCCATCGCGACTTTGAAGACCGGATCTCCGACCTGCGGATCGGTTCCGATCTCCTCACCGCCGGGTTCGACTATCGCCCCACGCCCCGCTGGACACTCTCGGCGCGCCGGGAGCAGAACTTCGGCTCCGGCAGCGATCCCTCCTACCCCGACAGCACCTTCCTGGCCGCCGGCCTCCGGATGAGCCAGGACCTCCGGTACTTCCTCAAGTTCCGGGACAGCAGCCGTCCCATCGAGGCCATCGCCGACGTGGGTGCCGCCGGACTCGTCCCGCCCCGCTCCCGCTCCGAGGTGCAGCTGGGGGCCGAGACACGCCTCGGAGATCACTCGACCTTGACGTCGCGATATCAGATCGAGAACGGCATGGCCGGCACCGACAGCTACGCGGTGGTGGGCCTGGGGACCCGGCTTCCCGCCGGCGACGAGCTTTCCGTGGACTTCCGCGGAGAGGCGGGCCTCAAGGTGGCGGGCCCGGGGGACTCTTTCGAGAGCCTCAGCTCCGGCCTCTCGTGGCTTCCCCGCGAGAACTTCCGGGCCACCTTCCGCTACGAGCTGAGGAACGCCGACGGCTTCGGGCAGACCTTCAGCGCCGGCGCCGTGGGAAAGCCCACCGAGGACATGACGCTCCTCGCCCGGCTGGAGGCCAGCGACGCAAGCCAACGGGGTCAGGACACCACGGTGGTGAATTTCCTGGGCGGGCTCGCACTGAGGCCCCTGAAGCGGGACGACTACGGGCTCCTGTTCGCCTGGAAGCGCAGCGACCGGAGACAGGGGGGCAGCGGGACAGGAGATGAGGTCCGGACCCGAAGCGACACCCTTTCCGCCGACGGCGTGTTCGAGTTCACGCCCCGGGTCCGGTACTTCGCCCGGGCGGCCCTCACCTTCTCCACCGACACGCCGGCAGGGCTTCCCGCGGTGGCCACCACCACGACCCTGGCCCAGTCGAGGCTGGAGTACCGGCTCGGGCGTCGATGGGACGTGGCCGGAGAGGTGAGGGACGTGTTCCTCTGGCAGGACGATCTGCGGAGGGACAGCCTGGGGCTGGAGTGCGGGTTCTGGGCTTCGCAGGACCTCCGAGTCGGCCTGGGCTACGGCTTCACCGGCTCCCGGCCGCTGGAAGGGGAGGACCCGTCCATCCAGCAGGGCTTCTACTTCAACCTGACGACGAAGCTGAACCGGATCCTGGAACTGCTGAAGAGGAACCCGTGAAGGTCCTGGCCCGCCTCCTTGCCGCGATCAGCGTCCTGGCGCTGGCCCTGGCCCTGCCGGAGAGGGCCCTGTCCCAGACCACGCTGGTCCTCCAGCCCGATCCGGCGGCGGGGCAAGACGCCTACCTCGCCGAGGCCTCCCCCATCCAGAACTATGGGACGCTGGACCATATGCACGCCGACTCCCAGGCCAGCAGCCGCGCCCGGCCTCTTCTCCGTTTCGACCTCTCCGCCATCCCCGCGGGGGCCACGATCCTCTCGGCCACCTTCGAGATGTATTACTTCTACACCCGGGTCAGCAGCACGGAGTCGCTCCGGCTGCACCGGGCGCTGAGAGACTGGACCGAGACCGGCGTGACCTGGCGTACCTACGACGGCGTCACCAACTGGACCGCCCAGGGAGGCGATTACGACGCGGCCATTGTCGCCTCGGCCACCCTCGA
>Ga0315276_10002535_pt1 | contig 16746 bp, 14 predicted proteins | sample YL17G05_0_MG_FD_204542 | JGI IMG/M metagenome (GOLD analysis project Ga0315276, IMG submission 204542) | Sediment microbial communities from Yellowstone Lake, YNP, Wyoming, USA - YL17G05_0 | ecosystem: Environmental > Aquatic > Freshwater > Lake > Sediment | place: USA: Wyoming | collected... | reverse complement strand
AACTATAAAAATCATATATTGTGGAGCATTCAGCACATTGTTGGGGTCGCCGGCTTTTTGGAATCTTATGCCGGCGTATCTTTGTTCTTTTGCAGCGATTGCACGGGCTGAGGACAGAGCAGCGCTGATGAGTGACCTCGTATTTCCCGCTGTCGCCATCGAGCTGAAAAACGTCCGGACAGCAGGGAGCGACAGGGCTGTAAGCAGCGCTGCCACTCCGATTACAATAGTCGTCTCCGTCAGCGTCATACCTTTGTTAGTTCGTAGTTCGTAGTTCATAGTCCGTACGAGAAATCAAATATCAAAATGCAAAAATCAAAATGACATATAAAAATGTAAAATTGTCAAACTTTTTGAATTTTGCTTTGTAATTTTGCTTTTTGATTTTTAATTTTTGATTTTCTCCTGTGTCCTCTGTGGCTAATCCTTATCTGTTTTTCACATCGTCACTTGTCCCGAAAATCCTGTCCGGCCCAGCCGAAATAATCACAGGAAAAGTCCTTCTGCTTTTCTTCATCCCATTGAGATTAAACGTCTCATCATAATAGTCATACCGCAGCGTTGTGCCCCATGGGTCGATTATTCGCAGCAATGGATATATTTGTCCGCCAATTGTAATAGTCATACCCTGATTATTAGAGCCTTTGCTGGTTATCAGGGATTTATCGATTTTATCGAGGGTTGTCCTGCATTCCGGAAGCTGACTAAGAAGAAAGTACATTACCTCGCATCCTGAATAGTCCGGCTCGTGAGTTCCTACCCCGCCAATTGCCACTCCGCCCACCGGCTCTAGTGCATCATTTAAAGTTGCTTCAACATCAACAATGCCGTAATCACTACAATCGAGAGGAAAAACAAAACCCCGATAATTAATGTCATTGTAGTCATAACCGTAATCTTTAAATTGTCCCAGAGCGGTGTTAATAATTGCTATGGTATTCTCGGTGAGTCTTTCTTTGGACTGATTATCAATTCGGCGGGCGATGCCGACTATCATCGCGGTCAATAAAGCGATTATCCCCACCACAATCAGCATTTCGATAAGCGTCAGACCATATTTGCCTGTGCGTTTTTTCATTTTTCATTCTGTCTATGAACTCTAAACAATGAACAATGAACTAAAAATTCCGTATATCGTCGCTTGTGCCGTAAAGGCCGTCCATTCCCGCCGAGATGAGTATGTATGAGTCCGGCCTATAAGGCCACGGCCTCATAGCGCTTGGTATTTTGGGGTCCCTGATACCGCCTTCATAATCAAATTTGTATAAATGCTCCAAATCTGAACCAAGTGGATGCTGATTCCCAGGCCACACTCTTTGTGCGGGAGGAACCGTCATCCTTCCAAATCCTGCGAGATAATAGTTGTCGTAAGAGTTATAAATTCGAAAGTCTATTCTGGATTCAACTAATTGGTCTATCGTCTTGCTGGATGTATTTGCTTTGTAATAAAGGATGGGCGTCCCTGCCATAGCGGTAGTGGTCTTGCCTGCCGCCGGGGTTAGGGTTACCTTCTTGGCCTTAAATACGTCGCAAATCACAAACGTTTGTCCCGCCAACGGTGCGGCCTGGCCGGCGTCAAACAAATCCTCCAGCTTAAACACGCCGGTAGTTGCAAGCTCCAGATAAGGCCCTTTGCGCTGCTCTAAATTGTATTGTTTTTGCGGTTCCGTGAATCCTGTCATATCATAAACGGTTCCGACTGTACCTGCTGCATCACGTCCGTGTGATCTCCAGGCAGAATTCGGATGAAATCCCATCAGGTCCCAGCCCACAAGAGCTTCAGAAAGCATTTGTGCGCCACTATAATCACTTAAAGGTGGAGTTCCTTGCCAGCTCGATGGCGGATAATCGCCATAATCGTTCTTAAAAGCCCCGATAGCCATATCAATCGTGGCAAACTGGCTCTTCTGTGCCGTCTCTTTCGAAATTCTCCTCACCAGACTCAAAGACGGCACCAGCAGTGCAATCAGTATTGCGATTATCGTAACCGTAGTTAACATCTCCACCAGCGTAAATCCGTTGTTTTTCGATTTCACGGCTTTTCCCTTACAAGCAAACTAACTATTTTTTTACTCCAGACCATACATCCAGCTTGTCATCAGCCATTCATCAGCCATTATGGCAACATCCTTATAGTCAACGCTGCCGGAGCAGTTTATGTCTCCTTGCAGGCAGCCCACTGTTTTTGTTTTCATCCAGTCATTGGCAAGAACCGCAAAGTCTTCGAAATTGACAACGCCGTCATTGTCGATGTCCGTGTCCAGCGGCAGCGCCTCGTAACAATTATCGGCCTGCCAGTTCCGCCAGTCGCTGTTATCCAGCCAGCCGGCGGCAAGAACCGCATAATCATAAAAATTGATGGTATTCGAATCATCTATAAACAAATCGTATCTGTCGTTGTAATTTGGTTCCGTCTCCAGCCATTGTTCCGCCAGCATACCCAAATCGTTTATATCGACATAGCAGTCCATATTAAGGTCTTCCGGCAGATAACCGAAACCTCCGCAGTGCGTGTCAAATTTAACAAAGTCCCACCGAACATTGTATTGTGTAATCTGCATCTCACTCTTGTTGGCTCTCATAACCAAAGACAATGTGTGCATATTTGAATCGTTTACATTTACATCGTTGAATTCAATGCTGTAACTGCCATTTACATTATTTGGTTCCAAGCCTTTCGAGTCCCAGATGTCATTACTGTCAATGCGTAAAATCGCACTGAATTTTTTTGAGTCCCACGGATAAGACCCGTGCGTGCCGGTTAATTGAATATCGAAAAAAATCTCATTAACATCGCCAAGATACACTTGTTGAGAAACCGCTGCCTCTTCTCCAACGATAAAACTTTTTCCTGCTTTGGAATAAAGAGTCAAAGAATAACTGCCGTGAGTCTTCCATGCTGTATCCACCTTGCCGCCGAACTTGGCTGTCGGCACGTTAATCCCGCACCAGTACTGCGGAGCTTTCGTTGTAATATCCGATATCGCACCATTATTTTCAAAACTGCCGTTCTTCACTATACTTACCCCTGCCTGTGCCAAATGTCCCGACATCAGCACAATTGCAGCCATAATAAATACCTTTTTTTTCATCGTCCCTTTCTCCGCACTTCACGCTTCGAAAAGCGATTATTCTCCGAAATTAAATATGTCGTCCGGCGTGCCGTATTCACCGTCAAATCCCGCAGAAACCAAAATATACGAATCCGACCTGTATGGCCTGAATATGTTGGTAGTAGAGTTGTAAATCTTTTCGTTCCATATCCTGTTGTAAAAGTTGAAGGCGGTAGCAGCATTACTACGCAAATCAGTACCTGTCGAGGCCATAGGATGTGCCGGCGGAGTTGCCCCGGTAATCCACGGCATACCCAGCAGCACCAAATCATCGTTATTAAAATGATTATAGATATAAAGAGGGTCAGGGTCTTTTGTTGGAATAGTACTGTTGGTTATGCCGCCTTTACTAACCGGGAGTTGGGTGCCCTGCACGTTTGCCTTGTAATAAAGTATGGGCATACCGGCCTTACCGCTAACCTTCTGCGTTTCGGCAGGGTCAGGCTGCAAAGTCACACGACCATAAACATCACACAGAACAAATTTTTCCTCGTTAAGCACAGTGGATTTTCCCTTCCCATACAGATACTTTATTTTGTAGGCATTGGCATTTTCCAGCGGCAGATAAGGCCCTTTTCGGGATTTTACGTTTTCAGCATACGCTGGTGTCGCAGCTACCACCGGATACAATGGGGTCCCAGCACCGGTGCCATCTGTACCGTCACTTCTGAATCTCGAAGACGGATGGAAACCCAGCAAATCCTGACCCAGCATAGCTTCTGCAAGCTTCATCGCCCCGCAATAAGCTACCGGAACTTCATCATATCTATCGGAATTCGGATAGCCGTCCCAGTCGGCACTGAAAGAATCCAGCGCCATACCGATACTATGGAACTGGGCCCGTTGCCGGACGTTTTTCGCATAGCGCTTTGCCATATTCAGGGACGGCACAAGCAGTGTTATGAGAATCACGATAATGCTCATAACGGTCAGTAGTTCCACAATCGTAAACGCCGCTCTTTTGTCAAATTGTCTGTTAATTGACTTCACGTTCATTCTCCTTAATTTTTAATTTTTATTTTTAATTTTTTTAATTATCCCCCACCGCCGGCAGAGCTGCTTAACCCTGTGATAATTTGTATCATCGGCAGGAATATCGCCAGAACTATGGTCATAACCACCGAACCCAGCACCAGAATCATAATCGGCTCAAGCAGCGACATCAGCGATGCAACAAGCACGTCCACCTGCTCGTCGTAGTTCTCGGCCACCTTCAAAAGCATCTTGTCGAGGTCGCCGGTCTCTTCGCCTACGGCCACCATATTGGAAACAATCAGGTCGACCGTTTTTGACTGACGCAGCGGCCCGGCAAACGTGTCGCCCTGCCTGATGGAATTATGAACATTGTTGAGCGTCTTTGCATATACCTCGTTGCCGGTCGTCTCGCCGGCCACCTTGATGGCGTCCAGTATCGGTACCCCGGCGCCTATCAGCGTCCCAAGCGTCTGCGTCCATCGAGTAATGGATACCTTGCTGGTAAGAGCACCGATAATCGGCATCCTCAGCTTTATACTGTCGAGAATATATCTGCCAGGCTGGAATTGCCGTATAATCTTGGTAAGAACTATAAAACCGAACGGTATACCCATCAAAACCGCCCAGCCGAATCTATATGCAATCCACGCACTTATCCCAAGCACCGTGCGCGTTATAGGGTTCATCTTTGCCCCTTCCAGCATTTCGTTAAGCACGGAATTGAACTGAGGCACCACAAAGGTCATCAATCCGAGCAGAATAAAAAATGCCGCCGACATTACCACAATTGGATAAATCATAGCGCCTTTGACCTTTGATTTGAGTTTTTGGGTCTTTTCCATAAAGTCCGCAAGCCTGGCCAATATCAGGTCAAGCACGCCGCCCGTCTCGCCCGCTGCCACCATATTCACAAACAGCTTGTCGAAAGCCTTCGGAAACCTGCTCAGTGCTTCCGACAGCGTCGCTCCGCCTTCTATATCGTCCGCCGTATAGCCGATGACTCGCTTGAATGTCCCCGATTTCTGCTGCTCTTCCAGAATACGCAGTGAACGCAATATCGGAAGTCCCGCATCCTGTAACGTGGAAAGCTGCCTGGCAAATTGCGTTACTAACTTGACCTTGACCTTGCCGCCGGCCCCTCGCCTGGGCTTTTGCTTGCCGCCGGCCTTGCCTTTGGCTGCCCCTTTCTTCGCAGCGGCCTCCGCCGCCTTTCCCGCCTGAACCTTCGTCGGGAAATAACCCATATTCCGTATTTTGTTTATCGCTTCCTTTTGACTCAGCGCCTCTATCTCGTCTTTTACCGCCACTCCCTGCGAGTCCAGCGCCTCATATTTGAAAACAGGCATTTTTAAACCTCCTCAAAAAATACACAATCGCCTCGTATTAGTTTTTGTGATTAGGCTATTGTGCACCTTATTTAAGTTTCAATCACCGTCGCCTTTACTATTTCATCCATACTGGTAATGCCGTCGTATAATGCCGCCAAACCGTTGTCCCGCAACAGGTGCATACCGGCCTTCTGGGCAGCAGCCCGCAAAACGTTCGTCGAGGCATGTTCCATAACCAGCCTCCGCATTTCATCATTGAACGTCATAATCTCAAAAAGTCCTATTCGTCCCTTATAACCCGTATTATTACACCTGCTGCAGCCCTTGCCGTAATAAAACTTCTTGCCCTTGACATCTTCCGGCTTAAGCATAAGTTCCTTCAGTTGAGCTTCGGTAGGTTCGTATGCTATTTTGCAGTTTTCGCATACCTTTCTTATCAATCGCTGCGAAATAATTCCTTCCATCGTAGCGGTAATAAGAAACGGCTCTACACCCAAATCCAGCAAACGTGCTATTGAACTCGGCGCATCATTGGTGTGCAGCGTCGTAAACACCAAATGCCCTGTCAGCGAAGCCTGCGCCGCAATCTCAGCCGTTTCAAGGTCGCGAATCTCGCCAACCATCACAATATCCGGGTCCTGACGTAATATCGAACGCAGACATCTCGCAAAGGTAAGTCCTATCTCAGATTTCATCTGAACCTGAATAATACCGTCTATGTCATATTCGACAGGGTCCTCAGTGGTGATAAGTTTCGATTCGATACTGTTAAGTTCGGTCAGAGCGGAATACAGAGTGGTGGTTTTGCCGCATCCGGTCGGGCCGGTAACAATTATAATCCCATTAGGCTTATGAATAAGATTTTTGACCAGCTCAAGCTCGTATGGCCTCAGACCAAGCTCACCCAAATCCTGCTTGACCTGGCTTCTGTCCAAAACACGCAGCACCACGCTTTCCCCGAACATCGTCGGCAGAACGCTGACTCGCAAATCTACCTGATTGCCCCCGACGTTCAGCGATATTCGGCCGTCCTGTGGCAATCTCCGCTCGGCAATATCCAGGTTGGCCATAACCTTTATACGAGAACTAAGTGCAGTGGCGATATGTCTCGGCGGCGGTATCATCTCATAAAGCACACCATCGATTCGATACCGCATCTTATATTCATCTTCAAAAGGCTCGAAATGTACGTCCGAAGCCTTGTCTCGAATCGCCTGCAAAAGAACCAGATTTAACAACTTCTTTACCGGATTAGACTCGGACATCTCCTTCAGTTCATCGATATCAATACTCTGGTCTCTACCTTCAAATTCCGACAGAAAACTGTCCTGCTGTATTTCGCTTATAAGCTGATTTATACTCTCTTTTTCTTCAGTTTGAGTCTTCTCATAGTATTTCTTTAAAGCGCTCTCCAATAAATCAGCATCAGTTATCTTAGCTGAAACCTTAAAACCCATCAAAGTGCTTAAGTCATCGGTCGCCCTGAAGTTATCGGGATTATCCATCGCAACAACCAGTTCATTATTTTGCTGATTATATTCGATTGGAACGATGTGATATGTTTTGGCCATTTGTGCCGGCACTTTCTCGATTACCTCAGGTGTAATATTCGTATCGCTTATATTTACATATTCCATCCCCCGCTGCGCCGCCAGTGCTATCTGAAGTTGCTTCTTGTCGATTATCCCAAGTTCCAGCAATATTTCCCCCATCTTTATTGTATTATGACGTTGTTTCTGAATCGTCAGGCACTCATGAACTTTCTCCCTTGTCAGAACACCCATTTTTGTAAGTATCCTGCCGAGAGTTCTGCCTCTTAATTGTTCAACAGGAATGGTGTTTGGGGTGGCTTTTAGATTTTCCATAGTAGATTTCCTACTAAAATCAACCTTCCTTCATCCATATCTATTATACACCATTAACTTCTTTTTGGCAAACAAATTACGAATTGGACATTTAGTTATTGAGACTATATGGCCACTTTTTTGCCCATCCTTGAGGTTTTATCTGACCAAAAAACCCTTCCTCCTGACTTGCTGCCAAAGAAACGCCAACCTTGACTTCTTCGTTGCCAACCTTAAAACCCGTTAAACCCGCCGGGAAAATAGCGGCTTTTAGACGCCCCCAAAGTTGCTATACCCCTACCTCCATTTCGGGTTTCCGCCCTTTAACCTTGGCCGCTCCTCCTAACTTGCCCTCAGCCTTTTCCTGCAGCATACCCGGCTCACGGGCCTTTTCCAGCATAACCTCCATACTTATCCTGTTGGTTTCGTATAATTGCCAGAGATGCTCGTCAAGAAGCTGCATTCCCAGCTTTTTACCTGTCTGAATACTTGAGTCGATTCGGTAAGTTTTACCTTCTCGGATAAGATTGGCAATAGCGGATGTTACAACCATAAACTCAAAAGCCGCTATTCTTCCCCTGCCGGCAGCCAAAGGACAAAGCACCTGGCTAAGAACCGCTACAAGGTTACTTGCCAGTTGCGTCCTAATCTGAGATTGCTGATTGGGCGGGAAAACATCGATAATTCTGCTGACGGTTCCGGCTGCGCTTGTCGTGTGCAGCGTACTAAAAACAAGGTGGCCGGTTTCGGCAGCACGAACCGCCGCCTCAATCGTCTCAAGGTCTCGCAGTTCGCCCACCATAATAATATCGGGGTCCTGCCTCAAAATTCGCCTTAACGCCTCTGAAAAGCTTGGCACATCAACGCCAACCGCACGCTGATTAACAATGGATTTCTTATGCTTGTGATAATATTCTATCGGCTCCTCAATCGTTACGATATGATGGTCGAAATTTTCGTTGATATAGTTCACCAGCGTTGCCAGCGTCGTGGTTTTGCCGCAGCCGGTAGGGCCCGTAACCAGAAATATTCCTCTCGACCGTGTACACAGGGCGGAGCATATCTTCGGCAGCCCTATTTCCTCGAAACTCAGCATTCTTGTCGGAATCAAACGCAAAACGATTGAAACATTGCCTCTTTGCTTGAAAATAGACACACGAAATCGTGCTTTGTCGCCGTATGCAAAGCCGAAGTCGCTGCCTCCTATTTCCTGAAGCTCCTGCTGATTTCGCTCAGGGGTAATGCTTTTCATCAGGGCCACCGTGTCATCGGGGTCAAGGGTTTTTGTTTCGAGAGACCTCAATGTGCCGTCAATTCTAAACGTCGGAGGCCGGCCTGTAACAAGGTGTATATCGGATGCACCCTGCACGATGCAGGCCTGCAATAATCGGTCCATACTTACTGTTGCCATCGCAGAATATTCCTTAACAAAAAATCACATCTTAGCTATGCGCTTCAGCCTCTTCTGACTGGGCTATCTCGGCTACTTCCGGTGGAGTGGTTATACCTTTGAATATCTTTATCTTCCCGTCCAGCATCAATGGCCTCATACCGCCCGCTATTGCCGCCTTCCTTAATTCTGTGGTAGTTGCCTTCGAGAAAGCCAGTTCTCTTATCTCACTGTTCATTTCCACCATCTCGAATATGCCGAGACGGCCTTTGAAGCCCGTTCCCTGACATTTGCTGCAACCCTTTCCCTTGTAAACAGGATTTTTTTTGACATCATCAGGCGTAATATCAAGCAGTCTTAAATAATGAGGGTCGGGGTTTTCATCAACAACCTTGCAGTTCTTGCAAATCACTCTTACAAGTCTCTGCGCCATAATGGCCTGTATCGAGCTGGCTACAAGGAATGGCTTCACTCCCATATCTATCAGACGGGTAATTGCGCTGGGAGCATCGTTGGTATGCAGCGTGCTGAACACCAAATGCCCCGTAAGTGCCGCCTGAATCGCAATATCAGCCACGGCGCCGTCTCGAATTTCTCCGACAAGTATGATATTGGGCGCCTGTCGCAGCATTGCTCGAAGAATTTTGTCGAATGTCAGACCTATATCCTCTTTAACCTGGCATTGGTTCATACCGGCAAAACTGTACTCAACAGGGTCCTCAGCCGTAACGATTTTTTTGTCCGACGTATTAAGTTCCTGAAGGGCTGCGTAAAGCGTTGTGGTTTTGCCGCTGCCGGTTGGCCCCGTAACCAGAAAAATACCGTTAGGTCTTTTAATTATTTTCTGAAAACGCGCGTAGTCATCCGACTCAAAACCTAATGACTGGACACCGATATTGACCGCATCGCGGCGCAAAATTCTCAAAACTATGCTTGGCCCGTGTGTCCCCGGCAGAGATGAAACACGAAAATCTATGTCCTGTCCCGCGATGGTTCGCTTGATTCGGCCGTCCTGCGGCAGCCGTTTCTCCGCAATATCCATACCTGAAAGTATCCTGAAACGGGTAACCAGCGGCGCCTGCATATTCTTGGGAATGTTGTCTTTTACAAGACACACGCCGTCAACGCGATACCTTATCCGCACCCTGTCTGCCATCGGCTCGATATGAATATCGCTGGCACGCATATAATATGCATTATCTATTATAAGGTTTACCAGCCTGACAACCGGGCCTTCGTCGCTCTCGCCCGCGGCCTGCGCCCGCAGCGCCTCAGCCTGTAGTTCGTGGCCGGCCTCGGCAAGCTCGGCGGCAGTAGCATCTATGCTGTGCTTCAGCCTGTCATCATCTTCTTTCTCTTTCTCCTCCGTCTTATCGAGCGAATCCTTAATGTAAGTGCGAATCTTCGAAGGGTTCGCAAGGCAAAAATCCAGCTCCGTATTCAGCCGAAACCGAACCGTGTCCATCGCATCCAAATCCAGCGGGTCGCTGATAATCAGCTTCATCCTCCCGTTGTCCCTTCCGAGCGGCAGAACGTTGTACTTTTTTATAATATCTTCAGGGACAAGTTTAATCGTATCGGGCGGGATGCTGATTTTATCGAGATTTATGTATTCTATTCCGAACTGCTTAGCTATCGCTTTGGTCAGTGTCTCCTCATCCAAAAGACCCTGCTCCACCAGCACCTGCCCAAGCCGTTTGTTACTGGCCTTTGCAGCCTTAATCGCATTAATAAGAGGCTCTTTCTTTACCAGCCCCGCCTGATAGATTATTTCGCCCAGATATTTACGTTTTACGGCCATAATGACTTATTTATTTTTGACACCGCCTTGATTTCGACCAGTCTTATTATTATAGCATTATTTGTGCTTTTAGTCAAACCCGCATTTTCAACCTGAGCATATTTAATGCCGTCTGTGCGCTCCTGAAGCGTATTAACTCCCTGTTATTCGGAAAAACAAATCTTCTGGTTTCGCTGCCTCCGCTGGAATCCACACTGATATATACAAGACCGAGTGGTTTTTGTTCGGTGGCACCGGTTGGGCCGGCTATGCCGGTTATAGCGATTGCATAATCCGTTCCCGATATTTTCCTCGCCTGCTTGGCCATAGCCTCGGCTACCTCGAAACTTACCGCACCGTATCTCTCAATTAATTCCGCCGGCATATCAAGCTCACTGATTTTCGACTCATTGCTGTATGTGACCCACCCCTGTTTGAAATATCTGCTTGCTCCCGGAACATCCGTTATCAGTTTGGCTAATTCGCCTCCCGTGCAGGATTCAACCACTGAAACCATCTCACTTCGCTCAGCCAGTTTCTCGCCCACAACTTCAGCCAGGCTCTGTTCACCCTCCCCATAAACCAGCTCGCCGAGTTTCTTCCGTATCGCTCTTTCATCCTTGTCGGCTAATCGCTGCGCCTGCTCTTTGTTTTCTGCTGCTGCAATAATGTGCAACGTAATTTCCCCTGCATCCACCGTGCAGTTTACAAGGGGGGTTCTGCCTCTCTGCATCATAGAGCCGAGCATTTCTGCTATCGCCGATTCGCCCGCTCCGAAACATTTCAGCCTTTTTAATACTATGACCTGCCTGTCGTTAAGCTTTTCCAGTTCCGGCAGAACCGACTCTTCGAACATCTTTTTCATTTCCACCGGCACACCGGGCATCGCAGCAAACAACTTGCCCTCTTTTTCAGCCATAATCCCCGGCGCCGTGCCGATATTATTGACCAGCTCCTTTGCCCCCACCGGTATATATGCCTGCACCTTGTTCTTCTCAGGCATTTTTAGATTTCGGTCGAGAAAAAATCTGATTATCTTTCGAAGAATACTCTCCTCCATTTTCAGTTCTATGCCGAGAAATTTCGCCAGCGCCTGCCGGGTCAAATCATCGTCTGTCGGCCCCAGCCCGCCGGTTATCAATACCACATCAGCCTCGCCGCTCGCCGTCTCCGTCGCCCGAATTATATGCTCTATATCGTCTCCAACGGTATGAAAACTGACAACGGCTATGCCGATTGAAAAAAGCTTTTCGCTCAGATATGCGGCATTAGTATCCAACACCCGCCCCAAAAGAATCTCATCGCCCGTGCTTACTATACTCGCCTTTTTCATAACCTTAAATAAACCTTTGCAAAATTAGAAAGCAAGAAAAGGATGTTGATATAATAACCACATCTGTCACCGTGGACCCAAAAACCTATCACCATTGTAGTGAATAAGATGGTCGGGAATTTCAGCTATCCAAACCTCTGTTTCCCAGGCTATATTTTTTAGATGTTTGCGAAACTGAGCAAAATCAGGGAAAGCGCTGACAAAAATAATGCCTGCGGGACATCTTGCGAACATCTCTTTCAGCTCAAAGACTCTTTTAGGCGTCATTGGTCCATGCGATGTAACAACTTCAATTAAAAAAAGCCGGTTATGAGTTCTGTCATAGAGAACCACATCCGGTAATTTATTGTGTTCCGTTATGACAACGCTTAGTTCTCCGAGAGCGGAATTGTCGACAAAAAGATTCTTCTTTGCCGTATCGCCGAAGTAGAGCAGGTGTGCACCTGGAGCAAAACGCGGGCAAAATTCTCTTATAACCGCTGCCTGCAGTTGGTTGTGCCTGCCGGGCGATAATTTTAATACTTCACCTGTAGACAAACATACCGGAACGAAGGCTGCCGTTCGCTTTTTATTATATAATTCGAGGAGAGACCCCTGTTGCCGCCTGTATTGTTCGCATTCGGCTTCCCAGTCTTTGGTTTTCCACGCACGAATAACTGTAAGCGCCGCATCCGAAATGGCATAATGAGCATTGGGACTGTTTGTTGGAAGTGAGGGATTATCCGGATTATAATCAGCGACACGGCACTGAACGAACTGATGAAGGACATGTCGCCGGAAAGTTTCGCGGGTATTTGGTGCATATTTTTTTTGATAACGTTCTGCTGCAAACGCCATAATTCCTTTGGTTACGGTCAGGCTTTTTTTTGTTGCGTTTTTCCAGGGGTCTGCCGGCCCAATGCCGGCCAGGGCAAGTAAGGTCAATGCTGCCATTTCGTTCTGCTGCTCGCCAGGCAATCCCAATGCTTTCAGGATTTTCTGTGCTTCTCTTATCTTAGACATTTACAAGACTCCGTATGCCTGCGGGCTTATCTTTAAACGCCAGGTGAGTTAAAGAGTCGATATTCCTGCCTATATTCGGACACCGTATTGCCCTTTTGCCAATTTCGATAATTATATCCAGAGGAGGCAAAGGAATACTGCGAATATCAGATGCGCCGACCTGTGTGCTGCCATTCGAGGAACGAAAATACATATCGAAGAATGAACTGCTGTACAGGACGGCCAAGCCCCACATTTCTTCTTCTGACATAGCGCCTCGTGGTTTATAAATATAGTTGAGATGGTTTTCCAGGCCAATCCAAGCTGAAGGGAATTTTCTACTGCTAAAGGGCGCTGCTATAAGCCTGCGGACTTCTTCTTTGGCGCTAAATCTTCGGAGCAGGACATAATTCCTATTTGGGACAAGAAGGTATTTGGATTTATCCGATATTTTTATGTATTGCGGCTTACGCCTGACCGTAACAGGCCATATTACCTGGAGGGGACGGACATTTTGGAGCCATAAAAGAGGCGCGTAAGTTCCGCATTTATCTTCTTTTTCCGATATAAACTGAGTCGCCCTGAATGCTACGACCGGCCCTGTGGAAATCTCAAATCCGTATTCATTCAATAAGCCCGACCAGGAAGATATTTTCTCGAAAATTTCCTGTTCCTGGGAGGTCAACAGCGTTTTTAAGATTTTTTCGTTTGATTTAAAATCGAGTATGGTGCTAATGGGTGATATTCTGAACCTGGATTGGTTTATATCCTTAACGCCTTTGCTTGTGGAAATTGTTACCATTTGGCCGGTATGGCTGGATTGCCAGTTATCATCTCTGCGGGCTTTTAGAATAATGTTCTCCTGCAGAACGCTATGATGCTTGAAAGCGTCTTTTCGAGAATCGAAAACATGTATGAGTTCCGGCTTTATCATTTCGAAAAATCTCTCGCGGAATAACCGAAAATACCGACCGGAGGTGAAACTGCGCGGAGTAATGAAAACAAGTTCGCCGTTTTTCGACAGGAGAGACGCCGAGACAGCCATAAAAAGGGCGTAAATATTCGGCTGGCCGTGAACCACACTTTCTGCGGCTTTTGCCCTTTCGTCCGATTTGGGCAGCTTAAAATAAGGAGGATTCGAGATGCAAATGTCAAAATCGGGACCCTTATCAGAAGTGTCAAAAAATGTCGGCATATTTTGCAGCTTATAAGCGTGTTTTAGAATAAAATCCTCATTATTTATAGTGAATGTAGGGGCAACTTTTTTTTTCTCGATGTATTCAGCCAAATAACGAAGACTTTTTTGCAGAAAGCTCAAAATATCCCCGTCTGTTTCGTAAACATCCAGTATCAACTGCGATGGTTTTTCTTTTTGCGATACCAGCCATTCGCAGACGGCGCAAGATAAGATGCCTATACCGGCTCCGGGGTCGACAATTCTGATTATTCCCTTTCGTGGGGAGAAAAGAGAAGCCATAAAATCGGCTATTTCGACAGGTGTAAAGTATTGCCCAAATTTTTTTCTGTGAGTCGGTAAAACAGAGGCTGAGTACCATTGCCCGATACGGTCGGCATAGTTTACAGGCCGCTCATTTATGTCAGGGCCAGGTATATCGAAAGCAAGAGGTTTTTGCTCAAATTTGGTTGTGTTACTCATAATTTATATTATATTCAAACGGACAAAAATTAGTAGGTCTTTTTAGAATTCTATCAACGCCTTAATCACACCATCACGATAGCCGCCAACCATCTCAAAAGCCTTCTGTGCCTGTTCAGGCTTAAACCTGTGCGTTATCATAAAATCCAGATTGACCTTTCCGCTCGCCATTAAATCAATCGCCTCCTGCGTGCAGCCGTTCTGCCTGCGGATATTTACTATGGTAATTTCCTTTCTGCGAATCCTGTCGATGATAAACGAAACCCGCTCGAACCTCGGAGCGCCGATAATTACCAGCCTGCCGCCGGGCTTTAGCAGTTCCACCGCTTCATCAAGAGTCGATTGCTCCCCGGCACATTCGTAAACAGCATCCACACCCAGCGGCTCCTGTTTGAGAATCGCATCTGCAATATCCTGTTTTACCGGATTTCCCGCCCACGCAGCGCCGGCTTTTCTCGCAATTTCAACCCGGCAATCCAGCTTGTCGGTAACATAAATCGCTTTTACACCTTTTGCCCTCGCCGCAGCCATACAGCTAAGCCCTATAGGCCCTGCACCGAGAATCGCTATCCTCGCATTTCTTGGCATCTTTCCCTGCTTTACTGCATATACCCCTATGGCAAAAGGCTCACACAATACCCCCTGTTCGAGATTAAGCCTCCCGCCGGGGAAACAGCACTCCTCCGGCATAACAATATACTCACATAAACATCCGCCGCCTTGTCCCGGCGTGCCGAGAAACCGCAGGTTTCTGCACGTATTTTCCCTCCCTTTTTTGCACTGGTCGCATTTATGACACGGCGCCGCCGGCTCAACTATTATCCGGTCGCCCGCCTTGATATTACGCACCGAATTGCCGACCGCCTCAACCGTCGCCGTGCATTCGTGCCCGAGTACAAAAGGATATTCCACAACCTGCGAACCGATTCTGCCCGTCTCGAAATAATGCACATCGGAGCCGCAAATTCCGACCTTCTGAATTTTCAGCAGAACGTCCGTGTCATTTTCTATGACCGGCATCGGAACATCCGCAACCTCCAGCCGCCGCACACCTGTCAATAAAACCGCCTTCATAAACTTTCTTCCGAAAATATTATTCTTTCAAACTGGTAACGTAGAATCCATTTTTCTTTATGTCAATTAAGAAAATATTGTTTTTTATTAAAAATTGCAGTTTTTGTTGCTCATCGCACGATATAATGTATATTACCTGAGTTTATTCATTTTTCAACATACTAATGGCAAGACAATTGTTTACAATCGGATATGAAGGAATGAATTTGGACGGCTTTATAGAGAAGCTTAAGAATTTCGCTATCAATTGCCTTATTGACGTTAGGGAAATTCCTTTTTCCCGCAAACGCGGCTTTTCCAAATCTGCACTTTCCCAAAGACTTCTCAGCGAAAATATTCGTTACATTCATCTCAAAGAACTTGGAAGTCCGAAACTGGTTAGAGAGAAACTTAAGACAAGCCGGGATTATTTAACTTTTTTCAAGAAAATGGATGAATACCTCACAGATAAACAGGAAGCTATCGAAAATGTTTACAAATATGTTTTGGATAACACTTGCTGTCTTATGTGTTTCGAACGTCTTGCTGCAGAATGTCATCGCAAGATAGTCGCGATGAAAATAAAAGAACGAGATGGCAATGGCTTACAAATAAACAATATCTAAATTATGGGGGACTCACTTGAACCTCGAAACCAAAAATGTCCTGATTACTATTAAAGCTTATCCTAATCCCAGTAAAACATACGGAGAAACAGTTTGCTGCGCAGGTGTCGACCTTGACAACAAACTATGGATACGTCTTTATCCCATACCATTCAGAGATCTTGACGAACACCAAAAATTCAGGAAATATAATATTATCAAGGTGAAGTGCCAAAAGGCCAAAGATGACCACCGACTTGAAAGTTACAAAGTTGATGCTGATACCATAGAAATTGTAGATCACCTCGACACAACCGACAAATGGCTACGGCGAAAAGAAATTGTTCTACCTATGCTTTCTACTTCTTTTTGCCAAATACTAAAGGACATTGACAAAGATAAGTCCTTGGGTATATTTAAGCCGTCAACTGTTGATTTTACTTGGCAAAAGTCAATGTTGGTAAATCAACAAAAACGCGAATCTTGTTATGCTCAACTTTCTTTTCTGGATAAAACAAAGAAAGTAATAGAACAAATACCTTTCGATTTCTATTATCATTTTATACCAATTGTATTTAATTTTTGCGCTCTGCATAAGAAGTCCTGCAAACAGATTTGATAATTTCAGGATCAAGAGCAACATTCTGCCAGGCATCTATTGCAGCGTGGCGTAAGTCGTCATAGTTG
>Ga0315276_10002532_pt1 | contig 16756 bp, 14 predicted proteins | sample YL17G05_0_MG_FD_204542 | JGI IMG/M metagenome (GOLD analysis project Ga0315276, IMG submission 204542) | Sediment microbial communities from Yellowstone Lake, YNP, Wyoming, USA - YL17G05_0 | ecosystem: Environmental > Aquatic > Freshwater > Lake > Sediment | place: USA: Wyoming | collected... | reverse complement strand
ATTATCGATGTTTTATACCAATGGCGAAGAAATTGTATGGCAGAAGGCAAATCAGATAATAATAGCGACCTCTTGCTGACTTCTCGTCCCACCCGCGTTCGCTACCGGGTCATAGTATTTGCTGTCCTCTTGTCCGTAATTACATACATCGACCGCGTTTGCATCTCGCAGGCGGCCCCGGCGATGCAATTAGACCTCGGTTTTACCAAGGAGCAGATGGGCTGGGCGTTTTCCGCCTTTTTCTGGGCGTATGCCCTGTTCGAGATTCCCAGCGGCTGGCTCGGAGACCGCATCGGCGCACGTAAGGTCCTGATGCGGATTGTTGCCTGGTGGTCGTTCTTTACTGCCGCCACAGGCTGGGTCTTTAGCTTCCCGTCTTTACTGATTACACGCGCTATGTTCGGCGCTGGTGAAGCGGGATGTTATCCAAACCTGACCAAAGCGTTTACGACCTGGCTGCCTCAGTCGGAGCGAATTCGTGCGCAGGGCTGGATGTGGCTAAGTTCCCGCTGGGGAGGAGCCTTCACGCCGATATTGGTCGCGATGATTTTGCAGCATATCTCCTGGCGGCATACCTTCGGCCTGTTCGGCGTGCTCGGAATAATCTGGGCCGTCTTTTTTTACATCTGGTACAGGGACAACCCGCGCGAAATAAAAGGCGTTAACGACGCGGAAATAGCCATCCTCCCGCGCCAGCAGGACGTCATTCTCGGCCACGGCAAAATCCCCTGGTCGAAAATCCTCAAATCAAAAACCGTCTGGCTGCTCTGGCTGCAATTTGCCTGCCTCAATTTCGGAGCGGTTTTTTATATTACCTGGCTGCCTACTTACCTGCGAGAAGCACGCGGCGTGGGTATCACCTATGGTGCGTTATTGGCTGGCTTGCCTTTGTTTTTTGGCGGGCTTGGGTCTCTGTTTTGCGGCTATGTATCCGCGCCTGTATCACGATTGCTCGGCAGCCCGCTGGCTGCCCGCAGACTCCTTGCGGGAATGGGGTTCTTCGGCGCCGCCTCCTGCCTTGCGCTATCAACTTTTATACCAAACCCCTGGCTTGCGATGCTGGTTATGGGTTTTGCGAGTTTCTGCAACGACCTCGTTATGCCGACAAGCTGGGGTGCCTGCATGGATATCGGCGGAAAATTCGCGGGGACACTGTCTGGCAGTATGAATATGATGGGCAACTTCGGCGGGGGCCTTGCCGCCATCGCCATCGGCTATATCCTCGTATGGTCGAACAATAACTGGAACGCCGCTCTCTATGTCGCCGCCGCAGTGTATTTCCTCGGAACTTTCTGCTGGCTGGTCATCGACCCCGTGACTCCCATCGAACAGTAGTCTCGTCCCCTCGTAGCGTAGCGAAGACCCCAGAACGTCTTTATCTGGGGTCCAGTATTTTCGCAGCGTAGTCTTTCAACTTTCGTTTCCATTTTCCCCTCCGCCACTGTCACCGGAACCGCCAGCACCACTGCGCCGTTTCTATTCCTTCCCTCGTTTCCAAAACCTATTATGGAGCAAAGGAAAGAAGTGAAACAAAACCGTAAAAATGACACCACCTACTATTGCACCGGTTATGTTTGTAGCTAACGAGTGTTTTGAATCAGACAGCAGCATATATAACAGCATTAAAACTGTCCAGATTACTCCCGCAACCAAGCTTCCTATAAGGCGTGGGTTCATTTTATCCCTTTCTGTCGATATTTCTTTGCCATTATGACCTATAATTAACCCTTCAATCGTTACAAGTCTGCCATTACATAAATTACATCGGATTAATTGTGCCAAAAAGTTTGCCAATTATAAGGTTTTGGCTTTCATCACCAACTCTCTCCGCCACTGCTACTGGAACCACCTCCATCACCTCCGCCACCGGAGCTACCGCCTCCGGAACCGCCACCACCGGAGCCTCCTCCGCCAGAACCACCCCCGCCACTACCACCACCTGAACCACTGCCACCACTACCTCCGGAGCCACCGGCACCTGCTCCTGCCCCGGCCCCTGCGCCGGCCCCTGCGCCGGCCCCTGCGCCGGCCCCTGCGCCGGCACCTGCGCCACGGTTGGCATTGCACTGAACTTTACAGTTCGTCTTTCGAATAGCCAAATTTAAAGCTTGAATAAAAAAGCGGAAAGAGTAGAAATAAACCAACAACCGTTACCGCCTCAACAAACTGTGAGGTACTCCCCGGCTCTCTAAAAATGATAAAGTCAAAGTACCACTCTGCCACATAGTAACCAACCAACAAAAGAGGCACGATTTTCCAAACCCACGTACAGAATTCGGGCTTGAAGGAAAACGTGTAAAGAAGCATTGATGCAAATCCTAAGGGAACTATCACAACCTCTGATATTACCATCCACATTGGATATCCATCTGCCTGAAAATCGTTACGGACACTAACAACACTTATGACTACAAAAAAAACGAGATAACAAATGCTTAATACTTTCTCCATGTCGTGCATCCTTAAATTTCATGAGCACAAAAAAACAATTATACGATTCCTCTTCGTTCTGTTTTTGCAGATTTAGAAAATATCACTCCTGCTGCCAACAGCCAATATTGGGGTCAAAATTATACCAAGTTTTTCCCTTCGCAGCTTTCATCTGTTCAACGTTAACGTGGTCAACCTCTTGCCAAGCTTCATCGAGGTATATGGAACGAGAAACAACCTTTCCCTTATCATCGAAGATCATTTTAAAGTCGAACCGGCCATCAAAATCGAGATCCATAAAAACATCTCCCACAGGATGGCCGGTTCCTTTGCCCCTGCTATATGTTGCCTTGCCCCATTTACCAGCGGTTTTCAAAGGTTCCATAGAGAAGATAGGTTCATTAGTAGTGTTTTTGACCAAATTCAAGCTGTTGATTTGACCGGCTTTATTCTTATGTATTGTCAGAAAGTAAACACCGTCCTTTTCCATCACCAGCGCTTCATCGATGTTCAGATCTGGGGGACATCCGACATCGGTAGGTCTCCCTGCCCAAATTTTGATATCACCAAATGTTATAGGTCTATTTAACAGCGTGCCGGAGTCTTTATGCCTTAGGATCGCTGCAAATAAAAGAGTAATAGTAATACCAGCAACAACACCCAGAAGGAACACGAAAAAAATAATTGTCAATGAACCTGAACGTTTTTTCATAGTTTATGACCTCTTATATATAAATTTTAATGTTTGACAAAATCACCACAGTCTTTAGTTCCGGTCATTTTCCTGCGGCTCCCGCCATTTTTTGACATTTCTTGTAGTTAGGACTATCCATAAAATCTATGTTTTCGTTTGTTGCTTTAAGCGCGGCATTATAAGCGCCAACAGTTGTGGTGGCCCCCAAGGCAGCTTCACCTCCACCGACTGCTTCTCCTATTGGACTCGGAGTTGCATAACCAAGCACGTTTTTCAGGTAATCTAACGCTTTATCTAACAAACCTTTATCTTCGTCCGGCGTGGGAACTTCTGGCGTTGGGTCTGGAGGCTTAGGTGTTGGGTCTGGTGGAACAGGCTCTGGCGGCAGTGGCGGTTCCGGCGGCAGCGGCGGCTCTGGTTCCGATGGCGTATCTTTTTCAAGTCCCCACGGGTCAATCCAGTTCAGCGGGTTATTGCCAACGTAAGTATACAGGTTCAAACCACCATAATACCCAATCGGGTCTGTCTGTAAGAACCTTCCAAGCGATGGCGAGTAGTAGCGAGCACGGTAATAGTAATTACCCGTTTCAACATCGTATTCTCTTGCGGTAAAGAGATACGGATTACCAACAGAACTTGTCGTATTTGGTGTGCCAAAGACGTCGTAAGTATACTCCTCAACGACTTGGCCTGATGAATTACTCAACGCTACCACGCTTCCGAGGCCATCGTAGTGATAATAGTACTGCGTCTCGCTGCCATTGACATTAATCATCATTATTGGCTCATCTATTCCCGGGCCGTAAATGAACTTGCGCTGCAAGACACCGGCGTTATTATAATCTGCGATTGCTTCAGCGCCATCATAGCAGAACTTTGTCGTAAAAGAGGCGCCGAGCGTTTTGGAGACGCGCCTGTTGCGGTAGTCGTAGTTACAGTGCATCCTTCTGATGTTGATCATGTATACATCGGTAAGGCGGTTCTCGCAATCGTAGTAGTATCGCCACATCCCGTATTGAGTCATATTCCCGCTAAGGTCATAGACAGGCTCTACGCTGCCGACGGACGTATATTGATTGACGTTATTGCTCGATGAGTTCTTTATCGATATTTCAAAGAGCGCTTTGCTGTTACGTCCTTCAGTTCGGCCCTTGTTTTTATATTACTTCGGGCTTTCGCCCTGCGTAAAACACAGGATCCTCATACCGGCTTACGGAAGTAACAGCAAACTTTTTTTCAACTGCGAGCGACCAGCCACGGGCGACAAGCGACTAAAACGTACCGGCCTCCGACAACAACGGCTTTTCAACTTTCGACTCTCAAATTTCGATTATCTCCGCCTTTAGCGGTCGGCCTCAGGTAGCCTGCCCTCCGGCCACTACGCAAACTAGTTTTACATTACCGTTTAGCCGTCGTCGGCACGACGACGTTGTTTAGCCTAGCTGCTTGTGGCTGGTGACTTCTTACTTTTTACCTCTAAAATTTTTTTGAGTGTAAAAATTTCCATTTTGGTCGATGAGTAGGATGACTTGTTTATCTGATATTGCTCCTTCTGCCTTTTCACTAATAAACCAGTCCAGAGTTCCAACTAGTAATTGATACTCAATCATCCTCGCAAAAGTATTAGGGTCGGTTAACGCGTCATGGTCATTTTTTTTATTTCTATTTTCATCATTTATTTGCGAATACCACAGCGCGAATCTAAGGTTATGGTGGATTACATCTTCATAGCAAGCTTCATAAAGGCTTTTTGGTAACCTGCCATTTTTAGTCTTAAATTCTTCAACTATCTTTTTCCACTCTTTCAGGGATTCGCCCCTCTGCTGTAATTGCATATCTAAAGTAAATCGGCCACATGTTGGCATTATAAAACCTAACGCAATAAATATTGCGACTATGCCTATTGCGACTCTGATAGTAATTTTTTTTAATCGATTAGAAAACATAATTGTAACCCTTACCAAATGGTCTCACCTTGCTTATAAGGATACTCTTCTGTAAAGTCATAATAAGTACCCATACGAACCTCATTTAAACCTAACCTGGTATCCCACCGATCCCGATAGGGGTCTATAACAAAAGGAGGGTGATATTTCTCAGGTGTAATCTTAAGTACGGTGTGATTGCCAGGAAAACCAAAACCACTTAAAAACAAACGCCGTTTGGCTCGCCCCTCTATTTCTGTTGTCAAATGGTTATAAGGCCCTAAGTAGTTTTTCAATTCGCCGGCTTGATCCATGCACTGGTTATCGGGGCTCCATCCCTCATTATACTTATTATTCCACTCTTGAGATTTTTCAATTATATCATCTATCTCATCCTGCTCATCCTGTTCTTCCTCCTCCTCCCATTCCTTATCAAGCCCCCACGGGTCAATCCAGTTCAATGGGTTATTGCCACAGTAGGTATACAAATTCAATCCGCCGGCGTAGTGAATCGGGTCTGTTTGCAGAAATCTGCCAAGCGAGGGCTTGTAATAACGGGCACGGTAATAATACAGACCCATAAAGACCTCGTTGTCGTATTCCCTGCCGGTGAACATATAGCGATTACCGACGGTGCTGTTTGTGTGCGTTAAGCCATCGGGAGTTTTGATAGTGGTTTGCCCGAAAACGTCATAAGAATAACTCTCGACCAAATTTCCCGATAAATCGCTTAGCGCAACCACACTGCCAAGACCATCATAGTGATAGTAATATCTCGTCTCGGAGCCGTTTACGTTAATCATCATTAGATATTTTTTGAACCCGGTAGATATTCCCATCCTGGTCTATCATTAACATTCCAGGGTAAATTATTTCACCATATCTTAATTCCCTAACAATCCAACCATCCCGGCCTGAAAGCAACCCACACCCAACGCCTTCCTCAAACTGGTTAGGGTCATCTGGTATATTCTTTATATCTTTCTTGAAAATCCTTGTACCTAATGACGCAACAAAACTATCTGCATCACCTTCTTTTACTTTGTCACGATACACTTCATTAAGAGAGTTCGGCACACGATTATTTTTTTGAATAAATAATCTTACTCCTCCATACCAGGCCCTCAAATTTTTGCCTCGATAAGTTATATCCTGCTTATACATTATAGTATTTAATGTCGGCAGCGCAATAGCGATTATTACAACCACAAAAAGAGTTAGAAGCAGAATTTTCATTCGTTTTGAAAACATTTCTTATGCTTTCGGACACAACAGCAATAAGTTTTCAAAAATCATATCAACACACGGTAAACAAACTTTACTTTCTAAACAGGAGATACCAGTGCGAGTAGAGCCATTCAATATTCCCAAAGACAAAATATGCCGTAAAAATAACCAGCAGAAGAGACACGATACGAGAAAAAAAAGTAAATCTTTTCCATCGTATAAGGATTATAAGAAAAGAGGCACATCCCATGAATATCCCAGTAATTTTAGCCTTAAAATCTTCCATCGGTTCTACCATATCAACAAAAGCAAAACCAAAGCAAAGAACAGAACATAATACAGCTACGAGCAAAGCCGTAAAATTGCTGAAATTAGCTATGCCTTTTCTTAATCTTTCCAAGAAATCTTTCATAAAGTTTCCTTTTAAACATTGACGATTTTTGGAATCATTCCAGAAGATTTAATATCAATTTTCGGAACTTTCGGAATTTTTTTGGTCTTCTGAATCTTCAGGAACATCAGGTATTGAATCTAACATATCTTTTAGTGCATCAAATACCTCATTGCTGAAAGTTCTACAATCGTTATTCCAGAAATCGTACGGCCCTTCCGTACCTACTACACTATCTAGACCAGCTTCTATCTGGCTGTCCTGTTCAGGAGTAGTCTCGATGTATTTATCACCATCGACACCATCACTGCCTGAGTCATCTTTGTACACTTCACCTGTTCGAGTAAAAGGATTAAGCATGTTGAAACGGCTACCCTTCAAGCCATAACTATAAGAACTGTGAGACCCCTTCGGATTACCCACATTTATATTCATATGTGCCCCACTTTTCCCTACCCAAACATCCAAACCCATCGGGTCAACAAATTTGACCGAGTTATTGCCACAGTAGGTATATAGATTCAACCCGCCGCGATATTTAATCGGGTCAGTTTGTAGAAATCTTCCAAGCGAGGGCTTGTAATAACGGGCGCGGTAATAATACAGGCCCATAAAGACCTCGTTGTCGTATTCCCTGCCGGTGAACATCCAGCAATTGCCGTATTGACTCGTCGCTCGTGTCACGGGCCACGTGTCCAGAATCACAGATTAAATTCACTTTTCAAAGAACCAAAAGCCCTTAACCATTCGTAAGCTTGACGTAAACAAGTCCTTCAGGTTCGAATCCTTCTTCCCCAGATATTCCGGATCTATCACGGATATATATAATGTGCAAGTTGTTATTCTGATCCACAACAACACCAAACGGCTGGGCCGAAGTCCCCGGTGGGCCTGTTTCTTTCGTTCTAACCATTACATCTTTTACTACAGCCCATTTCATAACCTCGAAAATAGCGGTTTTTGATACTGATAACGCGGCTCTGGGAGGTTATGAAATGGCTTCTACTAAGTATGTGTTGCTCCAATCACTGTTAGTTTTGCACTTGTAGAACAAACCCTTGTTTTCCTCAATCCAGAAAACATAAACAGCACCACTTTTATCAATGATCACTTTTGGCTGAACACCAAAGTCAGATATTTTAACAGGCTTATCCCAAGCTTCATTCGTCCCCCTGCAAAAATAAACGCCAGATTCTTTGAGACAAACAGGATTATCGATGTTGCTTCTATCTATTATTGTCCAAGACCAAACACAATAGACTTTCCCTTTGTTGCAAGCTAAAGATGGTGGACTAAAATTCTCAAGCATATTTTCGCTGTGTTTGCGCCCTTTGAACAGTTTGACTGGTTCGGTCCACTGTCGTTTGGACAAGTCGAAATTTGAATATTGCACCTTATCGGATTCGTCACCGTACTCGATACCCCTAATGCCAACACAATGCAGTTTATTACCCTCTACTACAGAATCTGTAATTTCTGTTCGCTCATTGGTTTCCAATTTTTCTGGTGTATTATAGTATCCTGTAATTCTGTCCTGCTTGACTATTGCTCCAAATGGTCTTTCTACAAAACCATAATGGCCGGCTGACAACACCCGGCCAATAAGGTCTACAGGGCTCAACCTGTTTTCTACGTAATAACCAAGTATAAAAGATTCATTAGACGTACTTCCCAAAGGTAGTAATTCTGTTAATATCCTGTAATTCTCATGTTCGAACACTTTTTCACGATCGCACATCTCGATTATATCTATTGGCCGGGAAGAAAGTTTCGTATCAGAGGTAAGGCTATAAATTGAAAGTGTTTGTGCCTTAGAGGATTTCGACTGCGGAGAGCTTACCACATATGCGTGAAAAACTCCGTTGTTTACAATCCCACGCCAAGTTGGATAACCAGGCAAAACCTGTGTGCTACTGATCCAAGTTTTGCCGCTAAAGATAAATAACACGACCTTTTGGGCGTGTCCATCATTATCGCTAAAGCCAAAAGATGATAGGGCTACTATATGGTTGCCTGCGTCAACAAAAAGTTCAACGCTGTCGTAGTCATCATATTTCCCATAGCCGGATAGCGTATGCAGGACCGAAGGTTTTGAAATCTCAAAATTACTTCTCATACCTTCAGCCCACACAATATCAAGAGGATATAAAAGAAGACACAAAAAAGAAAAACATAATACTTTACTATAGCAAGTTCTCATTTGTAGCCCCTTTATAGCAAATATAGGTTTAATATCAGAGTTCAGAACCTTTTTTCATATCCAGTTCATCACACAAGTCATCCAGTTTTGGGATATCGTCAAGAGCCTGATTATAATCCCAATCTAATTCCTGGTCTTGCGTCCACTTATCAGCTGCATCATACTTGTCAGGATGCAACTTGGGGTCATCCGGTTCATTTCCACTAAGCATATGGTCTATTATTCCTCCGAGTCCTTCACCATGGGAAAATGTATCCTGCCCTTCGTGCATATGCTCTTCGAAAGCACTTTTATCTCTGTTATCGACGGCGTCCCGCATGTCTCTATCGACACCTTGTCTGTCTCTAAAATGTCTGGGTGTACTAATAGGATTATGGGGACTTGTCCAGCCACTATCTAATTTATTATAGTCAAATTTTCCGCTTTGTTTCCCAGATCTACCAAAACCACTGTGATCACCCCACAAACCGAACGGATCAATCCAATTGAGCGGATTATTTTTGCAATACGAATACATGTTTAGCCCAGCGGCGTATCTGATGGGGTCTGTCTGTAAGAATCTTCCAAGCGTTGGCGAGTAATATCTGGCACGGTAGTAGTAATTGCCAGTCTCGGTGTCAAGCTCACGTCCTGTGAACATATAGGGATTGCCTACGTCGCTTCCTCGATTTGGTTTACCGAAAACATCGTAACTGTATTGTTCTGTTAATCCACCACTATTATTTGAAAGAGCAATGATACTTCCCAGCCCACAATGGTTCTGTTAATAACAAAGGTAATCGACAATTTCATCCGGCGGGCCAAAAAGCTCTTCTACTTCGTCTTGTGTCAGCGGAAATTGATATCGCTTCGTCGATGATTCATTCCAAAAACCGAGATTCTGACAATCGTCATAAGCGATAAAGCCAATAATTCGGTTTTTATTTACCACAAAGGAGTACGCAGAATCAAGTCCAGGTTGTGTATAACAGCGGGCTGTGTAATACCGTGTTCCATCCGGCCAAGACATATTGGGAAGATTTCTTTTCCGAGGAAATGTTGCTATTTCGCTATCTTCTTCCTGCATATTATCCATTTTAGTTAGCATATCAGCAGTAATAGTAGACAGCAGTATCTTTTTCCCATTTAACCACTCAATGTAAATTGATGGTAAACATTCAGCATAAGCTACAGGGCTTCCAACATAAAGCCTTACGAATTTCCGCTTTCCGGATTTAATGTCGAGCGTACCTTTAAACTGGATGTTTGCCTTTCGCCAAATCGAACATTTGGTATTCGCAAAGGGGTCCACAAGCCAAGGCGGTCCACCTGCACATCCACAAATTGCAACAGCCAGTACAATGCCACACACCACTATTATTAAAATATGTTTAGACGCCATCAATCTACTCCTAACCATAATGGAATATTGTAAATTAGCTTTCAGAACCTTTCTTTTCTTTTTCTTCTCCTTTTTCAGCCTCTTCTTGAAGTTTCTTAGAAGCCATTTCATAACCTCCCAGAGCCGCGTTATCAGTATCAAAAACCGCTATTTTCGAGGTTATGAAATGGGCTGTAGCCAGTTTGTCCAAATCCTGCCCCTCATTCTGGCAGTTATCGTTGAGTTTCCAATCATGCGCAGGCTCGTCCTTTTTGATGTCATAGGCCTTGTCATAAAAATCATCCATTGAGTCGTCGCCTACTTCATCCGCCCATCCTTTATCCAAAGCTTCTTGTGCTGCTTTCTGGTCGACTTCATTGTTTTTATTCCATTTGTTGTCTTCTGCTCCCCAACTATATGTATCTTTAACCTTGCCGTTGTCTGCGGTGAGACGCATATCATGGCCCCCTGGATCCCGCGACCATCTGGCACTTGTGTCTCCAAAAATCCCAAGCCCCCTTCTTGCTCTATATGATTTGAGTCCCCACGGGTCGAGCCAGTTGAGCGGGTTATTGCCACAGTAGGTATATAGATTCAATCCGCCGCGATATTTAATCAGGTCAGTTTGTAAGAACCTGCCAATGCTCGGCTTATAGTAGCGAGTGCGATAATAGTATAATCCGGTTTCATTATCAAACTCACGACCTGTGAACATAAACCGGTTGCCAATCGAACTGACAGTATTAGGATAACCAAACACATCGTAAGAATAACTCTCAACCAAATTTCCTGATGAATCGCTTAGCGCAACCACACTGCCAAGACCATCATAGTGATAGTAATATCTCGTCTCGGAGCCGTTGATGTTGATCATCATTATCGGCTCATCAATCCCCGGGCCGTAAATGAACTTACGCTGCAGGACGCCGGCGTTATTATAATCTGCGATTACTTGACTGCCGTCGTAAATATAGTTAATCGTGGTCTGCGAAGCGCCAAGCATCTTAGCCACCCTTCGGCTGCGGTAGTCATACTTATACGAAGCCAGAGGGTTGCCGTTTGCATCATTAACGTCGGTTAAGCGGTTCTCGCAGTCGTATTTATACGCAAGGCCATTTCTGTCACTTGTCATATTGCCCGCTACATCATAGCTAAGCTTTGCGGAATAATACAGCGTCCTTATTTCCTCTGCTGTTAAGGCCCTGTTGAAAATCATCACATCGTCCATTGAGCCGGCGAAGCAATGAGCAGATGCCCAGTTGTTCCTGCCAATCACTGATTTCTCCAGCACTGTATCCAGCGCCTTTGCCCTCGTATCAACCAAAACGCCATTTTTGTACGTTCTGATATTTGTCCCGTCATAAGTCAAAGCTATATGCGTCCATGTTCCAGCGGTAATATCGATGCCTGTATCGTAGTTTTCAGAATTAGACTGGTAATTGTTCCAACAAAACAAATTTCCGCCTGGGTCTAAAAAGGCCCCAAACATTTTACTTCCAGCCGCGTTATCTCCATAACCGAAAATTACGTTGTATGTGGCCGAGCCATTCCACTTTATCCAGAGAGAAGCTGACCTCGTGGAGGCCCCGGCGGGTAAATCCGTCAAAGGCGTTGTAATATAATCACTGCTGCCGTTAAATATTAAAGCGCCGTTCAGATTCGGCGGTTCGCCGCTGTCGGTATGCAGAATCGAGGTGTTCCGCTGTGCGGCTGCGTGATGGCCGTTTCCGGAATTGTCTATGACTTCATAGCTATTGGCGTCATCGTCCATTTTCCAGTATCCCACCACACTGCCGGCATATCCGATGGCAGAAGTGTACTGGTTCAGCGAGTTGCTCGTATAAGTAACGTTTTTGCCGTTTGTTTCCTTCGTTCTGTTGCCCAGCGGGTCGTAATAGTAATTGGTTGTGCTGCTGTTATTGTAATCGACGAAGATAAGCTGATAGAGTTTATCGTAGGTATAGGCCTGGGCGTTCGCGTCGTTTACCTTCATCGATTTGCGATTACCGACCTTGTCGTAGTTGCCGTATTCGATATCGATTGAGCAGGAGTCCATATTACTGGTTATCCTCGTCAGCTTATTGGCTATATCGTAGTTATATACGATATTGGCATTGCTGCCGTAGGTCAATAGGGTTCTTCTGGACAATTCATCGTAGCCGTACTCGGCTATGGTGTTTCCATTGTATTTTACCTTCGTTAGACGCGAGAGAGCGTCGTATTCATAATTTACGAAGCTTCCGTCCGGATAGGTAAGTTTCGTCCTTCTGCCGAGCTTGTCGTAGCTGTATTTAACGAGGTGTCCGTATATATCATTGACCTCGACTACCCTTCCTATTCTGTCATAGGCGTATGTTGTCAGCCCGCCGCCCTGCGCAACGCTCCTGCCGTCATTGGCCTGAACGACCCGGCCGGTGATATCGTAGAGGAACGTAATGTTCGGCTCACCCGGACGGTGCTTGACCGTCATCTGGTCGAGGGCGTCGTATTCGTAGTAAATCGTCTGGCCCTTTCGGCTGCGCTTGCTTGTTACGTCGGAGTTCTTATCGTAGGTAAAGGCCTCGTTGGTATCGTCGGGATACTGAATCCACAGAAACCGGTTAAGGCCGTCATAGTGGTAGCCGGTAACGCTGCCTTTGGCGTCCTTGATTTCCCGCAGCTTGCGGTTGGGCGTATAGCTATATTCGGTAACTCCGCCGTTGGCGTCAACGCTCTTCCACAGCAGGTTCCTTTCATCATATTGGTAATGGGTGTTGTTTTCCTCGGCGTCGTTGACGTCAGAGAGGTTCTCCTCGTAATCGTAGCCCAGCTTCGTAACGTAGTTGCAGGGGTCGGTTATCGCCTTGATATTGTCGAGTATATCGTAGGAGAGCTTTATAATCTGGTCATCGCCGGTTCTTTCTCTTTCGATTCGGCTGACCTTTTTGTTGTTATTATAGAAAAAGTTAGTTGAATTATCGAACGGGTCGGTAATCTTCGTAACCTTATCGATGAGGTTATATGCGAATTTGGTAACATTGCCGCAGGGGTCATTGACTTCGATTAAGTTGCCGCGAATATCATATTCGTAAACGGTTGCTATTTTCAGGCTGCATGGGTCTGCCTCGTTGGCATCGTAAATCACCTTTGTCAGCCTGCCGTAATTATTCGGGTCATTCAGTTTATCATTGCCGTATTCTCCCTTGATTAATATTCCATCGGGTAGAAGTATAGTTTCCACTTGGCCGAAGCTGTTATAGTTGAAACCAACCTGGGGGTTTCTCGGCCCGGCAGGAGTGGCAACCTGCGGGAAGGTTATCTTTGTCAGACTGCCGGTCAAATCATCGTAATCTAACGTGATTATGTTGCCTTTGGGGTCTGTTACTGTTCGGACGCGGTTATATTTCGGCTCGTATGTATAACGGGTAACGATATTCGGCTCGCCGTTGTTCGGCTCTCTGGCAATAAGCAACCTGTTGCCGTTGGGGTCATACCTGTAATAATTGTAGTTGCCAGCCGGGAAAATCTTTTTGGTAAGGCCCATATTAGCGTCATACGAATAAGAAGTCGTATAACAATTGGGGTCGGTTTCTCTCAGGCCGTCGGTGTAGGCTATTTCTTTCAAGACATGGCCATATTGATTATAGATGGTTTTACTGACGTTACCTCGCCGGTCTGTGTAGGTAGTTTCATTGGCATAGGTACTAAAATCAAAAAACGAATAGTTATAACCATTTTCCTGTATGCCAACTTGGCTTCCGTCGTAATAGTTTCTAAGCCAGGTCTGGCCGTTAGGGTCTGTGATTGTCTCAAGACGATGGTTGTGGCCATATCCATAACTTGTGGCCAGATTCGTGGGGCCTGTTACCGAGAGGAGATTGTTATTGCAAGGGTCATAAGTGTATGTCCAGGTTCTGCCGTCAAAGTCGACAATAACAGACAGCAGACCTCTGGAGTTATAGCCTAGTCCAATCTCACGTCCGAGGTCATCTGTAATTTTCGTAAGTTTCTTGTTGCAGCCATAGCCTTTCTGTTTAAACGTAAGGCGATTACCGACACGGTCTTTTATGGCGGATAACAGGCCGTATGTATCAAATTCATATTTTTTACCGTCTTTTTCGGTCATGGTATATGTACCATTCGCGTTTTTAACAAGTTTATCATACCTGCCTGCCGGCGGGGTGTATTCAGCAGGATTAGTGCCGCTTTTAAGATGATACGTGAACCTTCGATTATGACCATCAAAGAAAGCTATCGTGTTAGGGTTGCCAAAGTCGCACAGTTTCATATTGTAGTTCATATCCCAGCCATGTCCGAAGCGGGAACTGTATTCACTGCCATAGATATGATAGTGATATGTATTCTCCCTATTACCAACGCCACCAAGAGTGTCTCCGAATTCCGTCGGCTGCCCATACCACCAATATATATCCTTCACATATAACCCAACTTGATAGCTTCCAGGAGGAACTTTAAATTCCACATGGGTTCCTAAATAATAGGGCGGAATACGAAACACGGGTAGTGCACAACCGGGATGATTACTATCCCACTGCTTGATATCGTAAGCCACGCCAGGCAGTGTCCAGTTGATATCTGTAACACATGTTCCACCCGTGCCAGTCATATAAAGACCAAAACTAAAATCAAAGACAGCAGGTTTTCCATTGTATGCATTGCTGCTGTAGCTGCGTTCAATAACAACATCCAAGGAACGGCCCTTAATAACTAAATCTTTGCACGAATAATCAAATGCGCCGCTTTTTAAGGATACAGGGTCTCCTAATGTGTTTCCATCTATAGGAGGATCATTTGGCTCACAGGGGTCTTGTTTGTTAGGGTCCTGATTATCGGGATTACTAGTAGGTTCAGGTTTGGGAGACGGAGGAACAGGCGGTGGTGGAGGTGGAGGTGGGCCATAACCACCACATGCATAGCTTTCGGAAGGAATAATGGACAATACGCCGACAAGACACATTCCTAAAATTAAAATTCCTGTTATAGAAACGGTGATGGAAGATTTTTTCGCTATCATTTTATTTCTCCTTTTCAACTCCGACTTTGTGTGACAGCCAGCGGGAGGCATGCTCTGCTGCTGGACAATCAGGATACTTCTCAAGAATCTTCCGGTAGGCAGCCTCTGCCCTCGGATTAGCTTCTGATTCTGAGAGAACCCCGGATTCTTTTAAGCCCTCTATATTACGGCCGACCATATGCAAAGCGTGCCAGGCATATTCGTAGCCGGGGTAGTTATCAGCTACCTTCTGAAAACACCGTAAAGATTCTTCATATTTCCCAAGCTTGAGGTAACAATCACCGGCCCTACAGTATGCCTGCGGTGCTAAATCAGAATCAGGAAGTCCATTTGCACCTTTGCTCCATACCTCGGCAGCTCTTTTAAAATTGGTTTCGGATTGCTCCGCAAGGCCCGCCTTTCCCTTCCAAATTCCTTCAATATCATACCTATCGCCTACGATGATTATTGCTTCTGGCAAATCAGGATGCCCCGAAAAATCAGCAACCATTTTATTAAGAGCAGCCTCGGCTCGGTCGTAATCTCCTGAAACGATAAGAGAAAGAACATCCGCCTTTGAAATACCCAGCTTTGCTCTGTTAGCCCAGGAGCTTTTAGGATGCTCTCGTATTATCTGCTGATAGACACGCTTGGCATCTTCGAATTTAAGTGACCAGCCGTATCTTTCCGCAACCCAGTAAAGCGTCTCTGGCAAATCAGGATGTTCGGAAAAATCAGAAACCATTTTGTTAAGGGCATCCTCGGCCTGGTTGTAATTCTTCATGTAGATAAGAGACAAAACCCCTGCCTTTGCAGCGCCTATCTTTGCCTTGTCGGCCCAGGGACTGTCAGGATACTTCTGTATTATTTGCTGATAAATTTGTTTTGCCTGGTCAAATTTAAGTTCCCATCCATATTTTTCTGCAATCCAGTAAATTGTCTCGGGTAACTCCGGATGTTCGGCAAAATCGGAAACCAGCTTGTTAAAAGCTTCTTCGGCCCCCTTGTAGTCTTGCGACATGATAAGAGACATAACGTCTGCCTTTGAAATATATAACTTTGATTTGCTCTCGTCCGAACTGTTGGGATACTTCTGGATTATTTGCTGATAGATGCTCTTTGCTTCTTCGAATCTGCTTGACCACTCGTACCTTTCCGTGATCAAATAAAGCGTCTCCGGCAAATCCGGGCGTCCGGAAAAATCCGCGATCAATTTCTGCGTTTGCAATTGAGCCTCAGCAAAATTATTCTTCTCGATTAGGGAGATGATTTTTGATTTTGACTGCTCAAGCTTGGCTGATGTACCAGCGAAGCATACTCCTGCCATCGCAAAAAGCACAAAACCAGACAAAATCAACGGCACTAAACTAAGTTTTCTGAACATTGTTATAACCTCCTGATGATATAAGTGAGGTGCTAAACAAATGGCGGACACTCGGCGGGAGGATATAATGCCTTCCAAGAAAGGAGTGTGTCCGATATGGCAGAACAGAAACGGTACAATAAGGACTTTAAATTACAGGCAGCTCGGCTGAT
>Ga0315276_10002530_pt1 | contig 16763 bp, 17 predicted proteins | sample YL17G05_0_MG_FD_204542 | JGI IMG/M metagenome (GOLD analysis project Ga0315276, IMG submission 204542) | Sediment microbial communities from Yellowstone Lake, YNP, Wyoming, USA - YL17G05_0 | ecosystem: Environmental > Aquatic > Freshwater > Lake > Sediment | place: USA: Wyoming | collected... | reverse complement strand
CAGGCGCTCCTCGCCCACGTCCTGTCGGCCTGCGGGGAAGGCCGCGACGCCCGACTCGATGCCGACGACCTGGCGGCGCGCTTCTCGATCCCGCGAGAGGAGCTCCAGGAGACCCTCTCGCTCCTCAACCTCGTCAACTTCGGCGGCGGGTGCTACACCGTCTACGCAGAGGTCGACGAGGACGAGGGCATCGTGCGGGTCGACAAGGAGCTGTACGGCGACGTCTTCCGCAGGCCGCCGAAGCTGACGCCGCTCGAGGCCCGTGCGATCCGCCTCGCGATCGACTACGTCGGCCCGACGATCGCCGCCGAGGCGCACACGCCCCTCGACCGCGTGCGCCGCAAGCTCGAGGAGACGTTCGGGCAGTTCAGCCTCCCCCACACTCCGACCGACAGCGCCGACGACGCCGAGGAAGAGCTCGTGCGCACGCTCTCCGACGCGGTCGAGAAGCGGCGAGTCGTCGAGATCGAGTACCTGAAGGAGGGCGACGAGGGTCCGACGACGCGCGCGGTCGAGCCCTACTCGTTCGAGCGAGAGCTGCCGGTCTGGCGCGTACACACGTGGGACCGCACGGCCGACGGGCCGCGCACCTACCGACTCGACCGGATGCGCTCCGCCCGGCTGACCGAGGAGCTGTTCGAGCCCCGCGACGGCTTCGACCCGCGCTACCTCAACGAGCCACGGCTGGCCCGCCTCTGGCACTCCCCCGTCGTCGCCCGCTGGAAGGTCGAGCGTGGGGCGCGCTTGCTGACCGACAAGGCGGCGCTCTCCGAGCTGCCGTTCAAGACCGACGAGTGGCTGCTCTCCGAGGTGCTCGCCGACGCCGGCGAGACGGTCGTGCTCGAGCCGGCCGACATGCGGACGAACGTTGCCGCTCGTGCCCGCGCACTGCAGGTGGAGCTCGGCCTCAGCCCGCGCCGGAAGCGCCCGGCAGCACGAGCCTGAACGTCGAGCCCTGACCGCGGCTCGACTCCACCTCGACCTCTCCCCCGTGCTCGCGCGCGACCGCGCGGACGACGGCCAGCCCGAGACCGGATCCCGGCCGTGCGTCGGTCAGGCGGACACCCGGCTCGAAGACGCGCTCGAGGTCGGCCGCCGGAATCCCATCTCCCTCGTCGGCCACGGCGATCACGATCGAGTCGCCCTCGCGCCGCGCCGTCACGGTGACCGTTCCTCCGGCCGGCGAGTGACCGATTGCATTCCCGATCAGGTTGTCGAGTGCCTGCCGCAGGCGGTCGCGGTCGGCGTCCACCACGAGGTCGTCCTCCGTCGCTGCGACCACGAGGGCACCGCCCAGGGCAGCCGTCTCTACCGCGTCGCGCGCGAGTGCACCCGCATCGAGCCGCCCGCGCCGGAGGGGCTCCACCACGGCGTCGGCGAGCAGCCGTTCGAGGCTCGCCACCGCGGCACGGGCGAGCTCGAGCAGGCGTCGCCTCCGCGCCTCGTCTGCTGCTGGGTAGGCATCCGCAATCGCTGCAAGGGCGGCGACGGGGCTCCGCACCTCGTGAGCGAGCACGGCAAAGCGGTCGGAGCTCATCGCGCGCGCTCCGTGATCCGCGCGGTCGCCCAGGCGGCAGCGTCCACGAGCACGGGATCGTCGCTCGCGGCCCAGACCTCGACCAGCGGCAGGGCATCGACCGTGTCGGTGTTGCCGAGCGCGTAGAGGGCGTTCCGACGCAGCCAGCGCGGATCGTTCTTCGGAACGTAGAGCCGGTCGACCTCGCGGACGAGGTCCGCGCCGTCGCGGGTCAGCCAGTCGGCGAGAGACACATTCGGAACCGCGCCCTCGGGGAGCGGCCTGTCATGGCGCCGCTTCTCGATGCCTCGATTCCAGGGACAGACGTCCTGGCAGATGTCGCAGCCGTACACGGACGCGCCGAGCTCTTCGCGGAACGCCTCCGGCACCGGCGCAGGCGCCTGCGTCCAGTACGAGAGGCAAAGGTTTGCGTCGAGGACACCCGGCTCGTCGAGAGCGTCCGTCGGGCACGCGTCGATGCAGAGCGTGCAGCGACCACAGTCCAGGTCGAGCGGCGGGGTTGCCTCGACCAACGCGTCGGTGACGAGCGTGCCGAGCACGACCCAGGAGCCGTGCTCGCGGGTGATCAGCATCGTGTTCTTGCCGTAGAAGCCGAGCCCCGCGCGCCGCGCTCCCTCGCGATCGACGTGCTGGTTCTCGTCCACGAGCACGCGGTAGCGTCCTCCGAGCACCTGCCCGAGCGCGTCGAGCCGATCGCGCAGGAGCGCGTAGTGGTCCCGCCACGCGTACCGCGGCAGCCGACCCTCGCCGGGCCCGGCGGCCGGCGCATCACTCCAGTAGCACAGCGCCGCCGAGACGACCGTGCGCGCCGTTCCGTCGAGCAGGAGCTCGGGATGGCAGGAGACCTCCGGGTGCGCCGTTGTGAACTTCATCCCGGCGAAGAGGCCACGCTCGCGGCGTCCGCGGATGTGCTGCTCGGTCTCGTCGTACGCCTCGGCCGGTGTCGCACCGACGACGTCGAGGCCGAGCTCCTCGGCTCGGCGTGCGAGCTCGGCGGCGGTCATGAGAGGATTCTGCCCGCGAAGGCGATCCGGATCCACGAGGAGGGGGGCCCCGAGGTTCTCCGGTACGACGACGTTCCCGATCCGGATCCCGGCGAGGGCGAGGTGCTCGTCCGCCGTGCCGCCGCGTCGCTCAACCACCTCGATGTGTGGGTGCGCATGGGCCTCCCTTCCGTGCCGAAGCCCCGGATCCTCGGAGCGGACGGTGCCGGGGTGGTCGCAGGGCTCGGCCCCGGCGTCGAAGGCTTCGCGCCCGGCGACCGCGTCGTGCTCAACCCGGGCCTCGAGCACGGGCCCCTGATCGCGGTGCTCGGCGAGCACTCCGACGGCACGCATTGCGAGCTGATCGTCGTCCCGACAGCGCAGGTCTTCTCTTTCCCCTCGACGACGCCCTCTCGTTCGAGGAGGCAGCGGCGTTCCCGCTCGTCTACGAGACGGCATACCGCATGCTGGTCACAAAGGCGGATGTGCAGGAGGGCGAATGGGTGCTGATGTGGGGCATCGGCGGCGGCGGCGCAACGGCGGCGTTCGAGATCTGCCGGGCGCTCGGTGCACGCACGATCGTCACCTCCGGCAGTGAGGAGAAGCTCGAGCAGGCCCGAGCCTGGGGCGCCGATGTCGCCGTGAACCACCACACCGGGGATGTCGTGAAGGCGGTCAAGGATGCGACCGGCAAGGGCGTCGACGTCGTCGTCGAGACGGTCGGCGAGGCGACCTGGGCGCGGTCGCTCGCGGCCGTCGCTCCGGCCGGGCGCATCGCGGTCTGCGGCGCCACGAGCGGCCCCAATCCGCCCGCTGCACTGCACCGCTTCTGGTGGAAGCAGCTGACGGTCTACGGGTCGACCATGGGCTCGCGCGAGGACTTCCTCGGCGCCTACGAGCTCGTGCGCAGCGGCCGTGCAAGCGTGCACGTGGACCGAGTCTTCTCACTTGCCGAAACGCGGGCCGCGCACGAGCGCCTGGAGGCCGGCGACCAGCTCGGCAAGATCGTTCTCAGGATTCCGTAAAGCCCGGCAGGAGACCGTGCCGTGAAGCGGTGCACACCGCAGCCTCCGCGCCGGCAGGGGTTAGCCGAAGCCGAGGATGAACTTGGCGTCGTCGGACATCCGGTCGGGCGTCCAAAAGGGGTCGAAGGTCAGCTCGACCTCGACGTTCTCGACGCCGGGCAGCGCGGCGACGGCGTCGTGGATGCCCTCCTGGATCATCGGGCCGGCGGGGCACCCCATCGACGTGAGCGAGTGGATGATCTTCACGCTCGACCCGTCGATCTGCGCCTCGTAGAAGAGACCGATCTCGACGATGTCCATGCCGAGCTCGGGATCCTCCACCCCGTGCAGTGCCTCGATGACGTCGTTCTCGGTGACCATGACGACCACTCTACCCTGTGGCCCGCTGGCCAAGCCGCCCCGCGGTCGATGTCGCTCTTCGAAGGGAGGGGTCACGGGGAACCGTAGGTTCCCGGCTTCAGGATCCACGCGGAGCGTGGCAGTCAACATTGGCCTGAGCCGGCTGCGATACGCTCTTCCATCGCAGCCGGCTCAGGCGTGCGACCGCGAGAGCCGCTCCGCGCCGGTCAGCACGAGGTCGAGCACCTGGCCGATTGCCTCGTCCAGGCTCACGTTCTCGATCACCGGCACGTCGAAGCGGCGTGCGCGCTCGAGCAGGACATCCTGGATCATCCGGATCTCGGTCATCCCCTCGAGGTACTTCTCCAGCGGCCGCAGCCCGTCCGTCGCGGCGTCGCGCACCCAGAAGTGGCTGCGGTGCGCGTCCTCGTCGCCGATCGCGACGACGCACTGGACGACGAGCGCGTCGGTGCGGTCGACGGCGATCATGCCCGGCACGATGTGCACGCCCTCGAGCACCATCGACCAGCCCTCGGTCAGCGAGCGGTCGATCGCCGCCTCGACGCCGACGAGCACGTTCCGGGTCTGGTCGAGGAAGCCGAGGAGCGTTGCGTCGCCTGCGACGTCCTCGTCGGCGTGGCTCAACCCGAGCTCGGCGTCGAAGCTCGAGTAGTGCACCGACGGCATGAACTCCCTCGAGAAGAATGCGCGCATCGTCTGCCGGATGAAATCGGTGGAGGTGACTCTGGTGATCCCGAGCCGGTGGGCGATCTCGGTCGCGAGCGTCGACTTCCCCGTGCCCGTCGCCCCGCCAACGAGCAGGAGGACGGGCAGCTCGAGGTGCTGGAGCACCTGCAGCCGGCGCAGGCGGCGCATCGTCCGTCCCGCCTCGGGCTCGCCGAGCACCTCGTTCGCGATCTCGTGGAGTCGGTCGAGATCGAGCTCGATCGCTCGTCGCGCGATCATGTCCGCATCGGCGCGACGTGCGAGCTCGTACGCCCGCGTCGGAGTCAGTCCCGTTGCCGCGAGGGCCCGCGCCATCAATCCCTTCGACCAGGGCGGCCCCTCGTCACCGCCGAGCGGCAGCGGTGCAAGGTAGCGGCGCTCGCTCACACGCCCACGACCGCATTCGAGATAGCCTCGGCCGCCAACCGCTCGAGCTCGAGGTCGAGATCCGGCTCGCCCGGGAGCGGCACCACGTCGTTCCCGGCCAGGACGGTCGGTATCCCGAGCCGGGCGGCCTCCTCGGCAACAACGTCGATCGCAGCGGCCTTCACCTCGACCACGACGACCTCGGCATCCAACCTGGCGAGCTCCGCTCGGAGCGTGCCGCGGTCGGAGAGGCTGCCGGAGACCTGCGTCACCGTCGTGCCGTAGACGTCCTCCAGATGCGCTGCAATCCTGCTGTGCTGCGCCGCCGGTGCCGTCCCGAAGAAGGCGATCCGCCGTCCCCGTACGTCTTCGAGCGGGCGTGGTCGCAGCACCGTGCGCACGATGGGAATGCCCGGTCGCGTCAGCCCGGCAAGCGCCCGGGCGAGGGCCCCGTGCTCGACCCCGTCCTCGGCCATCGCGACGACGACGAGATCGGCGAGTAGCGCCCGGTACGGGTTGAGGTAGCCGGTGGAGACAGCTGCGTCCTGGTGCGCTCCGACGACGAGGATCCGGCGATCGGCGGCGATCGGCGGGATCGCGGCTCCGCTCCCGTCGAGCACGATCAGATCGGGTTCGAGCTGGTCGGCGAGCCGGACGCCTGCGAGCACGTTCGAGACCCCGACCGCACCCGCGAGACCGCCACCGCAGCGACGGCAGCCGATGGTCGGCAGCCCCGTCAGCGCCGCCGTCTCGAGATGGTCCGACGCGGCATGGCGCCCGGCCCGGGAGCGCTCGAGTAGATCTGCGACGGTCGGCCGGATCTCCACGACCTCGGGCTCGGGCGGCCCGCCGCGCCCCATCGCCACGACGACAACCTTGCGCCCGTGGGCGAGCGCCCGGGCCACATGGCCGGTCACGGCGGTCTTGCCGACCCGCTTGCCGGTCCCGATCACGGCGATCGAGGGAGTGGTGATTGCCTCATAGCGGGGTGGATCGAGGCGAAAATCGGCCCCCTCGTAGGGCACCCCGAGCGCGAGCGCGCGCGCCGCGAGTCTGAAGCGCGCAGGCGGTCCGAGCACCGGCTCGTCCGAGAGGTCGAGCACGACGTCGGGCGCATGCTCGGCGATCGCACCTTCGAGCGTCGCAATCAGCGGAACGCCGTACTGCTCGCCACCGCGCAGCTTCTCCGCGCCACCGACCAGCACGCAGGCGACGATCTCGTAGGGCAGCTCGACGAGAGCATCCCTGACCACCGAGGCGTAGTGCTCCCCGTCGATGACGGCAACGGCCCTCACGAACGTGACTTCACCTCGGACTCGATCCGACCGGTGTACTTCTCGTATTCGAACGTGTCGGTCGAGAACTGAATGATGCGCTCCTGCCCGTGGAACGGATGGCGGCGCCAGATATCGACATGGCTGCCGGAGATCTCGATCACGTTGTAACAGGGTCTGGTGTTCCCCCGCAACCGCAGCGAGGAGACCGTGCCGGTATTGACGACGAAGAGGTTCTCGAGCCGCCACGCGTAGGGCACGTGCTTGTGCCCGGAGAGGACGAGCTGCACGCCGGCGCGGAGCAGGCACTCGATCACGTCGCCGGCGTCGTAGACGACGTTGCGCTCCCGGCCCGTGCCGGGCACCGGCAGCAGGTGGTGGTGGAGCACGAAGACCTTCAGATCCGCCGGTTCGGCGGCGAACTCGCGCTCGATCCACGGGTAGCGGCCGCGGCCGATCGCTCCGTGATCGAGGTCCGGCTCCGTCGAGTCGACCGCGACGACGGTGACGCCACCCTTGCGCAGGACGGAGTTCCGCCCGCCGAACAGCTCCTCGAAGTGCACGTAGCCGACGTTCCGCGAGTCGTGGTTTCCGGGGATCACGACGAGCGACTCGCACGCGATCTTGTCGACGTACTGGCGGGCGAGCTGGTACTCGTGCTTGAAGCCGAGGGTCGTGAGGTCGCCGGAGCAGATCACGATGTCCGGCTCGAGCTCGTTGATCTCCGCGATCGCACGGTCGAGCAGGGTCGGCTCGAAGTACTGCTCGCCGCAGTGGAGGTCGGAAAGGTGCGCGATGCGGAAGGGGCGGTCGCCGTTCGGCATGGCCGGAGTCTACGACGCTGGTGCGCGCAGGTCGAGAGGGCCGTCCGAGAGCCGGAGTACCGTAGGGTTCCGTGCGGTCGGAATCCCACCGGTTCCAGGCCTACCGCGGGACAGAGCCACCGCGGTTCGCCAACCGGATCGAACTGGAATGTGCCAGGATCCTCGACTGGTACGCGATCCCCTGGGAGTACGAGCCGACGTCGTTCGTGCTCGAGCGCGACGCCGAGGGTCGCGTCACGCGCGCGTTCACGCCCGACTTCTACCTGCCGGACGAGGACCTCTACATCGAGGTCACCGTGATGAAGCAGTCGCTCGTGACCCGGAAGAACCGCAAGCTGCGCGAGCTCCGGGAGCAGTACCCGCACGTCAACGTCAAGCTCTTCTACCGGCGCGACCTCGAGCGCCTCGCCCAGCGATTCCGGCTGAAACTCGCCTCATAGGACACGCTCCCGTCGGCGAGGTGTACCTCTCGGCGGCTGAGATCGCGGCACGTGTGCGCGAGCTCGGGGCTGCGATCGCTGCCGACTATGCGGGTCGCGAGCCGCTGCTCGTGGCACCGCTGAAGTCGAGCGCGGTCTTCCTCGCCGACCTCTCGCGGGCACTCCCGATCCTCCACACGATCGACCTGATCGAGCTTGCGGGCTATAGCGACGGACGGAGCGGTGGGGTGCGGCTGCTGAAGGATCTCGACGTGCCGATCGACGGGCGCGACGTTCTCCTCGTCGAGGACGTGGTCGATACGGGGTTGACGCTCGCATTCCTCACGCGGACGCTCGCGCAGCGTGGCCCGGCGAGCATCGCAGCCGTGACGCTGCTCGACCGCCCCTACCGCCGCCTGGTCGAGAACATCGGCCTCCGCTACGTCGGCTTCACCGTTCCGGACGAGCTGTTCGCCGGCTACGGCCTCGGCCTCGAAGAACAGTGGCGTGCGCTTCCCGACCTGCGCTACATCCCCGCAGAGGCTCTCCCGGCCGCCGCGACCGACGCGGCGTAGCCACACGCGCCGAGGACGCGCGGAGGGCAGGCGAGCGCGGGGAGAGGCTTCAGCCTCTCCTCCGGGTTCCATCCGTCCTACAGGTACCCCAGCGGATCCACGGGCGCCCCGTTGACGCGGACCTCGAAATGCACGTGCGGCCCGGTCGAGTGCCCCGTGCTGCCCGACAGCGCGATCACGAGCCCCTTGCCGACCGACGCGCCCTGACCGACGACGAGGCTCGAGTTGTGCCCGTAGGCGGTCGAGAGGCCGTTTCCGTGGTCGATCACGACGACGTTGCCGTAGCCCGACATCCACCCAGCGTAGATGACCGTGCCCGTGGCCGCGGCGTGCACAGGCGTCCCCGAGCCGACGCCGATGTCGATTCCCTCGTGCATCCGGCCCCAACGCGAGCCGAAGCCGCTCGTCACCGGGCCCACGACCGGCCAGCCCATCTGCCCTCCGGACGAGGTCGGGACCGGCGCGGTCGGAGCAGATGTGGAAGCCACGGCAGCCGCACTCTGGGCGGCGGCGATCCGCGCAGCGAGGGCCGCGCTCTCCGCCGCGAGACTCTCCGCCTCGGCAACGAAGGAGGCACGATCCTCTCTGACCGTCGAGAGGGCGCCGGCCTTCTCGCTCCGTGCCGCCGCGAGTGCATCACGCTCCGCGACGATCCGCTCCGTCGTCGCCCGCTGGGCCATCGTCCGGAAGGCGATCAGCGCCTCGGAGCGCGCCGCGCCCCGGCGCGCGCTCTCGGTCGCCGCGCGCGTCTGCTCGAGGTCGCTGCGCGAGCGCTCGAGGGTCGCGGCGATCCTCTCGTCCTGGCTGCCGATCCTGTTCAGAAGATCGAGGTTGTCGAGCAGGTCCGAGAACGACGTCGTCCCGAGCGCGAAGGCGATCAGGTCAGGCGAGTCAGCCTCGTAGATGGCGCGTAGATGCCGCTCGAGCACGGCGAGCGCGGCCGCATACTGGCGCTCGAGCACCGCGATCCGCGCCGTCTCGACGGCGACCTTCTGCTCGAGCGCAGCAAGGCGTGCCCGCTCGGAGGCCAGGGCGGCCTCCAGGGCGGCGAGCTGAGCCTGCTCGGACGCGACAGTCTCCTCGGCTGCCCGCACGCGGGCGGTGAGGCTGCTCAGCTCGGTCGTGAGCACGCCCTCTGTGCCGGCGGCCCGCGCCGCGTTCGTCTTCAGCTCGCCGATCCGGGAGTCGATGCTCGCCTTGTCGGAGCCGGGGTCGCCGGCGGCAGCCGCCGCGAGGAGCAGCGTCGTCGCAAGCGCGGCTACCGGAGCCGTGAGCCGGACCATGAGATCGCTTTCGCGCCCGCACGCGCTAGACCTTCCCGTCAGCGGTCGAGCGCCCGCAGCGCTTCCGCCGCCTCGCGGCGCAGCGGCCCGATCGAGGCACGGTAGTCCTCGTCGTTGATGCGGCCTGCCCGGTGGTCGGCCTCGAGCTCCTTCAGGGCGGCGAGGGCACGATCGCGCTCCTCGGCGAGTGCGAGGCGTTGTCGCCGCTCCGGGGTGAGCTCGTCGAGCTCGTCGGACGCGGGATCCGGCTCACGCAGGAACGGCAGCGCGACCAGCACGACGCAGACGACGGCGAGCGCCGCTCCGAGGAGGATCGCCAGGCTCATTGGCCGCGAGCGGGGCTGCCGGCCTCGTCGTAGCGCACGGCGAGCCGGCGCTGCTCACGCGCGTCGGGCCAGAGCGCGATCACCGAGCCGAGAAGGAAGACGAGGCCGGCGAGCCAGATCAGGTTGACGAGCGGCTTGACGAAGATCCGGAAGTAGACCGTACCGTCGTCGTTCACCTGCTCGGGAATCACGAACAGGTCCTCCCCGGTCAGGTAGTTGGTGCGAATCCCGACCTCCGACGAGACCTGGGGAGCCGGGCCCGCGATCTTGTACGAGTTCTTGCCCGCCTCCATGGTGCCGAGATCCTTCCCGTTCCGGCTCACGGCGACATGAGCGCGCACCTCGGCGGCGTGCGGGGTGTCGCGCTCGGTCAGCTTCTGGAAGGTGACGGTGTAACCGGAAACGGCGAGCGATTGCCCCGGCGAGAGCTTGCCCTCGACAACGGAGTCGTAGGCGCTCGAGCCGGCGATCCCGATCGCGAGCAGGACGATCGCCACGTGAACGACGTAGCCGCCATAGCGGCGGCGGTTGCGGCCGATGAGCGACGCGAACGCACCGGGCCACGACTCGCTCGAGAGCGCCCGCCGCGCGCGCGTCCCGCGCACGAACTCGAGCCCGATTGCCGCGAGCACAAAGGCCGAGAACGTGTAGGCGATCAGGCCGGGGATCGAGGAGCCGGCGCCGAGCACGAGCAGGACGACCCCCGTCACGAGGGAGATCACGAACGGCCACAGGAACGTGCGCCCGAGGCCCCGCAGCGAGGCACGGCGCCACGCGATGAGCGGCCCGACCCCCATCAGGAGGAGCAACGGCAGGCCGAAGATCCGGAGGAAGAAGTCGTAGTACGGCCGGCCGACGACCACCGACGTGCCGCGGACGGCCTCCGAGAGGATCGGCCACGCCACGCCCCACAGGATCGTCAGGCAGAGCGCGACGAGCAGCAGGTTGTTGTAGAGAAACACGGCCTCGCGTGAGACGAGCGACTCGAGCCTCGTCGTCGAGCGAAGCAGCGGCAGGCGCCAGACGATCAGCGTCGTCGAGAAGACGACTGCGATCACGATGAAGGCGAGGAACCAGGGGCCTATGTCGCTCTGCGAGAACGAGTGGATCGAGTTGACAACGCCCGAGCGCGTGAGGAACGTGCCGAAGAGCGAGAGGCAGAACGCGAGCGCCACGAGGACGACGTTCCACACCTTCAGCATCCCCCGCTTCTCCTGGATCATCACCGAGTGGAGAAATGCCGTAGCGGCGAGGAAGGGCATCAGAGCGGCGTTCTCGACGGGATCCCAGGCGTAGTACCCGCCCCAGCCGACCTCGACGTAGGCCCAATGAGAGCCGAGGAGTTGGCCGATGCCGAGTGCCGTCCAGGCAATCAGCGTCCAGCGCCGCGTCGCGACGATCCAGCGCTCGTCGGTGCGCCCCGACAACAGCGCCCCCATCGCGAAGGCGAACGGCACCGCGAGGCCGACATAGCCGAGGTAGAGGAACGGCGGATGCGACATCATGTAGGGGTTCTGCAGGCTCGGGTTGAGCCCGGCCCCGTCGAGCGGCGGCGCCTGCACGGCGAACGGGCTCGCGACCACCACGAGCAGGAACGAGAACCCGACAGCGATACCGGCGAGCACGGGCGTCACCCAGACGACGAGGTCACGCGTCCGGTTGCGGTTGATCCAGACGGCGAGCGCCGCGTAGCCCGTCAGGATCAGGAGCCAGAGGAGGAGCGATCCCTCCTGGCCGCCCCAGAAGGCCGAGAGCTTGTAGACGCCCGAGAGCGAGCGGTTGGAGTGATCCGCCACATAGGTGAGCGAGAAGTCGCTGCGCAGGAACCCGGCCGCGAGCACGGCGGCGGCGACGAGTGTGGAGCCGAACGCCGCGATGAGAGCGTTCCGGGCCGAGAGGGCGAGCCGGCGGCGCCTCCTCGAGGCAGCGTACGAGCCGGCGACGACCGCGTACAGGCACAGACCGAGCGTGACGACGAGCGCCGCCCGCCCGAGCTCGGCCATCTACTGCGCGGCCGGCTTCGTGGCCGAGTACTTCGACGGGCACTTCGTCACCATCGTGCCGGGCTCGGCGACGAACGTGCCGTTCTCGAGCTTCCCGTCGATCACGACATCCCGTCCGGTCGCGAACAGGTCGGGGACGCTGCCCGTGTAGACGACGGCGACCGTCTTGCCGGTGGGATCCTTGACGTCACGGAGCCGGAACCGCAGGCCGCCCGCGTGAGAGTCTCCCGTCGGCTTGCCGACGACGCGCCCGACGAGCGAGACGGTCCCGGTCCGACCGGCGAGCTCGCTCGGCTTCACGGACGGGGTGCCGCCACCTGCGATCGATGTGTACAGCAGAAAGACTGCGAGCACCGCCGCGATCGAGAGCGCGATGACGAGCCGCGCCGGAGAGCGCTTTCTGGCCACGTGGAGAGAATAGCCGCGCCGGGCGGTCCGCCGGGCCGGAACGGCGTCTACGCCGCGCGGACGGACTGCTGCCGACCGGGGATCTGGTACCCGTGGTCGTGGCAGAGCGAGCCGGGCGAGTCCTCGGTGAATGCGTCGCAGTAGCCCTTGCCGTAGGCGGCCCGCATGAACGCCGAGACGACCTCGAGGTTCCACTCGGTCACGTCGGCGGCCTCGCGCCAGAGGTCGGCCAGGCGCAGGTCGATGTCGAGCTCGAGAAGGTCGATCCGGGTGGGCTGCTCCATGTCCGAAAGGGTACGGGGGCTATCGGACGGCATCAGAGTCCCTGCAAACATGCGGTATTTGGACCCGTCCACGGCGATCCCGTAGAGTTCCCCCGCATGGGGCGCATCCGTGTCGGCCTGCCCGGCATTCCCGTGCGCGACGACCCGCGGCGGGCCGTCGAGGCCCTGCTCGAGCGGGGCTACGACGCGTGCGAGATCGACTTCGAGGGCGGCTTCTGGATGGACTACCCGTGGGCGCAGCGGCTCGGTGACGCCGCCCGCGAGGCCGACATCGCCCTGTCGGTCCATGCCCCGCTGTTCGGCTTCATGGGGCACCTCGAGGCGAGTGGGCGGAAGTTCGCCTCCGCTGTCGGCGCGCTCGACCGCAGCGCGGGCATCGCTGCAGCGTGTGGCGCCGTGGTGGTTGTCTTCCACCCCGGTTTCCTCCTCGGCCGCACCCACGAGGATGCGATCGCCTCGGTCGTCGAGCAGCTCGGCACGCTGCACGAGCGGCTCGAGGGCAAAGGGCGGGCGGTGCCGTTCGGCGTGGAGGTGATGGGCCGCGTGCGCGACCTCGGCTCGCTCGACGACGTCCTCGAGATTTCGCGGCGGACCGGCTGGGTGCGGCCGGTGCTCGACTTTGCGCACATGCACGCGACGAGCGACGGCGCCTACCTCGAGGTGGGCCTGTTCGCCGAGGCGCTCGAAGCGGTCGACGACGTCCAGGAACCGGGAACGCCGTTCCACATCCACTTCTCCGACATCGCGTACGCGAACCGCAACGAGAAGCACCACCTCCCCTACGGCGAGGGCACGCTCCGGGCCGACCCGCTACGCGAGGCGCTGGAGCGCTTCGAGCGCCCGGCAACGGTGATCTCGGAGTCGCCCGACGAGGCGTCGAGCCAGGCGATCAAGGCGATCCTCAGGACTCCTTGATCACCGCGTACCAGACGCGCTCCGCGATCTCCGTCAGCTGGTCGGCGATCCGCGAGAACCGCCGGTACAGCTCCCGCCGGGCCGTGACCTCGCGGAGGTCGTCGAGCTCGAGCAGCTCCGCCATCGCCTTCCGGTAGACGCGCTCGATGTTGCGCTCCGTCTTCAGCGCCGCGTCGGCCGACGTCGTCGCATCCGCCTCGCGCTCCTGCAGCCCCGCGACGGCGTCGTCGATGTGCCCCACGCCCTCGCGCAACAGCACCGCCATCTCCGCCACGTGCGCGTCCGGCGGGCACAGCATCACCTCCGACTCGCGCACCGCGTCCTTCGAGAGGTTGAGGATCCAGTCGACGCCACGGCCGAGCGAGTACAGATCCTCCGCGTCGTACGGCGTCGTGAAGGCGCTGACGAGGGCGAGCTGGAGCTTGCGCTTGCAGACGTCGGCCTCGTGCTCGAGCTCCCGCACCCGAGCGGCGGCGCTCTCGTCGCCGTGGGCCCATTCGACGAGGGCGTCCATGCCGCGGATCGTCACGGCAAGCTGCTGCCGCAGCATCCCGAGGACGTCGGGCGTGTCCGGCAGGAACCAGTTCGATTTCTTCGTCATGCCACCCACCTCCAGATCATGAACGCGACGGCGGCGATCACCGCCGAGGCCGGAATCGTCGTCAGCCAGGCAATGCCCATCTCCCGCACGATCTCCCACCGCACGTGGTGCCAGCGCCGGCGCCCCACACCGATCCCGATGATCGACGAGGCGACGACATGCGTCGTCGAGATCGGGGCCCCGAGGAACGAGGCACCGAGGATCACGGCCGAAGAGCTTGCCTGGCTCGAGAACCCGTCCAGCGCGCGAATGCGGTAGATCCTCTGGCCGATCGTCTTGACGATCCTCCAGCCGCCGAACGCAGTCCCGAGCGTCAGCGCGGCGGCGGAGCCGACGGTCGCCCAGAGTGGCGCCGAGAGTGACTGGGTCTTGCCGGCTGCGAGCAGGAGCGCCGCAACGAGCCCAACCGCCTTCTGGGCGTCGTTCGAGCCGTGGCTGAAGGCGAGGGCGGCGGCGCCCGCCCACTGCGACCTGTTGACGGGGGTACGCAGCCGCGCGCTCCCCCGCCGCAGGCCACGCCTGAGCACTCGCAGGAAGACAAAGGCCGCGACGCCGCCGATCACCGGCGAGATCGCGAGCGCGACGAGCGTGCCGATTACCCCGACGGGCCGCCACCCGTCGAAGCCGCCCCAGTTGACGGCGCTCGTGCCGCCTTGGACGAGCGCCGCACCGACGAGACCGCCCACGAGAGCCTGCCCCGAGCTCGAGGGCAACCCGCGCCACCACGTGAGCAGGTTCCAGCTCGTCGCGCCGATCAATCCCGCTCCGATCACGGCCACCGTCTGATCGGCGGGTACCTGGACGATTCCTGCGATCGTCGCGGCGACCGCAGATCCGACCAGGATCGGGCCGAGCATGTTGAACACCGCGGCGAGGACGATCGCCTGCGCCGGTGTCGCCGCCCGCGTAGCAACGAGGGTGGCGATGGCATTGGACGCGTCGTGGAAGCCGTTCGTGAGCGCGAACGCGAAGGCCAGGCCGATCGCGATCGCGAGCGCCGCGTCCACCGTGTGACTGTATCCGGGTCGACGGCGCCCGCACGCTGAGATAGCCTCGTCACATGGTGCGAACAGACGGAGGGCGGGAACATCCGGCGCGGGTCCCGCGTGCGGTCTACGAGGGTGAGCTGCAGCGACTGCAGATCGAGCTCAACCTGATGCTCGACTGGGTGCGCGAGTCGGGGGCGCGCGTTGCCATCGTCTTCGAGGGACGAGACGCAGCCGGCAAGGGCGGAGCGATCAAGCGCATCCAGGAGCGCCTCAACCCGCGCTACTGCCGGATCGCAGCCCTGCCCGCACCGACAGAGCGCGAGCAGTCACAGTGGTACTTCCAGCGCTACATCTCCCAGCTCCCCGCGGCCGGCGAGATCGTCCTCTTCGACCGCAGCTGGTACAACCGCGCCGGCGTCGAGAAGGTCATGGGCTTCTGCACCCCCGACGAGCATCGCCGCTTCCTGCGGCAGTGCCCCCAGTTCGAGCGGATGCTGATCGAGGACGGCATCGTCCTGCTCAAGTACTGGTTCTCGGTCAGCGACGAGGAGCAGGAGCGACGCTTCCAGGCGCGGCTGAACGACCCGACGCGCCGCTGGAAGCTGAGCAGCATGGACATCGAGTCGCGGCGCCGGTTCGTCGACTTCTCGCGCGCCAAGGACGAGATGTTCGTCCACACCGACACGGACATCGCGCCGTGGTACGTCGTGGAAGCCGACGAGAAGCGGAACGCCCGGCTGAACTGCATCGCGCACCTCCTCGCCGCGATCCCGTACGAGGTGCTCGACATGCCTGCGGTCGAGCTGCCGCAGCGACAGTCGGATGAAGGCTACGTCCGACCGGACCGCTCGACCATGACATATGTGCCCGACCACGCCGCGACGCTGACCGGACACTGACGGCTCTGGCCGGCCGTTCAGCCGTGCCGGGAGGCTGCAGGTTCGCCGACGAGCGTGCGCAGAGCCTCGTCTACCTGCCGAGCCTCGTCCTCACGGCCGCGTGAGCGGAGCAGCTCGGCGAGCGCCTCGAGCGGCGCGATCCGATGCCGCCGGAAGCCGGTCGGCCGGAGGATCTCCTCCGCATCCCGCAGGAGCTGCTCGGCCTCCTCGTCCCGACCCTGGGCAGCGCGCACGAGGCCGAGGGCCAGCCGGGTCGTCGAGTCCGAGGAGACGTCGGCGGCGCCGACCGTCTCGCGCGCCTCGAGCGCGAAGCGCTCGGCGTCGTCGAGCCGACCCTGGGCGAGCAGCGCCTGAGCGATCAGTCGCTGGCTCTCGACCAGTGTCCCCCGGTCTCCGAGGGGCTTGAGAACGCGGATCGCCTCACGCAGGATCGCCTCCGCCCGTGGGAGATCGCCGCGTTGTTGCGCCACGACGCCGAGCCAGTTCAGCGTCCGGCCCAGGGTCATCGCGGCCCCACTCTCGGCGAAGAGGGCGCGGGCCTGCTCGAGCGACTCCTCGGCGTCGGCGGGCCGGCCCTCGATCGCCGCTTGCCGCCCGACCGCTCGCAGGACCCACCCGCGCGTCGTCGGGCTGCCGCTCTCGCCCGAGAGCTCGATCGCCCGTTGCAGCGGCCCGTGCGCACGCTCCCACTCCAGACGGGAGTTGAAGACGTCGTTCAGGTCGAGCAGGACACCGCTCTCGAGATCGGGCCGGTCGATCCGTTCGGCGATCACGAGCCGCTCGTCCGCGAGGCGCTCGACCTCGTCCAGGTCTCCCTCCCACCAGCAGATCGTGCCGAGCACCTCGAGGGCGTCGAACCGTCCCACGTCGTCGTCCGTCTCCACGACGGCGAGCGCGCGGCCGGCGAGCTCGCGCGCGCACACGTTGTCCGTATCGCGGAAGAGCGCGACGCGCGCGAGCGTCGTCAGCGCACGCGCCTCGATCCTG
>Ga0315276_10002529_pt1 | contig 16765 bp, 10 predicted proteins | sample YL17G05_0_MG_FD_204542 | JGI IMG/M metagenome (GOLD analysis project Ga0315276, IMG submission 204542) | Sediment microbial communities from Yellowstone Lake, YNP, Wyoming, USA - YL17G05_0 | ecosystem: Environmental > Aquatic > Freshwater > Lake > Sediment | place: USA: Wyoming | collected... | reverse complement strand
GGATCGCAGCCGAGCGTGTAATAGGCCGGGTTGAGCCAGCCCCGGACGACGAGGCCCGAAGCGAGCTGGCGGTCCATGAAGGCCCGCGAGTCCTCGCGCCGGACGAGGGGATGCGAGTACCATTTCTTGAGCTTGAGGTCGAACCACAGGTCCCGGTCGGGCTTCATGTCGCGCGTCGAGCCGTACTTGGCGAAGGCGTAGGTCGACTCGAAGGCCGTCCGGTCGAAAGCGTACTCCGAGCGGAAGGGATAGAGGTCGTCGTAGACGAAATACTTAACCTTCTTCTCCCACTCGGCGCGAAGCCAAGCCGCCTTCGCGGGAGATCCCTCGGCGTCCAGCGCGTCGATGAGGTCGAGGATGACGAGCTCGTTGTAGAGCCCCCATTTAGTGGTTTCGTAGTATTCCGGATAGATCTCGTAAGGGTAGGTGTAGAAGGCCCGGGCCGTCTCCCAGGCGCGGTCGAGGTAGCCCGCGGCGTCGAGATAGGTCGACATCCCGGGGTACATCTTGGCGATCTGATACATGTGGAAGTAGAGCATAACGACGTGCGGATAGTCGTAGGAGCGCCAGACGTGCTCCCTGCCGAGGTCGCTCAGGGCCTTTTCCTTGGAGGCGAGCGACTCGGCGTAGGCCTTGCGGCGGGCCGGGTCGCGGTTGACATACCAATTCGGAGTGCCGTAGACGCCGAAGGGATAGGGCCGCTCGTCGCCGCGCCTCTGCAGGCCGCCCCAGACGAAATGCTCTAGGTAATACTCCAGCGACTCGATCTCCTTCTTGTCGGGGAACGTGACGTTCTTCGAGGCGATGAACGGCGCTTTGGCGAGGCCCGGGTCGTCGCAGGTCAGGGCGTAGACCATGCGGTCGAGGAAGATGTCCGGGTCCTCGATCGTCCGGGTGACCTTGGCCGCCATGTCGTACGGCCCGTAGACCCCGTTCCACCACTTGGCCGGGTCTTTGATCTGCTGTTTATCGACGATGAACCGGGCCCGCTTTTTGATCAGCGTCTCCAGCGGTTCGGTGACGAAGAACTCGAGGTAGGTCCGGCGGCCGCCGTCGTGGACGATCGTCAGCATGTTCTCGCCGAGCTTTTCGAAGGCCGCCTCGTAGAGGCGCAGGCCGGCGGCGGGGCTTTCGAGCGTCTTGATCTTCGTCCGGCCGGGGAACTCCGCCTCGATCCTTTCGATCTTCGCCTTGGTGTGGAGCGAGAAACGGGCCGTCAGATCTTCGGGCACGGTCATCCCCGGCACGACGCGGATGTCGAAAAGCCCTTCGCGGAAGAGCGTTTCGCGGAGCTCCTCGTAACTCCCGGCCCATTGCATCCGGAAGCCGTAGGAGGCCTTGCTCCCCGGCTTGCCAAGGGGGGCGAGGTCCAGGGCCGTGTGCGCCTGGCGCCAAGTGCCGCGGGTCTCGGCCCCGCCCGTCCGGGCCGAATGGACGAAGACCTGCGTCCCGCCGCGTCCGCCGCCTCCGGCCGAGTATTCGAGCTTCGTCCCCGGAAGGACCGTGACGAGGAGGAACGGCGGGGCGCCCGAGGCCCGCACGAAGTAGAAGAACGAACCGTGGCCGGAGACGAACTGGTGTCTGAGGAAGCCGCGTTCGAAGATCTGGATGGGGTTCTCCCCCATGGGCCCGACCGAAGGGACGCTGATGCCCAGGTCCCCGACCTGGACGGCGAGCTTTCCGGTCGTCTCGAGGTCGATCGTCCAGTCGAGCACGCGGCCGTCGGTTCTATAGGTCTCGACGACCTTGAGGGGCTCCGACGGGCCGCCGCTCGTGTAGGAGACGGTCCCGGCTTCGGGCGAAGCTTTCCACTTCGCTCCGCGCGCCACGAGATCGGCCCATTCCCCGGATCCGGCGGGGCGATAGCGCACGATGAGGCCGGCGACGGGCGCGCGGCCCCGGTCCTGGCCGGCCCCCTGCGCTCGGGCGCCAGGAGCCGCGGCCGGCATGAGGGTCGCGCCGAAGGGGTCGTGCGGATTGGCCAGCCCGAAGATGCCGCGTTCGTCGCAAGAGAACCGGAAATCGCCCTTTTCGATCGTCGCGGGTGTGGCCGCCGCCGCGGTTTGCGTTCCGGCGGTGTACGGAATGGGCGCCAAGACGAGTAACAACATGGCCACGCAGAGGACCTTCCGCTTTGCCATCGATACCCTCCAAGTTCTTATCTCAAAGGCACGGGCGCGGAGAGAGAGTATATCATAATATTTTTTCCATTTGATGACCCATATATGGTAATTTCTCTTTGAACCGACCGCCAAAGAAAAGAGGTCCCATGGCCAAACAAGAAAAGATCCGCTTCACAGCTTTCCTGGGAGTCGTCTGCGTCTCCCTCATCCTTTCGACTTCGACCGCGTCCCAGTCGCGCAAGCCGGCGGGAGGATCCCTGCCTCCCATCGACCCCCAACGCGTCCAGGACCAGGACCTCATGACCTGGGACGATTATCGCCCCATCCCCGGGCACAATTGGGCGGACCCCTCGATCAAGCCGGAACGGGGCTTCCGCCTGGCCGTCGTCGGCATCGATTTTCCCGGCCAGCCCTTCGTGATCAGCCTCCCCAAGGGATCGGACCCCTTCGGCAATCCCCAGATCGATCCCGTGGCCCGCGAGAAAGTCTCCCAGTTCTACGCCGACTTTTTCATGAAGCCGAGCGAGACGAACCACGGCCAGACCATCAACGGCTACTGGATGGAGCAGTCCCGGGGCAAGTTCGGCATCACCGAGGTCGAGGTGTTCGGCCCGTACCGCATGCCGAAACCCATCTGGGCTTACGGCCTCAACGAATACGGCCAAAACGCCGAAACCCCGGACGGCGCCCGGGCGGACAGCCGCATGGAAAGGGATTGCGACGCCGTTTGGATGGCCGAGCTCGGTAAGGACGTCCGCAAGGACTTCGACGCCGTCCTTCGTCTTTACGCGAGCTACGACGAGACGGGCGTCTGGCAGGAATTCGGCGAGATGAAGTTCAACACCAAGGAGGACATCCCGCCGGAATGGGGCAATCCCAACCCTGCGAAACCGCGATGGATCCCGACGCGCTACGTCGAGTGGACGAGCTGGCTGGCCGGCTCCCAACAGTGGGGCTTGTCCTCGATGCGCCAGGGCGAGAATTCGGGCACGATCACCCACGAGCTCGGTCATTTCGCCTTCAGCCTGCCCGACCTCAACAACAATCCCTACGTTAAACCCTACCGGCGGGTGGCCACGGGACCGTGGGACATGATGGACAGGGGCAGCTTCAACGGGCCGGGCGGGCCCCACAGACGCTGGGTCGTGCCGCCGACCCAGGGCGCGGCCATGCCCGCGGGCCTGATGGTACGCAACCGCCTGGAGAACAAGTTCATCGATGCCTCGGCGCTCCTGACCCTGGGCCGGGACGGACTGGCGAGATCGGGGCTTGCCGTGGCGGAAGTCACGGCGCGGGCCGTGGCCCCTCTTCCGGGGACCTACGCCGGGATCGTCATAAAGCTCGACGGCGCGAAGCCCGGCGACTTGACCCCGCCGGACGACCCGGCCGTCAATCCCCTCTCGGCGGGGACGCCGAATTACGCTTTCTACACGCTCGAAGTCGTCCAGCGGATCGGCTACGATTCCTTCACCCCCGACAACGGGGTCCTCATCGCCAAGAACAAGGACAGCCTGAGGGGCCGGAACGGCGGCCCCAACGAATTCAACAGCTACATCTGGGTCATCGACGCCCACCCCGAGGACATCCGTATGGTGGACTACGTCAAGCCCAACGGCGAAAAAGTGATGCGGACGGTGGCCGACTATCGCCAGCTCAACGACGCCCTTTTCCATGCCGGGCTCGACTCGGGCAGTCCATACGAATGGGAAGACACGCCCAACCGCCTGCATTTCTACGTGATCGACCTCGCGAAGGACAAAGACGGGATCCTCATCTACACTCTGGCCGTCCGTTCCCTCGACGGCGCGGGCCCTCAGGCGCGCGGCGTGGCGCTCGCTGCGAAGGCGGGGCCGGCGGTCAATCAGCCCAATACGCCGGTCGTTTTCACGCTGAGCAATACGGGGAAGGCCGCGGCGGCGGCCGCTGCGTCGGATCAGGGCGCCGCGGGAGAGCGCCTGAATTCGGACGTCTATCGGCTTTCCGTATCCATCGAGGGCAAAGGATGGACCGCCCAGCTGCTCAACGGCCTGGCTGCGGTCAAGGCCGGAGCGTCCCGGCCGGTCATGGTTTATGTGTCCCGCGAAAACGGCAGCGCCAAGTCGGCCAAAGTGACATTACGGGCGACGTCCGAAAGCGATCCATCCAAGATGGCTGTGGCCTCCGTGAAGGTTTCGCGGTAACGGGGGTCACCGGACCAGCCGGACTGGGCCGAGCAGGCCCGATTCCGTGATATCCCCATAGCTGTTGTTGATCAGGTTGGCCACGCGCACCCGGATCTCGTTCGCCCCGGGCCGAAGCTTTTCGCCGACGTCGAACGTGTGCGGTCCCCACAGCCGCGCCCCGCAGCTCTTGCCGTTGACCCAGACCTCGGCCACATGATAGACCTTTCCCAGGTCGAGTTTCATATCCCGCGACGGCCGGTCGACGGTCGCGGTCTTGACGTAATCCAATAGCCCGCTGAATTTCGCGAGTCCCCAGGCCTTCCAACCCTCAAGCGGCTTTTCGACCCCCGCGGAAAACCCGGCGGGCGGCGCCGAGGGGAACTCCATCTCCGGCTGGACCTTTGCATCAAAACTCACCCGCCAAGTCCCCTCGATCGCCGCGACCATCTCGACCTCCGCGTTGCTCTCGGGCGGCCCGGCCAGCGCCTTCTCGTTCGGGTCGAAGACGAGCCAGATGGCTTCGTACGGCTTGAAGACGAGCGAGAGCCGGGACGCTCCCTTCGTCTCCACGGACGCCACCGGCCGGATGGCGCCCGTTTCGCAGTCCCAGACGGATGCGGCGCCCCGGACCCCGGCGATCTCCAATTCGCAGACCTGCCGTTTGTCCGCGTTATTCGCCAGCCAGAAAAAATCTCGGCCGTCGATCCGCCGGCGATGCTGGAGCATCGGAAAGGCTCCGGCGACGAACCGGACGGGGCTTTCAAGCCCTGGCGCGGCCTGCTCGGCCAAAGCCCGCAATCCCGCTTCGCCCGCCGCGATGAACGTCGGCTGGGCCTTCAGCTCATCCATCAATCGGGCCATCTCCGGATCGGCGGTCCCGTTCTCGGCCGAAGCCGCCGGAAGCCCGGCCAGGGCGAAGACCCGTCCGCCGGACGCCGCGAAGGCGACGATCTTCCGGGCCGCCTCGAGCGGCAGGATATCGACCGCCGGCAGGACGAGGGTCTGGAACGAAAATTCGCCGCGGACGAGCTTCCCGGCCCTGACCTCCATTTGTTTCAGGTAATGCCGGTCGCCGACCAGGAACTCGACCCGCGCCGCCGTCAGGTCATCGATGGCCGCGGCGTAGACCCGGTCGATCTCATTGATGCGCTTGCCTCCGGGGTGGGTGTCTGAGAAAGTCCACATCTCCGCGTCGAGGATGTCGGCGTCGGCCTGGACCCAGGCCGATTCGATCGGGTTCCAGAGCAGGACGTCGGGCACCGCGTGCCCCATCGAGTTGACGAAGCTCGCCCGCCGGGCGAAGTCGTTCCACAGATGGAGGTACGGGAACATGGGATTTTCCGAGTACCAGTCCGGCGGCCAGGGATTTCCGGTGAGCTTGCGGGTCGTGAAAACGCCATGCGGGATGATATGGCTCATGCCCCAAGCCGTCACGGCGTTCGCGGCCTGCTTGAGGAAGGCCGGGTTGAAGGTGCCCCAGGGCAATCCCTCGAAAGAGCCGGCCCCCATGAGCTCCGTCGCGGCCCGCGAATCTTCGAACTCCGCGACCGATTCGACCTCCTTGAAATCGTGGACCCGGAGCGGCTTGCGGCCGAGGCAGTCCTGGCCCGCCATGGTCAGCGTGCGGAGCATTTTCATGTGGTCGCCGACCGCGTTCACCTGGGGCTGGATCCCCTCTTCCCAAAAATGGGCGGTCGTCGACATGCCGCGCTTCTCATGCCAGTCGGTCACCGCCCGGAACGTCTCGGCGTAGATGTCCGATACGAGGTCGAACCATTCCCAGCGGGCCCGGGCGAAGACGCCTTCGACGTCCCGGTCGACCGAGAGGGGCAGCCACAGGCGGATATCGCGGCCGAACCGTTCCCTGTAGCGCGCATCCAGCGTGCCCGACCAGGCCAGCCCCCAGCCGTAATCGCCTTCGTTGTCGATGAAATCGCCGGGGATGGATCTGCCGAGCTTATCGCCCAGCCGGCGGGCGTAGGGTTCGAGCGCCGCCGCGATGAAGGCCGGGGCCAGGCGCGAGTCGATATAGTTGACGGTCGAGCCGTCGGCGCCGGCGTGGCTGTAGAGATTGAACGCATAGACCCGCCATGCGCCGTCGGCGGGCGCCTTCCAGACGAAGGGCGCGCCGGCGCCGATCGCCCGGAGCGTCCGGCTGCGGATCAGGGCGGGCATCCGGCCGGCGGCGGGGAGAGGTTGCTCGCGTTCGGCGGCGACGGCGAAGAACGACGCCGGAACCGGGACTTCCGAGCCGCCCGCGACATCGATGGTTTCCCAGCGGAGGGACTGGGCCTTTAACTCCGGATCCGCTTTCAGGATGCGGCCGTTGGCCTGGAGGCTCGGCCACCAGTACTCGTCGCAATAGCCGAGATAGCCCTTCCCCGCCTCGGCTTCCCCAAGGGCCGCGCCGAAGGCTTCGAACCACTTGTCGCCCAGCCATTCCGCGTCCGGAAGGTCCGGGTTCCCGACCATCGACTTGCGGGCATGGGCGTATCCGGGGTTGAACCGCTGGCCGACCATGACGCGGGACATCTCGCCCATTTTGGCCGGGTCGAGCGGCTCGTCCCAGAACCAGAAGACGAACGGGGCGTAGATCATGTCGGGGTCCCGGAACCGGGCCCGGAGCGTGTCGAAGGGGACGCTCATCCTCCGGCCTTGGTTCGGCGGGAGCGGCTGGTCGGATCGTTTGTCCCGGCCGCAGGCCGCGAAAAGAACGAGGGCGCCCAGGATGGCGGCCAGGAACGATCTGGGGATGTGGGTGGAACGAACGATTTCGTGACGAGCCATGGCGGACTCCTCGCGGGTCGGGCCCCGCTCGAAGCTGACGTTCCGGGAGAACATTGTCTCCGTCAGCCGAGTATAGCCCATCATCCGGCCGCGGTAAAGAAACGCCGGTCGTACGCTAAGGTCTTATGCTCAACGTGATCTTGAAAACGCCGCGTTCGCCGAGCGGAACGAAGCGGCTGACGGGATCCCAGCGCCGCTCCCAGTTCTTCGTGTAGACCAGATAGATCTCATTGCCCGGCGAAAGCTGCCAGCGGAACCGGACGTTGGCGCCCAGTGTTCGCGAAACGTCGTCGTATTGGATGTAGTTCATCAGCCCGAGGTTGGGCGAAAAGGAAACGTCGGCCTTGATCTGGTAGACATTCGCTTTGAAATTTCCCTCCGGCAAACGGCCCCGGACGAACTCCGCGTTCAGGGCCAGGCTGACATATCCCTTGAATCTTAATCCGAACCCGACCGTGGCATCGTCATAATGGCCGGAATAGAATTGGCCGAAGCGCCAGCTCATGTCCACGGTCCAGGGGCGGAACGTGGCGGAATTGAACTCGGCCCGGTAGCCCGTGAAGTTATAGGGGCCCTCGGGGATCACGACGCCCGGCGCGATCTCGAAGTCATAGGGCAGGACGTCCCGGTTGGGGATGACGTTGAATTCGATGTGCTCTCCGCTCTCGGTCCGGAGATTAAGAGGGGCGGTGAAGATCTGCCGCGTTTCGAGCTTTCCCTGGAGGTCCCAGTAGAATTGGCCTTCCAGTTCGAAGAAGAATTGCCGGACGAGATCGCCGATGAGGCTCCCTTTTTCCGGGCGCGGCTGAAAGGCCATTCCCAGGTTGAGAGACTGGACGTTGCCCCGCGCTAGGAAACCCAGGCCGGGATCGAAAGCGTCCCCATAATAAGAATAGCTGCCGCGGACGTCCAGCAGATCGTTCGGATAGTCGAACCTGAGGCCATAGGCCTGGTGCCTCCCGGTCGTGACCGCGGTCCAATTATAAACGTACCAGCCGCCGGCCATGAAGTTCTGCCGGCCCAGGAACCTCGACGTTTTATAGGTCAAGTCGAAGCCGGCCAGGTTGTTTTTTTCGCCCGTGGGGCTTCCGCTCGTGAAGATGACGCCCACTTTGCTTTCGGCAAGGACGTTCTGGTATACGCGGGCGGCGAAGAAATTTTCGGAGGGGAGGCTGAGAGAGAGGTTCTCGTCGTCGAACGCCCGGGTCCTGACGTCCAATACGGATAGATTGGTGTTCCCCAGCTTGCCGAAGAATTTCGTGCCGAACGCGACGGGGATCTGGGCTTCTCCGGAAAGCCCGATCCGCCGGCTGAAAAAGGGCGAGAAGTTCTCTCCTCCCCCGCCGAAATTGAAGATCTCCGACCCTTCCAGAAAGAAGGTCCTTTTCTCCGGGAAATAGAGCGGAAAACGGGTCAGATTGATCCGGCGGGTATCGACTTCCGTTTCAGCAAAGTCCGTATTATAGCTGAAAGCTCCCCGGAAATTGGGCGTGAAACTCTTGTAGAGGTCGAATCCTCCGTCCAGCTTCCAGGGCGCGGCCGTTCCCGTCACGTCATCCTTGTTGCCGCTGGCGATACCGTAAGGCCGGAAGGTCAGGCCCAGGCCCTGCTTGACTCCCCCGATCCCTTCAAGGGCGGCCGCTTCCATGGGATTATAAAAGAAACTGTTCCGGGCCGTGCCGGAAAGCCGGTCCGTTTCCTGTTTCCTGGCGATATATCGCTCGACATTGATCCCCCAGGACGGGAGGTTCGGCTTGAACGAGATCGTCTTGAAGGGGATCTTGATCTCCGTGCTCCAGCCGTCGGGCCGGATCCGGCTCCTGGCGTCCCAAATGCCATCCCAGTTCAGGCTGACCGATTCTCCGGAAGCCAGGCCCTCGCTCCGGCCGCCCCGGGCATTGACGATGAAGACGTAGGCATTCCGCTTGTCCTGGAAGGGATCGAGGAGGATCCTGACGACGTCGTCGGCCTTCCCTTCGCCCGCGCCGTCATGGGCCATGGAATGGCCGGATATTCTGGACGGCTCGCTATCGTAGCAATAGACGCCGATATAGAGGTTGGCGTTATCAAAAAGAACGCGGAGTTCGGTCCTTTCCGTAGGCTCCATTCCCGGGTTCGGGAAGACCATTTTGAATCCGGCGAAAAGGGCCGCAAGCTTCCAGACCTCGTCTTGGAGGTCCCCGTCGAGAACCGGCCCCTTTTCAATGCGGACCGCTTTCTGCGCGAGTCCGGTCCCCTCCGAAAAGGAAAACCCCGCGAGGATCGGCAAGCATAAAAAGGCGAGAACGGCTTTCAGCTTCATGATAGGACCGTCAAAAAGAGGGCATTATAGCAGAATCGGCTTTTGATTCCTCCCGCTGGCGGGAATCCCCTGGCCCAGTTGAGTCGCCCTTCTGGGCGCTCTTGATACAGATGATTCTCCGCCGGCCAATACGATCCCTTGTAGAATCACCTTCCATCGGCTATATTTATATTCCTATAACTACGGCAAGCAGGCGAGTTGGATGCAAAAAAAGGAAAAGAGCGTCGTCCGGGAATATTTCGAGCTCATCGCCGAGACGGCCGTCTTCGTTTTTTTTGTCATGACGTTCGTCGTCCAGGCATTCCAGATCCCTACCGGGTCGATGATCCCGAAACTCCTCGTTGGAGATTTCCTCCTGGTCAACAAGATGGCCTACGTCCGGCCTTCGTTTCCGCTTGAAAGGGCGCTTCTTCCGCGGAAGCAAATTAAGAGAAAGGACATCGTCGTCTTCAAGTGGCCAAAGGATCTCACGAAGGACTTTGTCAAGCGCGTGATCGGGCTCGAGGGGGACAAAGTCGAGATCCGAGCCAAACAGCTTTACGTCAATGACCAGCCGATCGACGAGCCTTATAAGATCCACAAGGACGACAAAGCCTATTCAAAGGACGATGTGTACAATTACGACCTGGCTATACGCGATAATTATGGGCCTATCAAGGTTCCGGCCGGGCACCTCTTTGTCATGGGAGATAACCGCGACGACAGCGCGGACAGCCGGACGTGGGGCTTCGTGCCGCTGGCCAATATCAAGGGGCGGCCGTGGGTCATCTATTTTTCGTACGAAGCTGAGCGCGACGCCTATCTGAAAACAAGCTTCCGCGACCGGTTGAAGAAGATCTTGAACTTCATCCCCAAGGCCCGCTGGGGCCGCCTTTTCAAGATCATTAATTAGCTCCACAAAGCGCTGACCATGATTTCCCTTAAATTGCAATGTCCTTCTCTTTTATACTAAAATGGTCTCACGTTATCATCGGGAGGGAAATGATCATGGAGAGCAATGTTTCGATCCGTTGGGGCTGGCTTAAGGCCATGTATGTCTATACTCTTTGCGGAGCCGGTGGATTCGGATTTGCGATGCTCTTATTCCCGAGTACCGTCCAAGCCATCCTTCGATTTCCCGCCCAAGACCCGGCCGTCTTCAAGCTTTATGGGAGTGTTTTGCTCGCATGCGGGCTGATGGCGATACCCGCGCTTCGCTCCCCCTTGAAGTTCGTTCCTCTGCTGTTCATCCAGCTGGTATACAAGCCTATCTGGCTGGCCGTCGTGGCCATTCCGCTTTTTCTCGAAGGACAGTTCCCCTTGTATGTTGTTGTTATGTCCGCCATCTTTCTCACCTATATTATCGGGGACCTGATCGCCATCCCGTTCTCCTACCTATTCTCAAAAAAATAGCCGCCTGCCCCGGCCTGTCGATCGTGCCCGCGCTTGCCAGGAGTCCGGGCCTTGAATAAAATCCTAGTCTACGAAGGCTCGAATTTGGGCTGCGAGGTGTCGTCCATGAGAAAAGGTATGCCGTTGGTCTATTATTTTCCCGTATACCGGCACTTCGTAATTTCTCGTTCACCAACCGCATTATCAACGAGTTCTGGGGCGACATGACCGACGAAGAACCCCACGGCAACCTTCAGCCGCACGTAGCGGACCTCGCCGGCTTGGAGAGTCATCGAAAGCGTCCGCTTCACTTCGGTGGTCGTGCGCAATTGGTGCGTTCCGGGCAGAACGTCCACGTAGAAAAAGCCCTTGGCCACAGCTTTGCCGATGACTTTGTCATCCAAGAAGATTTTCGGCTTGACCGCCGCGCCAAGTGGAGATGTTCGGAATAGATATATCCGTCCCATCTCTGCTCGCGGCGGCTTGATGGAACTCGCAACTTCAGCGTACTTCATCCCAGTTGCACAAGCTGAAGCCAGGACCATCAGCAAAGCGATGCCCGATACCTTCATCAATGGATTCATCTTTTCCCCTCCTCAAGGAAATTATGATCTCGTCAAATGAATTCCATGACAATCGGCGTGGGTTCACGTAATGGAGAAAACGTTTTTTCCAACGGCAAGTAGAATCCCATCATTTTTGCGCTAGAAATGACAATATAGGCTTCGTAGATGTTCGAGGCCCTGACCGATACTATTTGGTCTTTGGTCTTATATACATCCCCCTGTTCAATCGTACAGACATAATGCCAAGCGGTGCCGCCCTTGAGCTTGATCTTATTGCCCCTCGCCGGAATCAGCGAGATATCCGCCCCCAAGCGCCAGGATGGCTTATCGGCAGAAATGGTCGTCTGCGCGACGGGGACCTGTTGGATATGGACCAAATCGAATGCGCACCCCGACACGATGAGAAAACTTGCGCAAACAAAACCCATGATTAATCGATGCATGATCGCCGCGCGATCATCGGCGCGGCTCCCGCCAACGTCCTCACATAATAAAACGGACATTTTTCTTCCCCCCTCATAATTTCCTTCTTAGTTTCACCGGCCGGAAATCCTCTTCGACCTGCGCTTAGAAGAAGGACTCGGATAGCCACGAATCCAGAGAATAATGTGAAACACCCCTTTCGAACCCTGTCTGCTATCTAAAATATAGGATCGATAGCGCTCAAAGTCAAGAGAATGTGACCTGGCCGCGCATGGAATCGGCCTTACAATCCTGGACTGTCTTGTGGTATAAGGACAGTTCAGAGAGGGCACACATGGGCCACAAAGAAAGGACTCATCCCCAAGCGGCAGTTTCCGAGAAGACGGATCCCGGCCAGCGGCTGGCCGCGCTCGACGCCTTTCGCGGGTTCGATATCCTGGTCATGGTTTTCGTCAACTACATTGCCGCGATGCATGCTATCCCCTTTGTCCTCAGGCACGCCCGGGCTGAAATGAATACCTACACGATCACCGACCTTGTCTTCCCCGGTTTTTTGTTCATCGTGGGAGTTGGAATCCCCCTGTCGCTCAGCAAGCGGGCCCAGGCGGGTGACTCCTTGGGGCGCCTTCTGGCCAGGATCGGGGTTCGAACGGCCGGACTCATTTTTTTGGGATTGATCGAAGTTAATCGGGAATCTTATTCCGCGGCGAACACCGGGCTCGGCAGCGCCCTGTGGTGTTTTCTCGCCTACTCGGCAATCATCGGCCTGTGGAATATCTATCCCAAGTCGGACGACCCAAAGCGGCGGCGGCTTTATCTTGGGTTGCGGATTCTGGCCGCGGCGGTCTTAATCCTCCTCGTCATCCTGTTTCGAGGACAAACGGAAGCGGGCGAACCGGTCTGGATCCAAACGTCATGGTGGGGTATTTTGGGTCAAATCGGGTGGGCCTATCTTGTGTGCAGTTTGCTCTACCTGGTTTTCGGCCGCAGCCGGGCGGCCCTCATGGGCATTCTGGGACTGCTCATCGCCTTCAACGCCGGCGCGCACCTCGGAGCCCTGGACTTCCTGGGAGCCGCCGGTCCCCACGACCTCCGGGCCATGGTGAGCTGTCATTCCGCCATCGTCCTGGCCGGCCTTCTCATCGGCACTCTGTTCGCGCCGCGAGCCCGGCCATCAACCGCACGTCAAAAGGCCTTATTCATGCTCCTGTTCGGCACCGGGCTCTATGCCGCCGGACTCCTTCTCCGTCCGATTCAGGGCATCAGCAAAATCAGGGCGACTGAGTCTTTCGCCCTGACGACCGCGGGCGTTTGCGCCCTGGCGTTCTTGGTCTTTTATCTCGTGATGGATATCCTGAAGGTCCGGCGCTGGGCGAGCTTCCTCAGGCCGGTGGGGGCCAATCCCTTGTTGGCCTATTTCCTTCCGGATTTCGTGGCTTCGACCTTGTTGCTGTTATCGAGCTTCGTGGGCCGCGACCTGGAGCGTTGGCTTTGGCCTTTTGCCGAGAAGGGAGGCCTTCCCGGAATGATGAATGCCCTGCTTTGCACCGGGCTCATCCTGCTCATCACGGCCTTGGCCACCCGCCGAAAAATCATCCTCAGATTGTAGCTGGGGCACAGGGCAGGGTCAGCCCTTGACGTTCCTCGCCTTCGGGGACTCGCTCAATTATTTACGAGCAGTTCCAGAATCATTCCGAGTCGGGCCTTGGACCGCCGTTCAATCCGCTCCCAGGGCTATCGCATACAGGTACCAGGCCGCGTGCGGGAGCCATTGCTCCGCCCATCGCCAGTCGTCATCCTTCCCGGTCTTTTGGAAATGGAGGCAGTAATCGATGTCCTGCTCGTCCTTGAGACCGGCGGTGATGCCGTTGACGATCCCGCCCGGAGCGTTGGTGTATTCATAGGAATCGAAAAACATATACGCAGGGTTATTCCGGCCTTTCCCTTGCAGCATGCAGCTGTCGAAGGGATTCAAGCCCAGGATCCAGTTCAGTTGATCCCGGCTAAAGGCCTCGAGCTTACGCCTGAAATCGTCCTCCCCTTTGAAATAACGAAGGGCCAGCCTGACCGCGGCGGCCATGGACCCCAGCCGCGCGTTCTCACCCTGCCACCAGGGCTCGGTCTCCGTATTGTGAGGGAAAAAGAAGCTTGTCCGGCGCGCACCGGTTTTATCCTGGACAAACTGCCGGCTGTAGCCAAAGGGATTGGCAACCTCGGCGGTGACGGCCAGCTCGAATCCCAGAGACTTGCGCACCGCCTCCAGAACCCGGCTCCGCTCCGGACTCGCGGCTATTTCCGCATATTTGAGCAGGCTCACGATCGGCAGCCCGGCGTCGACCGGATGGAAGAAGGGCCGAGAACCGTCATCGGCCCGCCAGTAGTTGGCCTGGAGACCGCTTGTCGTCAGTCGCGACTCGAGGTTTCGGGCGCGATTGTCCGCGGCGGCCAGGTAAGCCGGTTTGCCCGTCGCCCGGAAAAGTTCGGTCGCCGCCAGCAGGGCGCTGTAATCATCGATGATGTTTTCCTTGCCGTCATCCAGATAGCGGACATTCTCCCTTTCCAGCAAGGCGAAAGCGTCCTCGGCCGCCCGGAGATAATCGGCATTGGTGAACTCCCCCGATGCTTTGAAGGTCGAGGCCATGGCCAGGGCGGCGATGCACAGGCCCGCGCCTTCCCTGTAGCCTGCCTCATAGGCCGACCCGGCGGAGACCTTCGCCCGGCCGTAATCACGGAACTTGTCCTTTGTCTCGGCCGTAAGAATGAGGTGCCGGGCCGCCTTGGGCGCTATCAGCCGGTCCTCGGGCTTTTTCTCCGGGCCGCGACCCGACACCGAAATATAAAACGATCCCTGGGGATTCTTGACGCGCACCAAGTAGTCGGCGCCAAACAGCCCCTCGTCCAGAAGGCGCTTCCTGTATTGGGTGAAGTTGGGGTCGGCTCGGCGTTCCAGCTGGCGAAGGGACTCGAATAGGCTCCAGGCGGTCAGGCTGACCTGCTGGGGATTGAAAAACGTAGCATAAGAGAGGTGGGATAGATGCTTGCCGTAATCGCCTGAGGCGTCGAACCACCCGCCGTGGGCGTCCACAACTCCGTCCTGACCCTCGAAGTGCAAGGCTCGGTCGGCCTTGTCCCACGGGCCTGATGACCGCTGGCCCTTGAAATAATAAATGACATCCGACAGCGTATTCCGTTCGAGGACATTCTTCTGGATGGTCAAGGGGGGGGAGGTCACCCGGCCCCGTCCGGTCACAACGTCGATGACGAAAGTCCCCTCTCGGGATACCGGGCTGAAGTCGATCGTCCCGAATACCCAATCTTTCCACTTTTGGACGCGGCCGATGAAACGGACCTTGCCGGCCAGCACCGTCGCCCCGTTGCCCGGTTCGCGCACGGTAAATGAGTTGAAGGTGTCGCCCGCGCGGCCTTGGACGACGGCGTGCTTGGAGCCGGCCGGGTCATAGCCGACCTGGTTGACCAGGATCCTGACGGACTGTGTCCAGGCGGGCAAGGCCAGGGCCAGGATCACGAAAGGGACCGCGATGCATCCCGTTTTGCGTACGGTCATCCGTTCCTCCTCTATTCCGTCCGGGTGACGGTCCCGGCCTTGGAGCCCAACGTTCGGAGTCTTGTTGTCGCGACGCGCAGGGGCGGGTATTTCTGGGTTTTGCCGGTATTCATGCCTCCCCAGATCGTGCACAGGTGCCCCAGCATCCGGTCGGTGGGGAACTTCAAAGAATAGTCGATCAAGGCCTTGACCTGCCGGGGATTGCGAAAACTCGTGGGCAGGACGCGGAAGCCTTTTTCCAGAAGGAGCGGGATCGAAGGGTAGGTATTGGTTTCGTTGAGCTCGTAGTGCCAGTCGCAGATGATGATGTCTTTGGGGACCCTGTCGACGGCGGGGAAGGTTCCGTTCATGGACGCCTCCCATTCGCCGTATCCGGTGGCCGCGCCGTCCAGAAGGCGGTCACCCCACATGAACATCTCTTTGCCGCGCTTGACCACGATATGATCATAGGCATCCTGAACCGCCTTGGCGAAAAGCTCGGCGGGATCCTTGCCCTTGCAGCGCGGACATAATTCGCTGGCGATGATGAAAACCTCGTCCATGCCGATATGGAGGGCATCGGCCTCGAAGACGTCCAGAAGCTCGTCGTAGAGATCGTTGATGATGGGATGCAGGTCGGGATGGAGAGGGCACCAGCTCCGGCAGTAGATGTCCTTGTTGCCCGGGTGCTGCCCGGGTGTTTCGTCGAACTGGGGATATTTGGTTAGCAGGGCGAAGGTCTTCTCCGCCCAAGATTGATGGCCAAAGGATTGGAATTCCGGGACCAGCCTGATGCCCAGTCCGCGGCACAAGGCGACCATTTTTTTGACGGTTTCCCTGGAGATGGGGTCTGGTCCTCTTAGCTCCGGATGGGATGCGTATTCATAGTTGTAATCCATCTCGGCAAACAACAGGTTGACGCCCCGCTCGGCCAAATAGGGGATTTCCGTCAGCAGGGCCCGGGCATCCTTGTTGTTCTCGACCAGGGCGTGGAATCCGATCCATTTTACCTCGCGAGCTTCCGGGACGAATGCGGGTTTTTGGGGGGCGCACGCCGATTGGATGAGGAGCGCCGAGGCGAGAGCCAGCAGGGCCGTGACAAAACGACCGGACTTCGTCCCTCGAGTCACCTTCGAACAACAAGACTGTCTGAGCATAGGCGCCCTCCTTGCTCCGAAATCATAGCGCGTCCGCGTCCTCGATAGAAAGGATGCGCCCAACCTGCATCCTGGCCTGCCCCAATTAAGATACCACCTCCTAAGTGAAGAATTCAATCCGTTGAATGGCATGTCTGAGAGGATCCGAACCTCCGACCTTTGGGCTATTTTAAACGATCTTGATCTGGGAGGCGACGTCGACGAAAAATTCCTTCGACCAGATCCCCAAAGCTGCGGCGTCCTTCACGAAGGGCTCGACCTCGCGCCGGATCTGGTCGATGTCGACCTTGTCGATCCTCCGCGCCATCAGGTCACGCAAATCCCCTGCCG
>Ga0315276_10002528_pt1 | contig 16770 bp, 14 predicted proteins | sample YL17G05_0_MG_FD_204542 | JGI IMG/M metagenome (GOLD analysis project Ga0315276, IMG submission 204542) | Sediment microbial communities from Yellowstone Lake, YNP, Wyoming, USA - YL17G05_0 | ecosystem: Environmental > Aquatic > Freshwater > Lake > Sediment | place: USA: Wyoming | collected... | reverse complement strand
CACGCTGGTCAGCTTCGCCACCCCGCGCAGCACGGCCCGGAACAGGGGCGCGTCGTCGGGGCCGCCGCCGCTGCCGCAGGCGGCGACGACCGCGACCGACGGCACGCCCGCCGCGCCGGCAGCGGCCAGGAAGCGGACGAGGCGGTCGGCCACGTCGGTCGCGGCGGTGTCGAGAGGGGAGGCGGGTGAAGGGGGGGCGGCGGCGGCGGGCGCCCCCCCGGCGCGCGCGCGCAGGCGGGCCAGCAGCGCGGCCGACCCCGGCGCGCCGGCGCCCGCCGCGCCGCCGCCCCCAAACCGCGGCCGCGGCGGCGGCGGCGCACCCGAACGCCCGGTCCAGGTGGGCACGTTGATGGGCGCGGTCGTGGCTTCGGCCGCCGACGCCGCGAGCGCGGCGGCCGCGCGCGCGGCGGCGCGCCGCGCGGCCGCCTCTGCGCGCGCCGACGCGGGGGCGGAGGCGGCCTCGACGGCTCCATGGTCGACCGCGCCGCCCACGGTGCCACCATCCAGGAGTTCGGCCAGCAGGGAGGCTTCGCCGGCGGGGCGGTCGGCGGTGCCGGCCGCCGCCGGCGCGTCTGCGCCGTCTGGCGGCGCGACCCCCACCCCGGTCACCCCGTCCCCCGCCGCGGCCACCGCGGCCGCGTCCTCGACCGGCACGTCCGCGGCCCCAGCCGCCACCGCGTCCGCGCCCGGCACGGCGGCGAGCAGGCGCGCGGTCTCGCCGCCCGCGGCGGCGGCGCCGCCGGGGCCGGCCAGCGTGAAGAGGTCGGCGAGGTCGGCCTGCCGGAAGAAGCGGCGCTGGCGCGGGTCGGTCAAGACCTGCACAGAAGAGGGGGGGAGGGGCGGGCGGTCGGTCGAGCGTTCTTCCTGCACCCGCACCGTCCGTCCCTTGCTCCCTCCCCCTCCTCTCCGCGCCTTGTCCGTCACAAACTGTTTAAACAGTTGGCGGTGGTACACCTTCTCCTCGATGGTGCCCCCCGCGACGAGTCGGTACACGACGACGGGCCGCGCCTGCCCGAGCCGCCACGCGCGCTCGCGCGCCTGCGCGTCGGTCGCAGGGTTCCAGTCCGCGTCGAAGAGGAGGACCCGGTCCGCGCCCGTCAGGTTGACGCCCAGGCCGCCGACGCGGGTGGTGAGCAGGAAGACGGGCGGGGACGCGGCGGGGTCGAGCGCGCCGGCGTTGAACGCGTCGACGAGCGCCGCGCGCGCGCGCACCGGCGTCTCCCCGTCCATGCGCAGCGCGGCCGCCCCCGCCTCCTGCATCGCGCCCTGCACGATGTCGAGCATCTGCCGGGTCTGGCAAAAGAGGAGCGTGCGGTGGCCGCCGGCCGTCCACGCCGCGACGACGCGGAGTGCGACCGTCAGCTTGCCCGAGCGCACCGGGTCGCCATACCCTCCCCCGTCGCCCCACGCAGTCCGTTGCAGCAAATCTGGGTGGTTGCAGATCTTTCGCAGGGTGTCGATGCCGGCCAGGGCGGAGCGGCGGCCGGCGAGGACGTCGGCGACGTCGGACGACGCGAGAAACGCGCGGTACGCGTCGCGCTGCGCGGGGGCGAGCGCGCAGAAGAGCACCCGCTCCGTCTTGGGTGGGAGTTGGCTTGCGACATCCGCCTTGCGGCGGCGCAGCAGGTACGGCGCCACCAGGTCGCGGAGGACGACCGCGCAGCGAAATGCGGCGCGTGCCTGCGCGCGCGTCGCGCCCGCGTAGCCGCCCGCCGCGATGGGGAGCGCGAATTCGGCGGTGAACACGGGCAGGGTGCCCAGCTTGCCTGGGTAGACGAAATCAAACAGAGACCTCGAGGAAGGGGAGGTGGGTGGGTCGAGGGCGGGCGCTCGAGCGCGACTTCTCCCCCTCCCTCTCTCCCGTCTCTGCCTCACCACAACTCCTCCAGCCGGTTCTGCACCGGCGTCCCGGTCAGCACGATGCGGTGCACGGTGGCCAGCGTCTTGGCGGCCAGGGTGACTGCCGCGTCCGGGGTGCGGATGCGGTGCCCTTCGTCGAGCACGGCGCAGCCCCACCGCGCCCCCGCCAGCCCGTCCCGGCCGCGGCGCAGGGCGTCGTAGGAGGTGACGACGACGGCGTGCGGGGTGGCGAGGGCGGTGCGCAGGAGGGCGGCGGGGGCGGGGCGGTGCGTGCCCGGCGGGGCCGCGGCTTGGGGGTGGTGCAGGAAGACGCGCAGGCAGGGCGCCCACGCGCGCAGCTCGCGCACCCACTGCGTGAGCACGGTGGCGGGGGCGATGATGAGGGCGGGGCGGGCGCGGCCGGAGGCGGCGAGGGCGGCGAGGAGGGCGGCGACTTGAACGGTTTTGCCGAGGCCCATCTCGTCCCCGACCACGCCACCCACGCGCTGGCCGTGCAGCTCCCACAGCCATTTGACGCCAGTGCGTTGGTAGGGGAAGAGGCGGGCCCAGAGGGGGGAGGGGACGCGGAGGCCGCCGTCGAAGAGGGCGTCGGACGGGCAAGGTGGGGGGCCCTCGCCGGCCTCTACCGGCGCGCCGTCGGGCCAGCGGGATGCCGCCAGGCGGGCGGCGTATGTGGACTCGTCGGCGTCGTCGAAGACGGCGTCCGCGTCGGCGGCGGCGTCGTCGTCGTCAGAGGAAGAGGCAGCGTCGGCGTCGGCGTCGCTCCCGCCACGCTGCCGCTTGCGCGCCGCCGCCCCTCGCGGCGACCGCAGCGCGGCCGGCGGGGACGGCAGGACGGGGCGGGCGGGGCGGGGCGCAGCACGCGGCGCTCCGGCGCGCGCGTTGCCACCGGCGCGCCACAGCCGGGGGTCCACGCGCCCCACTGCCCGCTCCCGGGGCGGCAGCATGGCCGGCGGCAGCAGTGTGGTGCGCGGCTTGGCCGCGTCCGCGGCGGCCAGGGCGGCGGCCATCCGCGCGGCGGCCGCGTCGACGGTCGGGCCCGCACCGACGCCGCCGCCCGCGACGCGCCGCTCAAAGCCGCCGACAGCGTCGAATGGCGTCAACACGCCCAGGCGAATGAGGCGGTCGCGCTCGGTTTCCACGAGGCCGCCACCGCCCGCGGCGGCGAGCGCCGACTCGAGCGCGTCGTCGGCGAGAGGAGGGGCGGCGGACGGCGGCCGAGGAGCGACAGGGCGGGCGCCACCACCACTACCAGGCTCTTCTTTCTTGAGCGCGGTCTCCAGCGCGGCGCGGCGCGAGGCGAGGCCGTCGAGGCGCGACGTGAGCAGCGCGCGCTGCAGGGCGCGCTGCTGGCCGCCGCGGGGCGAGGGCGCCGGCTCGGACTTGACGCCGGCGCCGTCGTCGTCCGACCAGGCGTCCTCGTCGGGCGCGGGCCCACGGTCGCGGCCGCCGCCGCCTTCGCCACCCTCTCCGACGCTCTCCGCCTCGGCCAGCGCCGCCCGCACCGCCTCCTCCTCATCCTCCAGCGCGTCCAGCCGGGCCAGAGCCCGGGTGCGGGCGTCGGCGCGCGGGGAGAGGAGAGAGGGGGTGTCGCCGGCGAGGCGCGCCTCGACCTGGAGAATAATGAAGAGCGGTGAGCCGCCGTCCGCGCCTCGGGCGCGCACGCACACCCTCTCCGACCCCTGATCCCTCTTACCTCGGCCGCGACGCGCGCCTCGACCGCGGCCGCGTCGACCGCAGTCGCGTCTGCGCCCAGGATGGCGCCCTCGGCGTCATCGCTCGCCGTCAGGGGGCGGCCAGGGTCGGCCTGCATCGCGAGGCGCGTCGAAGGGTGGGAGAAGGAAGCTAGCGGGGGCGCATCGGGCGCGGGCAGGGTGAGAGCGGCCCTGCGCGGCGTCGCCGGCTGGCGGGCCGGCCAGGTGAGCTGTGGTGCCTTGCAGACGCCGCCGCCGGGGGCCGGAGGGGCGGGCGGCGGGGGCTGTGGCGCCGCAGACGCGGCCCTCTCTACTCTCTCGCCGCCATGGCCGCCGCCGCCCCCCCGTCCGCGCGCGTCCGCTGGGGCGACGCCGAGGAGGACGACGGCGACATCCTCCCCCCGCCCACCGTCACCGGCCCCGACGGCAAGGGCGTCAAAACGCGGGTCGAGTACAAGAAGAACGAGCGCGGGGACACCGTGCGCGTGACGACGCGCACCAAGGTGGTCAAGGTGGAGAAGAAGCTGTACAAGGTAATAGGAGAGGAGGAGAGGGAGGGGACGGGCGGCGCGCGCGCGCGGCGGCCGATCGGCTGCGCGCGCCAAGGGGTGGGCCGGGCATCGGCGGCGCCGGGGGCCGCGGTGGGCGGTAGGAGGCCCCGCCGCGGGGGCTGGAGCGGGCGCCGCTCGCGCCGCGCGGCCGCGGCGCGGGCGCCGGCCGCGTCGACCTCCCCTCCCTCCCGCCAACCCCGCCCACCCTCGCCCACCCCCTCCACCCCCCTCCCCACCATCCCAGGTCGTGCAGGAGCGCCGCCTCTGGCCCCGCTTCGGCGACGCCGCGTCCGAGGCGGCCACCGACTCGATCACCGCGCGCGGCAACGAGGACATCCTCTTTGAACGCGTGCGCGCCGCGCGCGCCACGACCGAGGAGCGGCGCGCGGACGACATGAAGAGCGTGATGCAGGGGTCGGACAAGAGCGCGATCGTGGGGTCGCTCAAAGACCTGCTGTACAAGCGGCGCATGGAGCGCCAGCTCGCCGCCGCGCGCGGCCTCATCGCGGGGCCGGAGCTGCCGCCGTCCGAGGACGGCCCGGACGGCGGGCTGCTGCCGACCGCGGGCGCGAAAGGGGGGTACGTCCCCCCCTCGGTCCGCAACCGCGCGGCCGCCGGCCCCGGCGAGTCGATGCAGCGCCGCGACGAAAACTCGGTGCGCGTCACCAACCTGTCGGAGGACACGCGCGAGGAGGACTTGCGCGAGCTGTGCGCGCCGTTTGGCCAGGTGTCGCGCGTGTACATCGCGTACGACCGGGAGACGGGCGAGTCGCGCGGCTTTGCCTTTGTCAATTTTGTGTATCGGTGCGTGGTGGCGAGGGAGGGGTGGGGAGAGGCGTGGGCCTGTTTTTGGTGTGCGCGCCGACCTTCCCACCCTCCGACTCCCCAGCCAAGACGCGCAGCGGGCCATCGACAAGCTCGACGGCTTTGGCTACGACAACCTCATCCTGCGCGTCGAGTGGGCGGCGCCGCGGGCGGAGCCGGGGGCGGAGGGCGTGGGCGGCGGCGGGCCGGGGCCGGGCACGCGGCCGCCGCTGTTCCGGAACTGACGGGGAGCGGGGAGAGAGAGGCGCCTGTTTTTGGGCCCCGTGTGCAACAGCAGCAGCGCCACCGACCATCAGACCGTGGGCGCCACGCCCCTCACTCGGCGGGCGGCACCGTGCCGCCGAGCGCACGGTAGAGCCCGCGCGGCCCGCCGCCGCGCGCCGGCAGCGCCAGCATCTCCTCGATCAACCCGCCCGACACTTTGACCTTGACCGTCTCCTGGGGCAGCGCAAAGTGGGCGCCGGTGGGCGCGAGCAGCGGCCAGTCGGGGTGGAAGGGGGCGCGGTACGGGGCGCCGGTAAAGTGGCCGCTCGGCTCCAGGAACGCGAGCGCGTAGCCGTCGCCGTCGACGACGCCGTCCGTAGTCGCGCCCCAGGTCCAGTCGGGGATGGAGAATGTCGCGGCGCGCGTCACGGCCGCCCAGTCGGCGGCGGTGAATGCGCGGGCAGACCCGTCCTCGCGAAACGTAAACCCGGGGGCGAGGAGCGCCAGCGCCTCGTCCACAGATGGGGCATTGTAAAACTCTTCAATGACGCGCTTGCGGGCGGGGGCGCCGATGGACGCGAGCCACGCGGCGACCGCGCGGCGTGTGCCCGCGGGCGGGGGGGTGAGGCGGGGGGCCGAACCGGGGCGCGGTGCGCGGGTAGGGACGGCAGGACGCGTCCGAGGCGGGGGCGTCGCGCGCAGGGCGCGGGGCAGGGGCGGGCGGAGCGCCATGGGCGGGTGTGCGCGCTGCCCCTCAGCCGCGGCGGGGAGGCGTCGCGCGCCGCCTCTCGCGACCGTTGACCTCCCTCCCCGCGGCCGCTTACAGCGAGCGCGTCCCTCATCAATGCCCCCTCCCTTCCCTACTTGCCGGCTGGCGCCGGCGCGGGCGCCGGCGCGAGCGTGGCGCCGGGCAGGCCGTCGCGCCCCCCCCCACCGAGCGGCGACCCGCCCAGCCCCAGCGCCTGCAGCGCGCCCAGCGCGGCGTCGGCATTCCCCCCAAACGCGTCCACGGGAAGGCCCAGCGTCGCGGCCGCGGTGCGCGCAGCGGCCGCGCCGGTGGAGGCCGCGTCGGTCGCGGCGGCCGCGATAACAGCGGCCAGGTCGGCCGGCGTCACAGGGCGCGCTGGCAGCGCGTCCGAAGCGCCAGCGGAGGAGGAGAGGGGGTCGGCGGCCTCGGTGGTGTCGGCTTCGGCCGCGGCGGCCGCCTCGACCGCCGACGGCGCTTTGGCGCCCGCTTCCGCCAGGTCCGCGATGGCGGCGCGGGCGGGCGCGGCCAGCAGCAGCAGGAGGGCGAGGCCGAGGAGGGGGCGCATGGTGGTGGGGGCGGGCGTTATCGGTGGGGCGAGGGAGAGTGGGGGGGCGTCGCGCGCGCGCGCGCTTCTCAAGCTTCACTCCCCACCTCCGCCCCTCTCCCTTTCGCCTCCATGCCCCCCGCCCGCGTCGCCTGTCTATTTGTTCTGGCCGCCCTGCTGGCAGTGTCAGCGGCCGCGGCCACGCCCGCCTCCGCGCCGCGCCGCGCGGCGGCGGCGCCCGCCCACGCCCTGGGCGCGCCTCGGGCGGCCTCGGGCGCCCCGGTGGCCACGGCCACGACCAACCCCAAGGCAGTGGTCAATCCCGAGGGCGCCGCCGCGGCGCTCAAGCCGGCGGCGTACGCCGCGGCCGCGACGCCCGCGGCGCACGTGCGTTCGGCCGCCCACGCCCCCACGCCAGCGCCGCACACCGTCGTCCAAATCTCGTCCGCGCGCACGGCGCCTTTCGCGGCGCTCAAACCGCGTGCGGCCCCCGCGCCGGCTCCGGCGGCGGGCGGCAGCGCCGCGCGCTCGGCGGCGCCGCCCGCCACGCCCTGGCAGCTCTCTTCCATTCATCCGGTCGTCCCGCCAGCCGACGCGGGCCTGCCGCCCTTCCCGTTTGCAGCCGCCTTTGCGCCGGCTGCCGCGCGCGCCCCTGCGCCCGCGACCGGGCTTGTGCCTCCCGGCGGCGGCGCGCGCCTCGACTCCAACAACCCGTTCAACGTGCGCGTGGGGGAGGAGAGAGAAGAAGGGAGGAGGAGGAGGAAGCGAGAGGAGGAGGGAGGACAGAAGAATTGCTCAACCCTCGACCCCTCGTCCTCTTGTCACCAGACCGTCTTGTGCTTTTTCTTTCCGGGTTCGCGCTTCTGCACCGCCCCCGTGTGGCCACCGTCGTCCGCGCCTGCCCCGGCGCCGAAGACGACGCCTGCGCCCACGCCGACCGCGACGGCGACGCCGCGCCCGACGCCGCCCGCCACGACCGCGCCGCCGACGCCGCCGGCGACGACCGCGCCGCCCACGCCACCCGCGACGACCGCGCCGCCCACGCCACCTGCGACGACCGCGCCGCCCTCCGGTGACGCGGCCACGATCACCTCCTCGCACAACTCATTCCGCGCCGGTCGCCGCAACACGGTGCCCCTTTCGTACGACGCGGCTCTCGCGTCGTCCGCCGCGTCCTGGGCTTCTGGGTGCCTGTTTCAGCATAGCGGGGCCCCCAACGGAGAGAACCTCTGCCTCGGTTACACGACCTACGAATCCTGCATCGCGGCCTGGGCCGCGGAGGAGGCACAATACTCGTACGCCGCGCCCGGCTTGTCCGCGGCGACCGGCCACTTCACCCAGGTCGTCTGGGCGGCCACCACCCGCGTCGGCTGCGCCAAGCGCGCGTGCGCCAGCGGTGAGGCGGTTGGGGGAGGGCGGGCGCGGGAAGGGAGCGGGGTTTTGGCGGTGCCTCGGCCGCGCGCGCGCGGCCGACCCCCACCTTCCCGCCTCTCTCCTGCCCTCAGGCGACCTCATCGTGTGCCACTACGCGCCCGCGGGCAACGTGATCGGCGAGTTTGCGCAGAACGTGTTCCCCAAGGCGTGAGGGGGGGCGAGGGAGGAGGAGGGAGATGGACGAGGCGCGCGACAACAACCGCGGCCGGCGCGCACACCCTCCCCCCCAAAAAATCGCGCCCCCCGCACTGCAATCTAGTCTCGCGCCCCCCACAAACCGCACGCCTCACAGCGCCGCCGGTGGCGGCAGGTTGACCATGCGCGACCGCCCCAGCGCTTCCCACGCAGTCACGCCGGGAGCGCGCGACGCCGCGGCGGCGTACGAGAGCCCGTCCGGCTCGGTTCCTGCCCCGACCGCGACCAGGTGCGCCGCCACCGCGGCAAACACTGCGGCCGCGACGTCGGCCGCGCGCGAGAAGGGGGGGAGGAGGAGACCCTCGCCCTGCTCGCCGTCGGTCGCCTGCGCGGCCAGCGCTTCGGCCGCCACCAGGAACGCGGACTCTGGGATGGTCGAAGCCCGCGTGGCCAGCACAGCATGGCCCAAAGGAGGAAATATGAAGGCGTTGTTGGCCTGCGACGCGCGGCGGCCGCGGACAGCCGCAAACGGGCTCCCGCACGCAAACAGGCACCGCCCCTGCGTCGCGTCCACCGCCTCCTCAAACGTGCACTCGGACAGGTGGGTCGGGTTGGACAGCGGGAAGATGGCCGGCGCGTGGCGCGGGTTGGCGGCGGCCATGGCTTCGAGCGCGGCGCGCGTAAACGCGCCGCAGACGCCGCTCACGCCCACGAGCGCCGTCGGCCGCACGGCCTGAATCGCGGCCACCAGGTCAGTGGCGGCCGGCAGGCCGGCGTGCGCCCAGGCAGCTTTGTGGGGCGGGAGTGTGGGGGTGTCGGGGCGGGTCGCCGTGATTAGACCCTTTGAATCCATGAAGACGCACCGCCGCTTTGCGACCTCCCTCTCTAGCCCGGCACGCGCCACCAGGGCATCGACGATCAAGGACCCGATCCCCGTGCCCGCCTCGCCGGCACCATAAAACAGAACGGTCGACGCCGCGAGCGGCGCCCCCCCCGCGCGCCCGGCCGCCAGCAACGCCGCGAGCGCGACCGACGCCGTGCCCTGCACGTCGTCGTTGAACACGGGGGCGCGGTGCCGCCAGGCGGCGAGCAGGCGAAAGGCCGAGTGGTTGGCAAAGTCTTCAAATTGAAGGAGAAAGGGGCGAGAACACGCGTCGCCGTTGCCGCCGCCTCGGCCGCCTCCTTCAGACGCGACCGTTCTCAGCCCTTCGATCAGCTCCCCAACGAGGCCGTCGAGCACGGCTGCCGGCGCGCGCCGCGTGCGCAGGCCCTTGTAGGCGGGGTCGGCGAGGAGCGCGCCGTTGTTCGTCCCGACGTCGAGCGCGACCGGCAGGCATGCCGGCGCCGGCACCCCCCCGACAGCCGTGTAGAGCAGAATCTTGCCTTCCGCAATCGCCATCCCGCCCGCGCCGCAGTCGCCGAGGCCCAGGACGCGCTCGCCGTCGGTCGCGACGACGACAGAGATGTGAGCAATGCCCGGCCACGCCCTGAGCTTCTCCAGCACAAGGCCTGCGTCGGCGGGGGTGATGTACAGGCCGCGGGGGGTGATGGGCAGCTTGTGATAGGTTTGGCACGCCTGGAGGAGGAGAGGGGGGACGAGGTGGGCGCCGTGCGCGGCGCGCGCCTCTCTCCCCACACCTCCTCCCTCTTCTCTTCCCACCTCTCCGACGGTCGGCGTGTACACGTACGGCAGCACGGCCTCCGTGTGGCGCACGAGCAGGGCGGCGAACAAGGCGGGGTCGGACCTGGAACGCGAGGAACGGGGGGGGTTGGTCGACGCCTCCACCACCCCTCCCCCTCCCTCCCTCACTCTTATTCTCTCTCACTCTTGCAGCGCGCGCAGGCGCAGGTATTTGCCGATGGCGGGGCCGTCGCGCGAAAGCGCGGCGAGCGTCGCCGCCGCGGCGGCCGCCATTGGCGCGGCGCGGGCCGCGAGACGCGCTCGCGGGGCCGGCGTGGGGCGCGCCGCGAGGGCGCGGGCGTGGAAAAGAGACGCGCCGCGGCGCGGAGAGTGCTGACGCCGGTGTCGGGCTCCGTCTCCCCACTCCCGCGCCGCCCGCGCCCCGCCCGCGCTCCTCCCGGGCACGGTCGCCCGCCCCGCGCCTCTCCCGCGCCGCGCGCCCGCCCCCGGCGCGCGCCTCGAGTCCGCCTCGCGCTTGCCAGCGCGCCCGGCCTCCCCCGCCTCTTCTACCCCTCGGCCCCCGCCGCATGGCGGGCGCAGCTTGAGGCTCGACCCGTCCGCCTCCCCGGCGCGCCCGAGGCGCCGCCGTTTCCGCCGCCCCCCCCCCCTTTCCCCCTCCTTGAAATGACCTCCGCCGACTCCGCGCCCAAGGGCCTCAAGCGCAAACTGGAGGAGTCGCTGGAGGCCGCCGCGGACGCCGACTCGCGGGAGCCGCCCGCGGCGCAGGTGGGGGCGGATGGGGAGGGGGGCGTTCGGACTTTGGCGCGTGCGCGCGGCCCGCGCCGACGCCCCTCCCTCCCCAGGTCGCGCGCATCGTGGGCACCATCTCGCACCTGACCGCCGCGGGGCCGGCGGCGTGCGACCGGGCCGCGCTGCGCCGCGCGACGCACGCGCTCGCCGAGCTCGCCAAGTCGGGTGCGTTTTTTCTTTCTGTGGGGAATTGGTCGCGGGGAGGGGGCCGGCCCGCGGGTCGCAGCGCGGTCGCGCGTCGCCCTGGCGGGCGGGCGGCGGCGGGGAGGGGCGCGGGCGCGCGGTGGCGCGGCCGACAGCATCGGCGCGCCGCGGGCGGCGGGCGCCGCGGGGGGCGCGGCGGCCGCCGCCCGCCCCGCGCCCCGCCCGGGCGATCCGCTGCGATGCGGTCGATCGACCGGGGCGGGCGCGGGCGCGGGAGCCCCTCCCCGCGCCCCCTGGCGCCGACCGCGGCGCGCGGTTCGCGCCTCCCGCCCGATCGCCGCGCGCGGCAGGGCCCCGCTCCCGCCGCCCGGCTCCCACGCCCTCCCCCTCCTCCCCCTCTCCTCTAGAAGACAATGTGGACGCCGTCGTCGAGGGCGGCGCCGTGGGCGCGGTCGTCCCCCTGCTCTCCTACTTCCCGCCCCCCGCCGGCACGCCCGCCGCGGGCGCGCCGCCGGGGGAGGACGTGGAGAAGGAGGCCTGCTTCATCCTGGGGCTGCTGGCCATCAAGCAGGTGCGAGAGGGGAGAGAGGAGAGGAGACGGGGTGGGAGGGCGGGGTTTGCGCGGGCGTCGCGCGCGTGCCGCCGCCCACCCCTCCCCTCCTCTCTCTTCTTTTAGGAGCACCAGCACGCCATCGCCGACGCGGGCGCCCTCCCCGGCCTCGTCGCCCTCCTCTCCCGCCACGCGCCGACCGCTCCCCCGCCGCCCGGCGGCGGCCCCCCCCCGGGCGCGTCCGTCGTGCGCCGCGCGGCGGACGCCATCACCAACCTGGCCCACGAGAACGTGGTAATCAAGTCTCGCGTGCGGGCCGACGGCGGGGTGCCGCCCCTGGTCGCGCTGCTGGAGTCGTGCGACGCCAAGGTCCAGCGCGCGGCCGCGGGCGCGCTGCGCACGCTCGCGTTCAAGAACGAGGACAACAAAAACCAGATTGTCGAGTGCGGCGCGCTCCCCACCCTGATCCAGATGCTGCGCGCGGACGACGCGGGGGTGCACTACGAAGCCGTCGGCGTCGTCGGCAACCTGGTGCATTCCTCCCAACACATCAAGCGCCGCGTGCTGGACGAGGGGGCGCTGCAGCCGGTGATCGGCCTTCTTTCCTCTGCCTGTGCTGAATCGCAGCGGGAGGCCGCGCTCCTGTTGGGCCAGTTTGCGACGACCGACACCGACACCAAGGCGCGCATCGTCCAGCGCGGCGCGGTCCCCCCCCTCGTCGACATGCTGGCATCGTCCGACGTCCAGCTCCAGGAGATGGCCGCGTTTGCCCTCGGTCGCCTCGCCCAAAACGGCGACAACCAGGCGGGCGTCGCGCAAGCCGGCGGCCTGCCACCCCTCCTCCGCCTCCTCGCCTCGCGCAACGGCAACCTGCAGCACAACGCCGCGTTTGCGCTCTACGGCCTGGCCGACTGCGACGACAACGTCGCGCCGCTGGTGCGCGAGGGCGGGGTCCGCGCGCTGCTCGAGTGCGAGCTGCTCGTGCAACCCTCGAAAGACTGCGTCCAGAAGACCCTGAAGCGCCTCGAGGACAAGATGACCGGCCCCGTCCTGGCCCAAGTCCTGTACGCCATGCGCGGCCCCGACCGCGGCGTGCGCGAGCGCACCGCGTGCGCGCTCGCGCGGCTCGCGCGCGACGCGGATTTGCGGACGGTTTTCGTCGACCGCAAGGGGTTGGACGTGCTGCTGGGGCTGCTCACGGACCCGGCGCGCGACCCCGCGGCGCAGCGGGAGGCAGCGGGGGCTCTGTTTGAGCTGGCCACCAAAGCGTCTGCGACTGCGCCGGTCGACTGCGCGCCCGCGCCGCCGACGCCGCAAGTCTACCTCGGCGAGCAGTACGTCAACAACCCCACCCTGTCGGACGTGACATTCGTGGTGGAAGGCCACACGTTCCATGCGCACCGCATCGCGCTCCTCGCGTCGTCCGACACGTTCCGCGCGATGTTTGCCGGCCACTACCGCGAGCGCGACGCGCCTCGCATCCCCATCCCCAACATCCGCCTGCCGGTGTTCGAGGCCATGATGCGGTGCGTGTACACGGGGAGCGTGGACGTCGAGCCCGCGCTGGCGGAGGACTTGCTCCGCGCGGCCGACCAGTACATGCTCGAACCCCTCAAACGCCTCTGCGAAGCCTCCCTCGCCTCGACCCTGACCGTCGCCACGCTCCAGGCCACCCACGACCTGGCGGAAGCGTTTGCCGCGCCGTCGCTCGCGCGCCGCTGCGTGCTCCACGCGCTCGAGCGCTACGATGACGTGGCCGCCGCGCTCGAGCCCGCCGGCTTTTGCGCCCTCATGCGGCGCATGGTGCCCAAGCTGCGCGAGGGGCTGACGGAGCAGCTGGTGCGCAAAGGGGGGGAGGCGACGGGGGCCGAGACGCCGGCGGCGGCCGCGCAAGGGTAGAGAGAGGAGGGGGGCGGGGGGCGCGCGCGCGCCCTCGCCCCTTGCCCCCGCCGCCTTTGCGCGCGACGCGCCCACACCCACACACCCACACCTGCACTGCACACCGCGGGCGGCGCGCGCGCGCGCGCCGCCCCCCATTTCCCCCCCCCCCCCCCCCCCCCCCCCCCTTCCTTCTTTCTTCCACCAGGCGGCGACTGCGCCGAATCCTTCGCCGACTTCTCCGCCAACCGCATCCGGGACACCTTCCGCGTCATCCTCCAGATGGCGGTCGTGATGATGTTCGGCGGGGGCGTCCCCGTCGTCAAGATCGGGCGTATGGCAGGCCAGTTTGCCAAGCCGCGCTCCGCGGACACCGAGCCGGGGCCGGACGGGACCGTCCTCCCCTCCTACCGGGGCGACATCATCAACGGCCCCGAATTCACGGCGGCCGCCCGCATCCCGGACCCCTGGCGCCTGGTGCGCGCGTACAACCAGTCGGCGGCCACCCTGAACCTCTTGCGCGGCTTTGCGACGGGCGGCTACGCCGGCCTCCAGCGCGTCATGCAGTGGAACCTGGACTTCATGGCCAAGAGCGATGAGGGGCAGGCGTACGCGGACCTGGCGGGCCGGGTGGACGAGGCGATCGCCTTCATGCTGGCGTGCGGGATGGACCATTCGGCGGCCATCATGCGGGAGACTGAGTTTTACGTCTCGCACGAGTGCCTGCTCCTGGACTACGAGTCCGCCCTGACCCGGGAGGACTCGACCACGGGCCTGTGGTACGACTGCTCGGGGCACATGCTGTGGTGCGGGGAGCGGACCCGCCAGCTGGACGCCGCCCACATCGAATTCCTGCGGGGCGTCGGCAACCCGCTCGGCGTCAAGGTGTCGGACAAAATGGACCCGGCCGAGCTGGTCGCCCTGGTGGCCGCCCTCAACCCGGCCAACACGCCCGGGCGCCTGGCCGTCATCACCCGCATGGGCGCGGCCGGCGTCCGCAAGGCGCTGCCGGGCCTGGTGGGGGCGGTCACGCAGGCCGGCCAGGTCGTGACGTGGGTGTGCGACCCCATGCACGGCAACACCGAGTCCGTCGCCGGCTACAAGACCCGGCGGTACGAGAACGTGCGGGCCGAGGTGGAGGCCTTCTTCGACGTGCACGACAGCCTGGGCACGGTCCCGGGCGGGGTGCACCTGGAGATGACGGGCGATGACGTGACCGAATGCTTGGGCGGCGGGTCGGACGTCGCGCCGGGCGACCTGGAGTCCGCCTACCGCACTCAGTGTGACCCCCGCCTGAACGCGGCGCAGGCCCTGGAGCTGTCGTTCTATGTGGCGTCCCGGCTGCGGGCGCGCAAGGAGCGCATGCAGGCGGCGGGCGGGGTGCCGGTTTGATGAGAGAGAAGCATGGACAATGACACGAGGGTGTCTTGTGTTGCGCGCGCTGCCTGTGTGTGTGTGCGCGTGTCATCGTGCGCCCGCTGTCCGCGGCCATGGCTGCGGGTTGCGGGTACGTGTGAAGGCGGGGCGTGCGTGCGTGTGCGTGTGTGGGTCGGCGGGTTTGAGAGAGAGTGCGTGTGAATGGGAAGGGGGTGGTGGGGGAGGTACGAAAAAAAAAAAACTTCATTCCTCGTCGGTTGTCCGCCTCCGTCCTCTCTATAACATAAATACAGCCCCCAGTCCTAGACCATTCCCCCCTCACTCACTCATCCCCTCCCCCCGCGACCTCCCCGCCCGCCGGGTCGGCCAGCTCCGGGAAGCGGACGCCCCGCGCGCTCAACCGCCCCTGCGCCCACGCCAGCAACCGCACCAGGCCCGGCAGCCGGGCCTCCCCTGCCTGGCCCTGCGCGTCCAGGATGGCCGCGTTCAGGGCGGCCGCCGTCGCCGCCCGCTGGGCGGGGGACAGCAGGTCCGCCAGCGGGGAGGCGCCCGGGTCCGGGAAGGCGAGGAGGGCGACCGCGCGCTCCAGGTCCCCTAACAGCGTCGGATCGTCCTCGCCGCGGGGGGCCAGGTACTCGCGCGCGTAGGCCAGCGCCGCCTCCGCCTGGCCGCCCCGGGCCAGCTCGATCAGGGCCTGGCGCTGGAGGGCGAACGCCAGGGCCGGGCGTTCCTCCAGGATGGCGGGGTCGAGGTCGTTGACGCGTTCGACGGCCCCGCCCACGTCGCCCGCGCTCAGGGCGGTGCGCACGGCGACGCGTTCGGCGATGGCGGCCAAGTCTGCGCCGGGCGGAGTGCCGGTCTCGTCCGCAAAGGCGCGGGCGGCGTCGACGTAACCCTAGAGAGCGACGGAGAGCGAGAGCGAGAGAGAGAGCAAAAACAAATGGATGGATGGATCATGATGATGAGGTTGAGGATTGCTCTTTCCTCCTCTCCCTTCGACTCTCCTCACTCTTACCTCTGTCACCAGGAAATTCATGACCAGGCGGTTCATGTCCTCCTTTCGCACGTCCACGGCCGCGCACCGGGCCGCCCAGGCGGCCTTGGTGATGCGGCGGTCGTCGGATGCCTGGGGGAAAGGGGAGAGAGAGTGTGTTTGATGAGGTTGGGTTGGGGAGATGAGAGAGCGAGCGATAGCGGGTCGGAAAGGAGAGTGAAGACAGCGGGGAGCGATGCGGGGCTGAGCCTGCGCGTGAGCGCAGGGCTGGACCGCCTCTCCAGCCATGCAGCCAAGGGCGGAGGGGGCAGTGGGTGCGCGGCGCACGCATTTGCTGTCGCGAATGCTTTCTCTCGGTGACCTCGCTCTTTCCCCCCAAACGCACCCCGCCACCGCCCATGGCTGTGGCGGGCTAGGAGAGTGGAAGAGCGATGCACCGGCTCGTCGTCCGGGCAGAGGAGGGGTGCGCCGCGCAGGGCGAAGGGTGGCGCCGTCAAATAGAGAACAAGAATGAAACAACCTCAAGGAGCAACCCAAACCCACCCCCGACCCCGCTCCCACCCGTCTCCCCCCTCTCCCGCGAAAGAAATATAAAGCGTGGGCGTGCGTGGTGGCGACCGACGCGCCTCCCCTCCAACCTCCGCTTCCTTCCACGCGGGCCATCACACCCGGCCCGCACGCCTCCATATTCAGTACCGCGGCCGCTTCGCGTACGCGTCCTCGCCCGGCCGGCCCCCCTGCTGGTGGTGGTGCCCTTGCTGCTGCCCCTGCTGGGGCGGGTACCCTCCACCATACCCTGGGGCAGGCTGCTGCTGGTGCTGCGGGGGGGCGGCCTGCTGGGGCGGCCAGCCCCCGTACGGCCCCGCGCGCGGGTCATGGTGCGGGGGGGGGGCGCCGCCGCCGTACGAGGACGGCGGCGGCGGGCCCTGGGGAGGGTAGCCGCCGCCGCCGCCGCCGCCCCACCCGCCGCCGCCGCTGCCGCCGCCGCCGCCATAAGGCGCGGGCGGGCCGCCCCACCCGCCGCCGCCGCTGCCGTAGGGGCCCGGCGGGGGCGGGCCGTACCCGCCCCCACCCCCGCCACCCCGCCACTCGTCGTGGTGGCGGGGCGGGGGCGGGCCCCAGGGCCCGCGCTCGTCGCGGCCGCCGCCGCCGCCGCGCCACCCCCCGCCGCCGCCGCCGCCGCCGCCGCGCTCGTCCGGGCGCCCGCCCCACCGCCCGCCGCCCCAGGCGTCGTCCCGCCGCTCATCCCGCCAGCGGTCGCCGCCGCCGCCGCCGCCGCGGAAGCCGCCGCCCCGGTCGCCGCCGCGGGCCCCCGCCCGGGCGGGGCGCGGGGGGCCGGGGGGCGGGGGGCCCGGGGGGGGGGGGGGGGGGGGGGGGGCGGGGGGGCGGGGGGGGGGGCGG
>Ga0315276_10002526_pt1 | contig 16777 bp, 9 predicted proteins | sample YL17G05_0_MG_FD_204542 | JGI IMG/M metagenome (GOLD analysis project Ga0315276, IMG submission 204542) | Sediment microbial communities from Yellowstone Lake, YNP, Wyoming, USA - YL17G05_0 | ecosystem: Environmental > Aquatic > Freshwater > Lake > Sediment | place: USA: Wyoming | collected... | reverse complement strand
ATGGTGCAGACCCGCCTGGTGAACATCGAGACCGGCAGCAACGCCGAGCACCGGTTCCGCTCCGAGGACAAGGTGGACCGCGCCCCGCTCGAGGAGCACAAGCTCCAGTACTCCTACCGCGCCGGCGACGACTACCACTTCATGAACACCGAGAGCTACGAGATGATCTCGCTTCACGCCGACGTGCTGGGCGACAACGTCGGCTACCTCACCGAGGGCATGGTGATCGAGGCCCTGTACTACGAGGGCCGCGTCGTGGGCATCGAGCCGCCGATGTTCATCGAGCTCGAGGTCCGGGAGACCACGCCCAACATCAAGGGCGCGGCGGTGCAGAACACCTCGAAGCCGGCCATCATGGAGACCGGGCTCGAGATCAAGGTGCCGCCCTACATCGAGGTCGGGGACCGGGTGAAGATCGACACGCGCACGGGGGAGTTCGTCGAGCGCGTCTAGCCGTGGGCACCGCAGCGCCACCGCCGCTTCGGGGATTCCCGGGGCGGCGGTGGCGTTTGACGTCGCGGCGCGATGATCCAGCGCGCCCGCGGATCGGGACCTGAGCGGCCGGCTCGGCAAGCTACCTGAGCACCACGACCTTGGCGATGGTCTCCTCGGCACCGGCGTCCCTGATACGCAGGAAGTAGATGCCGTTGCCGATGCCGCCGATCTGGGTGCCGCGAAGGTCCAGGCTCGAGGACAGGCGCCCGTTGGCTGGGATCACCTCGGTCCGGCGCAGCAACCGCCGGCCCTGGATGTCGAACAACTCGAGATCCAACGGCCCGGGCACGCTTTCGATCGCGAACTCGACGGTGGGGGCGCAGGGCACCCGCGACGCCAGGCGCAAGTGGGGCCGGTGGCCCCGGTCGAGCCAGGCGACCGGATCGCTCAGCCATTCGTAGCGCTTGTCCACACAGTCGCGGCGGAGGCGGTAGCCGACATCCTTGCGGTCTCTTGCGCCCAGGCCCTCATCGAGCCAGCTCATGGCCTCCGTGGCACCCGCGCGCAGGCGCGCCACCGGCTCGAACGGCCCTCCATCCACGGAGCGCAGCACCGTCCACCAGGAGCCGGGGGCCGGCTCGCTGAGGGACCACCGCAGGCACAGGCGGGACTTCTCCTTCTGCACAGCGAGGTCCTGGGCGGTGGCCCGCACCACGCTGTGGGTCCAGAACATCCCCCGGGTGTCGGCGGTTCCCCAGCAGACCCAGACGTCCTCGTTGACGTCGCGGGCGACGTCGAACAGGGCCACGCCCGTGGCCAGCTCCTCCCCGGGCGGATAGGTGCCGTCGTCGGAGGGGATGCTGACACAGATCCGGGACTGCAGGCGCTGGTCCTCCGCATACCATGCGACCACGGGGTAGGCAAGGGTGTCCCGGCTCATCCAGATGAGTCTCGCGCGGTACGAACCGGGGGTCGGGTAGACACAGGTCAGGCTTTCGGGCTGGGACCAGACACCGTCGTGAAACCTGGTCAACAGCACGTGAGGCTTGCGGTCCGTGATGGCCACCCAGTGGCCGCCGGCGGGCGAGCGTCGAACGGCGAGGCCGTTTGGGAGCAACCCCACGGTGAAGGGCGCGACGTCCTCCCGCCAGTCGTCTCCGCGCAACAGTCCCCAGTGGATCCGGCTTGGTCGGTCCGTGCCGAAGCACATCGACCAGAGCACGAGCGCGGTCGTGTCATCCAGCGCCGCGACCGCCACCCCGCCGAGGACTACTCCCACGTCCTCTGGGGAGGCCAAGACCCGCTCCGTCCAGGGCCCGAAGTCCCGCGAAGCGAACAGCAGCAGTCCCCTGCGCATGTCCGGCTTGATCACCCAGCGACACCGGGACGTGGCGGTGGCCCGGAATGTCCAAGTGGTCGCATCCACAAGAGCGACAGTGTCGGGCGGGGCCATGGCGTGCCCGAGGTCTTCGGACACCACGAGGCACTGCCGGGCGTAGCCGGGAGGGGGGAAGAGCGCCTCGGCGGTCTGCCAGGCCACCGGGTTGTGGCCCGGCGTCGCGTCGTCGGCCACCCGCAGCCAACTGATGCTGGTGCCGACCTTCCAGTGTGCGACCCAGGCGGTGTCGTGCCAGCCCATGCACCCGCCGTCCGGGCCGATACCGCCGACCAGGGCGCCGTAGGCCAGCGGGCGGCCGAGCGAGTCCAACGACATGCCGGAGGGCATGAATCGCGTATGCCCCGGCATGGTCGCGTGAGCGACCGATGTCCAACTGCGCCCGGGCGGCAGGGCACCACGAGCCCCGGTGGGGGCGACACACGCCAAGCATGATGCGCCGACCATCACGCCCAGGACCAGCCGACGCTCGTTGACCACGCCAGGTCCCTCCCCTTGTTCATTCAGCACACCAAGACACCATTAGTATGCCTTTGACACGATCTGACTGCAACTTGTATTCCTCCCGGTCGGGCGATCGGGCGGCGACCCCGCGATGGCCCTTCCCACCACGAGCATCTGCCCCCTCGCGACCATCGCCCAGAAGACAGCATCAGTCACGCGCCCCGCCGAAGGACGCGCCCTCGGAACTCGGGAGGAGGCCGCCATGTCCCGTGCAGCAAGCTCACTTCTGCTGTTGGTGGTGTGGTTCTCGTTGTGTGTCCCGCGAGCGTGTCCTGCACAGCCGCCCCCCCACCATCCGACACCGGACGAGGTGGAGTTGGCCGGCCCATTCTGGGAGCCGTTCCTCGCCTTCAGGCCGGGATCAGCCCCATACGACGGGTTGCCATGGCGAGACCTCGAATTCCACTGGGACGCATTGAACGACGCTTCATTGGGCGACAGCCTGGAAACGACCCTGTTGAGGTTCGGTTTTGCGCTGTCACGCAACGGAGGTCCGGCAACGAACGCGCTCGGCTACGACATGTCTCGCCTCGAGCTCCTCTACAACTACATGCGCGTTGACGGCTACGGCAGCGACTACAACCGCTACAACCTCTACGACACGACATCGGTTGTCTTCGGTGGCCGTCGGACGGTCGGTCCGCTGCTGAGCACCTACAACCCCAGCGACAGGTCGCACGTCGATACGTATGTCCTGCACTCCAGCCGGCCCGTGGCGACGAGCCTGACCGCAGGTGGCAGCATCCCGAGTGAGTACGTGAACGCAGATGAGGACCTGAGCACCGGTCACGACTCGGGCGACGTGCTCAACGGCAACTCGCTGGAGGTCCGAGGGCCGGTGAACGCTCAGAGAATGGACCTCTCGGGAACCGGGTGGACGCGCGGGGACGGGGCGATAGCGGGTTGCTGGGCGCACGAGTTCGGCCATGGCGTGCCTGGCGGAGTGACGGGCGGTTACCAGGACGAGCAGTGGGGTTCGGTCGGCCAGGCTCTCATGGGCTTCAGTGACACGACAACCACCTGCGAATTCCCGTATACGTGGTCGCTCTGCGTGCCGAACCAGAACTGGTGGCGGAGCAACCTGCTCCATCCAGTGCGTCAGAGTGGGTACAACTACTACGGCCGCGACGCATTCGCCGCGTATCTTGCGTCGAACTTCATGGGCGAGGACACGTCGCTGACGCTGGCCGGCATGCAGGACGATCTTCTCCACAAGTGGAAGAGCCGCCCAGGGGCAACGTTCAAGACCCTCAGGGGCCTTCTGGGCGACTCGTGCGTCGATTGTGCGCGGTTGCTTGACACAAGCAGCACGACGCTCTCGGACACGGCGCGGCTGGCGTTGCTGCATCACTACTGGCGGGCCGCCAACTACGTGAACAACCCCGCTCTTGCGGGGGGCCAGTACGGGTACCCGACATGGTACGGGTTCTCGCCCGGGCGACATCTGGGGGCGTGGCGGGACGTTGACGGGATCCCCAACTACGACATCGTGAATATCCCGCCGGAGGTGACGATGACCCCGGCGCATCTGACGAGACAGATGCAGTTGGTAGGGACGCGTGCCCTTGGGGACTCGACGTATCCGCTGGTGCTGCAGATCTACGGATCTGAGTACTGGGTGGTTAGGAGCGATCCCGAGTTGACGGGCGGTGGGCAGGACCTCGTGATTCGGGTCTGGTCGGACAGTGTTGGGCGGAGGACGATTTCAACTGGGATCTACTGCGAGTCGCCGTTCCCATGGGTGCCCTCGGGTTTCCCGACGACGATGGACGGGCGGCTTGTGGCGTCTGTTGTCGGCTATTCGGGGCAGACTGACGCGTCGGGCAACCCGGTGGAGCTCTGGCAGCGCCCGGGATGGGCGGTGAGCAAGGTCAACCCCCGGTGGACGGACACCGACAGCTTGGGTGACATTCTGGAGTTGGTTGTGCCGGACTTCGGGGGCTCGGTCAAGGCTGCTTTTCTCGTCTTGACGATGGCGGACGGGCCGCATCAGTACTTCACAGATCGTGGGGTAGCGAAGCAGGACTCGCTGGACTTGCCGGACAACCATGACAACTTCCCCTACAACGAGGTGCTCCCCTACCGAGTGAGCCTGGCGCTGCGGAAGGCCCCACTACAGAGCGCTGATCGGGTGCCGATAGCGATCACTACGACCCTGCGGGAGTCGGATCCCACATGGTCGCCCGGCGGCGAGTGGTTGTGTTACACGGCGACGGCCGCCGATGGGACCACCCAACTGAGGGGCGTGGACTCGGATGGTGGCCCGTCGCTCGCGCTGATCCAAGGATCGGGATTCGGCCGCCAGTGCATGCCAGATTGGTCACCGCGCGGCGACCGCGTTGCGTTCTGTGGTACGAGCGCCTCTGGCCTGGACGAGGTCCACGTCTGTACGCCGTGGACATCGACTGATGTCCAGCTCACGACCCGCGGTCTGGGCGCGGCTTCTTGGCCCAAGTTCTCGCCCAACGGGCAGCAGATTGCGTACATCGAGCACCTCGCTGGCGCGGGCGGCGGCCTGACTGGGCCATGGCAGGTCCGCCGGGTGAACCTCAACGGGACCGGCGACACCGCGCTGGTTGTGAGGCAAGCGCAGGTTGAATTGACGAACCCGCGCTGGGCCCCGGACGGACAGCGGATCTACTTCTTGGCCGGAGACTCGCTTTACGCAGTCGGAGTCAGCACGGGGTCCTTCGGGCAGGTTGAATCCCAGGCAGCAATGGCGCCGCATGCTGCCAGGTTCGATTTCTCTCCGGGGTCAGGCGACATCGTGTTCGAGGAGGATTGGGCTGCAACGTATCATGTGGAGTGCCCGGTGGTGCACCGCGAGCCGATGCCGTTCCGGCGGATCGCGCTGCGCGACACGACGATGGGCCTGACGACGCCGCTCTTCTACCGGACGGGCGCCGAGTACTTCGGACCCCGGTGGTCGCCCGACGGCACGCGGGTTGCCTACTCGACAAGTGAGAACGACAGCAGCGGCCGGGACGTCTACGTTGCGCTGGCGAGCTACAACCACGCGCCCGTGTTTGTCAGCGCCCCCCGCGACACGCTGATCGCCAGCGTTTGTGGGCGAGGGCTTTGGCAGACGTTCGCCGCGGTTGACGCCGACAGCGAGGCGGTCCGATTCGAAGCCGTCTATCTGCCTCCGGGGGCATCGCTGGACACGCTGGGGAACTTCGCCTGGCCGACCCCTCCATTTGGAACCGAACACTACACGGTGATTCGCGCGGTGGATCCCTCCGGGGGGTGCGCGCAGAAGGTCGTCCGGTTCGCGACTGCAGCAGACTCGATCGCCCCAGACTCGACGTCGGATCTCGAGCGCATGATGGGGCGGGAGTCGGCCCTGCTCTCGTGGACGGAAGCCGGTGACAACGGGGCGAGCGGGACTGCGTGCCGCATCCGGATCCGATACGGCACCTACCCAATCACGGAGGACAACTTCTTCCAGGCGAACGGGGACACGATCGCGGATCTCGGCGCGCCGCAGGGGGCGGGTGCAGTGCGCTGCGTGGTCGTGGACGACCTGGCATCGTGCACCTGGTACTACTTCGGCCTGAAGACGCAGGACGATGCCGGGCGCTGGTCGCCGCTGAGCACCGTGATCGGGAAGACGACGTGCTCCGGTAGCGCCGCGCCGATGTGCTACGGGGAAGACCTGATGGCACAGGTGGGTGGCGAGGGCCTGCAGTTGGAGGGCGCGGTGCTCGAGCAGGCGACCACGGGCACGACGTCGTTGGGGCTCACGCCGATTCAGCGAGTCCTGCGGCAGGCGTCGGGCGACGTGCGAGTCCGGCTGAGCACGGGGAACTCGGCCTGGAGCGTGGACGCGGCCGGGCTCTGGGCGGTCGACCGCGATGCCGACGAGCAGTCCTTCCTGCACGGCGATCGCGTCCTGGTGGGGGCCCTTTCGGCTGCGGCGCGCGTGAGCGACGGCACGGACGACGACTTCGCGGCGAAGCTGATGTCGGGCGGTGAGGTGGCCGTTGCCTCGGCGGGAACGCAATGGGAGGTGGACCTCGGGGGGGCAGCATCGCAGGAGGCGTGGCTGTTCATCGAGGCTGGCGGTGGTGATTCGCACAGCGCAGAGGCGGACAGCGGCATCACCATCCTGCGCCAGGATCGATCGGGGCAGTGGGTCGCAACGGGCTCAGTCGCACCGGGACGGCGGTTCACGCCGATGGTGGTTGACTCGGTACGTGGAGGGGAGTTCCGGTTGGTCTTCAATCGGGAGTACCAAGTTCGCCGACTGGGACGGGTCGAGGTCACGGACCGCGCAACAATCCTGAATCTGGAGTTGGCGGCGGCGGAACACTCGCGACTTGGAAGCGCCAAGTCCGCGTTGTCCGGTGTCGGGGGCGGCGAGTCGGTGCTGCGCCCGCATGACAAGGTGGATCTGTCTTTCAAGACTCCGACGGTGGCGTCCGGGAAGGTCCGGGACTTCTACCTCGTCATGCGCGGTAGACGCGCGACGAGGGCGGAGTATACGGCCGCGCAGCCCAGGCTGACTGAGACTGAACGGCTCCCGGTTGCCTTTGCTCTTCGCCAGAGCGAGCCGAACCCCTTCAGGCACACGAGCCGAATCGGTTTCGACCTGCCGCAGCCCTCAAGCGTCCGACTCGAGATCTTCGATCTCCAGGGGCGGCGGATCGCTCAACTTGCGGACGGTTCCTTCTCGGCCGGCTATCACAGGGTCGAATGGGATGGTCGCGCCAGTGACGGTCGCAGGGTGCAGGCCGGGGTGTACGTCTATCGGCTTCAGGCAGGGAGCTTCCGGGCGCAGAGGAAGATGGTCCTCGTGCAATAGCGACTGCCGCTACAGCGCCACCGCCGCTTCGGGGATTCCCGGGGCGGCGGTGGCGTTGTGGTGCCCGGTGGGTGAAAAGAACCACCCCGCTCACCGTGAGGCGAGCGGGGTGGCGAAAGCGGGAGAGGCATCCAAAGTCTCGGGGGCCGCACCCAAGGGTCTTCGAACACCGTCTCCCAAACCTGGATCTTCTGATGTCCCCTCCCCGAAAAGGATTCGCGGAGGGTTCTGCCGCGAAACGAATGTACACCTTCCCGGCAGGACACAAGTCAAGAACTTGAAAACGGTGGAGGTCCAAGCGGGCTGAAGCGTGGATAGTCCAGCCAAACATCCATGCGAGAGCCCCCGCGGGACGAAGTCTCGCTTCCGGTCGCCAGGCTCGAGTCCGCACTTGCGCCGGGCCCGGACGCGCAACGCAGCGCAGCGGCTTGCGCGCCCCGCGGGCGCCCGGCGCCTACGCCCGCGCCAGCAACTCGAAGATCTCCGCGTTCGTCTTGCAGCGGTTCATCAGCTCGAGCAGCTTGGTCATCGCCTCCTGCGAGTGCAGGCCGGCGAGGCCCCGCCGCAACATGTGCAGCCGCGGGACGATCTCGGCCGGGTAGAGCTTCTCCTCCTTGCGCGTGCCGCTCTTGGCGACATCGATGGCCGGGTAGATGCGGCGCTCGGCCAACTCGCGCGACAGGTAGATCTCGCTGTTCCCGGTGCCCTTGAACTCCTCGAAGATGACCTGGTCCATGCGCGAGCCGGTGTCGATCAGCGCGGTGCCCGCGATGGTCAGCGAGCCGCTGCCCTCGATCTTGCGGGCGGCGCCGAAGATCATGCGCGGCGCCTGCATGGTGGTGGCATCGAGCCCGCCCGAGAGCGTGCGTCCCGAGCCCTCGGAGGCGTTGTTGTAGGCGCGCGACAGGCGGGTGATGGAATCGAGCAGCAGCACCACGTCCTTGCCCTCGAGCACCTGGCTTGCCACGGTCTCCATGGCGCTCTCGGCGGTCTCGATGTGCTCCTGGATGGTCATGTCGCTCGAGGCGGCGATGACGTTCGCGGGCGTGTTGCGCCGGAAGTCGGTGACCTCCTCGGGGCGTTCGTCCACGAGCAGTGCGTAGATCGCCGCCTCGGGATGGTTGTGCGCGATCGAGGCGGCGATGCTCTGCAGGATGCGGGTCTTGCCGGCCTTGGGCGGTGAGACGATCAGGCAGCGCTGGCCGCGGCCGAGCGGGGCGATGATGTCGATGCAGCGCCCGGTGGTGCGGTCGCCGTAGGGCGGATTTCCCTGGCCGGGCAGCAGCTCGAGGATGAACCGTTCCGTCGGGTCGAGCGCCGCGCCCGCCTGCTGCAGGTCGCGGAGCAGCTCGAGGCCGCGCCGCTTGGCCGGCTGGTTGTTCCCACCACCACCACCACCACCGCTGCGGCCGCGGCGCCTCTGGCGCGGGCCCTGCGGGCGGGGGCCGCCCTGGGGGCTCGCGTAGGGCTGGGGGGCGGCGTTGCTGAGCGGGCGGCCGCCGCCGCGCCTGCTGCGACGGCGGCGATTGCCGGGCCCCGGCGACCCGCCGGGGCCGGAAGGCGTTCCGGCTTCCGCGCCAGCCTGGGGGAGATCTGGGTCACCCGCGACCGACCCTGGTTGCTGGGGCGGACGTGGTCCTCGTGGCCGGCGACGACGTGATCTCATGGACATTCCTTCTGCGGGTCCCTCGCCCCGGCGCCGGATGTGGCGACTGCGGGGGCGCCAGCGAGCGGACGCGGGGTGTTCACTGCGGGACTGCGCGGGGAAGCCCACGCGGGCGCGGAACGGACTCCGCCGCGCCCGCGGGCCTCTACCCGCCGACCCTCACTCCTTCCTCTGCAGCTTGTAGCCGGCCGGGACGTCGAAACTGCCGGCCGGGGCGGGCAAGGTGGTGATGCTGATCACCTCGGTGACCACCTTCATCAGGGGGCCGCCTGCCGCCGTGCCCGGGGACGACATCTCCTCGGTCTTCTTCTCGACCTTGTCCTCGGCCTTCTTTTGCGCCGCGCGCGCGGCCTTGCGCGCCAGGAATCCGCCGAGCCTTCCGGCGACTCCGCCCTTGTCGCCGGACGCGGCGCTCGAGCCGATGTCCGCGGCCTGCTCGACGTCCTCGCGTTTCTCCGTGGAGGCCTCGGTCTCGTTCGACTTGGCGCGCTCGGTCTTCGCCTGCGCCTGCTGCGCCTGGCTGGACGCGGCCGCCTGCTTCTGCGCATCGGCCATCTCGGGCGAGACCTCGATGGTGAAGGTGCTCCGGACCGCGATGCCGCCCAGGCCCTTCATCTTCGCGGCCAGTTCCTTCATGCCGTTGCCGTACATCCGCTGCGCCATGGCGTTGATGCCCGAGATCTCCAGGTCGAGGCCCAGCTTCTCGGCGAAGCGCTTGTAGAACTCGGTCCGTTCCTGCCCGCCGGGCGCGCTCTTCGTGAGCCACTGGTCCATGACCATGCGGATCTCGGCCTTCTCCGCGCCCTTCTCCGGGCTCTTCGGCTTGCCGACGCAGGTGATGATGACCTGTTCGGCCGGGAAGCCGTTCACCGTCTCCTTCGTGCCGGTGCGCTTGACGTCCACGGTGAACGTCATCTCGGCGTCCTTCGCCTGGGCTTCCGTGGCCTGGGCTTCCTGCGCGGCCTTTTCGCCCCCGGCCAGGTCCTTCTGCATTATCTCCCGCATCTGGGCGAAGGTGAGCTCGGTGTACTGCTTCTTCTCCGGCTCCAGGCTCCAGATGATTTCCCTGTCGATCCGGGTGATGGAGACCGACGTGCGCGGCTTGCCGCCGCCGGCGAGCGTCTTGAACCGGCCGGTGTAGGTGAACTCGTCCTCGGAGCGGCTCTTGTCCCCGGCCACGATCAGCGTGCGGCTGGTGGTCCCGTTGCCGAAGCCGCCCAGGCCCTCGGAAACGGACTTCTCCTTGATCACCACGTCCGCGCTCGCGGAGGAAGCCAGCAGGAGCGCGAGGATCAGGGCGGGGAGCCACTCACGAGGGGAGCCACGGCCGGATGCGATGAAACGAGGCATCCGCTGCATGAATCCTCCTCGGAGCGTGTGCGACGGCATTATCCCCGCAGGGCCACCACTTGTCCAGAGGCTCCGGCGCGGCGGGGAACGGCGCCGTCCGCGGGTCGATCCGGCGGGCTCAGGGCCGCCGGGGGCGCCACTCCGTCTCGGGGACGCCGGCGCGCCGGTTGCACCAGCGCGCCATGACGAAGAGCAGGTCCCCGAGGCGGTTCAGGTAGCACACCAGGCGCGGCTCGACCGGCTCGACCCGGAGCAGGGCCACGGTCCGGCGCTCGGCCCTGCGGCAGACCGCCCGCGCGACGTGCAACTCGGCTCCGAGCGCGGAGCCGCCCGGCAGCACGAAGCTCGTGAGCGGCTCCAACTCGGCTTCGAGCCGGTCGATCCAGCGTTCGAGCGCGGCCACGTCCTCGTCACCGATGCACTCCAGCGTCGCCCGGATGTCCGGCGTACTGGCCGCCAGTTCGGCTCCGAGGTGGAAGAGCTTGGACTGGATCGTGGCGAGCTCCGCGGCCAGCCAGTTGTCCAGGTCGAGGGTGCGAACCACGCCCAGCACGGCGTTCAACTCGTCCACGCTGCCGCAGGCCTCCACGCGCCCCGCGTCCTTGAAGACGCGGCCGGGGCCCAGCAGCCCGGTGGTGCCATCGTCGCCGGTGCGGGTGTAGATCCTCATGGGGCAGCAGTCTAGGGTGCGGTGTGGAGGGGCACAAGGCCCTCGTCCCGCGCCCTCCTTGCCTCGCGGTCCCGCCTGAGCAAAGATGGCTGCCCTTTCAGCCATCCGGACGCCTCTCCCAGGACGCCCATGACCATTCGATCCTTCCTCTCTTCCGTCCTGCGCGGCGAGGAGGCCGCCGAGCTCACGCCCCCGACCCGCGAGCGCCTCGAGGCCTTTGTGGCCGAGGCGCTCGCGGAGCGCTCCCTGACGCTGGTGCGCGACGAGTGCGCGGGTCGCCAACGGCAGTCCGGCTGCACTCCCGGCGTGGAGTATCTGCTCGGCCTGGCCTGCGCCCTGAACGGCGAGACCGAGCGCGCACTGCAGACGTTGCTCGCCCTGGGGGAGCGGCTGGCGGCCGGGAGTCAGTGGGAGCCCCTGGCGGCCGTGGTCGAGCGGAGCCTGACGCTCGAGGAGACGCACGCCGGGGCGCGGCTGCTGGTGCGCGCGCACGAGGGTCTTGCGCGCGACCCCGATCGGCTCGAGGCGCTCGAGCGTGCCTTCCGCATCCTCACCGACGACCTCGACCTCGGCCTGCTGCTTGCGCAGCGCCTGGGCGAGGCGGGTGAGGGCGACCTGCGCCGGCAACTGCTGGCCGAGATGTTGCCCGCGTTCGCGGCCGAGAACCGCTTCGTCGGGCTCGAGGAAGCGGCGCTCGAGTTCGTCGAGCACGCTGCCGTGGACGGGCTCGTGGGCCTGGTCCAGGCCCTGCCCGCGCCGGCGGAGCGCGGCGAGATCGAGCCCTGCGACCAACTCGTGCGCATCGCCCTGCCCGAGGTGGCCCGCGCCGGCCGTGCGGGCGAATGCGAAGAGGCGCTGCGCGCCGTGGTGCAGGCGGCGGTGGCGAAGGAGGGGGGCGCGGGCGGCGAGCGCTTCCGCGCCGCGCTGGTCGAAGCCCTGCGCCAGGGCCCGGGCGCGGCGCTGCCCGACGCGGCCGTGGTGATCGCGACGTCGGGCGTGGCCGAGCGGACGCGCCCGCTGCTCGAGGCGCTCGAGCGCTTCGACCGCATCGCCGCGCTGCCGCCGGGCCGCGCGGTCTGGCACGGGACCTTCCAGGGCGGCCGGGTGACCGCGGACGATGGCGAGGTCGTGGTGCTCGACTTCGCACGCTCGAAGAGCCACCGCATGCCGTACGACGCGGCGAAGCGGTCGCTCCTGCCGATGGAGGAGGACGACCTGCGGCTGCTGCAGCTCACGCGGCCCGGCGAGGTCAAGCGCCTGCGCGTCGAGGAGCCCGCCGAGGTGCTGGCGCGCGCGCTCAAGGCGATCGGCGGCGCCGGCGATGCGCAACGGCTCAAGGTGTTCCTGGTGGGCACCGACCTGGTGCCGCTCAAGGAGTGGAACGCGTTCTGGCGGCAGGCGCGGTCGCTCGCCCCGGAGCATCCCCGCATCGACGCCTCGCGGGCCTTCGAGCAGTCCTACCGCCTGCGGGATGATGGCGAGTCCGCCCCGACCGCCGAGGCGGCGGTGGCGGACGCGCCGCTGCCGGGCTTCGCGGCGAGCAAGCCCCCGCGCGCGAACCTCACGACCCTGCGCAAGTTCCTCTCGCAGCACCCGGCCGCCGAGCCGGCGCTGAGGCAGCGCTTCGGGAGGTTCATCGAGCGCGCCATGCTCGACGAGGAGGGCGAGCGCGTGGACCGAGCGCGGGCGGGGCTCTATTTCGCGCGCTGGTTCCCGGAGCGCGCGGCCGAGTGGACCGCGGTGCTCGAGCAACTCTGGGAACAGGGCCTGGCGGTCACCGATCTTTCGGGCGAGGTGGAGCAACTGGCGCTGCTCGCCGTGTCGCACGCGCCCGGGGTGGAATCCGACGCGATCCTCTCCGCGCTCGATTCGCGCTTCTCGGCGGTGCGCGAGGAGGCCGAGCGCTTGCGCGCGCTGCTCGATGATGACGGGCGCGCGGACCTCCGGCGCACGCTGCTGCTGCACGCTGCGCGCTATCCCGGCGCGGCCCTGCGCTCCATCGAGGACGAGTTGGCGGCCCCCGTGGCCCCACCCGACGGCTGGCTCGTGCTGTGGTCGGCGCTGGCGCTCCTCGAGGACCGGCCCAAGCGCTCGGTCGCCGAGAAGGTGCAGCACTGGCTCGAGTCGGGCGAGGCGTTCGAGCGCCTGCTGCAGGGCCGGCCCTGTCCGGAGGAGGTGCAGCTCAAGGTGCGCATCCTGTTCCGCGCGTGGCGCTCGAGCGACCGCTACCTGTTCCCGGCGCTCGACGCGCTCGACCGGCTGGGGCTCGCCGAGGAGGTCGCGGTGATCCGCGACGAGCGGCAGCGGCGCACGGACCGGCTCTTCGAAGGCGTGGGCCAGCAGGCCGAGGGCACGGAACTGCCGGTCATGACGCACGCGACCTGGGAGCGTCTCCAAAAGGAGCTTGGGCGTCTCGAGCGCGAGCTGCGGACCACCATCCCGGTGGCGATCCAGAAGGCCCGCGAGCTGGGAGACCTGAGCGAGAACGCCGAATACCACTCGGCGAAGCTCAAGCAGGCCAACGTCAGCCAGTTGGTCGCATCGCTCCAGTTGCGCCTCGCGCGGGCACGTTTCGTGGACGACGTCGAGTACCGCGATGGCGTCGTGGGGCTGGGCACGGAGGTCGTGCTCGAGGGCAGCGACCAGGAATTGCGCCGCTACTGGATCCTGGGCGAGAACGAGCACCATCACGGCGAGAGCGTGATCTCGTTCCAGACCCCGGTGGGCCGCGCGCTCATGGGCCGCTCGATCGGCGACGAGGTGGAGTTGGGTGAAGGGACCGAGCGCCGGCGCTGGCACGTCGTCTCGGTCGAACGCAAGCTCCCCCGGACCGAGACGTAACGTCGCGGTCCGGTTATTGCGTCGTCCGGCAGGTTCATCGTGTTGCACGCCCGGGACGCCTGCCTTCGGCACGTTCGTTGCGGCATGCGCCGCGCCCTCCGCGTCCGTGAATTCCCGCTTGGCACTTGCGGCCATTCACGCTATGTTGCGCCCACGAGTTTGCTGCCCGTCGCATGGTTGCCGCGATGGGCGCGCCCATCGAAGTGGCGCCCACTCGATGCCGTGAGTTCGGGTGGGCGGCGAAGACAATGACGTTTGGCCGCAGCGAAGGACGACATCGTCGTCCGGCTTGTTGGGTCGGAAAGGGATTTCCCGCCGCCCACTCGGTAGTCAGCAGAAGCTCGACAGAAGCCCGCCGGGGCCCGCGGTCGCCGTCCGCGCCGCGTGCCCCGGTGTGCAAGTAGCGTTTCGAGGGCGGCCCGGACCCCGGGACCCGCGTGCCGGAGCGACCGCGATGGGGATGGAGGCGCACGCACCCGACCTGGGCCTCGCCGTCGAGGACTCGCTCCGCGGCGTGCTCGCCCTGGGCCTGCTCGAGGCCGAGAACGTGCGGATGGAGCCGGTGCCGCGCGAGTTCGACGAGGAGTGCGCGCAGGTCTGCGCCCGGCTCGAGGGCGAGCACGCCGGCCGGCCGCCGGCCGGCATCCCCGGCGTCGCCGAGATCCGCGCGCTGTTCCACCGGCTCGGCGTGGATCCCACCAAGACCCGCCCGAGCAGCGAGGCGCTGCTGCGCCGCGTGGTGCAGGGCAAGGGCCTGCCCCGGGTGAACCTCGCGGTGGACGTCTGCAACCTGTGCTCGCTCGAGCACCAGCTGCCCCTCGGCCTGTACGACCGCGAGTACGTGAAGGGCACGGTGCAGGCGCGGGCCGGCTGCGAGGGGGAGGGCTACCCGGGGATCCGCAAACAGCGTGTGAACCTGGCCGGGCGTCTGCTGCTGGCCGACGACGGCGGTCCCTTCGGGGCGCCGACGTCGGACTCGGAGCGCACCTCGGTCACCGCGGCCACCACGCGACTGCTGGTCGTGGTGTTCTGCCCGATGGAGCGGGCCGACCACCACCTCCCGACCATGCTGGAGCACATCGCCGGCCGCCTCACGCGCCACGCCTCCGCTCGCGTGGTGGCCGTGCGCGTGGCACAATGACCCGTCCCGGGACTCATCCCGGGACGATGACCCGGAGGAGGGAACGATACATGAAGAGAATCGTACCCATGGTGCTGCTCGCGCTCGTCCTTGGCGCGGGCGCCGCGAGTGCCGTCGGCGTGAAGATCGGCGGCGGCGCGTTCGCAGGCGTGAGCATCCCGCTCCTGCAGGACGACTCGAAGCAGGGCACGCTCTACGGGGTGCGCCTGCCGGTGAGCGTGCTGCCCCTGCTCAAGGTCGAGCCCTACTGGGCCACGACCTCCCTGGGCGACGCGGAAGAGACGTTCGGCGGCCTCGCGTACACGCGCGACGGCGGCAAGGTCACGGCCTACGGCGTGAACGCCCTGCTCTCGATGGGCGGCCCCGTGCGCTTCTATCCGTTCGCCGGCATCGGCTCCCACAAGCTCACGCGCGAGGGGGCTGAGGACCTGAGCAAGATCGGCTACAACTTCGGCCTTGGCCTGGGCTTCTCGGCCATCCCCAAGCTCGACGTGGACGTGCGCGGGGAACTGAACATGATCACGCTGGGCGAGACCTCGCGGAAGTTCGCCAACGTGACGGCCGGCGTTTCGTACCACTTCCTGAGCCTGCCGTAAGGAGGGGCCTGCCATGAGAAACCTTCGCTGGACCATCCCGACCCTCGTGCTGGCGGCGCTGCTCGCCGCCGGCTGCATCCTGCTCTCCGGCCAGTTCATCGTCTCCTACAATCTGCCGACCCCGCTCACGATCAGCCAGACGGCCGTCAGTCACATGGACGTGGATCTGAACACGGTGGGTACGTACAAGGAGCACAAGTCGGATCTGAAGGGCCTGTCCGACGTCGCCATCCTCGGCGAGTTCGCCAACAGCGGCAGCGCGGTGGTGGACGTCGAGGTCTGGATGACGCCGGTCCTCACCGATCACGCCACCGCGGCCGACGTCGGCACCGACCCGACCGCGGTGAAGGTCTGGGGGCCGCTGCGGCTGGCGGTCGACGAGTCGAAGAAGATCGGCTGGGACCAGTCGGCCGGGCTCTTCCTGAAGGGCAAGGCCGCGCTGCTCGCCCAGATCAAGGGCGACGGCATCTTCACGCTCTACGCCCTGGGCGCGAGCGGCAGTTACTCGTTCCGCCTTCACAACGGTGTCCTGGTGGCGGTGATCGACGCCGGGAAGTAGCCCGCGCGAAAGCCGGACGCCGGACGGGTCGCCCCGCCCGGCGTTCTCATGTTGGGGGCGGACTCTCGCATGCGGCGGGGGGGCAGGGGGCCTGGTGGGCGAGCGTGCAGGGGATCAGCCGTCCTCCGGACCCTCGAGTTGGCGCGGTGCAGAGATGCCGGAGGGCGAGCGTGTGGGTAATCAGCCGTCCTCCGGACCTTCGAGTTGGCGCGGTGCAGAGATGCCGGAGGGCGAGCGTGTGGGTAATCAGCCGAGTTGGCGCGGTGCAGAGATGCCGGAGGGCGAGCGTGTGGGTAATTAGCCGTCCTCCGGCATCTCTGCACCGCGCCAACCCCCAACTGGAAGCTGCGCCGACCCCCGATCGTAGGCCGCGCCAACCCTCAAGCGTAAGTCGCGCTACCCCCGCCAGCGGTTCGTGATCGGCAGCCGCCGGTCGCGGCCGAAGGCGCGCGGCGTGATCTTCACGCCCGGCGGGCTCTGGCGGCGCTTGTACTCGGCCGCGTCCACCATGCGCATCACGCGGCGCACCGTCGCCTCGTCGTGGCCCGCCGCCACCATCTCCGTCACCGAGCGGTCCTCCTCGACGTAGGCCTCGAGGATCGCGTCGAGCGCGTCGTAGGGCGGGAGCGTGTCCTGGTCCTGCTGGTTCGGCTTGAGCTCGGCCGTGGGCGGGCGCGTGAGCGTGCGCTCGGGGATCGCGGCCGAACGCCCGTTGCGGTGCCGCGCGAGCCGGTAGACCATGGTCTTGTAGACGTCCTTCAGCGCCGCGAAGCCGCCCGCGGTGTCGCCGTAGAGCGTGCTGTAGCCCACCGAGG